>Ga0209724_1000459_pt1 | contig 39290 bp, 30 predicted proteins | sample grotaG_FD_184143 | JGI IMG/M metagenome (GOLD analysis project Ga0209724, IMG submission 184143) | Glacier valley bacterial and archeal communities from Borup Fiord, Nunavut, Canada, to study Microbial Dark Matter (Phase II) -... | ecosystem: Environmental > Aquatic > Freshwater > Ice > Glacier ... | reverse complement strand
TTACTGAGTAAAAGTCCCTCGCCCTTGGTGGGAAAGGGACTCAGTTGTATTGGATAGCTCAGCCCCAACCGCCCCATAGCGAGATCAGATAGCGATACGTTTTCGTCACCAAATCTTCGGCGGGCAGTGTGCCGTTCAACACGATATCGCATTTGCTGCGCAGCGGTGCTGTGTACTTTTGATAGCTCGGCTCGGTGATCGCGTCGAAGTGTGCGATGAAGTTGCCGTCCAACTCGTTGTCGCGCTGTTTGACATTGTTGCGCCGCTCATCCCACGGTGTATCCAGAAAAATCTTGGCGGCCTCCATCTCGAACGGCATCAGGAACAGCGAATCGATGATCAGTAAATCGGTCGGTTCAAGGTTCAAGTTGCTCGTTTGCGGCGATCGGGGTGGCAGACGGCGGCCTACTTGCCAGTTGTATTCCGGCATGATCACGCGTTCGCCACGCCCCAACGCCTCGATATGCAAGCTGATCAACGGCCAATCAACGCTGGACGGCAGCACGATAAAATCATCCCCATCGGTCGGTTGACGGTCGCGGAGATAACGATTGGCGCGCATATGCGTCGCTCGACCCGGCCAAAGCTGAGTCAAGCGCGTGGCGATCGCTGATTTACCCGCACCCGATCCGCCGATAAGCTGAACGATATTCATCGTGACTGCTAAGCCCTTACCCTGATTCCTATTACGTTTCAACAGCCACTTTGGGTTGATCACTGAAACCATACTCCGCCTGTATCTCGTCAAATACCTGCGAGCCACTGAGCGGTGACCGCCCGCTGTGCGCCATATACAACTCGTTGCGGAAACGTCGCCCCAGGTCATCACCAGTGGCCGAACGCGCCAGATAGATCGCGTAGGCAGCGCACGCAATCGCATAACGCGGCTCTGGTCGATCGAAATCTTCGTAATAAAACGTGCCGCTGGTATATGCTTGCATGATCTGTACTTGCGCTTTGAGCAAGGCAAGGATGCGTTCGCTGTCCTCACTGCTCAAATTGTCGATATACTGTGACAGGTAGGCCGCGCCTTCCATATCGCCCAACCAGACGTTGGCGTACCCATCGCGCACGATCCACGGGTTGACGCCATGCGCTTTCATCACATCCTGATACAACTCGTCCAGATCGCCAGACAGGTTATCCAGCGCGCGGCGAAGTGCGCCTTTCCAGGTGCTGTCACCAGGGGTACAGGCGCAGCCCGTCGCCCATCGTGCGACACCGTGATAGCAGCTCCACGAGCTGAACATTTTCAGCTTGACCGTATCAGTCGGCGGCGTTTCTTGCAGGTAATCGTTGAGCGTGATCACTTTGTAGCCCATGGCGCCCGCTTCATGTTCAAGCAGCCAGTGCAAAAACTTTTCTTCACCGATATGATGGTGGCCGAAGGTTTCGCCACCCGCCGCGATCAGCATCAACGCGCCGGGATGGGCACGGCGGCTGCTCAAGCGATTGCGCGCCCAATGTCCAGCACCGCCGTAATTGGCAATGTTGAAGGACAGATCGTTCGATAGTTCGTCGTTGCGGACGAATATTGCGATCTTTTGCCCATTTTCCAGATCGACCCAAAACGGTCCGGCGCTGTCCGTGCCGCCCTCAACCTGCCCTTGCGAGACGATTGTGTACTGATAACCTGCCTCTTGCGCGGCGCGGAGCGTTTCCATATCGACTGCCAGCTCCGGCAGCCACAATCCGATCGGGTCGCGCCCAAAGTGGTGCTGAAAAGCCAGCCGTCCCCAATTCAACTGAGTACGCTTGTCACGCAAGCGGGACAACGGCAAAATCACATGGTGCATCGGTCCGCCGATCGCGTTGCCGACTTTGTGGCGTTCCTGATGCGCCTGATTGGATTGCAGAATGCGGCGGTAAGTTTCGGGCGCGCGCCGTTGCAGCCAGTTCATCAGAATTTCGCCCACATCGAAGCTGATATGCTCGAAGTTGCCCATCGCCGCATTAGGGCGATAGGAATCATCTACAATACGTTCATTCCAATTGCGGTACGGCGCAGCGCTGGCTTCCTGGCCGATGTCGCCAGTGACCGGGTTACCACGCGGGGGTTGCTCAAAATGGCTATGGACACATAAATAAGTCGCGTTTCGGGGTGCCACTCCGTTGCTCCTCGTTAGCCCTGCTCACATATTGATACACATCTTGCAGCTAGAGATTTTAATTGAAAAATAAACAAGCGTCAAAAAGTCGTAAAGAAGTGATAAAAGTATTCGAGCGATGGGGTAGAGGAACCAGGTTTTGTTGACATTTCAAGGAAGCCAGATCAGGCTACTGAGCAGGTGAAGAAAGGCAGCTTAATGACGGGCAAATTTGTCAAAACAAGAGAAAACACGGCGAAAATACTTCATCTTGTCATCTTGTTTATGAAGCACTCAATTTATGCGCCATTCCAGGTAATTTGCTCAACGAGCGCTTGAGCCGCATAGCCTCTATCCGCAATGACATAGTCAGCGTCCAAGCCCGCCAGCAGCGTTGAGGCTCAATCAGGCGGGGTCACGTTCAGCACGGACACTTTCAGAAACACCTGGCAATTATATGAGCGCCATTTGCTCACCCCCGTTCAATGTTGCGGGTGGGGCGCACTATGCGTATTATTATAAGGTGCAGCCAAGCTTGATTTTGCTGCGCTCACTGATGTATTTGAGTCGATAAATTGATCAAGCGGCGTTTTTTCACTCATCGCCGTGAAAACATTTGTTTGGAGATGTTGCAATGTTTTATATTATGTTAGTTGAAGATAACAAAGACAATGCAGATATGATCGTTCATATTCTGACCAGCGCAAATTATACAGTTCGCCATTTTATCCAAGGTCTGGATGCAGCGCGGGAAGCACGTCTCAACAAGCCCGACCTGATCCTGATGGACTTTAATCTACCCGATGTTGACGGGCTTACCCTGGCGCTTGTTCTTAAAAAACAATTGGGAGGGATAAACGCGCCGCCCATTGTCGCTTGTACCGCGCGCGTGGGTCTCGTCGAAGCACGGCTTGCCGAACGTTTCGGCTGTGATGCTTTTCTTAGTAAACCTTTTTTACCTGAGGATTTGCTGATCTTGATACAGAGACTTATCCCATACAGGATAAGGAGCTTCTGACCAGCTCATAACCTGGAATATTATAGTTTTGTATAACTTCGGAGAACACGATGAAAAGTAGTCCATCCAGCTCAGCGGATCGACGAACGTTTTTGAAACACCTTTTGACGGCAAGTGCAGCAATGCCTGCCTTTGCGCATTTGTTTGCTGAACTGCCGCGACAGACAGCTAAACCATTACGCGCCGCTATGATGAATGACGGCCTTGTTGTGAGCTGGGGCGCACAGGGCAAACAAGCAGCGGAGCAGTTCGGTAAATGGTTGGGCGTCGAGATTGTGTGGTTCGATGGCAAACTCGACTTGAACATACAGCGCGCCAATATGGATGAAATCGCCAAACGTGATTGGGATTTTGTCGCCATTCAACCCGGCAGCATAAGCACCCTGATACAACCGATCGAAACGCTCACCAAACGCGGCATTCCAGTGATCGATATGGATACACTGATCGCGCCCTTATCGCTGTTCGATCAGATCGGTATTCTCACCTTTATTACGCCCGATAACGTCGCCATGGCGGAAAGTGTCGTGCAAACGCTGGTTGACAAAATGGATGGCAAAGGCAAGATCGCGCAAACATGGGGTCGGCAAGGTCATACGGGTTCTCAGGGACGCGCCCAGGGATTCTACAATATTGTTCAACGTTATCCTGATATTGAAGTCGTCGATGACCAACCGGGTGATTGGGATGTCTCGCGCACGACTGATATCTGGAATATATTGGTCAATCGCCACCCCGATCTGAAAGCAGGCTTTTTGCATAACGATGATATGGCACTGGCTGCGCGTCAGGTTGTCGAAAAAGCCGGAATGCAGGATCAAGTGGTTTTAGGGGGTATCGACGCGATGATCCCCGCCATCCAATCGGTTCAGCAAGGACGTTTGCTGGCGACGGCGCGCAATTCGTCACCCCGTATTCATGGCTGGGCGGTGTTAGCGGGTTATTATGCTGCGATCATGGGGCTGGAAGCCGCACGCCGTGATATTCCGAGCATGATACTGACTGACAGTTCTTTAATCACCCTCAACATTACAAGCGATCCAAAACTCGCCAATGAACCCTGGAAAATTCGCGGTTATGGCCGAAACACACTCGATTCGCAAATCTGGGCACAGCAGCAGCTCGTTTTTTGATTGGGTGCATAATCGCGCGAAACGTGGTGAGCAAATGTCAACCCGCCGCCGTACTCTGCTGAGCGGTTATACGCTGCTCCTGTGCCTGACCGGAATCGCATTGTGGCTGCTTATTGCTGTGAGCTTTTATCGTCAGGCGCAAACATTCGGCGCCATTCAGCAAGCATCGCGCCAACTCGAAACGATCAATGGGTTGGTACGGCAAATACACACCGTTCGCGCTCAGGCCGATCAGGTACTGAACAGCGGACATACTGAAAACTTCGCCACGACGAACACTGCACTCACCACACTCAGCCAAACCATCCGACAAACGCTGCCGCTGGTCGATGCTTCAGCACAGTTTGATCTTCAAGCGCTTGCCCGATTCAGCCAGGATTATGACAACACGTTTCGTAGTTTGGGAACGCTGTTGCAAGTTAGCAATCAGAAACAGGCGCAAGATGCTGAGCCGCAAATTCGGCAGAGCGTACAGCATATCGGACAGCAGCTCGATTCCTTAGCGGATACTTTGTCTGGACAAGCGGCGAGTACGTTGGATGAACTCGTCCGACACACAGCGGTTGACAACAGCCGATGGCAAGCGGCACTGCTGTTGGTTGTCCCAATTATGATTGCTGGCAGCATCACAGCGGGCGTCTATTTTAGGCATCGTACAACTTCGGCGTTAGATGCGATTTTACAGGCAGCACGCGCCGTAACGAAAGGTGATCTAAGTGCGCAAGTCGTGCTGAGTCCTGTCCGCACGGACGAGATCAGCGAACTGGCATTAGCATTTAACCAAATGGCCGCAAGCCTGCAAACCGCACTCCAAACGGAAGCAGCGGCAAATGAACAGAAACGGCGGCAAATTATGAAGCTGGCGAAACAAGAACGCATGACTACTATCCTGGAAGAACGCCAGCGCATTGCGCGTGAGCTGCATGACAGTGTAAAGCAGCAGTTGTTCAGCATCACGTTGGCCGCAGGTGCAGCAATGAATTTGCTGGATCATGATGTGCCGCTTGCCCGTACTTATCTGGCACACGTTCAGCAAACTGGCGTATCGGCGCAATCCGAGATGACGACGCTTTTACAGGAAATGATGCCGCTCTCCGCACTTGATCGCCATTTGGAAGATGCTCTGTTGGACTATCTGACGCCGCTATGCGAGATTCATAGCCTGAAACTTTTATGGCGGGTGGCCGGGACCAATACGCTAACGACAGGGCAGGAACATGCGCTTTTTCGCATCGTTCAGGAATCGACTTCCAATGTCATTCGCCATAGCAAAGCGACTATCCTACGCATTTCACTGACGTTCGGCTTACAAATGCGGGTGGTGATCGAGGATAACGGCCAGGGGTTTAATCCTGAAACGATCTCACCAACCTCAAGTGGATTGGCAACCATGCGCTTGCGGGTCAAACAAGTTGGCGGAACATTTGTCATGAGCAGTATAATAGGGACTGGAACACGTATCGAAATAATGCTCGATTTACGACGTCACGACGTTTGAACAAGTATTTTGACGAAGGCTTTACAATGATCCCCGCTTTAGAACTTCCTATTCGCATCATGATTGTTGATGATTATGAGATGGTACGCTTTGGATTGCGCGGTTTTATCCAGTCGGTTCATTATCTTCAAGTAGTCGGTGAAGCCTCAAGCGCTGAAGAAGCACTGCGGCTGTTGAATTGTCTGCCCGTGGATATTGTGCTGATGGATTTATCACTCCCTGGGATTTCGGGCGCAGAAGCAACGCAGCAAATTACACAGCTATTTCCACATATTCGCGTAATCATTCTGACCAGCTTTCTGGACGAGGCGCACGTTCTTCCAGCGATTCGCGCAGGGGCAGCGGGCTACTTACTCAAAGATATTGCTCCGGATGATCTGGCGCAAGCAATCCTTGCTACCTTCAGAGGACAATCTATCTTGCATCCACAGGTGATGATGCAGCTTGCCACGAATCTTGCGAATGCCAGCCAGCCTGCGCTTGTCCTGATTGAATCGCTCAGTGAGCGTGAACTTGACGTGCTGTGCTTACTCACGCGCGGCCTGCAAAATCATGAGCTTGCGTCGGAGCTTTCGGTGAGCGAAAACACTGTCCGAACACATATCAGCAACATTCTCACCAAGCTCGAGGTGCGCGATCGTACTCAGGCAGCATTATTTGGGGCGCGATACTTTACGCAAATTTCGACGCGACGCGTAAAAGCATTGTCGTGACATATCCATAGGTTCAATTTCCAGATCGTTTTTCACTGTAAACTTCTCGAAATCTGACGCACAGGCGGCTGCCTTTAGCTCAAAGGTGAGGTAAACGAATCGCCAATCGCATCGGGGACATGCAGCGCGTCGCGTACAGTGCGGAGGATATCTTCAGGTGAGGCTGGTTTGCGAATAAACGCGGCTGCACCAAGCTGCATCGCTTGCTGGCGATCGGCTGACGCTGTATAGACGATCACGGGAATTGCCTGAGTGAGTTCATTGGCTTTCAACTGTTGCAACAAACTCCAGCCGCTGACATGGGGCAAATTTACGTCTAATATCACCAGATTAGGCAGCAGCCCTAGCGTTAATTCTAATACTTGCGCGCCATCGTGCGTATCCACGACAATATAGCCCGATGCTTCCAATGCACGGCGCATGAGTTCGCGCATACTCACCTCGTCTTCAACTAGCAGGATCGAGTAAATATCATCAGGATCAAGCGCGGATTTATCGAAGATGATCAGACCTGCATTAGTCTGTTTTTGTGGCAAGGCGCTGTTAATCTGTTCAGGTGTCGCAATGGGCAGTGTAAACGTAAAACGGCTGCCTTTGCCTTCCACACTATCAAACGTCAAATCGCCGCCATGCATCTGGCTTAACTGCTTACTGATGTCCAGACCAAGCCCCGTACCCTCGATCTCTTTATTTAAGCTGACCTGACCAAAGCGCTGAAAAATCATGGCGCGGGCGCTATCGGGAATTCCGATTCCGGTATCAATGACGGAAATCGATACCCAGCCGTCGGTGGCTTCCGCGTGTAAAGTAACGCTGCCCGTTGCTGTGAATTTGATCGCATTCGAGAACAGGTTAAGCATAATCTGCCGTACACGGATCGCATCTGCCCAAATCAGGGGTAAATATTCGGGATAGTCAGGCCGAATTTGCAGCGGTTTATCCTTGAGCAATCCGGTTGCAGTTGACAACACGCCACGAAAGATTTCGGTCAGTTCAACGGTGGTGCACAACAGTTCGAGCTTGCCCGCTTCGAGCTTGCTCAAGTCGAGAATATCGTTAATCAGACCGATCAGGTAATGGCCGTTATCCTCAATGAGCTTCAAATAGGGGCGATGCACGTCTTGTACCTGAACATGGTTGAACATCTGTGGCATAGCGATCATCGAATGTGCATAGCCAATGATTACGTTGAGCGGCGTGCGCAGTTCGTGACTCATATTGGACAGGAACAACGACTTGGCGCGGCTCGCTTCTTCCGCGATGCGCTGTGCTTCCGTCAATTTGAGGTTGGTTGACTCTAGCTCTGCGGTGCGCGCCATAACCCGCGCCTCAAGACTACCGTACACTGTTTTGAGTTCGCGTAACATCGCGTCGAAAGCATCGGCTAAATGCCCAATCTCATCTTTGCCGCCTGTATGCGGAACTGTGACATTCCAGTTCCCTTGTCGCACACTATCCGCGACCGCCGACAGCTTCAAAACAGGCCGAACAATACTGCGCGTGAGCAGCACCGCGACGATTACCCCGCCTAACAGCGCCAACAGTGACAGCGAAAGCGCCACAAGCTGTGTTTTGTTCACTTCGCCTAAAATTGTGTTGATCGGAATGTTGCGAATAAGCAGCCAACGAATACCGATCTGCGTTTCGGGTTTCACCTGTATATAGGCTTGAAGCGTGTCTGGATAATCCGTAGACGCGGAAACGATGCCTTGATCTTTCCCGAACATGGTAATCACATCTTTAGACGATCGCTCATTGTCAAACGTAACTCCGGTATTGAGAATTTTACCATAGAGCTTGCCAGGATCAGGATTGAGTAAATAGCTGCCGTCACTATTCACCAGAAAGATCGGCGTAGTGCTGTGCAGCGTAATATCCTTCAAAATCGGATTCAATATTACTTTGGCTACCAGAATACCGACAATAGCGCTGTCCACTTGCAGCGGCATCGAATAATACAACACCGGGACATATGGAATATCGTAGTGCCCATTATTTTGACTCAGATTGAAGTCGGAAATGTACACCTGATTCGACGCTAAGCCGATCGCTTGGTTGAAGTACGCCTGTCCAGCTTGATTTTCCCCGTTCTTTTCGGCGTTGAGCTGTTGACCCAGACCATCAACACTCAGTAGTTCTTGACCGCCTAAATCAATAATACGAATATCCTTGTACTGATTGGTTGAACGATCTAGAAAAGTTTTGAACAGGGCAATCTGGGCGTCGCGCGTTGCCGCGTTGACATCCGCGTTGACATCCCCTGTTTGGCTCATCAGGCTCGCATAGTGACGGGTTGGCGGCGCCTGACTCAAAAAGATCAGGTCTTCTTTGATATCGAGCAAGCGCCGTTCAACGGTGTTCGCTTGAGAAACAAGCACACTGAGTTCTTCTGAGCCAATTTTCTGGATGAGCGTATCAGAGGTTGTTTGTACGTTGTACAAGCTGATCACGCTGGTGGGAATCAGCAGAACAAATACGAAAGCAAATATTAATTTGTTGTACAGTCTTTGCGTCAAAAATGAGAACATGGCGATCCTGATCAAAAAATGCGGTCTTTTTCAGGGGATCATACCGTAGCTGACAAAAAATATGCTCATCAGAATGTGGAAAATAAAATCATCCGCGCGGATGAGACATAGACATCCGCGATCTTTTATACTGTTTGGCGGGTAGTGAAAATCTGCCTGGATAGTAATTCAAAATAATGTTTGCAGGAGATTCAGTATGAAATTCGTCAAGTTTGGTCTTCTTTTGTGCGCAGCAATGCTGTCAATGATGGCAACCGTTGGCAGCACCCCCGTCCAAGCGCAAAAAGCGCTCATCATTGGCTTTTCACAAATTGGTTCCGAGAGCGGTTGGCGTTCTTCCGAAACCGCATCAATCAAGGCCGAAGCCCTCAAGCGCGGCATCACTCTGAAGTTTGATGATGCTCAGCAGAAACAAGAAAACCAAATTAAGGCCGTTCGTTCGTTCATCGCTCAGGGCGTTGACGGCATTTTGCTCGCCCCTGTCGTCGAAACTGGTTGGGACGCTGTCCTCAAAGAAGCGCTAGACGCGAAAATTCCGGTCGTATTGGTCGATCGTGGTGTAAGCGCCGATCCTTCACTGTATCTCACCAAGGTCGCCTCGGACTTCGTTCACGAAGGTCGTTTGGCTGGCTCCTGGCTAGCACAGCGCACCAACGGTATTTGTAATATCGTTGAAATTCAGGGAACTGTCGGCTCCAGTGCCGCCATTGATCGTCAGAAGGGTTTCGCTGACGTGCTCACCCTGTTCCCCGGTATGAAGATCATCCGTACCCAATCGGGCGACTTTACCCGTACCGGTGGTAAGACCGTCATGGAAGCTTTCTTGAAGGCCGAAAACGGTGGCAAGAACATTTGCGCAGTATGGGCGCATAACGACGACATGGTACTCGGTGCCATTCAGGCGATCAAAGATGCTGGATTGAAACCTAGTAAGGACATCCTGACCATCTCCGTCGACTCCGTGCCAGACATTTTCAAGGCGATGGCTGATGGCGAAGCCAACGCGACGGTCGAACTCAGCCCCGACCTGGGCGTCCCCGCGTTCGATGCTATCATCGCTTCGAAGGCCGGTAAGGACGTTCCAAAATGGATCGTATCCACCAGCCCAATGCACTTCCCCGACACCGCCGCCGCTGAATATGCCCGTCGTACCGCCGGTGCAGCCACAGCAGTAGCAACCGCCGCTAAATAATTCGAGCGAGTAAAATCGTTCACCATGGGGCGTTTTGCTGTATTGCAAAATGCCCCGTTTTATAGATATTATCATAAGCGCAAAGCATCCTAAAAATTTGAGCAATAGAACGGCACTTTAAGATGAACACACCGCAAATACCCCTTTTAGAAGCGCGTGGTATCACCAAAACGTTCCCCGGCGTACCAGCCTTGTCGGCGGTTGATTTCACGATGTATCCGGGTGAAGTTCACGCATTATTGGGTGAAAACGGCGCAGGCAAATCGACGCTGATCAAGGTGCTCACCGGTGTTTATAAAAGAGACGCTGGCGAAGTTCTGCTCGCTGGTAAAGATATTCACCCAAAGAATCCGCGCCATGCTCAGGAACTTGGTATCAGCACCGTTTATCAGGAAGTGAATCTGGTTCCAACGCTGTCGGTGGCTGAAAACATTTATCTGGGCCGTCAGCCTATGCGCTGGGGCATGATTGATGCCCAAAGTGCCAACCGCAAAGCCACCGAACTCCTCAAAACTTTTCATATGTCTATCGATGTAACTCAGGCGCTTGGCGCGTTTTCAGTGGCAGTACAGCATATTGTAGCGATTGCGCGCAGTATTGACCTTTCCGCCAAAATTCTCATTCTGGACGAACCGACGGCCAGCTTTGATGCAACTGAGGTGAAAACGCTTTTTGAGGTGATACGCACACTGAAAGCGCAAGGCATTGGCATTTTGCTGATCACCCATTTTCTTGATCAGGTTTACGATATTTCAGACCGCATCACGATATTGCGCAACGGCTTGAAAGTCGGCGAACACCTGACCAGCGAACTGCCGCGTATCCAGTTGATCTCGGAAATGTTAGGCAAAGAGCTAAGCGAAGAATTACAGCCGCGACTTTCACAACGACAAACCGATCAAGCACCCTTTTTGCGTGTGCAGAGCTTCGGTAAGGCAGGTGTGATGGAGCCATTCGATCTCAGTGTCAAGAAGGGCGAGATCGTTGCATTGGCGGGACTGCTTGGTTCAGGGCGTACCGAAACAGCACAACTCATTTTTGGGATCACCCACAGTGATCACGGCGAAGCCTACGTTAATGACCAGAAAGTCACCCTCAGTTCGCCACGCCGTGCTATCCAGTATGGTTTCGGACTATGCCCCGAAGATCGCAAATCAGAAGGTATTATCGGCGATCTCTCAGTCCGCGAGAACATTATTTTGGCACTGCAAGCCAAACGTGGTTGGCTGCGCTATATCCCTCGCAAGCGACAAGAAGCATTGGCGGACGAGATGGTGGCCGCTATGCACATTGCCACGCCGAATACTCGGAAGCCGCTTAAGGAACTGTCAGGCGGCAACCAGCAAAAAGTAATTCTGGCACGCTGGCTGGTGTCGAAACCGAATCTGCTGATCCTCGATGAACCGACACGCGGTATCGATGTAGGCGCGCACGCCGAGATTATTGCGATTATCAAACGCCTGTGCGATGAAGGGCTTGCACTGCTGGTAATTTCTTCTGAGCTGGCCGAAATCGTCGATTACAGTGATCGTGTCGTTGTCCTGCGGGATCGCAAAAAAGTTGCTGAAATTCAACGTGCCGACATCAGCGAGAACCGCATTATTCAGGCTATTGCGCACGATTCCAGTGTACCTAGTCCCACTCCTCAAAATGAAGACGCAAAAATTATGGCACAGCGCGGGTAACGGTTATGAGCATCAAACAGACTATGGAAACCGTAAAGACTGGCGCGGCGATCCCTGATCAACGGACTGGCATAAATGCCTGGCTGCGCAATTCCTTGGAAGCAAACCGCCGCGCGCTGTGGCCTACTCTGGCATTGCTCGCCGTTTTAATCACCAATCGGTTTATCTTCCCTGACTTTTTCAATATCTCGATTGTGGATGGACACTATTATGGCAGCCTGATTGATATTCTCAATCGTGGCGCACCTGTCATTTTGCTTTCAATCGGAATGACTTTGGTGATTGCGACACGCGGCGTCGATTTGTCGGTGGGCGCGGTCATGGCGATCTGTGGGGCTGTGTCTGCGGTCCTGGTATCGACTACTTCGCTGCCCGTCCCACTCATTGTATTGATCACGCTGGGCGTTGGTGTCTTGTGCGGGTTGTGGAATGGAATTCTGGTTGCGTTTTTTGATATTCAACCAATTGTCGCCACATTGATCCTGATGGTTGCCGGACGTGGGATTGCCCAACTCATTACGCAGGGGCAAATTGCCACCTTTGAAAACGAGGATTTGAGCTATCTTGGCTCAGGTAAGTTATTCGGCCTACCCTTCACGATCTTTATTTCGATTTTCACCTTCATCGTGGTCTATTTGTTGGTACGGCGCACCGCACTTGGCTTGATGATCGAGTCGGTGGGGGCCAACACAACGGCCAGTTATTACGTCGGCATCAATTCCTCCATGATCAAGCTGCTTGCTTACGTCATTTCGGGGGTTTGCGCAGCAATTGCGGGCATTATTGTCGCTGCCGACATTAAAGGTGCAGACGCGAATAACGCCGGATTATGGCTCGAACTTGATGCGATTCTGGCAGTGGTGATCGGTGGAACGGCGTTAAGTGGTGGGCGCTTCTATCTTGGTCTGAGCATCATTGGGGTGCTGATCATTCAAAGTATGAACACTGGCATTTTAGTGAGTGGTATCACGCCTGAATTCAATCTGGTCGTGAAAGCGGTAGTCGTGCTCATTGTCCTGCTGATCCAATCTGCCGACTTTAGAGACATCATCACAAAACCATTCAGAGGTCGATCATGAAATCACGGTTTTTGCCACTTTTTGCCACTTTTATCGTATTTTTCGGCCTTTACTTTGTTGGGTTTCTGCGTTTTCCAGCTTTTGGATCAACGCGCGTGATCGGCAATTTGTTAACCGACAATGCCTTTATGGGAATTACTGCAATTGGCATGACGTTCGTAATTCTGTCAGGTGGAATCGATCTGTCGGTTGGCTCGGTGATCGCGTTTGTGGGCGTCTTTTGTGCATTGATGATCGGACGTGCCCATATCAACCCGTTTATTGTTTTTGCTTTAGCCCTTCTCCTGGGTACAGCTTTCGGTGCAGCGATGGGCGCGATTATCTACTTTTTCAAAATTCCGGCGTTTATCGTGACACTTTCCGGGATGTTCATGGCGCGTGGGTTGGCCTTTGTGCTGACAACCGAGTCGGTAGCAATCACCGACCCATTGTATAGCTCGATTTCCGATATTGCGATTCAGTTTCCCGATCATGGTAAGCTCAGTTTTCTGGCGATGGTCTTTCTGGCAACGTTAGCGGTCGGTATATTTATTGCACACTTCACGCGATTCGGTCGCAATATCTATGCAGTCGGTGGTAATGAAACAGCAGCATTGTTGCTCGGCGTTCCGATGCGCAATACCACTATCGCAATTTACGCACTGAGCAGTTTCCTGGCAGCGTTGGCCGGAATTGTGTATTCGTTGTACACGTCAGCAGGCTACCCGCTGGCAACGATAGGCGTTGAACTGGATGCTATCGCGGCGGTCGTCGTTGGCGGTACGTTGTTGACGGGGGGCGTCGGTTTTGTAGCGGGAACTTTCATCGGCGTAATGATCCAGGGCGTCATCCAAACCTATATTACTTTTGACGGGTCGCTGAGCAGTTGGTGGACCAAAATTCTAATTGGCTTTTTACTGTTCTTGTTCATTGCACTGCAAAAAATTCTTGTATCCAATCAGCGCCGCACGCTGAAAGCGCAGCCAGCGCATTCAAGCCTGACTACACTAACCTAGCGGTATGGAAATAGAACGTATGGAGCGACTCGACCGAGTCGCCCCTTATAGTTTGCACCCGTGTCCCTTCCAATTTTCCACGTAAGGCCGAGGTGTAAAGCGTCGTACGAAATCCTGATGAATTTACTTGATTAGTGGCTTACGTCGCCCTTCGGATAACAAAGGTTTTTCTGTTACGAGATCAATTCCTAACGCTTCGCTTAACTCTTTCGCCTGCTTGTGAAAGAGCTTGGCAACTTTCCACACGATTTCTAGAGCAACGCTGAATATTACTGTTTCCGCGTCTTCAAGGCGGTCTGTGGCTACTTGTTCTGCCAACTTTGTGTAAGTGAGCGCGTACTTACCGAAATGATCACGTGGGTTGTCGCGCTTTGTGATACCTAATTCATGGCGAAGTTGAGCGGCAGTACGATCCCACAGACCTTTATAGAGTTTCTCTGTCGTTTGTGCAAAAAGTGTTTCAGGCGCCTCTAACACTGCATTCCGCAACGCCTCGACGAATTCTTTACAACGAAATAATCCAAGTTCTGGATCAGATGTTTCTTGCAGGCGCTCTGTGCCGACTTGAGCAAGCCATAATTTGAGGGGCTCTAATTTAGGAGATGGGATAGACTGGAGAATGCGAAGCGCCTCCTTAGTGTTAACAACATCTGTTAGACGCAACTTTCCGTCTTCTGCAATGAGTTTCAAACGATTACTTGCAGTAATCGTTTCATTTCCTTCGCGTATCAACCTGCTTTTGAAGACGTTATAATAATTTTTTTGCTGCTTTGTGCTCCAAATCAAGTAACACACCTACCATATCAATAATGCTGTAGTACCATTGATTGTTATGCCACTCTTTGCGAATACGACTTCCATCAATCGAGTTCGTTGGGATTATGCTTGTTATTGCTTCAACCTACTTATTTTGTAAATCGATTTGAGTTATAAGTCGGTTATATAGTGGTGTCAATAGTCTCATGCCGTTAATTGTATTTGCTTGAGAAAATGGCGGATTTCAAATTGTGCGTTGGTAATAGCGCCCGAAGCGTCCGTCGGTGTTCAGACCAGGTATCTACAAACTGCGCATAGTATCGACTTTGGCTTCCTTACTGCTGTCATGAACACCCATCACTTCGATGATCAGGTTGAGCGGTTCGGTCATGTTCACTGCTGAATTGTCAATCCGCACGATGAAATCGGGCAATTGTTTCTTTTTTTGGATTATGTTTTGATGCCTGACCCTTAGTCAACATGAGTCAACATGAGTCAAGCATTCCCATTGGTGACCCTTACCCTTAGTGAACCCACAGCAGCAAACTCAAATAGCTGTGCGTTCCCTGATTGTAGGTTTTCAAATAGAGGCTGTGAAGTAGAATTTGCTTTGTACTCGTTCGATTGTTGAGTTAAATAGTTTTTGCAACAGAACCTAGCCGTCCATGCCCACAAGCCACAGCCGCGCCGTGTTGTCATAACTGCCCGTCAGTACATATTTGCCATCGGGTGAAAACGCTACGCTGAACACGCCATCTGTATGACCACGAAATGTTTGAAGGATCGCGCCCGTCGCTGCGTCCCACAAGATCGTTGTGCCCTCATAGCCGCCTGTTAATACGTATTTGCCATTGGGCGAAAATGCGACACCGTCCACAAAATTCGTATGACCGCTAAACGTGCGCAGTGGTTCACCCGTCGCCATGTCCCACAGGCGCGCCGTGTTGTCAAAGCCACCCGCCGCGACGTATTTGCTGTCATGCGAGAACGCCACACCATACACTGGAGAACCAACAGCAAACGTGCGCAATTTCACACCCGTCACGCTGTCCCACAGTGTGGCTGCCGTATCCGTGCCTGTCAGGATGAACTCACCATTGGCGGAAAACGCCGCGCTGATTACGGTTGTGCCTATCGTGAGTTCGTGTATCATGTTGCCCGTGGCGCGCTCCCAACGCCGCACCTCGGCGTCAATGTTTACCATCCACAGGAATTTTCCATCAGGCGAGAACGTCACGCTGACTACCGCCGCGCCCGCTGCGAACGTATTCAGAAGGGTGCCTGTCGCGGTATTCCAGAGCCGAACGGAATTGTCCTTGCTACCCGTCAGAACGCAATTGCCATCGGGTGAGAACGCCACACTAACGACCGAGTCCGTATGCCCGGAGAATATACGCAGTTGCTCGCCGGTCGCTGCGTCCCAGAGGATCGCCTTGTTGTCAAAGTCACCTGTCAGAACGGTTTTTCCGTCAGGCGAGAATGCCACATCGTACACCGTCGAACCGACGTTAAACGTGCGCGCGGTCAATACGGGATAAATCGACGTGGGCGTAGGGGCGAGCGTTTGGGCATGGCTGATCCGTGCCGAGGTATGGATTACCGCGCAGCCGATCAACAAAACCGCCGCCACTATCAGAAATTTCTTGAATAAAAACGGGGTATACACTTTGAATTTTGCCTTAATTCAGAGCATAGCGCATGTTCAGAACATACGCTACAGTTAGTTTGCAGGAGCATTAAATAGCATACCGATACGTTTAAGCTACTAAATGCTAACAGACGCTAACATCGTTTGCCTATGCACGTTGGCGATCGTCTGCCAACGAGGAGGTGTCTCTCAAAGTAGTCAGCCGAAGCCAACGACGCTTACGATGCGTGTGAAGCGACCGTCCGGCTCACCGTCATGCAGGCTTGGTTATCACCCAGTGACAGGAAGCGTGCAGCCGTCGTTAAGATGTTTCAAGTGTTACGTGGCAGACTTCCTGCCACAGCCCGGAAACTTGAAGTTGTTAAAGTGCGGTGCAACGTGCTCAGTGTAGCACAAACAAAGAAAACCGCAAACCTGACACGGACGGCATATTTCGCTATGAATATCAAGATTTGTAATGTATAATGAGTACTATTTGTCAACCCTATAGCTCCGTTAAACCGATCGCATTGGGTAGGTAGCATGAACGAAAGAAGTATTTGCAAACAACATTTTGGGAGACATCATGACGAAAATTGCTTTTATTGGCGCAGGAAGTTTTGGATTCACGCGGGGTCTTGTGCGAGATGTGCTGAGCTTTCCGCTGCTGACGGATGCGACTATTGCACTTATGGATATTAATGCCGAACGCTTGGAGTTTTCGAAACAGGCCGTTGAAAAGATCATCCGTATGGGCAACTATCCGGCCAAAGTTGAAGCTACCTTGGATCGGGTTGAGGCGCTTAAAGATGCTGATATCGTTCTCACGACTATCCTGGCTGACAGCACGGACGTCTGGCGGCATGACATCGAAATTCCTAAAAAATATGGCGTTGACATCAACATTGGCGATACACGCGGGCCAAGCGGGATTTTTCGCTTCATGCGAACCTTGCCACCGATGATGGCTATCGTTCACGACATGGAGCGATATTGCCCGAAGGCTGTGCTGCTCAACTACACGAATCCGATGGCTATGCTGTGCGGCGCCCTTCAGCGCAAAACCTCAATTCCCGTGATAGGATTGTGCCATTCAGTGCAGGGAACGGCACATATGCTGGCAAGCTGGATCGGTGCGCCTGACGATGAAATTACCTACACGTGCGCGGGCATTAACCATCAGGCCTGGTATCTTGATTTCAAATGGAACGGGCAAGACGCCTACCCGCTCATCCATAAAGCCGTTAGCAAACGGTCGAAAGTCTACAATCAGGAAATTGTTCGTAACGAAATGTATTTGCACCTGGGTTATTATGTAACTGAGTCGAGTGGGCACAATTCTGAGTACAACTGGTGGTTCCGCAAACGTCCAGATTTGATTGAAAAATATTGCTTGCCCGGCACGGGCTGGAACCCAGGCGCGTATGGGTACATCTTGACTGAGTATAAGAATAAAGAAACAACCTGGAAAGCTCAAACGCAGGAGTGGCTCACCTCGGACACACCCATCGACTTGAAACGAAGCGGTGAGTATGCCGCATTTATTATTAATGCCCTGATGGGCGGCGACATGTTCAAATTCAACGGCAACATTCCCAACACCGATATTGTGTCTAATTTACCGCACGGTGCCTGTGTTGAAGCGCCTATTCTGGTCGATAAAGCCGGGTTTCATCCGCTTCATGTAGGGGCATTGCCGCCGCAATGTGCCATACTGACACAACTCAATTCCAGTATCGAGGAATTGGCGATTACAGGCACCCTGGCTGGCGATCCGCAGATGATCTTTCATGCAATCGCCAACGATCCCTTGACAGCGGCGGTACTGTCTCTGGCCGAAATCAAAGCCATGGTCAACGAAATGTTCCAACAAAATAAGGTGCATCTACCGCAGTTCAAAAAATTCAGCGTTTAACAGCTCAATATTCAGTGAGCCAGTGGCTCGGCTCGCCGACGTTCATTATCGAGAGTAAAAAAATGTTGAAATACTCGCCAGCGTCCTCAAGCTCATGATAGTGCTGCGCTGGCGCAGAACCTGTTGGAATGTTTTCGGGATCACGACGCTATTTATTCAGCGCGCTTTGTTCGAATGAACATTTTTTGGTGTTGACAATTTTAGCAAAAGATGGTTCAATGGATACAAGCAAGCGACCATTAGCACTAATTTGTTCAAAAACAGCAACATTTTTACTTTATACGCGCACGGAATTGGAATTTCGGGCTGTGCGTTCGACCATTTATATAAAATATAGTGTTTAGAAGTTTGCTCATAGTCATAACAAATGCACTTGTCCTTAAATCTGAGCTAATGTTAGCAAGAAAAAGCTGCTGGCAGCACGCTTTCTTTCAGGAATCCGGCACAACTAAAGGTTGATCTCGGATGTCGAATACAACAAACTTTTATCTAATTAGTGAGCGTAACGGAAATATAAATTATGGTTCAAACATCCATAAATCCGGCAAGCCCCACGGCTCCGATTTTGGAAATTAAGGATCTCAAGACTTATTTCTATCTTGAAAAGAGCACGGTACGCGCTCTGGACGGCGTGAATCTCACCCTTCCACGTAAAAGTACGTTGGGTTTGGTAGGCGAAAGTGGCTGCGGCAAGAGCGTCATGGCTATGTCTGTGATGCGGTTGATCCAATCCCCGCCCGGCAAAATCATTGAGGGTGGGATCTTTCTGCATCGTAAAGAGACTGGCGAAATCATTGATATTGCTCAGCTTGATGCGCGTGGCGCTGAAATGCGGCATATCCGAGGCGGTGAAATCGCCATCATCTTTCAGGAGCCGATGATGTCCCTGAATCCCCTCTACACAGTTGGGGATCAGATTGCTGAGGCAGTCCAGGTGCATCAGAACGTTGGCAAGAAAGAAGCACTGGATCGGGCATTTGAAATGCTCACCAAAGTACAGATCAGCGCGCCCAAGCAGCGCTTGCACGAATATCCACACCAGTTGAGCGGCGGAATGCGACAACGGGTCATGATTGGCATGGCGCTCTCCTGTAATCCGTCCATTCTGATTGCGGATGAGCCGACGACCGCCTTGGATGTGACGGTTCAGTCGCAAATTCTAGATTTGATGAATCAGCTTCAAGCCGATTTTGACGCTTCCATCATCCTGATTACGCACAACCTGGGTGTCGTTTCGCAGATGGCAGAGCAGGTCGCCGTCATGTATCTTGGAAAAATTGTCGAATTTGCAGAGACTCGTGCGTTATTCCATGACCCGCTTCACCCGTATACGGTTGGTCTGCTGAACTCTGTGCCTGTTTTGGGGCGGAAAGGCAAAAACCACCTCGTGCCGATTCAGGGCATGGTGCCGTCGCCAACTCAGTCGATTCCTGGTTGTCCATTTGCGCCACGGTGTCCGCGAGTCATGAAAATCTGCCATGAGCGGCAGCCCACATTGAACGAGGTGCGTCCTGGGCACCAAGCAGCGTGCTGGTTATACGAAAGCGCCTGAACATCAGGTGCGTAGTGAGGGCGAGAACATCTCGCCCTTGACCATGAGGGGGTGAGGCTTATTAGAAGGTCGTTGGGCCAGGATTTTTGAAGGCTATATGGGGTGCGCAACATATAGCAACCGGTGCACACGAGTGCGAGCGGTAGAACATAAAATATGGCGCACAAAACGTTTTATATAGTTTTTTCGACTTAAACCTTTGGGAGGACTCAGAATGAAAGTCCGTCAAGTACTACGATATACCGTTCCTTTACTTGTCTTGTTCGCAATGTCTTTAACAACCGCACTACCAAGTGCTACGGCCCAAAGTGGCACGGTTGTACCCCCGATTCCGTATCCTGATGCGCCGAAGCTCGATATAGGCGGTACCCCGGTTCAGCGGCTGACCGTAGACCAACTTGTGACCTATAAGACCCTGCCTGAGTATCACCAGGCGCCCTGGCTGGATGCGCTGGTTGCCTCCGGTCAACTACCGCCCGTTGAAAAGCGTTTGCCTAAAGAGCCGCAGGTTTATTTGAAAAGCGGCATGAAGGATGGCCTCGGTGTCTATGGAGACGTGTGGCGCGCTTTCTCTGCCTGCCCCACGGCTGGCTATAATGAAATGGCTGGCGTGTCGTTAGGTTGGTTCGGCATTGAGTCGTATACCGTCCGTTATGGCTCATTGGTCAAAACCGGCCCATTGTTCCGGACTGATCAGGATGTTCAACCCATGCCAGAGATCGCCAAAAGCTGGGAGTGGTCCACCGATGGAATGCAGCTGACCATGCATCTGATCGAAGGCGCAAAGTGGTCAGACGGCGTAGCTTTCAACGCAGACGACGTGATGTTCACCTGGGACGGCTATATTGCTGACGACAACGTCAATGCTCCCCACCACCTTGATGCCTGGACATGGAATGGCAAAGCAGCCTCGTTGGCAAAAGTCGATGATTATACGGTCAAGTTCACGTTCCCGGTGTCCAAGCCGTATGATGCCTTCTACCTGATGAACGAAAGCAATTTCGATGTAATGCCCTCCCACCAACTCAAGCAGCTGCATCCGAAGTGGAGCACGGCGACTCCCAAGCCCACTTATAAGGATTTCCAGAATGCTCTGGCGCCGGATCACCTGCCGCTCGTGACGATGGGACCCTGGTCAATCACAGAATACAAGACCGACGAACTCATGATCCTGCGTCGCAATCCGTATTACTGGAAGGTAGACGAAGCCGGGAACCAGCTACCCTATATAGATGAAGTCACGTTCCGCAAAGGTCCTAGCGGCATCGGGCGCGATCTATGCACTATTGCGGGCGACTGCGACCATATGAACCTGGAGAATCCGAGCGGCTTCGTTGAGGCTATGACTAAGGCGCAAGCGACAGATGCTAAGTTTGGCGTCAATTGGGGCCCCGAAGTCCTGGGTTTCAATGTTCAGTTCAATTTCTCGCTAGGCGTCGGCATTCAGGATGCCAATCGTGATACCGCCCTTCGAACATTGTTTCGAGATTTACGCTTCCGTCAGGCATTGAGTTACGCCACCGACCGCGATGGCATTGCGCAATCGATCATGAAAGGCCCCTTCTTGCGAGGTTGGGCTGGCGGGCTTATGCCGGGTGCTCCCGGTTTCGATAAAAGCTCAGTGGTGTACTATCCCTACGACGTGGGTTCAGCCAAGACGCTTCTCGCGCAAATTGGTTTGAAGCTGGGCAGTGATGGCACATTGCAATGGCCGTCCGGACCAATGGCTGGACAACCCGTTGTTATCCAACTACTGGCCTCGCAAGATGCCAAAGAAACTCAAAGCATCGCTGAATCCCTGATCCATCAGTGGGGCGCAGTGGGTATCAAAGTCAATATGAAGATTATTGACAGCCAAACTCAGACCGATCTGCGTGCAGCCGGTACGTGGGATATGATGGTTCAGCGTGAAGGACAGGCGTTTACGCTGCCATTCGTGAACCCAACCGCCTTGGCACCGCTCACCAAAAACTTCACACTACAGCTAGAAGGTAGCACGCCTCGCCAATTGATGGACTTTGAGCCGAGTTTGGTAGACATTGTGAACAAGTATCGTTCGACCTTCGATACGCCTGCGCGCAATGCCTTGATGGTCCAATACAATCATATCTTTACCCAGAACGTTTATAATCTGGGTATCTTCATCGGGCGCTATGGTTTAGGTCTGAACAAACGCGTTAAGAACGTGGCGGATGGTACGCCAGTGTTCCTGTACCAGTACGTAGAAGATGCTATCCTGCTGGATACGATGTGGTCTCCAGTAGATCAGCAGTTGACACAGACTCGTCCGAACACGATCCCGATCTACAAGTAATACCCTTTTGTCTTTTGGGTGGTTGGAGGAGAAATCTTCCAGCCCCCAACTTAAAGCAGAACCTTACTGGGACGCATCTTAAAGCTTTTCACCATTCATACTTATAACTTGCCGGAGGTGGCATGATTTCTTATATTCTTCGCCGGTTGGTAGTCGCCGTCTTTATGATGATGGGCATCGCGCTTGTTTCGTTTATTGTGATCAAGCTGCCACCCGGTGATTATGCAAGCCGCTATGAAGGATACTTACTAGGTCGAGGGGCAACTCAGGAAGATGCGGACCGCGCCGGTGAATTTATCCGCAAAGAATATGACCTTGATAAGCCTGTAGCGACTCAGTTTGTATTGTGGGCGAAAGGCATCGTTACCGAAGGCAAATTTGGCTATTCGTTTGCATACGGCAAAGATGTCGGGGCGCTGATTGCCGAGCGCATCCCTATGACTATCTTGCTTGCTCTCATGACCCATGCCATTTCAACCCTGGTGGGGGTGGGGCTTGGCATCTTTGTAGCACCCCGAAAATATGGCTGGTGGGATAACTTTTTTGCGATCCTGGCTTTTATTTTCACTTCCATACCACGGTTTTCGCTTGCCATCATCATCCTGTTTGTACTGGTTATTGTCTATAACCAACCTAGTATGGTGTCGCTGTTTTCGCCTCAGTACGTCTTTGCACCGTGGAGCGGGGGCAAAGTGGTCGATCTGTTCAAGCATATTTGGCCGGTGCTTATTATTGCAGGGTTGGGCGGTGTGGCCCGCAACATGCGCGTGATGCGCGGCAATTTGTTGGATGTGCTGGGTGCCCAATATGTGCAGACTGCCCGCGCCAAGGGATTAAGGGAAAGCACCGTCATTATGAAGCACGCTGTGCCCAATGCGCTGCATACCATTATCGCCTACCAGGGCACGGCGTTACCCTATATGTTTTCGGGTGAGCTGGAAGCGGCCATCATTCTGGGGTTGCCAACGCTGGCACCACTTTTCTATGAAGCGCTGGTTAATCAGGATATTTACGTTTCTGGTTCGCTGCTTCTGATCTATGGCGCATTGATTCTGATGGGCAATCTGCTTTCCGATATTTTCTTGGCCGCGTTAGATCCACGTATCCGTTATAGCTAGTAAGAGAAGGAAACAGGCATGAGCGATAAAAATCCTGACATCACGCTAGGAAGCCCCGCTGCTACCGGGCAAGAGGAAAACGAAAGTTATTTTCAGCTCGTTTGGCGCCGCTTCGCACGCAGCAAGGTATCCATTATCGGTGGACTTATGGTTCTGGTGCTGGTCTTTCTTGCGATTTTTGCTGATTTTTTCAGCCCTACCGATATTTCCAATATCGATTTGAAACTGACGTTCATTCCGCCGCAGCAAGTTCATTTCATTGACAGCGATAGAAATCTTCACCTGATACCTTTTGTTTACAATTATGTTTATAAATTAGATCCCAAAACATTTGAGGTCAAATGGTCAGAAGACACGACCAGGATATATGAGGTTCATTTCTTCGTGCAAGGCCCGGAATACAAGCTGATAGGGCTGATTCCCACCCGCTTACACCTGTATGGCGTCGATCAGGGTGGAACCATTTTTTTGCTCGGCACTGACAAATTAGGCCGGGATCTATGGGGTAAAGCCTGTGAAGCTGGGCGTATCTCGTTGACAATGGGACTATTTGGTACGATCATCAGCGTTTTGTTGGGTTCTATATTGGGTGTCGCCTCCGGGTATTATGGGGGTTGGATTGATAACGTTTTGCAGCGCTTTACTGAATTCGTTGCGGCCTTCCCGAACTTGCCATTGTGGATGGCTTTGGCGGCACTGGTGCCCAAAACAGCTGACTCCTTTACTGTTTTTATCGCCATGGCGTGCATTTTTGCGCTGCTGACCTGGACAACCCTGGCCCGCGAAGTGCGGGGTAAAGTGCTCTCACTGCGCCAGACCGATTTTATTATGGCAGCGAAGGAGATGGGCGCTTCAGACGCGCGTATCATTTTCCGCCATCTCTATCCGAACGTATTGAGCCACGTCATCGTGATCCTGACACTTACTATCCCTGGCGTGATCCTAGCTGAATCTTTTTTGAGCTTTCTGGGAATCGGTATCACCGAACCGCTTATCAGTTGGGGTTTGTTGATGAGGAACACGCAGGATATTCAAAGCCTCGGTCAGAATGTCTGGATTCTGGCGCCCATTGTATTTATCGTGATGGCTGTGCTGGGCTTTAATTTTCTTGGCGATGGTTTGCGTGACGCCGCTGATCCATATGCCGCAAAATAGATCGGGAGAAAGTTAATGAGTAAGCTTGTACAGGCAATTATCATTAGTAATTTGTTTGTGCTGGTCGGAATGGTCATCGTTTTGCAGTTAAACGAACCTGTGCTGGCGCAAACAGAGACGCCGACAAACACTCCACCGCTTGCAGCGACACCGACCAATACAACGCCGCTGCCGCCAACTTTGTCGGGTGTCGTCACGGATGCGAATGGGCCGCTCGCGGGTGCTACCGTTCAAATTCAGGGAACGGCGAACAAAACTCAAACGGCAGACAACGGCGCTTTCACGTTCACTGGAATCAGTGGGACGACGCCCGTTATTCTCACTGCCTGGTCAGCAGACCACTACATAGGCTGGACGGCGGCTAATCCTAGCGCCCCAGATTGGAAAGGTGGAACGGGCATCACGATCACTCTGAATACGCTTTCCCAGAGAGATAACAATCAGTACGATTGGTATTCGTTTGATGGAGTAAAAGGGTCCGCCAGCTGCGGTCTATGCCATCGAGAATATAAGGAATGGCAGGTCGATGCCCACGCAAATGCGGCTACCAATCCACATTTTGTGGATATGTATACAGGAACGGATGCACACGGGAATGAAGGCACGCCAACACAGCTAGGAGATAAAGGGCTGCCGCTTCCACCTGACCCCAGCAAACCTTACTACGGGCCAGGTTTCAGGTTGGATAATCCCAGCCGGGCCGGAAACTGCGCAACGTGTCACACGCCGATGGCCTCCAAATCATCGAATCAACAGGGCTGCGCCTGGTCAGGTTGCCATACCAGTCTGACAGTCGATCAATCGCATGGTGCCATTACGCAACCGGCTATCCCACTTAATTTACATGGGGCGGCAGCCGAAGGGATTAGCTGTGAGTTCTGTCACAAGATTGGTGACGTCATCCTTGACCCCAAGACAAATCTGCCCTATCCTGATCAGCCGGGTATTCTCTCTTTGAAACTGTACCGACCAATGACTGACAGCCAACAGGTATTCTTCGGCACTCTGCTGGATGTAACCCGGTCAGATAGTTATTTACCACTCCTGTCTAAAAGCCAGTTTTGTGCGGGTTGTCATTATGGAGTGATGGGGGGTGTCGTTGGCATGGGAGATGTGAAGGGTGGCACGCTGGTCTACAACTCTTACGGCGAATGGTTAACAAGCCCTTACAGCGATCCCAAAACAGGTAAGACTTGTCAGGATTGTCACATGCCGGTGTCAAGCGCTAACTGGACTGTGTTTCCCGATAAAGGCGGCTTAACCCGTAATTATGTTCAAATGCACGATCATACGATGGTGGGGGCAGCGGATGAGAAGCTGCTGCAAAACTCCGTAACGCTAAAGAGCACTACGCAGCGTATTGGGGATCAACTTCAGGTACAGGTCAGCATCACCAACGACAAGACCGGGCATGATATTCCCACCGATGCGCCGATACGATCCATGATTTTGATCGTTGAGGTGCTAGACGCCGACGGCAAACCGCTGACGCTCAGCCAGGGGCCGATAAATCCAGCCTATTCCGGTAATTACGGCGGGTTGCCGGGCAAGACTTTTGCCAAAGTGCTGAAGGACAATGCGACTGGCGAGACGCCTACAGCGGCTTTCTGGCGTCCGAGCACGATTGTCGAAGACACGCGTCTGGTCGCTATGACAACGGATACTACTCAGTACACATTCAATGCGCCAGCCGGAAAAGTGGTTACCGTCAATGTGCGATTGATTTACCGCCGCGCCTTCTATGACTTGGAGAAACAGAAGGGGTGGAACGATCTAGATATCCTTATGAACCATGATACTCTTGAAATACCTGCTAATTGATAGGTTTACTCGATGATTAATAATAGTAAAGTTATTCTAGAGGTCAAAGACCTCAAACTCCATTTCCCAATCTATCAAGGATTGTTCCAGCGTCTTGTGGGACATGTCAAAGCAGTAGACGGTGTAAGCTTTAGCCTGAGTGATGGCGAAGTGTTAGGGCTGGTAGGCGAGAGCGGCTGCGGCAAAACAACGGTAGGTCGTACCATTCTTCGTCTCTATAACCCAACCGGAGGTGAAGTCTGGTATCAGAAATCATCCGGCGAGCGAGTAAATCTGGCGCAGATCAGCCAACGGCAGATGAAGCCACTCCGCCGCGAACTGCGCATGATCTTTCAGGATCCCTTTAGTTCACTCAACCCTCGGCTGACAGTCAAAGAGATTATCGCTGAACCACTCGAGATTCATAATGTGGCGCATGGTAAGAAAGCTGAACAGCGAGTGGCCGAATTAATGGAAGCCGTCGGCTTGAACCCATCCTTGATGCGTCGCTATCCACATGAGTTCTCTGGTGGGCAGCGACAACGCATTGGCCTTGCACGTACCCTTTCGCTCAACCCACGTTTGATCGTGGCCGATGAACCGGTTTCGGCCTTGGACGTGTCAGTGCAAGCGCAGGTGTTAAATTTACTGCAAGAACTGCAAGAGCGTTTGGGGTTGACCTTGATCTTCATCGCCCATGATCTATCCGTGGTGGAGCATATTTCTGACCGTATCGCAGTCATGTACGTGGGTAAAATTGTCGAGATGAGTGAAACTAGCGAGCTACTGCACAAGCCGCTGCATCCCTACACGGAGGCACTGCTATCAGCAATTCCACCACCAGATCCCGACATCCGCCAGAACCGTATTCAACTAAAAGGCGAGGTTCCTAGTCCGGCGAATCCGCCTTCAGGCTGTATATTCCACCCACGTTGTCAATACGCACGGCAGGTGTGTAGCGAACAGGAACCGCCGTTGATTGAAGGTGCGTGTGGTCATTTTGTTGCCTGCCATTTTGCCAAAGAATTACAGCTTAAGGGTATCGGAGGGCAAGCATGACTGAAGCCTCGCGTCTTTCAGCTGTGTTAGCCTACGTTCCGGTTATCGGCTGGCTATACGTCTTCTTCTTTCAACGCAAAGATATTCAGGCTCTCTATCATCTCAAGCAATCGATCGGGTTGTTCCTGTTCCTCGCCATTACACTGCTTGGTTGGGCAGTGGTTGCCTGGCTGTTGGCCTGGATTCCCTATATGGCGATCCTGGGGATTGCGTTGTTTACTATCGTGATTGCCGCCTATCTTTACGGTCTTGTGGCGTGGGTACTTGGCCTAAAAAATGCCCTGACGAATCGATTAGTACCATTGCCCTTGTTCGGGCGATGGGCGAACCAGCTACCTATTAGATGAGGGTTGGGCACATGGTCGCCGCCCGATCCCCCATTCATGGCAAAAATCACTTACACGCTAGCGACTGGCGTTGGATCGCACCTTTGAAGATTGGTTTCACTGCTTTCCGCATGATCTTTCTGCTGGTGATTTTGTGTTCATGCAGCGGATTATCCAGCGAACCAAACATTGTCAGTACATCAAAACTGCCCACCGTAACGCCTACTGCTCCACCCGACGCGGGTCACCCACCAACGCGGGTGAGCCTGGCACATGGGGCGGACCTCTTCAATGGCCCGCAAGGCTGTGCGGCCTGTCACGGATCCGGTGGCAAAGGCGATGGGCAGGTTGCTTCGAGTTTTACCTGTTCGCTGCCTGATTTCACCAATCAGCAAATGGCGCGCAGCCAGACAATACAGCGGTGGTTCGGTATCACGAGTAATGGCAACGGCGCCAGCGCTGATTGCCTGATGCCGCCCTGGAAAGGCCGCCTTGATGAGCAGCAGCGGTGGGACGTGACCAGTTATATTTACAGCTTACATACCACGTCCGATCAACTGGCTCAGGGGCAAAAGCTCTGGCAAAGTAACTGCGCAGCGTGTCATGGTGAAACTGGCAAGGGGGACGGCCCAAAGGCTCAGAACTCGCCGCAGCCCATGCCCAACTTTACCGATCCCGCTTCCCTGATTGAAGTCAGCGACATGAACCTGTTCCAGACCATCACAAACGGGTTGGGTCAGGCCATGCCCGCCTTTAAGGGGCAATTGACCGATGATGAACGGTGGGCAGTGGGCAGTTATGCCCGTTCACTGGCCTGGGAACCCCGTTCAACGAACTCCGCCACGCCCGTGGCAACGACTAACGTACCCGACGGGCCAACGGTCAAAGTCAGTGGCAAGATCCGGCTTGGAAGCGCTGGCGCAATCCTCCCGCCGAATCAACCGTTAACGCTGCGCGTTTTCGATCTGGCGAATGGTTCAACCAGCAATGGTCAGACCTCACAAACGACAGCCGCCGCCGATGGGTCGTTCTCATTCGGTGACGTTCAACGTCAGATCAATCGAGTCTACGTGGTGGGAACACAATACAGCAATCTACTACAAACCAGCACGCCCCTCTTGATGGCCGCAGGGATGGGCTCAACCGTTGATTTATCATTTACACTCTATGAAGTTACGAATGATCCCTCAGTCGTCCAAGTTGAGGGCGTTGAGCTATATCTCGCGCCGCTTAGCGCTAATTCGATGCTTGTCCAACAGGTGATGAGTTTCCATAATATCAGTGATCGCTTGTTCTTCATGAACAGCGCTAACTCGATCGAGCTAACGTTGCCGAGCGGGGTGCAGCAAATTACGTTGGGTACAGGGATGGTTCACCAATTTACGGTCGGGGCCGACTCGGTAATTCGCAATACAGGCCCGCTGTATCCAGGCGACTCGAATATACAACCCCTCGAATTTTCCTATTTGCTGCCATACAACTCGCATTTTGTTATGTCAATGCCGACTGCTTATTTCATGCAATCCCTGGCGGTTCATACCCCACAGCGCAGCGGGCTGACGCCTGTCGATAGGCCGTTTATTGCGCACGATACGGTGCAATTTCAAAACAGCACTTACAATACCTTCTACCTGCAAGGAACGGTGGGGGCAGGGTCGCACCTTCAGTTCTCGCTCCAAAGCCAGCAAGATCAGGCCGTTAAACGCCAGAACGTCCTGGGGATCGTGCTGATTCTCACGGTCTTATTGCTTTTGGCGACAGAAGGCGCGATCTGGCGGCTTGAACGGCGGAGTCAGCTTGCGTTGGCATATCCGGCTCAATCTGTCGATTCGATCCTCAACGCAATTGCCGATCTGGACAGCCATTTCGAGTCCGGCAAAGTCACGCGCGAGGCGTATGAAGCGGGGCGGATGCAGCTCAAGGCCGACGCCATAAAGCTGCTGAACATCGAGTGACGCCCGTACACGCTGATAGGCAAAAGTGGGAGTGACAACGCTAAAATACAGAATGTACGAAATCGCTAACTCGATGCCAGCCTCATTGACTAACTAAGCTGCTCTAATCGTAGGTTTGCCTGTCACCCGTACCCGTAGTTGCGGGCGGCGTCGACGGCAGCAGAGTCGGGATATTCGGCGTGGTTGGCGGCGCGACCAAAATTGCGGGCGCTGCTGGATTTGCGGGCTGCGCGTGGGGTGCTCCATTGACAGTCGGCGGCAAGCCCCATTGTCCAGCTATCGGTACATCGTTGGCGACGCCGAACACGACCGTCGTATCGCCGTAGCCGCTCGTCAGGTCATTCTTCAGGTAGAGTTGGCCGCTGCCGGGGCTGATGCGCCTAGCCCGGACACTCCCGTGTGCGCCCAGTCGCCCACAAACGGCAGGTAGCTGGGCAGGCCGAAGGCAACTTCGTAGTCACCGAAAGCTGAGCCAGTGGTGGCTTTGTTGCTCAGGTAGAAGCGGATCATGCTCGGACGGCACACGCCGGGGCTGTCTTGGCCGTCAGCGTTCCAGTCGCCACCCACAGGCAGATCACCAGGTATCCCCAGCACCATCGTGTAATCACCGAAACCGGTCGATAGGTCGTTCTTCAGGTAAATCAGGCCGTTACCGGGGTTGAACACGCCGACGCCAGATTTGCCGTCACCGTTCCAATCACCTACGAACGGTATCCAGCCCGCTACGCCTAGCGAAAACACGTAATTCGGCGCGCTCAATGTGGACGTATTGGCGTCCCACAGGTTGAACACGTTGTCACGGTAGACGCCCATCGTTGAGACGCCATCGCCGTTCCAGTCACCTGCCACCGGTTGATCGCCCGCCTGCCCATAGGCAAACTGCACGTTCAGATCGGCATAGCCAGTTGTGTTCGAGTTGCGCAGCAGGAATGTCTGAGTCGAAGCGCGATAGATGCCGAACGTGTCGTTTTTCGGGTTGGGCGAGCCGAAACGTTGCAGTCGGCTGTGGTTGGCTTCCGCCGTCCAAAGCTGGCCGTCCACACTGTTCACGCTAATCCCCTCCAGCATTACAAATTGTCCATCGCCTGAACCTGCCGCACCGAACGAGGTCTGGTAGCTGCCGTTATCATCGAATATCGCAACTCGTTTGTTGAGCGTATCGGCCACGTACATGCTGCCGCGCTGATCGATGCTGACATCATCTGGAGAATTCAATTGTGCGCTGCCGCCGGTGCCCCAGGTGGCAACCCACTCGCCAAGCAACGTGAAACTTTGTGCCCGGTTATTACCATTTTCGGTGACGTACACGATTTGCCGTTTCTTATCGACAGCAATCCCGATTGGACCATTAAAATGACCAGCGCCAGCCCCACCGGTGCCCCACTGCACAATATAAGTGCCGTCTGCTTCGAATTTCTGCACGCGACTGTTGAAGTAATCTGTCACATAGACGCGCGGGAAATCATCTACCGCAATTTTTCTGGGAGAGTTGAACTGGCCGATGTTACTGCCCAATATACCCCATTGCAGTTGATAGTCGCCCGATGTATTGAATTTTTGGATGCGGGCATTTTGCGAATCCACCACGTACACCGCATCGAGTCTATCGATCGCAATGCCCCATGGAGTGCGGAACTGTCCATTGCCTGTGCCGATCGTGCCCCAGGCAAGGATGAAGTTGCCGAATCGGTCGAACTTCTGGACGCGATCGTTGCCGGAATCGGTCGCGTAGATGTTTCCGGCGCTGTCAAACGCAACGCCTAATGCAGAGTTGAAAACACCATTGCCGACCCCGATGCCATTGTTGCCGATGCTCTGCTGGAAGTTGTTGCGAGTTGGAGTGAATTACCGTTTCAAAACGCGATACATAGCCTGTGCTCAAATCGCTCACCCACACATCTGGCTGCACATTCGTGGCATTGAGCGCCACAATGTCACCCGGAGTGATGAAGTTGCCACTAAGGTATGCGGCTGATGCCGGTTGAGGAGCGGAATACACACCCAGGTACGTCCCTTGCACATCGAACCTGGCCACCCGGTCGTTCAAGCGGTCGACCACGTATACCGTATTGGCGCGGTCCACCGTAATCCCGTCTGGATGATTGAAATAGGTACTTCCCCAGATGCGAATGAAAGTTCCGGACTGGTCGAATTTCTGAACGCGGTCGTTGCCACTATCGGTCACATACAGGAAGCCGAACGAGTCGAATGCAATGCCTGATGGATTCTGAAACTGGCCGCTTCCGCTTCCTGTGCTGCCAAACGCACCGAGGACCGTTCCGGCGGTCGTAAATTTGACAATGCGGCTGTTCCCATTGTCAACCACATACAAATTGCCATCCGTACCAAGCGCAATCCCAAACGGGTTGTTGACCACGCCTGTGCCGAAGTAATCGGCAGCACCGGAGGGCAAGTCGAACGTGTCGATCCGGTTGTTGCCATAATCAACCACGTAAAGCGTACTGCCAACGACGACGCTGCCCTCTGGGTTTTTGATGTCACCCGCCGCAGATCCAGCGATGCCGCTGCCGTAGCTGCCCCGCATTGCACCGTTGACATCGTAACTGAACACTTTGTTATCCGTTATATCGGAAACGTACAAGTTCCCGGTAGAGTCCGTGCCGAGACGATACGGTTGTGTCAGACCGCCAATGCTCGACTTGAAATGCAAGGTGCGCGTCGGTTCGCTGTAGGCGGCGGGCGCATTCGGTGGGCCTTGCGCGGTGCCAACAGATAAGGGAGCGCTTTTTGCCACCGACATGGGCGTAAAGGTGGCGGCTTGAACACTCGGCAGTGCCGGTAGCGGCTTGACGGCAACTGGGTCGAAAGGTGTTACGGGGCCAGTCCGTCCATCGGGACCCATAGGGGGCGTGACGGTTTCCTGACCGTGGGTGACGGCGATATTAGCTGCAAAAAGGCAAGCAACAAGGGTGAAGAACACCCCTACCCCTGTTCGGCGTTGACGTGGGGAAAAATAAACAGAGATAGAACCTCCAACTAAGCGGATACATTCAACATCTGTCAGTATATGCAGATTTGGCGGGTACGCAAATGACACTCAAAAATGGCTGAGGGCTGGATAGAAACGTCAGCGTGACCAGGTTGTTCCATTGCAGTTCACTTTTGGCGGCATTGATACTTTCGCGCCGACGCGCCGCACTTACAGCGGCATGTGCGCCGCAATGCCAATTGAAGGTGGCGTCAGCGGTGCTGTGTCCCACTTTGCAGCCCAGTCAGCTCGTCATTCTGGACAACTTGGCCGCTCACAAAACGCCCGCCGTCCGCCAGGCCATTGATGCCACCGGCTCACACCTCCTGTTTTTGCCTGCCTATTCGCCCGATTTTTCGCCCATTGAAAACGCTTTCAGCAAACTCAAAAACATGCTCCCTCGTGCGCGCACACACCTTTGAGGAACTCCTCTGTGCGCTCGAAGCGGCACACAGTTTGCCGCCGACGATCCAGCGCCGATTGGACTGCCCTTTACGACCGACCTGACGTTCGCTACATCCCTCACGGCGGGGATAGATCAACTCAATGCCGTAGGTGTCGATTAAGCCGATGAGCGATGTGGTCGCTATCAAGTGTTGCGTGTGATGACGCTGTTCATTGAATAACCGAAACAGCCGTGTACGCTCTGCTAAGCGTGGAAACAACGCTTGATAATCACGTTTTAGCCAGCGCTAAAACGCCCGATTGCCAACCCCTTTGAGTGCAAACAGTACACCCAAGGTCACCACTTCACTCGGATGCAGGTGTGCTTGCCCTGTTTTTTCAATACCCATTAATTCGTCATCCACCCGGCAAAACAATTCAGTGATAAACTCATCTATGGTCACGTGATACGCCTTTTTAGAAATTCAGCACTTCAAGAATGGCTTATCTCCGTGACTTTTGCTACTCTCGCAAACCGCACCATTGGTTACATATCAAAAGCGAGTTTTGCATGGAATTTCCAACTGTAACAAAAATTAGACGTGGTGCTATATTAAGAACAATTGCTCATTCAGCATGGATAGTTGATAATCGCAGTTTTTTATATGAAGTATCATGGGATGGGACAAATTATAATAGACAAGATACACAAGGAGCTCGTGGGACTGTTACGTTTAACGAGGAGCTAATAGTGGGATTATTTTTCGATGAGCACAGCAAAAGCAATCCGTTTGTGAAACTTGATGAATACGACTTTCATAAGTTCATATCAAATATGCCGGATGCACCTCGTCAGATTGCTTATAAAGAAACGTCACAATATTTATTAGATAATCTAAATGGTGTTGTCATGCCTATTGTGACTGCTGCATTTTGGAGTGAAGGTTCCACCGTAATAGGCAATGCACTTTTTAAGCTGTTACTCGAGGATGGATTACGATTAATCTATTTAGAGTGCCTGCCCGATGAAGAAGCTATCGTTAGCTTGCAAGAAGAATATGGGCTATCGGATGTGCAAATATCGGCTATATGGACTGTATTCATGTATAAGATTTCTGTCGGTTATGATAGCAAAATCTATCTTCAAAAATCGACGTTTCCTGAAATTTTTCCAGCTGGCATAGATATTGATGATAGTATATCTCTTCTACAGGCTATTGGTATATTTCTGATTTAACAGGATTATTTAGGATAGATGGGAAAAATTATTCAGTGGAGATAACAACAGGCAAATAGGGGTCAGCGCACAGCACTTGGGTGAGCAGTGTAAGGCAGGCTGATCGTTTTTGCAAGCGGCGGTTGAAGCACCCGGATTGTTCATCAATAGTTTAGGCCGAACGAGCATACCAGGAGGGTTGTGCGGTGGGCTAGTCGGCGCTGATGAGCCAATTTCGGAGTTGAACAGTACCCGTTGCACACTCCGCTCAGGTTTAGCGGCTTTGCCGAGTTTAGAAGAAGTTGGCGGTCTAGGAGCCGTTTCGTTGGATCGGTTTAACTCGTTAGGCCACCCGCGTGATCCTAACGCGGATGCCAATGCCTATCAAAACGGTTACGATGTGACACGAGCCACCAGTATTGGTTTATCAATTGTATCAACTTGGGCCCTCATTCCAGAATTTGGGGTTGGTCTGACTGAGTTAGTTGGTTCAGAATTAGGTGCCAACACGCTTGAAGATGTTTCTGTGCAGGGCACATGTAGCTTTAGCTCAGACACTCAGGTCGCGACCGATAATGGTGAAACACCTATTGATGAACTCAAAGTAGGCGACAAAGTCCTTGCCTATGACCAGCAGACTAAGACGACCGGTAGCTATGTTATCAAAGCAGTTCTCACGCATAGCGATTCCGTTATCGTCTACTTGACGCTGAATGGCGAGACACTGGAAACAACGCCAGAACATCCTTTTTATACGCAAGAACGTGGTTGGGTTCCGGCGGGCGATTTGAGAGTCGGCGAACATGTACGCAAAGCAGTTGGGACTTTTGGGACAGTCCAAAAGGTCAGGCGTGAACAGCATCAGCAAACGATGTATAATCTGACTGTTGACCATGCCCATACGTTCTTTGTGGGTAATGGACAATGGCTTGTGCATAATGAATGCAAGTATTCAGTTGTATATGAAGCAGAACTTAAGGCTGGAGTAGACTATCCCAAGAGAATTAGTTCTAACTTACCCCTTAAGGTGCGTCGTAATTTAGAAATTCAACTGAGGCAAATTCATAATAGAGTGGCAAACAGCCAACTTTATGACGCTTTAGAGGCGGATCCAGCCTTTAAAAGCTGGGTATCGAGTAGCTACCCGGAAATAGTGAGTGGAGTTCAACCTTTGAGCAATGGTAGCTTTCCTCGTGTATCTCCCAACGGTTGGAATTGGCATCACGTCGTAGATCGTGGTTTGTTTAACATGGAAGGTCGAATGCAACTAATCACAAAAGCTGATCACAAGGCTTTTGAAGTTCAAATACATCTTCCTGGACGCGTGGGAGGGTTAGAACAATGGGGTATTATTCGTTAGAGAGGTTTAATGAGTGAACGTTTTTTGACTCGAGAGCCATTTGTATCAATTCTCCACATAATTGATACTATTGTGGATCCAATCGATGGCTTTTATGTGCTACATGTTCCTATCGAAGGCGATACAATAGATGAGAACACCATGTGTTCTGTTATACTTTCTTATCACACTGAAGATGAAATATTCATGAGTTTATTTGCGGCGGAACACGGACTGATTCCATACTGTGAAGTTTCGCTCGCTCAACATATTATACAGGCGGCGAAGCAGGAAAAACCGAATGTATCACTACCGGAAATCGTTAAGGCCATAGATTATTATCTTGAGCATGATGCATTCATGAGATTTATTTAGCTTATAGTGAAACCAATTAAATATCGCAAGTATTGAGAGGAGGCAAACTTATCGATTTGAGGTAGATGTAGAGCCGTTTCACATGCTTTTCTTTTTCGCGTATGAAATCATACGATACTCTATGTCCAAGGCAACCCTGTCAACCTCACCGACCCCAGCGGTATGTGTGATACAGGGCTGAATATTGCCCAATGCGGTCTCCAAAATTTGGGGATCGTTGGAAATGGCGTCCGGGATGTTGTCGGCGCTTATGCTCAGCAGGTGGTAAGAGCCGTCAATCTTATACCCCAAGCGGCGGTTGAAGCACCCGGATTGTTCATCAATAGTTTAGGCCGAACGAGCATACCAGGAGGGTTGTGCGGTGGGCTAGTCGGCGCTGATGAGCCAATTTCGGAGTTGAACAGTACCCGTTGCACACTCCGCTCAGAGCGTGTTTTGAAAGGTCAGGGGCGGGCAATTCGGCGGGTCATCAGGAGCGACATCGCCAAGTAAATCATAGTTTCGCTGGTTTCTGGATAAAACTCATAATCCTTACTTAAACGGCGATGTAACAGCACGGCTAAATGGTTCACTTTGTTCCATCCGGCAACCGGTCACGTCCGTGTCAAGGGCGTGACCTCAACCACCAACGTGGTGATTCATACCTGGCTCAAAGCCCAGCTCGCTGACATTTTGGCAGTGCTCCCGCCGACATCCAAACGACAAGCAGTTGACCGTACCACTTGGGAACGCTGGCGCACTGATGCTCGCACTAAACCAACGCTGTTATTCGTGTTGTCACCCCTTCACCTCATCCTTGTGCTTGAAATCTGGTCGCTCATCACAACCCCGACTGGTTATGCGGGTGTTTCGCACAGAGCATCTTCCCATTTTTATCCCACTGGCGGCAATTGGCTCAACATGGCCGAGGTCATTCAACGCTTGTTAAAGCGGTGCGCGCTGGATGGTCAGCATTATTTCTCACCGCAAGCCATTATCGACGCCCTCGAAGCGGTTGTCGCTCACTAGAACCGCCACCGAACACCCTTTATGTGGTTTGGCAAGCATTGCGCTCGTCACCGCTGTGCCTCGGTGTCCACCTACCGCCTGCCCACTTATAGCGCGATCACGGCGCGCCGTTCGCGCTTTTTATGCCAAGCTGCGCCCCGATTGACCCACTAGTGTGGGTCAATCGGCTAGTACAAAAATGGCTAATGGTATACGTTGGGTCGAAGTGTTCATTGACAGGCCTACAAGTGTGTTTATTCTGGAATTGTATAGTACATAACGTAAAGGGTTTACTTGCGCCTACCCCGCACAATCTGGCTCACGCGCTGTGGTGAAATGCCAAATTCGCGGGCCAGATCGGAAATGGTTTCGCCTGCCAAATAACGTATACGAACAGATACATTTCGATCAACTTGGCGAGGTGTCTCACCAGAGAGCGGCACATCGGATGGACGCGATCCCATATACAAGCGTCCAATGAGGCGCGCCGACGCCAGCGCAGGCGTGGAGCAGGATCTGGGTTGAAGCCCCCGTATGGGCACAAATCGCTCCAACCCTTGAAACCACCGATAGCATCGGTGGTTTCGCCATTTCTAGTCTCTGCGCTCGTCTTTTCATCCTCTGCATCATAGAGGGCAGCACGCACCACCAGAAACCGATCCGCCCACGGCTTCAACCGAAAATCAATGATGCGTTTGGTATCCAAATCGAGATAAACGGCCTCGAACATCATGCGCGCCATGCCTTGCTTGTCCTCGTCATCGGCCATATCCCACAGCTTGTTCATTTTATCGAGGGCATCCATGCACAGCGAGAGTTCAAAGGCGGCTTTTTCAGTCTCGCTGGTGCGCGCTTCCCAATGGGCAATTTCGCGCTCGATCTGCTCTTTACGCTTCAGGTAACTCTCGCGGGTCAGGTCACCATCTTCGAACAAGTAGCGGGCAGCTTCCAAACGGCGTTTGGCTTTGTCAATAGCCGCCTGCTTTTCAGCCTGAGCCTCTGCTTCCGTGCCCTTTTCCTGTCCGGCTCGGTTCGCCTGGATTGACAATTCAAGCATGAGCGGAAAGGCTTCGGGTTTCAGGGTTAATAGCCCCAACAGGCGTCGAAAATCGACTTCGATTTCTTCAATCAGGATCGAACGCCGCTTACCCGTACACTTCACGCCTTCCGCATGACGGTAGCGCCGCTTGTTGTATTTGTTAGTACCGCTGATCTTCGAACGGAAAGCCGGATTTTTCTCAGTCATGGCCTGGCATTCACAGTGTGCACAATACAGAATGCCGGTCAGCATATAAAAGTGTGCACGCTTGACCGAGCCAAACGGACGCGTGGTGACGCTGCGCGCCGTCTGTACCTCGGCTACCGCCTGAAGCATGGTCTGGTCGAAAACATTCCGACCAGTCGCATACAAGACGCCTGGTGCATTGTCGATCAGGCTGGCGTTTTGGTCTTTACCACGACCGGGCAGCACCAGACCGGCGTAGGAACGCCAATTGGCGACGATGCGCCGCACGTCATCGCGGGTGAACGGGCGCGGTTTGCCTCGGCTGGTACGAAACAGCCAGCCTTCATCAGTCATCTGATAGGCAATGCGTTCCAGGCCGTGTTCGTTTTTGGCATACACTTCCAGCACGCGTTTGGCGCACTCGTAGTAGCTTTTCCATTCGGCACCAGGAACCGGCGGTGGCGACCCTGTTCGCCCACCAACGTATTTTCCATCAGGTAAACGCCATGCGCCATATGGACTGGGCATGAGAAAGCCGTCCTCATTACGGATAGTGCCGAACGGCGGCTGGCCAATGGTCTGTCCCAGACTGCGACGGTGTGCAATGCTGTCACGCATCCGTTGGGCAATGTCGGCAGCGTAGTATTCGTCCATCATCGCGATGAAGCTGGCATTCAGGCGGTCACGTGGATCGGACAGGTCGAGTTCACGGCCTGGCGCAGCGAGCACCAGGAATATGCCGTTTTCCTCGATCCACTCGATTAATTGACCGACGCGCCAACCTTTTCGATGTAAGCGCGAGAGATCGTTGGCGACAATGGCAATCACATCGGGATCGCCTAACCGCGCTTTCAGCGCCAACCAACCGGGGCGGTTTTTCTCCTGGCGACCGGATTTATGGCCTTCGGCGTCGGTGAACCACTCAGCCACCCACCCCTTACGGTCGCACACGGCCTGGATATTCGCTTTTTGGCGTTCGGGGCTGTCTAAATCAGGTCCGCGTTTGTAACTACTCAGCCGGAGGGGGCAGCAAGCAAGGCGGATAGTAAGGGTCGGCACGCAAGGCTTGGGTGAGCGCGACCAAGGCAGACTGACCATTTTTGCGCGCCGTGGACAAATAGCTGCGGACGGTACAAAAGCGTTGGGCACCGCGCAGGCTACGAAAGCCGCCGGAGACTTTTTGTTGGACTTTGACCATGCGGATGTCACGTTCAGCGGCATTATTATCGAAAGGCACGCTGAAATCGGTCATAAAGGCGAGCACCTGAGT
>Ga0209724_1000457_pt1 | contig 39381 bp, 43 predicted proteins | sample grotaG_FD_184143 | JGI IMG/M metagenome (GOLD analysis project Ga0209724, IMG submission 184143) | Glacier valley bacterial and archeal communities from Borup Fiord, Nunavut, Canada, to study Microbial Dark Matter (Phase II) -... | ecosystem: Environmental > Aquatic > Freshwater > Ice > Glacier ... | reverse complement strand
TCGCAGACTTCACTCCACGCTGGGCTACATCAGCCCAATGAGGTTCGAAGCAAACTGGCACGCGGGCCAGTCAAAGAAAGCCGCGTAACCGAGTGGTTATGGACTACGTCGAACGAGGGCAAGGTCACGACTGCAGCACGGTGCCGATCGCCGTCAACGTGTCGACGACTCGGCGCAGGCCACCGTTGGCCAGTTGGCACGCAGAGGCATGGAAACCCAGCGCGCCGGCCTCGTCGTTGGCCGCCATCGTCGCGTTGAACTCGCTCGTCGCGGTTGTCGACCATATCGGCTTCGTCTCGCGCTCAAGCCCAGTGGCCGGGGAGGAAGGAGAAGGAAAGCGTCGGCTAGTGAGCATGATCGGCGAAGCATAAGCTGCGCCTGTGACCGCTGCGTGATGCCATCGACGCCCGGCGCTGGACTGTCAGGGCATCGAATCGCGGTCTTACGGACCGTCTTGTTGCTCAATTCCCCGAGGTTGATAACCATAAATATCATCCGCTCGATCCTTTGTCGCTTTCGACCCGAAGCGGACCATCGACGAGGTCAAGAGCCGTCTCGGAAGCAGTCGGCCGCGCGCAATCGGATGACGCCGGCTCAGGATGCGACTGACTCAAAGCGGGCGCCTCGACATAGGAGCGCCTGTCGTTTACAGCATCCACGTCGAGCCCTGCCGCCCTTGAGAACGAGGCCGTGATCGCCTCGAGTTCCTGGGCGGAAATCACGTCCTCGATCCGGCTAAAGCCGTTCGGAGCGCGCTCCTCGACGAGTTGCATCGCCGCTTCGGGTCCGAAGGCGCGGTTGCGTAGCGTGACCTCGTGCATGGCTGGCCGGCGCACCGCGTCGTATCGCAACAGCGCTTCGCGCGGATCCGACATTGCAAGCAGCCACAACGTGAGAACGCGTGCATCGATGATCGCCTGCGATCCGGCCTGGCTGCCGATCGGATACATCGGGTGCGCCGCGTCCCCGATCAAGGTGACGCGCCCTTCGGTCCAGCGATCGATCGGGTCGCGGTCGACAAGCGGGAATTCGTAGATGCGATTCGTGGCCGCGACGAGTGCCGCGATGTCCAGCCATGGGAAGCGCCAGCCGCTGAATTCGGCCAGCACCTCTTCTGTCGTCGTCTGTCGGCTCCATTCCTCGGGCGGCGGCGCTGCGTCGGGCACGTCGATCTGGCAAATCCAGTTCGTTCGCAGCCAGCCGGGACGCGATCCCGGGCCCATGGGGTAGACGACTGCTCGCTGGCCTAGGTGCCCGGCGATGATCATCGTGGCTCCATCGAGAAAGGGTCGTGCGTCCAATTCGCCACGCCATAGCACCTGGCCGCCGAAACGAGGCTGGCCTTCGTGCGGGTACAGGTACCGGCGCACGGCCGAGCGGATGCCGTCGGCTCCCACCAGGACGTCACCCTCGACGCGGACCGGCGTTCCGCCTGCGTCGCAAAAACACGCCACGACCTTGTCAGCCTTCTGCTCGATGTCGGTAAGCGTCAGGCCGCAACGGACGCTACCGGGGCCAGCGCGATCGCGAACCGCGCGCATGAGCAGCATCTGCAGCTCGCCGCGATGGATCGAGTACTGCGGCCAGCGGTAGCCAGCGCGCAGCCCTCGCGGTTCGCGGCAGATCAGCTGACCGAACTTGTTGTGGAGGCCGAGATGGCCGGTGGCGAAGCCGATGCGCGCGAGCTCGTCGCCGAGGCCCAGCTCGGTCAGCTCCCGCACCGCGGTGGGCTGCAGGTTCATGCCGGCGCCGACCGGCTTCGGATCGGCGACCGCCTCGTAGACGCAGGCTGCGATCCCGGCCTGATGCAGGCTGAGCGCCAGGCTCAGCCCGGCGATGCCACCGCCGACGACGATCACCTCCACGCCAGCGATCTCAATCTCAACGCGCCGCTGCCGTGCGCACGTCGTGCACTGCCTCGTAGGTGCTGAGCTCGACGTTCTGCAGGTCGCCCTGCACCCTCTCAATCTTGCGGATGTAGACGTTGTGGACGACGTCGCCGGTCGACGCATCTATCGACATCGGGCCGCGCGGACTCTCCCACGCCATGCCCTTCATCGCCGCGAGCAGCGCGTCTCCGTCGGTCGAGCCGCCGGTCTTGCGCAGCGCGGCGTAGATGAGGTGCATGCCGTCGTAGCCGGACACGGCCATGAAATTGGCACGTTCACCGGTCAGCTTCTGGTAGGCGCGCGTGAAGGCGAGGTTCTTGGGGGACGGATGCGCCGCCGAGTAGAAGTGCGCCGTCATCGTACCCAGCATGGCGTCGCTCATGTTGGGCAGGAGCCCGTCGTCGGCAATGTCGCCCGGCCCGATCAGCCGGATACCGGCCTTGTCGAGCCCGCGCTCCCGGAACTGCTTGGCGAAGACGCCGGCCTGCGCAGAGGTAATAAAAGCGAACAAGGCCTGCGGTTTCGCGTCGAGCGCCCGCTGCAGAAACGGCGCGAAATCGGGGTCGCGCAACGGCACGCGAATCGATTCCGCCACCTGCGCTCCGGCGCCGACGAAACGGGCCTTGAAGCTCGCCTCCGCCTCGTGCCCCGGCGAGAAGTCCGATACCAGGGTCACGACTCGCGTGATTCCGCTTTTCCGCGCCCAGTCGGCAATGACCACCGTCGACTGCGCGATCGTGCAGCTGGTGCGCACAAAATAACGCGAGGCATCGATGGCCGTCGAGGTGCTAGACAGCATGATCACCGTAGGCTTCCTCGACTGCGTGATCACCGGCGCGGCGGCCATCAGGTCGCCGGTCAGGCCGCCGCCAAGAATGGCCACCTTGTCGTTGACGATCGATTCCTGGATCAGCCGTCGGCCGAGGTCGAACGACGATCCGTCGTCCTTGACCATGAGCTCGATCTTCTTGCCGGCGACGCTGTCGCCGTTCTCGGCCATGTAGAGGCGAGCGCCGGCGACGACCTGCTGGCCGGCGGCGGCGAGGGGGCCCGTCATGGGCATCACCAGCGCCACCCGCACCGCGTCTTGAGCGTCGGCATGGGCCGCATTGGCCAGGGCGAGGGCCACGGAGGCCACGATTCGAACCATCAGCTTACTTGGCATCGAGTTCTCCTAGAAACGTTGAGATTCGCGCGCCAGAGGCCCGCACATTCGGGCCCGGGATGGCCACAATGTGCTCTATGCCTTTGTAACTAAAAAGCAGAGAATTCAGGCATCCCTGTAACCGTTTAGCTAAGGAGCTTGCGCCATGGACTGGGTCGAACGCATGGGTCGGCGGGTGAAGCTGCGCGACCTGCACGTCCTGCTGGCTGTCGCCGAAAGCGGCAGCATGGTGAAGGCGGCGAATCGCCTCGCGGTCTCGCACCCGGTCGTCTCCAAGACAATCTCGGAACTCGAGAAAACGCTCGGCGTGCGTCTGTTCGATCGGCACGCCCGGGGTGTCGAAGCGACGATCTACGGACAAGTCTTGCTGCGGCGTGGCCTGTCGGTGTTCGACGAGCTGCGGCAGGGGCTTCGGGAGCTCGAGTTCATCGCCAATCCGAGCGCCGGCGAGGTGCGCATCGGTTGCCCGGAAATCACGATGGCCGGACTGCTGCCTTACATCGCGCAGACGTTTTCCGGCCAATATCCCGGCGTCAACTTGCACGTGGCGCTAGCCAATACCGGCAGCCTGCAATTCAAGGAATTGCGCGAGCGCAGCCTCGATCTTGTGATCGGCCGCCTGCCGAAGCAGTTCAGCGAAGACGATCTCGAGGCCGAGGTGTTGTTCGACGAGCCGTTCCTAGCCGTCGCCGGCGTCCGCACCTCATGGGCACGCAAGCGTCGGCTTGCGCTCGCCGACTTGATGCTGGAGCCCTGGGTGCTGCCCAGCTACGACAGTGCCCCGGGCCAGCTCATCCTCGAGATGTTTCGTCAGAGCCAGCTGCCGCCCGTCCGGCCGAGCGTCACCACCATGTCGGGTCAGCTCACCGTAACGTTGATCGCGAGCGGGCGCTTCGTCGGTGTACTGCCGCAATCAGTGGCACGGCTGAGCGCCGAGCGGGCGGGCGTCAAGGTTCTTCCGATCGACTTGCCACCGGTGCAGATTGCCTCGGGGATCGTCACGGTCAAGGGCCGCACGCTGAGCCCGCTGGCACACCGCTTCGTCGACTGCGCGCGTGAGCTCGCCAAACGTGTGCCCGCGACTGCCGAAACTGTCGAATCCAAGGGCAGGAATCTTCGACGGCCGGGCTAGGAGAGCACCTTCCAAACGCCGAAGCTGCCGGGTAGCGAGTGCCCGGGTTTGGCCGAAAGTAGAACTCTGCCTTTGCGACTGATAAAGGTCGTCCGGGCTGTCCATTTAACCGGAGTCAGCTTGCCGCCACGGCCGGTTCTGCCGAGGGCGCTCCAGGCTTGGCGGGTGCCCGCGTTTCACCGGCGGCTTGGGCCGCTTGGCCTTGGGGCCTTTCCTCCGAGCAAGGTCTTGGTAGCGCACGGGATCATGAGCGACTGCGAGCTCCAACACCCTGTAGAACAGCATCCCGCGGCTGCGCGAGTGCCGGCGGTTAAAACGGAACACAAACTCGTCGAGGTAACTGGGCAAGTGCGCGGCGTCCACCGCGCCCTGGTGGGTGCCGAGCAGCCAGCGCTTTGCCAGGGAGGCGATCCGATGCACGCCTGGCAGCAGCGCGCCTGGGTCTTCGCCGCGCGCACTGGCTGCCCGCTGGCTACGTCGGTCGTGGATGTAGCCTTTCTTCTCCAATCCTCTGTAGCTTTGCCAAGCATCAGTGATCACCGTTGCTCCTGGTTCGACGTTCGCCGACACGAAGGCCAGCAGCGACTCTGCCGAAGCGTCCGCCACGGGCACCATGCGGCAGCGGCCGTATCCCCTGGGCTCCAGAATCTCGACTGCGACACACGTCAGTACCTTCTTCCCTCGGGCCCGCCCTCCAGCCAACCCGGGCTCGAGGCCGCCGATGTACGTTTCATCCACCTCGACCTTGCCACGCAGAAGTTCCCGATCGGGACGAACCAGTACGGATCGCAGCCGGTGCAGCATTGCCCAAGCCGTCTGATAGGAGCCGATCTCCAATGTGCGCTTGAGACTCAGCGCTGAGATTCCGTCTTTCCCCGAGGCGAAGTTCCAACAGGCGGCGAACCAGACTGTGAGCGGCGTGCGCGTTCGATCGAAGATCGTTCCCGCGGTCACGGACGTTCGGCTGCCGCAGGCCGCGCACATGAACCTGCCATCGCCCAGACGCCACCCTCCGGCGTGGCCGCAGTCCGGGCACACAAAGCCCGCCGGCCATCGCAGCCACTCGAGGTAGTCCAAACAGTCTGAGTCGGACTGGAACCACGTCTGGAACTCGCCGAAGGCACCAGGATAGTGAATTCCTGCTTTCGGGGGTGCCATTGTGGCAGTATGCGCTGGCTCCGGTTAAATGGACAGCCCGGAAGGACGTTATCCTGGCTAAACACGGTTGCCATAACGTCGGTGACAAATGAGGTCGACTGCTATTTGAGAAGTGTCTGTTTGAAAAGAGCCAATACGCCTTGCTCGGCTCCCGCCGTGGACACTGGGTTGTATCCCACATGCGTGCCGTACTCGACACACGCGTCAGTCTTGACGTCGTAGAGGGTCTTTGTCAGCGCGTTGTACATGACCCCATTGACACCCTCCCTGAGCTGGCATTTGCGCGTCGTTTGTGCCTTCTTTAGTTCGTAGACGGGTGGGATGCTGGGGGCGTCGAACAGGTGCCAGGTGTCCGGGAATTCAGTCAACGAGACATCGGCCCCCGCCGCTTTGAGTTCGGCCACATAGGCGCGGCAGGGAACAACGCTGACGTAGTCATCCGTGGTCCCGTGAAAGAGACGAATGGGCACCGGTGAAACGTTCGTGTCCCCCTCGAGTCGTGAGTTGCATGACGCGTACATGACGACATGCGCTGCAAACTTGTTGGCGCTCCCATAGGCCTTTTGGAATCGCACTCCAGACGAGAACAAGGCGGCAACTCCCCCTTTCGAGAATCCCATTACCGCGATCCTGTCGGGCCGTATCAACCGATGCGCCGCCAACACATCGAGGGCTCTATATGCGTCGTACATGAGCGCGAACGAATCCAGTTGTGTCTGGTCTTCGACGGTACTGACGAGCCCTCGCCCGGAAAAAGAGTCTAGGATAAACACGGCAACACCCGCCTTATTCAGAAACCGTGCCCACGAGTCAGCGTTGCTGTTGATACCTCCCGCCCCGTGCATCAAGATGACAGCGGGAACCTTGCCTTGGAGCATGGCGAAGGGCAATCGAAGCTCTCCGGCCAACGTGACGTCATTTCCTGCCGCGCCACCTTTGAGGAGTTCTTGCCCGGTGAACGTTTTGCTTGGCACGGAGAGGATCTCTATCCGAAACGGAAAGGCAGCGTAGTCAGGTTCTGCTGCTGCAGCCGTACCGAGGACAGTCAAGGCAAGCACCACCGCCTTCAACGCAGCCCGAATGAGAGCTGAAACCGTGGACTTCATGAGGGAACTCCTTATTTGTGGAATCGGATGTGTCCAGTGCGGTCCGGTCCGACCGATGCAAGCTCGTTAAGACACGCTCTGATTGAAACCCTAACCGGTGAGCGTAGCGGCTGGGTTTGCGACGAGACGGTCGGATCGAGTTCCGCTCTGGGTCCCGAAACCGACTGGGTACGCCGGTCAATACGCCACTTTGAACGCAGGACTGTCCTCCGCCCTCGTTTTCCGGTGATCGTAGATCCGGGTTGTCGCGATGTTCGCATGGCCTAGCCACTCCTGCACCTTGGCGATGTCAGCTTGGTGGTCGAGCGCATTCGTCGCGGCCGTCGCCCGCAGTGCATGAGCTCCTATTTCGAAGCCGAGCTTTGCTGAGTACCCCCTCACGATCTTGTAAATCGCATCTGCACTGATGGCCTTGGCCAGCCCGCCAGCCCGATTACCGACGGGCCGGAAGAGGGCGCCTGTCGTCTCCAGCCCCCGTCCATCTGCCTCGAGGTAGTCGACGATCAACCCACTGGCGGCCGGGTGCAGTGGCACACACCGCGTCTTGCTGCCCTTGCCTGAAACCTTCAGGTGCGCCACGCCGCGCCGCTCGTGCCTGAAGTCCTTCACCGTCAGCTTGCACAGCTCCTCACGCCGCAGCGCGTGACACAGCAACGTGGCCAGGATCGCCCGATCCCTCTTCCCCTTGAGCGAGATCCCATCCGGCGCCTCGAGCAGCGCTCGCGCCTGGTGGTCGCCCAGCGCCGGCGTCTTGCCTTCGTAGCTCTCGACGGGCGGCCGCTTCACCCCCTTGACCGGGTTGTGCGTCACCGCGTTGCTCTCGCAAAGCTGCTCGAACAGAGTGGAGAGGGCGGCCAGCCGGTGCCGCACCGTCATCCCGCTCAAGGCCCGCCCGACCAGGTCATCCCGCCAGGCGATGACATGCGATCGCGTCACGATCCGGAACTCCCCCGGCTGCCTGATCCCCGTGAACTGCATGAAGTCTTGCAGCGCGTTCTCGTACGCGCGCCGGGTGCTCTTGTTGTCGATGTTCGCGAACCATTCCAGCGCCAACGGGACGTCAGCCAAGCCCTGGAATCGAGCCGCGGTCAGCGATCGCTCGGCAGCAGGTACAAAGACGAGCACTTCGGTCATGGCGCGGCATCCAGGTCGATCGCATAGACGATGAAGCCGGCGTTGGTAGCCACCTGGTCGTAGAGCCTGCGTCCGGCGGCATTGCTCTCATGGGTGTGCCAGTAGACCCGCTGAATGCGGGCCCGGCTGGCAGCGCTGTAGACGCCCTCGATCAGCGCCCGTCCGACGCCCGGGCCGCGCTGGTCCTCGGCGGTGAAGAGGTCCTGCAGGTAGCAGGTCCCCTCGGGCCGGGTGGTGCTGCGGTGGTAGAGGTAGTGGACCAGGCCGACAACAGCGTCGTCGCGCTCGGCGAGCAGGGCGAAGACGGGAATTTCCTTGTCGAAGAACCGCGACCACGCCTTGCGCGTGACTTTGAGGGGCAGGGCGGTGGGACCTATCCGGCCGTAGAAGGCGTTGTAGCCGTCCCAGAGTGGGAGCCAGGTTTTGAAGTCGGCTTGAAGAGGCGGCAGGATGCGAAGGGCAGGGCAGGCATTGCGGGAAGCACTACAACGATCTGCTGCAGCGGCTGATGAAGCTGGACGATGCGTTCGTCCACTGGGCTCGTCCAACGTCGAAGACTTCCTCAAAATGATGGGTCGAGACCGACGACGACCTGCGCACCGACTTCGCCGGTGTGTTCGGGTTCTGTGCCCGCAGTGAGGCGACGATTCCCGAGGGCGAGGTCATATTCGCGAGCGAACTGTTCGCCGTGAAGCGCATGGCCAAGACCTGCAACAAGAACCTCGATGCCGCTTTCGCGGCGCTGTTCCCGCTGGGTGGGTCGGATAGAACCACCGGAACAGGGCCGGTCCGCCCTTGCCCAACGGATTCGCCAGACTCTGCTCGGGCCCTGCGGCGAACCCGTCAAGGGAGACGCTGAAGCCTGCTACTCGACCGCCGAATTTCGGGCCGTGCCAAATGAATGGTCGGCTCGTTCACCGCATGTATTGTTCGAACCAGTCGAGCGCGGGCTGAGGGCGGCGTTGGAACTCCAAATAGCCGTCGAAGCGAGCTGTTGTGCCCTCGATCCACTGCAACTTCTTTTCCCCGACGGGAATGTTGTCAAAGATCGTTTGCACGTCACTTGGATCTGTCAGCGTGTCGCCACGAACCTGGTAGATGAAGGTCGGCACGCGCACGCTCTTGGCCCACTCTTGCGGGACGCGCTCGTCAAGTCCAACGCTGGTCCGAAGTCGGACGAATCTGTCGAAGTCCGTGAGGCGGTCACCCAGCCCTATCTTTGCCAGTCGACGCTCGACAATCGTGCGGGGTGTAACGGGCTGAGGACAGACCAGGCAGCGAACGCCTTCAAACGCGGAAGGAAATCGCATCATCGCCGACAGCGTCGAACTTCCACCCATGCAGCGGCTGAACAGTCCAAGCTCCATGGCGCGAGTGTCGGCGCGGGCGCGCACGTATTCCAACGAACCGACCACGTCTCGACTTTCGATGACGCCGCTCGTGGTCACTCCGCCGTTTGCAGCGCTGCTCAGACCATGGTTGCGCAGGTCATATGCGAGAACGTTGTAGCCGGCGTCGTGCAAGATCTTGTAGTCAGGAACAAGGTCGACCTCGAATCCATTGCCGCTCAATGCCCAATCCGCCTGCCAGGGCTGCAGGTGAGCCGGCATTCCCGAACGACTGAATCCCATAGGGTGATTGGCAATGACCAGCTTGCTCGAGCCAGGCGCTGGAATGAACCAACCCTCGAGGGGTACGCCGTCGTGAGCGGGGAACGACACGACCTCAAACGCAAGGTCGTATTCGCCCGGCGAACGCAGGACCGGTGACCGACGCAGATAACTGAATGCATCGGCAAAACGCTGCAAAGCCTCATCGTTCTGTTCCTGGGTACGCTGAGTGGTGTCTGCCTCAGGGCACATGCTGGTGTCTCCTCTACAGCCAACGTCTCGTGGGCAGACATGGCATCTGGCGCTTTACCTAACGCACGACTTACACAGCATGATGAATCACGCACGCCCCGTCTGTGCGCTGGGGCACGCGGGCAGGCGATAGTTTGGAGACGGTCGGAATTGGTGCTGCACAAGCGCCGAGACGGGTTCGGCGTCGAACTTGGGGCCGGACGACTTCATCCGATGGTCATATGGGCCTGATCTCGATCTCCGACGCTACGGGCATCGGGTTCGGGCAGCGCTTGACCCACGCAACCGCCTCTTCGATGGATGGCAACTCCCAGAGCCAATAGCCGGCAACGAGATCCCCGTTGAACGGCCCGTCAATGACCGTGCGCGCCGTCCCGTCGAAGCGCACTCGCTTTCCCTCGCGGCTCATGCGCAGGCCGTCGCAGTCCTTCAACACGCCGGCCTTCTTGAGCTCTTCGTTGAAGACCTCCATCGCGGCCATTGAATCCTTCATCTGCGCATCGCTCATCGCATCCAAACGAGTCTCGAGGTCGGGGTTGGACTTAACCAGAATCATGAACTTCATGTTCAGCTCCTTTCAAGGAAGTTGTCCCTCAAGGCGGCGGTCAGAGGGCTCGACGTGTGCCGTAGCTCAAGCTCGGATACCAATCACCGCCACGCCCTTCGGGTGTGTTGTCGAGAATCGTCCAGAGCGGCATGAGGTCGGGTGCGCCGCGCGGGTCCTGTCCCGGGTCGGCGGTGCTGCCGCCCATCTCGCCGCTCCAGAAGTGGCGAATGCTGCCGTCGCGCCGCGTGAAAACGCTGAACCCCGGCACATCAGCGTCGTCGGCGCTGACGTAGTCGCGAGTGAAGTCGCCTTCAAGGTCCGAGTACAGCTTGAGGTGGCGCCAGCCGCGCTGCTTCTTGACCGCCAGCAAGCGTTCGATGGGCGAGCGCGCCACCATCACCAGCGCGATGCGCTCTTCGACATCGAGCGCTTCGCCGTCCCAGGCGGCCATCAGCGACGTGCACATCGGGCAAGGCTGCTCCCGCTGTGACCCGTACATGTAGCTGTAGACCGCCAGCGTTTGCTTGTCGCCAAACAAATCGGCGAACGTGGTGGGACCGTTCTCGCCAATCAGTTCGTAATTCTTGGGTACCGTACCACCGGGTGGCAGGGCGCGTCGTTGCTCCGCCACGCGCTCGATGTGGCGCCGAAGTTCAATCTCTTCTGCCAGCAAGGCGTCACGCGCTTCGCGGTACTCACCGCTTTCGTTCGGAAAACGAACGCCGTTCTGGTTCGCCAGGTCGATGGCGGATGGGAGTGGGGTGGTGCTCATGGCGGTTGCTGCTTCACGCCTTGGGCTCTGCCACGTTCACCATCCAAGGCACCCCGAACTTGTCGGTCAGCATGCCGAAAGACGAAGTCCAGAAGGTCTTCATCAAGGGCATGGTGACTTTCCCGCCTTCGCCGAGAGCCGTGAAGACGCGCTTTGCCTCCGCATCGTCGGCCACCCCGATCGCCAGTGTCATCCCCTTGAACTCTGCCGGCTTCTCGGCCATGCCGTCGTCGGCCATCAGCTCGGTGTCGCCAATGCGGAAAGCCGCGTTCATGATCTTGTTTTCGAAACCCGGCGGCGGCTTCATGGCTGGGTCGGGGCTGTCCTTCCAGCGCATCAAGCTGGTGACTTCGGCACCGATGGCTGCCTTGTAGAACTTCAGCGCTTCTTCGCAGCGGCCGCCGAACGTGACGTAGGCTTGAACGTTCATCGTGAACTCCTGGTTGGCGGTGTTGAGATGGGGTGCAGAACCGGCCGCTGATCAAACATCCAGCAGCGGCTCAAAACCGCCGTAGACCATCCGCTTGCCGTCGAAAGGCATGTCTCCCATCGCCTTCATGCGCGGGTCGTTCATGAACTTCTCATTGCCGGCATCGCGCGCCGCTTTCGACGGCCACTCGATCCATGAGAAGACGACCGTCTCTTCGCCCTCTGCCTTCACGGCGCGCTTGAAGTCGGTGACCTTGCCGTCGGGCAATGCGTCGCCCCAGCACTCGACGACGCGCGTGGCGCCGAATTCCTTCAGCAGTGCAGCGGACTTGGTCGCCATGGCGCGATAGGCGTCCTTGTTGCCCGCAGCGACTGGAACCAGAAAGCCGTCGATGTAACTCATGGTGTTGATCCTCGGGGTTCGTCAAGCAATGGTTTGCCCGTGCTCAGTCGGCGAACGAGCCTCGAACGATTCGATGGGTCTCGTTCGAAGCGGTCAGCCCGGCTTGCTGCTTTCTATTTGAGTTGGGCTCTTGGGTCTGTTCGCCAGCGCGCATTGCCGTACCGGTGGAGTTCTGGAGCAGCGTGATGCGAGGCCGGTCCGCATGAGCGTGCATACCGTTCGCGCACCACCGACCGACCCGTGCCGGAAGGTATTCAGTGGCTGCTTTGGAGAACCGGCGCGTTCAAGCTGCGATCGGCGGCTGTACTCTGAGACGAGTCATTGGCAAGGACGCTTCCCCGATCAACCGACCGACTGGAAGCGGCCGTCACTGTGAACTCGCGGTCGAGCCAGGAAGTCCGGTTCTCAGCAGCTGAGGCTCCCGCTCAGAGAGCCGCGGACCGCCAGCGCGCGCTGAACCATGGCGGCGAGATCGTCGAGCGTGTTCTCCTCGCGCATCAGCGCGACGACGCCCGCGGCCTCGGCGTCGTTGCGCAGCTGTTCGGCGATGTAGCCCGAGCTGATCACCACCGGCAGCTGGGCGTCGATGTCGCGCAGCGCCCTGGCCAGGTCCAGCCCCGACATCTGCGGCATGTTGAAGTCGGTGACAACCATGTCGAAGTCGCCGGGCCGTGCGCGCACCGCTGCGAGGGCCGCATGGGGGTTGGCCAGGCAGGTGGCGCTGTAGCCCAGCTTGAGCAGCAGGTGCTCCACCATCAGCAGCATCACCTCGTCATCGTCGATGTACAGGACACGCTCGCCTCGCCCGGGCGCCGGTCGTAATGCGGCGGCCTCGGGCGCGGCCAAACCGGCGCCCCCTTCAAGCTGCCGCCTTGAGTTCCAGCGCGATGCTGGCGTTTCCAGTGGGTGACTCAGCGGGTGACTCAGCGGGTGAGTCCGCCGGTGGCGCAGCGTTTGGCAGGCGGGGCCGCTTCGTCATGCGGACGCTCTGCGCAACAGGTCCAGCCCGACCAGCACGCGTTCGGCGTTGGACATGTCGCCAACGATGGAGCGCAGCGGCTCGGGCAGCCGCTTGATGAGCGCAGGCAGGGCGACGACCTGTTCGCACTGCGCCAGCTCGGGCTGCTGGTAGAGGTCGATCACTTCCAGCCGGTAGCGCACGTCGATGTCTTCCGCGCACAGGCGCCGCAGGTTGGCCACCGCGCGCAGCGAGCGCGGCGACTGCCCGGCCACATAGAGCCGCAAGATCCAGCAATCGGCCTCGGCGGCGGCCGCGCCAGGCGTGTCGGCCGAGGCGGTGTTCACTGGACTACCCTTCGCACTGCGTGCTGCGGGATTCGCGCTTGGGAGCGGCCCGGCGCGCTCATGCCGGCTCCGCGCGCCGGCTGTGCGCCATCTCGTCGCGGTCCAGGCTGAGCCGCGCCTCGCTGACCTCGGCCTGGCCGATGACGGCCAGCGCGGCGGCTTCCAGCGCCGCGAACTCGGCGCGGATGGCGACGACCTGCGCTTCTATCCCTTCGCGTTTGCTCGCCAGTTCGGCCTGCTTGCGCAGGATTTCCTGGTCGCGCCGCAACTGGCCCGAGCGCTCCGGCGCCTCTTGCGACAGCCGCGCCGAGCCGGTCAGCACGCCGGCCGGGCCGACGTAGGCGTCGCGCAATTCGATGCCCTGGGCCGACAGCGAGAACTCGCGGATCTGGTTGGAGTGCGCCATGCCGCGCGACTTCAGCACGTACAGGCCGCGGTTGCGTTCGCCGCCGAGTTCCATGTCGCGTACCAGCAGCCAGGTATCGATGAGCGAAGAGATCGCCACGTCGGTGTGCTCTTGCGCGCCGCCGCCCTGCGTCAGGTTGGTGAAGAACGAGGTGATGCCCTTGACCTTGAGCGCGTCCACGAGGCGCAGCAGCATGCGCTGCACGACGTCGTTTTCGTTGCCCACCTTCATGAAGCTGGACAGCGGGTCCACCACCACCTGCGGGTCGAAACCGGCCACTTCCTTGAGCATCACCGACAGGTGCATCTCCAGCCCCAGCAGAGTCGGCCGGGCGGCGTGGATTCTCAGCAGGCCCTGGGCGATGGCCGGCGCCAGGTCGATGCCGATGGAGCGCATGTTGCGCACGATCTGGCTGGGCGATTCCTCGAAGGCGAAGACCAGCACGCGCTCGCCACGCTGGCAGGCCGCAGCGGCAAAGGTGGCGGCGAGGCTGGTCTTGCCGGTGCCGGCGGTGCCGGCCGCCAGCACGCTGCTGCCGCGGAAGTAGCCCAGGCCGCCGAGCATGGCGTCCAGGCTGTCCAGCCCGCTGGACACGCGCTCGCCGGAGGCCGGGTGCTGCAGCCCGACCGAGGCGATGGGCAGCACCGAGATGCCGCATTCGTCGATGAGGAAGGGGTACTCGTTGCTGCCGTGCGTGGAGCCGCGGTACTTGACCACGCGCAAGCGCCGCGACGAGGCCATGTCCACCACGCGGTGGTCGAGCACGATGACGCAGTCCGAGACGTATTCCTCCAGGCCCTGGCGCGTGAGCGCACCCGGGTCGTCGCCGCGCTCGCCGATGATCAGGTCAGTGACACCGCGCGCCTTCAGCCAGCCGAACAGGCGGCGCAATTCGGCGCGCGGGATGGCCGGGTTGGGCAGGCCGGCGAACAGCGTCTCGAGGGTGTCGAGCACCACGCGCTTCACGCCGATGCTGCGGATGGCGTGGTCCAGGCGGATGAACAGGCCTTCCAGGTCGTAGTCGCCGCTGGCTTTGACCTCGCTGCGTTCGACGCGCACGTGGTCGATGACGAGCAGGCGGCGGGCCACCAGGTCGTCGAGGTCGAAGCCCAGCGAGGCCACGTTCTGCACCAGGTCGGCGGCGGTTTCCTCGAAAGCCATGAACACGCCGGGCTCGCCGTAGCGCAGCGCGCCGTGGACGAGGAATTCCAGGCTGAGCAGTGTTTTGCCGCAGCCGGCGCCGCCGCACACGAGGGTGGGGCGGCCGGTGGGCAGGCCGCCGCCGGTGAGTTCATCCAGACCCTGGATGCCGGTGGGTGATTTGATGAGGTCAATGGCCCTGGCTTTGATCGACGACGTCGCCCAGAGGTGGAGCTTCTCGGTCAGGTTCCCGCCCTGGGCGCGGACGGCCTTGCCACGCGCTGTTGGTGACAGGTGATAGCCGAGCATGCGCGTGCGGCGGCAGCAGCAGCAGCACGTTCACGATCAAGAGCGTGTAGATGGTGTCTCAATCGGCACTAATCGGCTGCCTGCGAGCACGCCTGTCTGTGGCCACCCTCTGGTGCCCACTGCGTGGCCGCTTCCTGCGTGAGGTCGATGCAACGAGTTGCCAGGAAGCCCGACATGGCCGCCGCTGAATCAGCCGCGCCTTGATGCGATCAACACGCCTCGTGGGCCATCACGGGTCACTCTCGGGTGCGGCGTAGCTGCGGGTGCCCTCTTCTGCGTGGCATCCTTCTCGGGACTACCTCGCTGCGAGTCCGGCTGGCAGCTTCTCTCGTGGCAACGAGATCGAGACAGCGACGGTCTCTTCTGGGTCGGTGTGTGCCGTCGATCCCGGCGACAGAGATGCCGCAACCCGCGAGCGAAGGGCCGCACTCAAGCCGGAATGCGCAGCAACTGCCCCGGGTAGATCTTGTCCGGGTTGCTCAGCATCGGCTTGTTCGCCTCGAAGATCTTCGGGTACTGGCCAGCGTTGCCGTACATCGCCTTGGCGATGGCCGACAGCGTGTCGCCCTTGACGACCGTGTAGTAGCGCGACTCGTCGGCGGGCTCTTTGGTCGTCATCGAGTCGTCGACCTGGCTCACGCCGTGCACGTTGCCGCAGCACAGCAGCACCTTCTCGCGCGTCGCCTGGTCGGCGGCTTCACCAGCGACCGACACGGTGCCGGTGGCGCCGTCGAAGGCCACGTCGAGCCCGTCCACTTTCAGGCCCTGGGCGCTGATGTAGCCGGCAATCGCGGTGGCCGCCGTGGCGTTCGCGTCGGCTGCCGCAGCTTGCAGCGCCGCGTCGTCCGGTGCGGCGGCAGCGGCTTCGGTTTCCTTGTGGCCGAACAACTTTTCGCCGGCGTCCTTGATGAAACTGATGATGCTCATGAGTGTACTTTCAGGGGTTGGATGAACAACCCGCAATGTAGCGAGCAGGTGCTGCCGCACAAGTAGGACGGTGCCGCGTTGGCTGCCTGCACATGCCGATCGCGCTCAGCGTCGCGGCCCGGTTGCGCGCGCGCGGAACAGTTCCGCAATGCCGACTTCGCGCGGCCCGGGCACCACCTCGAACGCCTCGCCGGCAGTCAGCATGCCGGGCACGCGCACCGCCAGGTAGAAGCCGCACCAACCGTTCGCCGCCATCAGCTTGGCGGCGTGCTTGAAGCCCATCGCGGCGTTGAACTTGAAGCACGGAAAGCGCGGCTCACTGACTGCCAACTCGCAATGCGGGAAGCGCAGCACATCGCCGATGCAGGCGTCGGTTTCCAGCAGGCCGGCAATGGTGAGGTTCTCGCCCATCATGCCGGGCGCGAGCACGTCGCCCCAGCCTGCCACACCGGCCTGCGCGCGCACCGTCTGCCAGAACGGGAGGTGCTCGCTCGGGTAGGCATAGACAGCCTTGCCCAGGCCGCCGTGCACGCTGAGGTCGGCCTGCTCGTCGCCCGCCAGGCCGAGGGCTCGCACGCCGACCGGCCCGGCGACGCTGCGTTTGCCGATGGCGGTGAGCACGTCACGGCTGTCGATGGTGCGCAACTCGGCGCAAGCGGTGTTCACATGGAGCAGGTTGCGCATGGCGGCAAGGTCACTTCGACGCACGGGCTGCCAGTGTGGCGCGCGTTGGCTTGCGGCGCCGTGGCGCGGGCTTCTTCACGGTGCTGGGCGCGTTGGGGAAGTGCTCGGCCAGGTACGCCTCGCCGCGCTCGAGCACGAAGTAGCGGAAGGCCTCGGCCGCCGGCGACAGCGTCTTCGCGAGGTTGTTCACCACGTGCCAGCGCCGCACGACCGGCAGGCCCTCGACGCGCGGCGTGGCGATCAACCCGTGCGCGAGTTCGAGGCCGATTGTGTGCAGCGACAGCAGGCTCACGCCCATGCCGGCCATCACCGCCTGTTTGATGGCTTCGTTGCTCGACATCTGCATCGCCACGTGCGGCGCGATCTGGTGGGCCTGCATGTACTCGTCGAGCGCGGCGCGTGTGCCCGAGCCGTGCTCGCGCACGATGAAGCTCTCGCGCGCCAGCGCCTCGGCACTGACCCGCGCCTTGCCGACGAACGGGTGATCGATCGCCGTGACAAGCACGTGCGGGTGCATCGCGAACGGCTCGGCGCGTGTGGCCCACTCGGCGGGCGGGCGGCCCATGATGGCCAGTTCCACGTCGCCCTGCTTCATCAGCGCCGCGAGCTGCTCGCGGTTGTTGCCGACCTGCAGGCGGATCTCGATGCCCGTGTGTTCGGCGCGGAACTGCGCCAGCAAGCGCGGCAGGAAGTACTTGGCCGTGCTGACCATGCCCACGTCGAGCTTGCCGGTCTGCAGGCCGCGAAAGCGCGCGACGAAGTCTTCGGCGTCGCGCATCACCGCCAGCGCCTTGCGCGCATGGACGAGCACGTATTCGCCGACGGTGGTCAGCGAGACGCTGCGGCTGGAGCGGTCGAACAGCGGCAGGCCGACCTGCGACTCCAGCTCCTTCACCTGCATCGACACCGCCGGCGGCGTCAGGCTCAGCTCTTCGGCCGCCCGCACGAAGCTCAAATGGCGGGCCACGGCCGAGAACACACGCAATTGGCGCAAGGTGACGTTCTTCATTCGCTGGGGCCCCCGATGAACTCCGTGGAACGCCGATCAACATTCAGCAATGCTTAACCTAGAAGTAATTATTGCTGACTTCCCGTGAACTGAAGCTCTTTCTACAGTCCCCCCAACAGCACCCGGTCGGCGCTGCACCGATGGAGACCATTGATGAACAAACCGCTCGACGAAGGCGTCATCACCGACGCTAAAAAGCGCTACGCCTCCGGCGTGCTGAAGTACGTGCAGATGGGCTACTGGGACGCCGACTACGTGCCCAAGGACACCGACCTGCTGGCGCTGTTCCGCATCACGCCGCAGGAGGGCGTGGACCCGGTCGAGGCGGCCGCGGCCGTGGCTGGCGAATCGAGTACCGCCACCTGGACGGTGGTCTGGACCGACCGCCTGACCGACTGCGACCGCTACCGCGCCAAGGCCTACCGCGTCGATGCGGTGCCCAACACCGGCGTGGGCACCAGCACGCCGGCGCAGTTCTTCGCCTGGATCGCCTACGACCTCGACCTGTTCGAGGAAGGCTCCATCGCCAACCTCACCGCGTCGATCATCGGCAACGTGTTCGGCTTCAAGGCGGTGAAGGCGCTGCGGCTGGAAGACATGCGCATCCCGGTCGCCTACCTGAAGACCTTTCAGGGCCCCGCCACCGGCATCGTGGTCGAGCGCGAGCGGCTCGACAAGTACGGCCGGCCGCTGCTCGGCGCCACCACCAAGCCTAAGCTCGGCCTGTCGGGCCGCAACTACGGCCGCGTGGTGTACGAAGGCCTGAAGGGCGGCCTCGACTTCATGAAGGACGACGAGAACATCAACTCGCAGCCGTTCATGGGCTGGCGCGACCGCTTCCTCTACTGCATGGAGGCGGTGAACAAGGCGAGTGCCGCCACCGGCGAGGTCAAGGGCCACTACCTGAATGTCACGGCGGGCACGATGGAGGCCATGTACGAGCGCGCCGAGTTCGCCAAGTCGCTGGGGTCGGTCATCATCATGATCGACCTCGTGATCGGCTACACCGCGATCCAGTCGATGGCCGTGTGGGCGCGCAAGAACGACATGATCCTGCACCTGCACCGGGCGGGCAACAGCACCTACTCGCGGCAGAAGAACCACGGCATGAACTTCCGCGTGATCTGCAAGTGGATGCGCATGGCCGGCGTCGACCACATCCACGCCGGCACGGTGGTCGGCAAGCTCGAAGGCGACCCGCTGATGATCCGCGGCTTCTACGACACGCTGCGCGACACGCATACCGCGCAGAACCTGGAGCACGGCCTGTTCTTCGACCAGGACTGGGCGTCCCTGCGCAAGGTCATGCCAGTGGCCTCGGGCGGCATTCATGCCGGGCAGATGCACCAGCTCATCCACTACCTCGGCGAAGACGTGGTGCTGCAGTTCGGCGGCGGCACCATCGGCCACCCGATGGGCATTCAGGCTGGCGCCACCGCCAACCGCGTGGCACTTGAGGCGATGATCATGGCGCGCAACGAAGGCCGCGACTACCTGAACGAAGGCCCGGAGATCCTGCAGGCAGCCGCCAAGTGGTGCTCACCGCTGAAGGCCGCCATCGACACCTGGGGCGACATCGCCTTCAACTACGAGTCGACCGACACGGCCGACTTCGTGCCCACCCCTACCGCTGCCTGAAGGAGTTCGATGCCATGATGACCAACACCGGCAACCGCGTCACGCAGGGCCAGTTCTCGTTCCTGCCCGACCTGACCGACGCGCAGATCACCGCGCAGATCGAGTACGCGCTCAAGCAAGGCTTCGCGGTGAGCGTGGAATACACCGACGACCCGCACCCGCGCAACACCTACTGGGAGATGTACGGCAACCCGATGTTCGACCTGAAAGACCCGGCCGGCATCCTGCTCGAGATCAACGCGTGCCGAAAGACCTACCCGAGCCACTACATCCGCGTGATGGCGTTCGACTCGGCGCGCGGCTGGGAGACGCCGCGCATGAGCTACTTGGTCAACCGCCCGAAGGTCGAGCCCGGCTTCGCGCTGGAACGGCAAGAGGTCGAGGGCCGGTCCATCCGCTACACGACGCGCTCGTACGCGGCGAACAAGCCCGAGAACGAGCGGTATTGACCCCTTTCGATGAACGCACCCATGGCACTCACCGTCGCCGACGTCTTGGCCCAAAGCCAGGTCGAATCGGTGATGGACGAGCTCGACGCCGACCTCGTCGGCCTGGCACCGGTGAAAGCGCGCATCCGCGACATCGCCGCGCTGCTCGTCATCGACAAGCTGCGCGCGAACCTGGGCCTGCAATCGCAGGCACCGTCGCTGCACATGAACTTCACCGGCAACCCCGGCACCGGCAAGACCACGGTGGCCATGCGCATGGCGCAGATCCTTCACCGGCTGGGGTATGTGCGCAAAGGCCATGTGGTGAGCGTGACGCGCGACGACCTCGTGGGCCAGTACATCGGCCACACCGCACCGAAGACGAAGGAGGTGCTCAAGCGCGCGATGGGCGGCGTGCTCTTCATCGACGAGGCCTATTACCTGTACCGCCCGGAGAACGAGCGCGACTACGGGCAGGAGGCCATCGAGATCCTGCTGCAGGTGATGGAGAACCAGCGCGACGACCTGGTCGTGATCCTTGCCGGCTACAAGGACCGGATGGACACGTTTTTCCAGTCGAACCCGGGCCTGAGCTCGCGTGTGGCGCACCACCTCGACTTCCCCGACTACAGCGGCGCCGAGCTGCTGAGCATCAGCGACAAGATGCTCGGCACCATGAACTACGGTTTCGGTGCCGGTGCGCGCGAAGCCTTCGACGAGTACCTTTCGCTGCGCCTGGCGCAACCGCACTTCGCCAACGCGCGCAGCGTGCGCAATGCGCTCGACCGGGCGCGGCTGCGCCAGGCGAGCCGCTTGTTCGCGCAGCGCGACCGGCCCCTCACGCGCGACGACCTGACCACGCTGCTGCCTGCGGACATCCGCGCGAGCCGTGTGTTCGCCGCAGCGGCGTCCAGCCCGAGCTAGCCGAAGACCAAAACAGCAAGCCGAAAGCCGACCATGCCCTTGTCCCAACGCTGGACCCTCACGCGCTACCTGATCGAAGAACGGCGCCGCTTCCCGCAGGCGCGGGGCAACCTGAACGCGCTGCTCCTCGACATTTCGCTCGCCTGCAAGGCGATTGCGCGCATCGTCGCGTTCGGCGACCTCGCCGACTCGCTCTCCCCGGCCGGCCAGGCCGGAGCAGGAGCCGCACCCGCGGGCGGCGCGGTGAACGTGCAGGGTGAAGTGCCGAAGCCACTCGACGTGCTGAGCAACGAGATCTTCATCCGCATGAACGAGTGGAGCGGGCACCTGGCCGGCATGGCCTCGGAAGAGATGGACGACGCCCGACAGATCCCGGCGGCGTACCCGCGCGGCAAGTACCTGCTGGTGTTCGACCCGCTCGACGGATCCAGCAACATCGACGTGAACGTGTCGGTGGGCAGCATCTTCTCGATCCTGCGCGCGCCGCAAGAGGTGGTCGACAGCGGCCGTGACGTGACCGAGGCCGACTTCCTGCAGCCCGGCGCCACCCAGGTAGCAGCCGGCTACGCGCTGTACGGCCCGACGACGATGCTGGTGCTCAGCGTGGGCAACGGTGTGGCCGGCTTCACGCTGAACCCGAACCTCGGCGAGTTCGTGCTCACGCACCCGCACATCACGGTGCCGGCCGACACGAACGAGTTCGCGATCAACACCTCGAACGCGCGTTTCTGGGAGCCGCCGGTCAAGCGCTACGTCGATGAATGCCTGGCCGGTAAAACGGGGGCGCGCGGCAAGGACTTCAACATGCGCTGGATCGCCAGCATGGTGGCCGAGGCGCACCGCATCCTGATGCGCGGCGGCGTGTTCCTCTACCCGCGCGACACGAAAGACCCCGCCAAGCCCGGGCGGCTGCGCCTGCTCTACGAGGCCAACCCGGTGGGCTTCATCATCGAGCAGGCCGGCGGCCGCGCCAGCACCGGGCGGCAGCCGACGCTCGGCGTCAAGCCGGGCGCACTGCACCAGCGCATCGGCTTCGTGTTCGGCTCGAAGAACGAGGTCGAGCGCATCGAGCGTTACCACGCCGAGCCGGCCACCAGGGAACTCACCAACCCGCTGTTCGCCGAGCGCGGGCTCTTTCGCACTTGATGTGCACTTGATCCGCACCTGATCCGCCGACCCCGCACACGAGCCGAGACCCACCATGTCAGAACGCCACCCCATCATCGCGATCACCGGCTCGTCGGGCGCGGGCACCACGTCGGTGACGCGCACGTTCGAGAACATCTTCCGGCGCGAGAAGATCGGCGCCGCCGTGATCGAGGGCGACAGCTTCCACCGCCACGACCGCGCCGAGATGAAGGCGCGTCTGGCCGAAGCCGAGCGCGCCGGTGACAAGCACTTCAGCCACTTCGGGCCCGAAAACAACCTGTTCACCGAACTCGAGCAGCTGTTCCACACCTACGGCGAAACGGGCTCCGGCAAGCGCCGCAAGTACCTGCACGACGCGGAAGAGGCTGCGCCCTACAAGCAGGCGCCCGGCACCTTCACGCCCTGGGAAGACGTGCCCGCGGGCACCGACCTGCTGTTCTACGAAGGCCTGCACGGCGCCGTCATCACGCCCGACGTGAACATCGCGCGCCACCCCGACCTGCTGATCGGCGTGGTGCCGGTCATCAACCTCGAATGGATCCAGAAGCTGTGGCGCGACAAGAAGCAGCGCGGCTATTCCACCGAGGCCGTGACCGACACCATCCTGCGCCGCATGCCCGACTACGTGAACTACATCTGCCCGCAGTTCGCTCACACGCACGTCAACTTCCAGCGCGTGCCGTGCGTGGACACGAGCAACCCGTTCATCGCGCGCGACATCCCGTCGGCCGACGAGAGCTTCGTCGTGATCCGCTTCGCCAACCCGAAGGGCATCGACTTCCAGTACCTGCTGAACATGGTGCACGACTCGTTCATGTCGCGCGCCAACACGGTGGTGGTGCCCGGCGGCAAGATGGAAATCGCGATGCAGCTCATCTTCACGCCGTTCATCTGGCGGATGATGGAACGGCGCCAGCGCGCGCTCGGGGCGCTCTGAGCCGTTCGCCGCGCGATGCTGAAGGCCCTGCTCTGGGACGTGGACGGCACGCTCGCCGAGACCGAGCACGACGGCCACCTCGTCGCCTTCAACCAGGCCTTCGCGCAACTCGGTCTGCCGTGGTGCTGGGGCGAGCGGCGCTATGGCGAGTTGCTGACCATTACCGGTGGGCGCGAGCGCTTGTTGCACGACCTGCGCAGCCAGCCCTGGGCGCCGGTCGATGCCGATGAGCGCGCGGCGCTCGCCGAGCGCGTGCATGCGCTGAAGAACGCCTGCTATGCGCGCATCGTGGCCGAAGGGCTGATCCTGCTCCGGCCGGGCGTGCGCGAGCTGTTCGACGACTGCGCGCTGGCCGGCGTGGCGATGGCCGTCGTCACCACGACGAGCCGCGCCAACGTCGTGGCCCTGCTCGACGCGCAGCTCGGCCGCGGCTGGTCCGCGCGCTTCGCGGCGGTGGTGTGCGGCGAAGACGTGGCGCGCAAGAAGCCCGACCCGCAGGCCTACCAACTTGCGCTCGATGCGCTGGGTCTGGCGGCGGCCGACACGCTGGCCATCGAAGACGCGCCCGCCGGCGTAGCGGCCGCGGGCGCCGCCGGGGTGCCGGTGGTCGTGACGCGCAGCCGCTTTTTCCCGGAGACGTTCGCAGTGGCGCCGATCCACCCAGCCCACGCGGCGCTTGCGGCCGGCCCGTCGCTCGGCGATGCGCGGGGCTGGCGGCCGGCGGCAGCAGGCGACTCCGGGCGCATCGGCCTGGCGCAGCTGCAACACTGGCACAGCGCCGCGCTGCCGGGTGCGCCGAACGGTCAGGGCGCGCGGTAACCGCGAACACCGGCCGCCACGCGCCGGCCCTTGGCGCTGGCGATCCAGGCGACGAAGAGCTTGCCGGCCGGGTGCGCGACGCGGAACGAGCGCATCACGTGAACCGCCTCGACGAGCGCCGGGTCGCCATCGACCAGCACCGCCAGCGGGCTGCCGCCGTGCGCGACCCAGTCGCCGCGCTCGACGAGCGCGTAGGCGCCTCGGGCGCGTGCCTGGGCGATCAGCGTTGCGCCCGGGGCTGCTGCGCTCGGTGCCAGGTTCACGAACCACGGCGCGCCGGGGGCGACCTTGGCCGCGCGCCACAGTGCCTGCTCTGCCACGTGCGCGCCCGAGCCGTCGTTCACTGAGAGGAAGGTGATGGTGCCGGGCGCCGCCAACGCCGCGTCCCGCAGGCGTTGCAAGGCCTGTGCGGCGTCGTGCAGGCCGCCGATGCGCGCGGGGTTGCCGCCCTTGCCACCGCCACCGCCCGGCCCGACGATGACGAACTCACCCCGCGCGATGGGCTGGCGGTCATGCACCAGGCCTTGCGCGTCGAGCCTGGTTTCGGCGTCGGGCGCATTGCACAGGCCTGCGTCGAGCTCGCCGCGCTCCAGGGCTTCGAGCATCGCGAGTGCGGGTTGGCGAACCAACAGCACGGCGACGCCGGTGTCGCGCGCGAACGCTTGCTGCAGCGCGCGCGCCAGGCCTGAATCGGACAGCGCGCTGTCCACGCCCAGGCGCAACGGGTCGGCCAGCGAGCGGCGCTGTTGCGCCACGGCCGAGCCAGCGGTCGGCAGGCTCGCCAGCACGGCAAGCGGGGCAATCAACAGCGGGCGGCGCGTCAGCATCGCCGGGATTATTGCGGCCGTTCGCTTTGCTGGCGCGGCGTGACTTTCGCTGCATGAACCCATACCGAAACCGCATGACCCCCCGATTTCTGGTGGTTACCACGCAATTACACTGCCGTGACAATCCCCTCCCGGGCATCCGTTCGGGCCCACGCCGCGTACCCCGCAGCACAGGTGGAAACGGCTGCAACCCATCCGTTGCAGCCGCGACGACCTGGCGGCATTGGGCAAGTTCTCACCCAGTTGCTGCGGGGGTTGAAGGTTTGCCCAATCCCGCTTTTTTTGACTCCGCTGACTGGACCCGCCATGAATCGCCCTGTGATGGAAGGTGTGCGCCTGAATGTTCCCGCGTCGTTACGCCACGCCAGATTGATCGCCTGGGTGGCCGAAATGGCCGCTCTGACCGAGTGCGCCAGCGTGCACTGGTGCGACGGCAGCACCAAAGAGTACGACCGCCTGTGCGCGCAACTGGTGGCGGCGGGCACCTTCAAGCGGCTCAACCCCGAGTTGCGCCCGAACAGCTACGTGGCGTGCAGCAGCCCGAGCGACGTGGCACGTGTGGAAGACCGCACCTTCATCTGCTCTCAGAAGAAAGAAGACGCCGGCCCGACCAACAACTGGATGGCGCCGGCCGAGATGCGTGCGCTGCTCGAAACCGGCCTGGCCGACGGCACGCCCGCGCTGTTTCGCGGTTGCATGCGTGGCCGCACGATGTACGTGGTGCCGTTCTCGATGGGGCCGCTCGGTTCGCCCATCGCGCACATCGGCGTGGAGCTGTCCGACAGCGCGTATGTGGCCGTCAACATGAAGATCATGACGCGCATGGGCGCCACGGTGCTGGACGTGCTCGGCACCGACGGCCACTTCGTGCCGTGCATGCACACCGTCGGCGCGCCGCTGGCAGCGGGCCAGGCCGACGTGTCATGGCCGTGCAACACGACCAAGTACATCGTTCACTACCCCGAAACGCAAGAGATCTGGAGCTTCGGCTCGGGTTACGGCGGCAACGCGCTGCTGGGCAAGAAGTGCTTCGCGCTGCGCATCGCGTCGACCATGGGCCGCCTGGCCTCGACGGGGCCCTCCGGTAGCCCAGGTTGGCTGGCCGAGCACATGCTGATCCTGGGCGTGACCTCGCCGGCGGGCAAGAAGCACCACGTCGCGGCCGCATTCCCCAGCGCCTGCGGCAAGACGAACTTCGCGATGCTGATTCCGCCGGCGGGCATGGCCGGCTGGACCGTCACCACAATCGGCGACGACATCGCCTGGATCAAGCCCGACGCAGCCGGGCGCCTGCGCGCCATCAATCCCGAGGCGGGTTACTTCGGCGTGGCGCCGGGCACGAACGACCAGACCAACTTCAACTGCATGGCCAGCCTGGCGCGCGACGTGATCTACACCAACGTGGCGCTCACCGATGAAGGCGACGTGTGGTGGGAAGGCATGACTGACGCGCCGCCCGCCCACCTCACCGATTGGCAAGGCAAGGACTGGACACCGGCGCTGGCCAAGGAGACGGGCGCCAAGGCCGCCCACCCAAATGCCCGCTTCACGGTCGCGGCCACCAACAACCCTGCGCTCGACCCGGCCTGGGACGACCCGGAAGGCGTGGCCATCGACGCGTTCATCTTCGGCGGTCGCCGCTCGACCACCGTGCCGCTGGTGACCGAGGCGCGCGACTGGCTCGAAGGCGTGTACATGGCCGCGACCATGGGCTCGGAAACCACCGCCGCTGCCGCCGGCACGCAGGGCGTGGTGCGGCGCGACCCGTTCGCGATGCTGCCGTTCATCGGCTACAACATGAGCGACTACTTCCAGCACTGGCTGGACCTCGGCGCGAAGCTGCAAAGCGCTGGTGCCGTGCTGCCGAAGATCTACTGCGTGAACTGGTTCCGCAAGGGGCCCGACGGCAAGTTCGTGTGGCCCGGCTACGGAGAGAACATGCGCGTGCTGCAGTGGGTGATCGAGCGCGTCGCAGGCACCGGGCACGGCGTCGAGACAGCCTTCGGCATCACGCCCACCCACGCCGACCTGAACTGGAACGGCCTCGACTTCAGTGCCGCGAAGTACGAGCAGGTGACGAGCCTGGACGCCGGCGCATGGAAGGCCGAGCTCGCGTTGCACGGCGAGCTGTTCCAGCAGCTTGCGTACCATATGCCCGCCGAAATGACGGCCACGAAAGCGAAGATCGAAGCGCGGTTTTCGCGCTGACGCGAACGCACTTTCTCCAGAGCCGGCCTCGAGCCGGCTTTTTGCTTTCCGGCCGAGGAACGGTCAGCGTGCCTTGTCCGACTCCGAGTGCTTGAGTTCGTGGCGGTCGGCGGCGGCGGCCAGGTCTGCGGCGAAGCCGGGTTGGCTGCGTGCGAACGTGCGTGCCATGTCGCGAATTTCCTGCGCTTCGCGCGCGGCCTTGTCGGCAGCCGACTGGGCCGGCGCCGGCGTGCTGTCACCCTGCAGACTGCGCAGCGGTGCGGCCAGGAATGCGGTGAGGGTGTCCAGCGCGTGCTGGGTGAAACGGCTGCGTTGCAGCTTGAGGTGGAGGGTGCTGGTGGTCATGGTGTTTCCTTGATGGGGTGAATGGTCGACAAGTGCCGGTCAGGCCAGCGGGTTGTAGGCAGCCGCGCAGCGCAACTCGCTGGCGAGGTTCGGTTGGCTGCGTTGGCAGGCATCGGCGAGGTTCAGCAACTCGGCGCGGGCTCGCGCGTCGGCCGCCTTCTGGATCGCCCGCCGGAGCGATTGACCGACGCCCGCCAAGCTGCGGCGAGCCGTCGCCGCCAGGCCGGTCGTGCGGGCTTGCGGCAACGGTGTGACAAAGGTGTTCATCGGGCGGTCCTTTCAGTGGCTGGTCGCTGTCTATCCGCAGCGATGCCCGTACATTAGGGTTAACCCGCATGTTGCACCAATGAATGTTATGAATCCCCGTTATCACCAATCTGTATCGCCATGCCGACGACGCTGAACTTCCGGACGCTCGACCTCAACCTGCTGCGCGTCTTCGACGTGGTGATGGCGGAGCGCAACCTCACGCGCGCTGCCGAACGCCTGTCGATCACGCAGCCGGCCGTCAGTAACGCCCTGAAAAGACTGAAGGAATCCGTGGGTGAGGACTTGCTCACAAGAGAAATTACCGGTGTCCGCCCCACGCCCCGCGCTGAAGCGCTGTGGCCCGAAGTGCGCGCTGCGCTCGGCAACCTGCGCGACGCGCTCGCGCCAGACGCCTTTGACCCGGCGGTGGACGCGGTCGACTTCCGCGTGGCGATGCCCGACGCGGTCGCCACGTCGGTCCTGCCCGGCATCGTGGCGCAGATCGCTCGTGCGGGCGCGTTGGCCAACCTGCGCGTGATGCCGCTTGCCAGCCGCGACCTCGGCCCGATGCTGGAACGCGGTGACGCCGACCTCGCGGTCGGCTCGTTCCCCGGAACGGTGGCCACGCTGCAGGCCCAGGGCGACACCGCATCGCTGCGCCAGGCGCGGCTGCAACAGAGCGGCTACGTATGCGTGATGCGGCAGGGCCACCCGTTGGCCAAGGGCGAACTCACCCTCGATGCTTACTGCGCCGCGCATCACTTGATGGTCAGCCTGTCGGGGCGGGCGCACGGGCCGGTCGACGAGGCGCTGGCAAAGCTCGAGCGCAAACGCCGCGTGCTGCTGACGGTGAACCAGTACTTCACGGCGGGCCGGGTCGTGGCCCACAGCGACCTGCTCACGGTGCTGCCGGAGGTGTTCGTCAACGCCACCGGCTTTCGCGAAAAGGTGGTCACGCGGCCACTGCCGGTCGAGCTGCCGGCCTTGCACGTCGACATGCTGTGGCACCAGCGCAGCGACCGTTCGCTCGCACACCAGTGGCTGCGCGAACGCATGCTCGAAGCCGCGCAGGCTGCTCTGGCCTGACCCCAATGCGCTTCGATCTGCGGCGCATCGCCCCACAGCCCTGGAAGAACGGTGCCGGGCTGACGCGAGAGATCGCCGTGGCGCACAACGCCGGCAGCGAGTTCGGCTTCGATTGGCGCCTCAGCGTGGCCGAGGTCACCCACGACGCGCCGTTCTCGGCCTTCCGCGGCGTGGACCGCTGCATCGTTCTGCTGCGCGGCGCCGGCCTTCGACTGCGCACTCCCGACACTGACATTGAAACCGCCGCCACCCCCGAACAGGACCGCACGTTCGAGCACCGCCTCGACACCCCGTTCGCCCCGTTCCACTTCCCTGGCGATGTGCCCCTGCACGCCACCCTGCTCGGCGGCCCCTGCAGCGACTTGAACGTGATGGTGCGCCGCGGTGCGTGGCGCGCCGAACTGGCCTGCCATCACGCGGCGGTCGACGTTCCGGCCGTACCCGTGCTGATGCTGTTGGCGTGCGCCGGGTCATGGCGCATCGACGCCTCACGCGGCTCACCCGCGCTCACCCTGCATGCGGATCAGGGCCTCTTGTGGCGTGATGGGCGCGAGTACGCCGAATCTGGCGCTCCGGCACCCCACCTGAACGCGAGGCCGCTTCGGGCCGACGGCGAAGCGCGGCTGTTGCAGGTTCGGCTGTGTCACGATCCCGGATCATGAACGCCACTGTTCCGACCGTCGACCTGTTGATCCGCAATGTGCGCATCGTCACCTGCGCCGAGGCGCACTGCGCCGTCATGCCGCAGGGCTACCTGGCGGTCAGCGGCGGCCTGATCGTCGGCTTCGGCCCGATGGGCGCGCTCGACCCACGCGTCCAGGCGCGCGCCGAACTCGACGGCGAAGGCGCGCTGCTCACGCCGGGGCTGATCGACTGCCACACCCACCTCGTGTATGCCGGTGACCGGGCCCTCGAGTTCGAGCAGCGGCTGGAGGGCGCGAGCTACGAAGACATCGCCCGCGCCGGGGGCGGCATCTTGTCCACGGTGCGGCTCACCCGCGAGGCGCTGCCTCTGGATCTGCAGGCGCAATCGGCGCGGCGTCTGCGCAGCCTGATGCTGCACGGCGTCACCACGGTCGAGATCAAGTCGGGCTATGGCCTGGCGCAGAAGCCCGAGCTGAAGTGCCTGCAGGTGGCACGCAGCCTGGGCCAGCAGTTCCCGGTCAACGTGCGCACCACGCTGCTCGCCGCGCACGCCGTGCCGCCCGAGTTCAGCGGCCGCGCCGAGGCCTACATCGACGAGGTTGTCGAGCACATCCTGCCCGAAGCCGCGCGGCTGAAACTGGCCGATGCCGTCGATGCGTTCTGCGAGCACCTGGCTTTCACACCAGCGCAGACGCGGCGCGTGTTCGAGGCCGCGCGCGCGCACGGCCTGCCGGTCAAGCTGCATGCCGAGCAGCTCTCGAACCAGGGCGGCGCGGCCCTCGCGGCCGAATTCGGGGCCTTGTCGGCCGACCACCTGGAGCATGCCGACGAAGACGGCATTCGCGCCGTGGCCCGCTCCGGCACCGTGGCGGTGATGCTGCCCGGCGCCTACTACTTCCTGCGCGACACGCGGCCACCGCCGATCGCGCTGCTGCGCCGTCACGGCGTGCCGATGGCGGTGGCCACCGACTGCAACCCCGGCACCAGCCCCACCACGCACCTGCCGCTGATGATGAACATGGCCTGCACGCTGTTCCGCATGACGCCCACCGAGGCGCTGCTCGGCGTGACAAGGCATGCCGCCACGGCGCTCGGCCTGGGCGCCAGCCACGGCAGCATCGAACTCGGCAAGCAGGCCGACCTGTGCCTGTGGAACGTGGACCACCCGGCCGAGTTGTCCTACGCCATCGGCGCGAGCCCGCTACGCGAGCGCCTGCACCGCGGCGTGCAGCATGCGGTGTAGCAGCGGCTGAACCTGCGCCGCGAGGTCGCTCCGGTACGCGAAGGGCGCGGACTCAACCATGTAGGTGCGCTGGCACATCTCGAGTTGCAGCGCGTGGATGCCGGCGTCGGGCTGGCCGTAGTGGCGCGTGATGTGACCGCCCTTGAAGCGGCCGTTGCTCACGTGCGTGAACTGCGTCTGCGCGGCCATGACGGCCTGGACGGCTTGCTGCACCGCCGGTGCGCAGGCGCGGCCGTCGGCGCTGCCCAGGTTCAGGTCGGGCAGCCGGCCGTCGAAGAAGCGCGGCATCACCGAGACGATGGAGTGCGCGTCCCACAGCAGCACCGCGCCGTGCAGCGTGCGCAGGCGCGCGAGTTCGGTGCGCAGCGCGTCGTGATAAGGCTGCCAGTACCGCATGCGGCGCTCTGCCGTGTCGTCGGCGTCGGGCTCACGGCCCGGCAGGTACAGCGGCTGCTTGCGGAAGGTGTCGGTCGGCAGCAGCCCGGTCACGTCCTGCCCGGGATACAGGCTCGTGTCTTCGGGCGGGCGGTTCAGGTCGATCACGTGGCGCGCATGGTGGGCCTGCAGCGTGCTGGCACCCAGGCTGCGCGCGAAGGCGTAGAGCTGCGGCAGGTGCCAATCGACATCGGCGCGCTCCAGCGCTTCGGGCGTCATGCGCTCGGCCAGCGCAGCGGGGATGTGTGTGCCCGAGTGCGGGAACGACACCAGCAACGGGGCGGTGCCCGGGGTCAGTGTGAAGGCGTCGGTGGCATCCATCGGAGGGCTCGCAAGTGGTCTAGACAAGTTGCCCTCAAAGTGTAGACTGCGGCGGCACGTGGCTTGCGCGTCTAGCCGGCACCGCCCGGTCACAGCCCAATCAAGGCCCACTCGCCGCCCACCCTTCACAGGAGCCCCGATGACCCCGACCCCCCGCTTCGCCCTGCTTGCTACCGCGCTGTTCACCGCCCTCGCCGGTCACGGTGCGTTCGCGCAAGACACCAAGGTCACCATCGCCATGTCTGGCTGGACCGGCTTCGCCCCGCTGACGCTGGCCAACGAGGCGGGCCTGTTCAAGAAGCACGGCGTCGACGTCACGATCAAGAAGATCCCGCAGAAAGACCGCCACCTCGCCATCGCCTCGGGCGACGTGCAATGCGCCGCCACCACGGTGGAAACCTGGGTCGGCTGGAATGCCAACGGCGTGGCCACCACGCAGATCTTCCAGCTCGACAAGAGCTACGGTGCCGACGGCATGGTGGTCAAGCCCGGCATCATGAAAATCGCCGACCTGAAGGGCAAGACCGTGGCGGCTTCGGCACCCGGCACTGCGCCCTACTTCGGCCTGGCCTGGATGCTGAAGAAGAACGGCCTGTCGATCAAGGACGTGAAGGTGCTCACGCTCGAGCCGCAGCCCGTGGCCAACGCCATGATCGCCGGCACGACCGACTTCGATGCCGGCATGACCTACGAGCCGTACCTGAGCGCGGTGCGCGCCAAGCCCGAGGCCGGCAAGATCATTGCCACCACGCTCGACTACCCGATGGTGATGGACACCTTCGGCTGCACGCCCAAGTTCCTGAAGGAGAACCCGAAGGCCGCGAAGGCGCTGGCCGATGGCTACTTCGAAGCGCTCGACATGATCAAGAAAGACCCCAAGAAGAGCTTCGAGATCATGGGCGCCGACGTCAAGCAAAGCGGCGAAGCCTTCGAGAAGTCGCAGGCCTATCTGCGCTGGCAAGACCGCGCCGCGAACCAGAAGTTCTTCGCCGGCGAACACGCACAGTTCACGAAGGAAGCGGCCGAGCTGCTGCTGGAGATCGGCAGCATCAAGGCGATCCCGGACCTGTCCGGCCTGGCCGACACCAGCTTCATCAAGTAAGCGCGCAGCGCTGTACAGGCCGCGCGCTTGAAGCCGCTTGTCGAGGTCAGCTCCGGGCGGCGCAGCGCGCTGGGCGCCTTGTTCTTCGTGCTGTTCTTCGCCGTGTGGGCCGTGGCCACGCTCGGTGGTTTCGTGCCCAAGACCTTTCTCGCCGACCCCATCGCGATGGTCCGGTCGGGCTGGGTGCTGCTGGCCGAGCAGGGCTTTGCGAAAGACATCGGCTTCACGATCTGGCGCGTGCTGGGCGGCTTCGTCCTGGCGGCCGTGCTGGCGGTGCCGCTGGGCGTGGTGATGGGCGCGTTCAAGCCGGTCGAGGCCTTCTTCGAGCCCTTTGTGTCGTTCGCGCGTTACCTGCCGGCGTCGGCGTTCATCCCACTGCTCATTCTGTGGGCCGGCATCGGCGAGGCACAGAAGCTGTCGCTGATCTTCATCGGCTCGTTCTTCCAGCTCGTGCTGATGATCGCGCTGCAAGTGGGTGGCACGCGGCGCGACCTGGTCGAGGCCGCCTACACGCTGGGTGCCACCGACTGGGGCATCGTCAAGCGGGTGCTGATCCCGGCCGCCGCACCGCAGATCGCCGAGACACTGCGCCTCGTGCTGGGCTGGGCCTGGACCTATGTAATCGTGGCCGAACTGATCGGCGCCAGCAACGGCATCGGTCACATGATCACCGACAGCCAGGCCCTGATGGCCACCGACCAGATCATCTTCGGCATCATCACCATCGGCGTCATCGGGCTGGTGTCGGACCTGGCCTTCAAGCGTGCGAACCGGGCGGTGTTCCGGTGGGCGGCGCTGTGAGGCTCGCGGCATGAGCACCGTCAACATTCAAGGTATTGGCCGCACTTTTCCCGGTGTCAACGGCGGCGCGCCCACGCTCGCGCTGCAACCGACCACGCTCAGTGTGGCGACGAACGACTTCATCACCATCCTCGGCCCGTCGGGCTGCGGCAAGTCGACGCTGCTGCGCATCGTGGCCGGCCTGGACACCCCCACCGTCGGGGGCGTGCGGCTCGATGGCGTGGCCGTCACCGGCCCCGGCGCCGAGCGCGGCATGGTGTTCCAGAGCTACACGCTGTTCCCGTGGCTCACCGTGCTCGACAACATCTGCTTCGGCCTGCGCGAGAAGCGCATGCCGCCCGCCGAGCAGGCCGAGATCGCGCAGCGCTTCATTCAACAGGTCGGGCTCCAAGGCTTCGAGCAGCACTTTCCGAAGCAGCTGTCGGGCGGCATGCAGCAGCGCGTGGCACTCGCCCGCGCGCTCGCCAACGACCCGAAGATCCTGCTGCTCGACGAACCCTTCGGCGCGCTCGACAACCAGACCCGCGCGCTGATGCAGGAGCTGCTGCTGTCGATCTGGGAGCTGCACAGGAAGACCGTGCTGTTCGTTACCCACGACATCGACGAAGCCATCTTCATGGCGAACCGCTGCACTGTCTTCAGTGCGCGCCCCGGGCGCATCAAGACGCAGCTCGCCATCGACCTGCCCTACCCGCGCCACTACACGGTGAAGACCACGCCGCGCTTCTCTGCGCTCAAGGCACAGCTCACCGAAGAGATCCGCGTCGAGACGCTGCGCGCGGTCGAGATGGAGCGCTAGTCATCAACAAAGCACCCGCCCGCACACTGCCGTACGCCACTGTGAAGGCGTCGCTCAAGCAGCGCATCGCGCAAGGCGGGTGGCACCCCGGCACGCGCCTGCCGTCCGAGCGCGAGCTGGTGCAACAGTTCGGCTGTGCCCGCATGACCGTGCACCGCGCGCTGCGCGAGCTCGAAGAGGAAGGCCTGATCGAGCGCCGCCAGGGCTCGGGCTCGTTCGTGGCCGAGCTGCACCCGATCTCGAACCTGCTGCGCGTGCGCGACATCGCAGACGAGATCGCCGAGCGCGGCCATGTGCACGCCACGCGCGTGTGCGGCCTGTCGCAAGACTTGGCCGACGCGCCCCTCGCGGCGGCCATGCGCTTGGGCGTAGGCGCGCCGGTGTTCCGCGCGCAACTCGTGCACCTCGAGAACGGCGTGCCGATCCAGTTCGAAGATCGCCACGTGAACCCGGCCCTCGCGCCCGACCTGCTGGCGCACGACTTCACCCGTGTGACGCCGTCGTTCGTGCTATTCGAGCACGCGCCGTTGACCGAGGCCGAGCAGGTGGTCGAGGCCGCGCTCGCCACGCCCGCGCTCGCGCGCCTGCTCGAAGTGGCGGTTGGCAGCGCGCTGTTGATGGTGTCGCGGCGCACCGTGTCGCAAGGTACCGTCGCGTCGGTCGCGCGGCTGTACCACCCCGGCGCGCGCTATCGGCTGGTCGGCAGCTTCTCGGTCTGAACTTCGCACACGGCACACGCCATGAACACTTTGCCACCGGTTGACACCCCGCCCGGCTTCGCGCCCTTGCCCTTCGGCGGCGACTTCATGCGCATCAACGGCCCGCTCTACCTGCGCCACGAAGGTGACCTGGTGCTGCTCGGCTTTCGCGTCGAGGCGCGCCACTGCAACCCGATGCACCAGTGCCACGGCGGCATGATGGCGAGCTTTTGCGACATGCTCTTGCCGATGACCATCCACCGCAAGAGCGAGCCCGCGCGCGGCCGCTTCCTGCCGACGATCAACCTGCAGATCGACTACCTCGCGCCCGCACCGCTGGGCTGCTGGGTGCAGGGCGAAGCGCAAGTGCTGCGCACCACGCGCTCACTCGTGTTCGCGCAAGGCCTGATCACGGCCGACGGCACGACCGCCGTGCGCGTCAGCGGCATCTTCAAGATCGGGCCGGTGTTCACCGGCGGCGCCAAGCCGTCGGCCTGATCAGCGCGCGCCGCGCACCCACTCGGCCGCACGCTCGGCGATCATCAGCGTCGGCGAGTTGGTGTTGCCGCTGGTGATGCGGGGCATCACGCTCGCATCGGCCACCCGCAGGCCCTGAATGCCGTGCACGCGCAGGCGCGCATCGACCACGGCCATCGGGTCGTTGGTCGGCCCCATCTTCGCGGTGCCCACGGGGTGGAAGATCGTGGTGCCGATGTCGCCGGCAAGCTGCGCCAGCTCGGCGTCGGCTTGGAACTTCACGCCAGGCTTGACCTCTTTCGGCGCGTACTTGGCAAGCGCCGGCTGCGCCACGATGCCGCGCGTGACCCGCAGGCTCTGCGCGGCGACCAGGCGGTCGGCATCGGTGCTCAGGTAGTTCGGCGCGATGCGCGGCGCGTCAGTGGAGTCGGCTGAGGTGATGTGCACCGTGCCTCGGCTCGTGGGATTCAGGTTGCACACGCTGGCGGTGAACGCGTCGTAGGTGTGCAGCGGCTGGCCGAAGGCGTCCAGCGAGAGCGGCTGCACGTGGTACTCCAGGTTCGGGTGCGGCTGCTGCGCATCGCTGCGCGTGAACGCGCCGAGCTGCGACGGAGCCATGCTCATCGGCCCGCTGCGCTTGAAGGCGTACTCCAGCCCGATCAGCGCCTTGCCCCACAGCGAGTTGGCCATCGTGTTGAGCGTCTTCACACCCCGCACGCTGAACACGGCGCGGACCTGCAAGTGGTCTTGCAGGTTGGCGCCCACGCCGGGCAGCGCGCGCCGCACGTCGATGCCGTGCTGCGCGAGCAAGCCAGGCGCGCCGATGCCCGAGAGCTGCAGCACCTGCGGCGTGCCGATGGCGCCCAGGCACAGGATGACTTCGCCGCCGAGCGCGGGGTCGATGCACGCACGCACGCGTTCGCCGCCGTTCACCGGCCGGGTCTCGACGCCAACGGCGCGCAGGCCGTTGCCCTCGCCTTCGAGCAGCACGCGTTCGATGTGCGCGCCGGTCCAGAGCTGCAGGTTGTCGCGCCGCTCGGCGGGCCGGAAGAAGGCCTTGGTCGCGTTCCACCGCACGCCATTGCGCTGGTTCACGTCGAAGTAGCCCACGCCTTCGTTGCTGCCGCGGTTGAAGTCGCTGGTGGCCGGAATGCCGGCCTGCTGCGCGGCCTGCGCGAAGGCGTCGAGCACGTCCCACTTCAGGCGCTGCTTCTCGACGCGCCACTCGCCGCCCGGGCGCTTGCCGGTGGCGTCGAAGCCGGGCGCGGCATGAAAGGCATCGGCGCCGCTGTGAAAGTCTTCGTGCTTCAGGAAGTTCGGCAGGCACTCGCCCCAGCTCCAGCCGGGGTTGGCGCCGAAGCCGTCACCGGTACCCCAGCCGTCGTAGTCGCGCGCCTGGCCGCGCATGTAGATCATGCCGTTGATGCTGCTGCAGCCGCCCATCACCTTGCCGCGCGGGTAGATCAGCGCGCGGCCGTTCAGGCCGGGCTCGGACTCGGTGTTGTAGAGCCAGTCGGTGCGCGGGTTGCCGATGCAGTACAGGTAGCCTACGGGGATGTGGATCCAGTGGTAGTCGTCGTTGCCGCCGGCCTCGATCAGCAGCACGCGCTTGGTCGGGTCGGCGCTCAGGCGGTTGGCGAGCAGGCAGCCGGCGGTGCCGGCGCCGCAGACTATGTAGTCGTAGGCTGGGGCGGTCATGGTCTCGGTCATCGAATCACTTCAGCGGCGAGGCCAGAATGGGGAACAGCTTGACCAGCCCGTCGGACATGACCTCCACCGCGAGTGCGGCGAGCAGCAAACCCATCAGCCGTGTCATCACGTTGATGCCGGTCTTGCCGAGCACGCGGGCAATGCGGCCCGACAGACTGAACGCGATCCACACCGCCACGCCGATCACCACGCCGTACAGCACGAGCACGCCGAGCTGCCACCAGTGCTTGGTCTTCTCGGCGTAGATGACCATCGTGGAGATGGTGGCCGGGCCGGTGAGCAGTGGGATGGTGAGCGGCACGATGGCGATGCTGGCGCCGGCATCGGCGCGTTCGCCGCCATCGCTCAGGTCGTCCTTGCGGCTCTCGGCCGGCTGGGCGTTGAGCATCTGCAAGGCCGACATCAGCAGCAGCAAGCCACCGCCGACTTGGAAAGACGCGAGCGAGATGCCGAAGAACTCGATGATTTGCAGGCCCGCGAGCGCGCTGACCGAGATCACCACGCACGCGCTGATGGCGGCGATGCGGATGGTGCGCTGGCGCTGCCGGCGGTCGAAGCCCTGCGTGAAGTGGATGAAGAACGGGATCACCCCGATCGGGTTGACGATGGCGAGCAACGCGATCAGAGGCTTGTAGAGGTCCATGCGCGATTGTGGTCTGTCACACCGCGGCGCCGGCCGCCAGTTCGCGCAGGTAGCGCAGCCCCGGCACGGCGCGCGGCCCATACCAGCTGAGCAGTTCGCCGTCGACGAGAAGCACCCGCGCCTGCGGGCACAGCGCCTGGGCCTCTGCAATGTGCGCGGGAGCGAACGCATACGGCTCGGAACTGAGCAGCACCTGCTGCACCTGCGCCAGCCAGGTCTCACCGCCTTGCAGCGCGGGGTAGCGCGCTGCGCCCGAGGTGCCGCCTTGCACCTCGGGCAGCGAGTGCCAGTTCACGCGGGCCAGCATGCGCGACAGGTAGGTGTCGCGCGCGACCGTCATCCACGGGTCGCGCCAGATCAGGTACAGCACCTGTTGTGCCGCGCGGTCTTCGGGCTGCGTCAACTGCAGCTCGTGCTGCAGCGCAGCGGCAAGCGCGTCGCCACGCCTTTGGGCGCCATCGATGTGGCCGAAGTGGCCGAGCACCTGCGCGATCAGCGCGAGGTTGTCTTCCGGCGCCAGCGGGTGCGTGACGATCACCTCGGGAGCGGGCTCGAACGCGCGGATGGCCGCCACGGTGTCGAGCCGGTTCTCGTCGACATTGACGAGCACATGGGTCGGCGCGATGCGCGCAAGCTTGGCCAGGTTCACGTCTTTCGTGCCACCGACCTTCGGAATGCCGCGCACGGCGTCGGCCGGGTGGATGCAGAAGCCCGTGCGCGCGACGATGCAGTGCGCCAGGCCGAGCGCCACCAGCAACTCGGTCAAGCTCGGCACGAGGCTGGCGATGCGCGGGGGCGGCATGCGTGCGGAGGGCAGGCGGGCCGTCAGTCGAACCGCACGGCGCCGGGATGCGCGGCCTGCGGGGGTGCCGCGCCGGTCATCGCCAGGTACACAGCGCAGGTGCCGCGCAAGTACACCAGGCCGGGCAGCACCAGCGCGAGTGCGAACACCACACCGCCGCCGACGAGCGCGGCCGAAGCGTGGCCGGTCGACCCGTGCGGCGCACCGGCCGCGCCGAGGCTGCGCAGGCCGTAGCCGAACAGGCCGGCCATCAGCTGTTTTGGCGGCACGTCCACGCCCACGACAGCCACGCCGAGTTCGGCGATCACGCGCCCGCCGACCATCACGATCGATGTGACGAGAGCGCCCATGCCGGCGGTCAGCAAGCTCACGAGCGCCATCAACAGCGCCACCTGCAGCAGCCGTTCGCGGATCAGGCGCGCGAGGCCGCGCACCACCTGCCACGCCGACGCGCCCGACCACACGGCCGGCGCCGCGAGCGGCATCACGACCGCGGCCAGCGACAGCGCGGCCAGGCCCACGGTCAGCACGCCCACCGGCACGGCCACGCCGAACAGCAGCGGCCCCAGCACCGGCCCGCTGACGCTGGCACGGCTCAGCCACAGCAGGCCGAGCAGCACGCCGGCCGCGAGCGCATAGGCCGCCAGCAGCACGGCCAGCGCCAGCAGCAGGCGATGGGCGGTGAAGAGCGACGCTCGCAGTGCGTCGGCCACGTCGCGCACCGGCCGGCCGCGCGCGTCGTCCATCACCAGAATGCCCGCCGCGTTGCCGCCATAGAAGGCCGTGAACAGCGCCGCGCCGGCCTGCATAGGCCCCCACCAGCCCGGGCGCGTGACGAGCGAGGTTTCGGCCATCGCGACCAGCAGCCCGGCGCAGGCGAAGGTGGCGAGCAGCACAAACAGCGCGCGGGTGTTGCGCACCGCGTCGACGCTGCCGAACACCAGGCTCAAAGCCCGCAGGGGGTCTCGTTCGCGCATCGGTCGGGCAGTGCCAAGACAGGAGGCGCGAATCATATCTTCGCCCGGTGCCGCGCAGAGGGCGCACGCAGCCTCACCCCAAAACAACACTTTCCTACAGTCCCCCATGTGCGCTGCTGCGCAATTCACTTATATTCACAAATCTGTGTATGGAAGCAGCGCCTTCGCTTGAATGGTTCACGATGGGTAGAAGCTCCACATGGTCTTCAGGAAATGGAAAGGGGCTCTCTCGTGGGCAATAAACTTTACGTCGGCAATCTCTCATACAACGTTCGGGACGAAGATCTGCAGCAAGCATTTGCGCAGTACGGCAACGTCTCTTCAGCCAAGGTCATGATGGACCGTGACACCGGCCGCTCGAAGGGCTTCGGCTTCGTCGAGATGGGCACGGACGCGGAAGCGCAAGCTGCCATCAACGGCATGAACGGCCAATCTCTCGATGGCCGCGCCATCGTCGTCAACGAAGCTCGCCCGCGTGAAGAGCGCCCCGGCGGTTTCGGCGGCGGCGGCGGTCGCCCGAGTGGCGGTGGTGGCGGCTTCGGCGGCGGCGGCGGTGGCCGCTCCGGCGGTGGTGGCGGCGGCTTCGGCGGCGGCGGTGGTGGCGGTTACGGCGGTGGTGGCGGTAGCCGCTCCGGCGGTGGCGGCGGCTACGGCGGTGGCGGCGGTGGCCGCTCCGGCGGTGGTGGTGGCAGCGGTGGCGGTGGCCGCGGCGGCTACTGACCGACGCTCACGCGCAAAAGC
>Ga0209724_1000456_pt1 | contig 39398 bp, 33 predicted proteins | sample grotaG_FD_184143 | JGI IMG/M metagenome (GOLD analysis project Ga0209724, IMG submission 184143) | Glacier valley bacterial and archeal communities from Borup Fiord, Nunavut, Canada, to study Microbial Dark Matter (Phase II) -... | ecosystem: Environmental > Aquatic > Freshwater > Ice > Glacier ... | reverse complement strand
GCGGCTGACGTTTCCCCCGCCTTCCCCGGCGGCCCGGTTTGCCCCAAGCAAGCCCGGCCTTCTGGCGTGCCTTCGTGCGCGCCGAGCGAAACGAAAGTTCAGAGAACACACCACCATGATCGAGATCGATTTCGACCGCCTGCGCACCCTGGGCCTCACGCCCGCGCTGGCGCAGCTGGCCACATCCATTGCCCTCGCACAGGACGAGGCCGACTTGCAACTGATGCGCCTGACCGAGGTGCACCGCGAGACCGTGCAGCTGCACGACGGCCGCCACGAGCGCAGTGCCCGGCCGCAGCCGCGCCTGGTGCGGCGCCTGCTCGACGACGACACCGCCTTGGCGGTGGGCGACTGGGTGCTTGCACACACCGACGCAAGCACCGACGTCCACGCCCAGACCTGGGTGCACGCGCTGGTGCCGCCGCAGACCCACATCAACCGGCGCGACGCCGATGGCCGGCGCCACCCGGTCGTCAGCAACGTCGACACGGCCTTGCTCGTGATGGGCCTGGACGACGACTTCAACCCACGCCGCATGGAGCGCTACCTCGCGCTCGTGAGTGCCGGCAGCGTGACACCGGTGATCGTGCTCACGAAGGCCGACGTGGCCTCGCGCACGCCCGGCCTGCTTGAAGCGCGGGTGGCGGCACTGCACGAGCGCCTGCCCGCCGGTGTGGAATTGCTCGCGGTCGACGGCACCGACCCGACCACCGCACAGCGCTTGGCGACCTGGGTTTTCGCGGGGCAGACGCTGGTGGTTCTGGGCTCGTCGGGTGCGGGCAAGTCGACGCTGACGAACAACCTGATCGGGCTGGCCGTGCAAGACACCGGCGCGGTGCGCGAGCACGACAGCCGGGGCAAGCACACCACCACGTCGCGCTCGCTGCACCGCCTGCCCGGCGGCGCCTGCGTGATCGATACGCCGGGGCTGCGAACGCTGCGGCCCGACGTGGACGAGGCCACGCTCGCGGCGACCTTCGGCGACATCGCGACGCTCGCTGCGCAGTGCCGCTTCCGTGATTGCCGGCATGGCGACGAGCCGGGCTGCGCAGTGCGCGACGGCGTCGATCACGACCGCCTGCGCAATTTCCACAAGCTGCTGCGCGAGGCGAAGCGCGACACGCTCACGCCCTTGCAGCGGCAACAGCAGGTGAGCGTCTACAAGCAGCGGGCCAAGGCGTTCAAGGCGCGTGACCGCAGTGACGGAAGCCGGGGAAGCCAGGGAAGCGGAGGGAGCGAGCGGTGAAGCGGTTGCGTTGGCGGCTCAGAACGGTGGCGTGGACCTTACTTCGGTCAAGGTGCCAGTCACCGGGTGCGGGAACACCAGGCGCGTGGCGTGCAGCAGCATCCGACGGGGTGCGGCGAGTGCGTCAGCGGGTGGCCCGTAGAGCGCGTCGCCCACGATCGGGTGGCCGATGGCCAGCAGGTGCACACGAAGCTGGTGGGCACGGCCGGTCACGGGCTCGAGCTCGAGCCGCGTGGTCTTCGCGGCCGCGTCGATGCCGAGCACCCGGTAGCGCGTCAGCGAAGGCTTGCCGTGCGCGCGGTCCACCTTCTGCAGCGGCCGGTTCGGCCAGTCGGCCATCAAGGGCAGGTCGATGGCGCCGTCGGCCTGCTCGACGTGGCCGTGCACGACCGCGATGTAGCACTTGTGTACCTCGCGGTTGGCGAATGCTGCGCTCAAGTGCCGCTGGGCTTCCGCGCCGCGTGCGAATAGCATCAGGCCCGAGGTGGCCATGTCGAGCCGGTGCACGACGAGTGCGTCGGGATAGAGCGCCTGGACTTGCGCCGACAGGCACAGCGCGCCGTGTTCGCCGAGTCCGGGCACGGCGAGCAGACCGGCCGGCTTGACAGTGACGAGGCACGCCGCGTCGAGGTGATGGATGTCGGGCGGCTCGGCTGTCGTCACCACGGTGTTCACCTCGAAGCAGTCAACGCGCCTGCACCAGCGCGTCGCGATTCGCCAGCGTCGGGAACAGGCGCACCCACGCCGCTGCAACGAGCAGCGTGCCGATGCCGCCCAGCACCACCGAACCCACTGGCCCGAGCCACGCCGCGGTGGCGCCCGACTCGAACTCGCCGAGCTGGTTCGACGCGCCGATGAACACCGAGTTGACCGCACTGACGCGGCCGCGCATCTCGTCGGGCGTGTCGAGCTGCACCAGCGACTGGCGAATGACGACGCTGACCATGTCGGCTGCGCCGGCCACGACCAGCGCGACCAGCGACACACCGAACGATGTGGACAGCCCGAACACCAGTGTGGCCACGCCGTACAGCGCCACTGCGCCCAGCAGCACGTGGCCGGCGCGCCGGGTGATCGGCCAGCGCGTTAGCGCCACCGACAGCGCGAACGCGCCGGCCGCCGGCGCAGCGCGCAGCAGGCCCAGGCCCCAAGGGCCGACGAAGAGGACGTCTTTCGCGAAGATCGGCAGCAACGCCGTCGCGCCGCCGAGCAGCACCGCGAACAGGTCGAGCGAGATGGCGCCCAGCACCACCGGCTTGTTGCGCACGAAGCGCACGCCGGCGAGCAGCGTGCCCAGCGTGACGGCCCGGCTCGCACGCGGTGCATGCGCGTAGCGCACGCCGATCACCAGCGCGCCCGCCGCAGTGAACAGCGCTGCGCACAGGCCGTACACGGCTGCCGCGCCGAACGCGTACACGAAACCGCCGACGGCCGGGCCGGCCACGATGGCGGCCTGCGAGCCGGTGGACGCGAACGCCAGTGCGCGCGGCAGCAAGGCGGTGGGCACCAGCAGCGGCGGGAGCGATTGCTGCGCCGGCATCTGGAAAGCCTTGACGGCACCGAGCAGCACCGAGGTGCCGAGCAGCAGGTCGCGGCTGGCCCAGCCGCGCAGCGTGGCCAGCGCCAGCACCGCCGTGACGAGCACCTGCGCCGCCATGCACAGCGCGATGATCCGGCCGCGATGGAAACCGTCGACCACGTGCCCGGCGACGAGCACGAGTGCGAGGGCCGGTGCGAACTGCAGCAGTCCGACGAGGCCCAGGTCCCAGGCGCTGCCGGTCAGGCCATACATCTGCCAGCCCACGGCCACCATCAACATCTGGTTCGCGCTGGTGGCAGCGAAGCGCGCGTACCAGAAGCGCATGAAGGCGCCATGGCCGCGCAACGAGGTGTCGCTCAAGGTTGCATGGCACCCGAGGAAAGACCGTGTACGCCGGGTCGGGCATCGGCCACCGCGCGCAGCATCGCCGCCGCCACGTCATGCGCGTGGATCGGCCGCACTCCCTTGGGTACCAGCCACATCACCGGGCCGAGCAGGCGCGTGGCCCACACCTCGCCAGCGCGCACCGGTTGGCCGAGCGCGGCGCGGTCGCCCATCAGCAATGAAGGCTGCGCGAAGGTCACCGACGCGAAGCCGAGCATGGCAATGGCCGCCTGCATCTCGCCCTTGACACGGTTGTAGAAGACCCGCGAAGCGCTGTCGGCACCAAGCGCCGAGACCACGGCCAAGCGCGTGGCACCGGCCGCACGCGCGGCGCGGGCGACGCTCACTACGAAGTCGAAATCGACTTGGCGAAACGCCTGCTCGGAGCCGGCCACCTTGATGGTGGTGCCGAGCGCGATGAACGCATCGTCCAGGGCCGGCAAAGTGGGTAGCCGGGCGAAGTCGACGGTGTGGGACTGCAGTTTCGGCTGCGGCGCCACGCCCGCGAGCGGGCGGCGCAGCAGCACATGCACTTCGCGGTACTGCGCGCTGTTCAGCAACAGCTGCAGCAACTCGCGGCCGATCAGGCCGGTCGCGCCGGCGAGCAGCGCGACCCGTTGGTTTGAAGCGTCAGCAATCATGCGAGCACTGTACCCGCATGACCTTCGAGCACAAGCTCAGCGCTTCGGCGCGCCGCCGGTGCGCGCGGGCGGGCGGCCGCTGCGTGCGCCGTCGCGCGAACCTTCACGAGACGGGCCCCGCGGCGCGTTGCTGCCGCCCCGGTTGCCACCGCCACCGCCGCCACCACCATGGCTGCTGTTGCCACCGCGCGGGTTGGCATGGTGGCGCGGGCCGCCCCGGCCGGCGCCTTCGCCGATCACCATGCGGCCGAGCACGATGGGTTCGGCGCGCTCGTTCGGGTTCGGCTCGAAGCCGGGCACGACCTCCTTCGGGATCTCGCGCTTGATGAGCCGCTCGATGTCACGCAGGAAGCCGTTCTCGTCGACGCAGACCAGCGATACCGCCTCTCCCTTGGCGCCGGCGCGGCCGGTGCGGCCGATGCGGTGCACGTAGTCTTCAGGCACGTTCGGCAGCTCGTAGTTCACGACGTGCGGCAGCATGTCGATGTCGATGCCGCGCGCGGCGATGTCGGTCGCGACCAGCACCGTCAGATCGCCGGTCTTGAACTCGGCGAGTGCCTTGGTGCGCGCGCTCTGGCTCTTGTTGCCGTGGATGGCCATCGCGCTGATGCCTTCCTTCAGCAGGTGTTCGCACAGGCGGTTCGCGCCGTGCTTCATGCGCGTGAACACCAGCACCTGGTCCCAGTCGTTGCTCTTGATGAGGTGGACCAGCAGGTCCTTCTTCATCTCGCGGCCGACCGGGTGCACCTTCTGGACGATGGCTTCGGCGGTCTGGTTGCGGCGCGCCACTTCGATCAGCACCGGCTTGTTCAGCAGCTTGTCGGCGAGCTGCTTGATCTCGTCGCTGAAGGTGGCGCTGAAGAGCAGGCTCTGCTTGTGCGCCGGCAGCACCGCGAGCACCTTCTTGATGTCGTGGATGAAGCCCATGTCGAGCATGCGGTCGGCCTCGTCGAGCACGAAGATCTCGACGTGGCTCAGGTCCATCGTGCGCTGCTGCAGGTGGTCGAGCAGGCGCCCCGGCGTGGCAACGAGGATGTCGATGCCGCGCCGCAGCTTGTCGATCTGCGGCTGCATGCCGACGCCGCCGAAGATCACCGTGCTGGTGAGCTTGCTGTACTTGCCGTAAGTGCGAACGCTTTCTTCGACTTGCGCTGCGAGTTCACGCGTCGGGGTCAGGATGAGCGCACGGATCGGCAGCCGGCCTTTGGCGTCGCGCACCGCAGGCTTTTCCATCAGGCGGTGCAGCATCGGCAGGGTGAAGCCGGCGGTCTTGCCGGTGCCGGTCTGTGCGCCGCCCATCAGGTCGGCGCCCGAGAGCACCGTGGGGATGGCCTGGAGCTGGATCGGCGTGGGCGTGGTGTAGCCGTGTTCGTGAACGGCACGCAGCAGGGGCTCGGCGAGGCCGAGGGTGTCGAAAGACATGGGAATCCAATGAGAGAAGTCGGCCTGTCGCTCGTACGTCGGGCGCCAGTCGCAGGCAGAAGGAGGTGTGTGGCGAACCGCGTGCAAGCTGGCTGCCTGGGAGGCAGAAAAACGATGCAAGGGCTCTGTCAGGGATGACATCAGCGCGATGACTGGAGACTGCGCTGGTGTCTTGATTCTAACCGGGCGATGCGGTCACGCGCTTTGAAGAGGCGGGCAAAGCCCCGCCAGCGGAACGCTTCAGGGGCCGGTGGAGGCGCGCGCGAGCCGGGCTTGCGCGAGGCGCGGGCTCTGCGCCGACTGGATTGCCGCCAGTGCGGCCACGGCCGCATCGAGCACCGGCCGTGCGGCGTCGGCCTGGCCCGCCGCGACGAGTGCGCGGCCTTCGGTCAGGCGGGCCTGCACCAAGATCAGCCGTTCGCGCAGCACGGCGGTGTCGGCCGGGATCAGCGCCGTGGCTGCACGCGCCAGCCGCTGCGCTTCGGCGGGCCGCTCTGGCAGCGCCAGCTCGGCCAGGCCCACCGTGGCACGGGCTTGCAGCCAGGTGCGGGTGGGCGACGAGGCGGCCGCATCGCCGGCCGCCGGGGCCAGCACGGTGGCGAAGGCGAGCCGCGCCTCATCGACGCGCTGGCCATGCCGTGCCAGCACCTCGCCGAGCACCACCCGCGCTCGGCGCGCCGAGAAGCTCGCCGCGCCGAGCTTGGCCTCGATCATCGGCAGCGCCTGCTGCACGTGCTGCAGTGCGTCGTCGTGCCTGCCCGCAAGGGACTCGACCTCGGCCAGTTGGGTAAGCTTGACAGCCCACGCCGCGCTGTTGTTCGGCTGCCAGCGTGCCGCTGCGCTGCTCGCGCGTTACAGCGCATCGTCGACACGGCCATCGGCCAGTGCGGTTTGCCCGAGCGCCACGTTGGTCTGATCCACCGCGTTGCCGATCTGGCGCGAGGTGTCGCTTGCGGCAATGTCGAGTGCCGTCGCGAAGGTTGCGCGCGCCGCATCGGCTTGCCCCAGCTCATGCTGTGACAGCCCGAGCAATGCGCCGATGAGTGCCACCACCCGGTGACGTGGGCCGAGCGTGGTCTGCGCGATCGGCAAGGCCTGTTGCAACTCGGCCTCGGCCTCGCGAAAGCGACCAGCGCGCAGGTACAGATCGCCCAGCGCGTAGTGGCCCGCGCCCATGCCGAAGTCGCGCAGGCTCTTCTGCTGCGTGCTCACCTCGATCGAACGGCGCAGCTGCGCTTCTGCGGCGCTGAAGTCGTCTTGCGTCATCAGCGCGTTGCCCAGCCAGCGGTGCGCAATGGAGCGCATCGCGTGCGTGGGCTGTGAGGCCTCGAACGCGCTGGCCGAGCGCCGCAGGTAGCCGACCGCCGCCGGCAGGTCGCCTGCCTGCATCGCGTTGAAGCCGAGCTGATACAGCGCCACCGGGTAGCTCTCGACCGTGCGTTGGCCGGTCGCTTCCATGATGGCCACCGCCTCGCGCGTGAGATCGTCCGACTCCTTCTGCTTGCCGAACTGCGTCAGCGCCATCCCGCGCTCGACCAGTGCGTAGACGTACTTCTCGCTCTGTGGGCCGAACACCTCTCGCGCCACCCGCAGCGCCTCGCGCTGCAGCGGGTCGCTGGCGTCGATCAGGCCCAGGTTGTTCTGCAGGCTGCCCACCACGGTGAGCAGTTCGAGCCGCACCGCCGCAGGCAGCTTCGTGTCGGCCAGCAGGCGCTGGCCACCGCGTTGCAGCAGCTCGCTGGCGGTGGTGTTCTGCGTGGTCTTGCCGTCGCCCACGGCGCTGCTGTTGAACACGCCGAGCAGGAAGTCCTTGATCGCATTGGCGTTGGCGGCCTCGGCGCGCGCAATGCCCGCCTGCTCGCGCGCCAGCCGCGCCTGCCACAGCGTGGCCGCCACGCCGACCACGGTGGCCGCCAGCACCAACCCGGTGGCAGCCACGAAAACCTTGTGGCGCTGCACGAACTTCGTCGCAAGGTACGCGAAGGTCGGTGCTTGCGCGCTCACCGACTCGTGGCGCAGGTGGCGCTGCAGGTCGTCGGCCAGTGCCTGCACCGAGGCATAACGCTCGGCCGGGCGCTTGCGCAGCGCCTTCGCGACGATGTGCTCGAGGTCGCCGCGCAGGCCGCTTCGCGGCGCGGTGGGCGCACTGAGGGCCGTGGGCACGGCACTCAAGCGTCGCGGTTCGGCCTCGACGATGTCGCGCGCCAGTTGCGCGGCCGTGCTCTTCGGCGTGCCGTAGGGGCGCTGGCCCGAGAGCAGCACGAACATCAGCACGCCGAGCGCGTACACGTCGGTCGCCACCGTCACCGGGTCGCCGTTGATCTGCTCGGGTGCGGCGTATTCGGGCGTCAGGCCGGCGGCGCCGAGGCGCGTGAGTTCGTCGGCCTCGGGCGTGTCTTCGAGGAGTTTGGCCACGCCGAAGTCGAGCAGCTTGACGTGGCCGATGGCGTCGGTGTCACCTCTGTCCGCGGGGCCTTGGCGCGCGTCGCCTGTCACGAGGATGTTGGCCGGCTTCAGGTCCCGGTGCACGATCAGGTTGGCGTGCGCGAACTGCACCGCATCGCACACCTGGATCAGCAGCTTCACGCGCGCTGCCGTTGAGAGCTGGCGGTCGTCACACCAGTCGTCGATGCGCTGGCCCTGCACGTGTTCGAGCACGAGGTAGCGCGTGGCGTCGGCGGCGAGGCCGGCGTCGAGCAGCTGTGCGATGTGCGGATGGGTGAGCCGCGCCAGCAGCTCGCCCTCGCGCGCGAAGCGGGCCTGCACGAGGGCGGCTACCGCCGGGCTGAACTGGCAGCTGCGGAGCAGCTTCACGGCCGCGCGGCCCTGGTGCAGACCGTCGGCCCGCACGGCCGCCCAGACCTCGCCGGTGCCGCCGCTGCCGAGCAGTTCGCGCAGTTCCCATGGGCCGAGCCGTGCGCCGGCCCGGCTGTTGAAGACGGGGCCGGGTTCGGTTGGGGCGAATGTGCTGCGGTCGGTGTCGCCCATGGTTCGGGGAGGCGGAAATTCGGGCCGATTCTATGCAGCCTGCAGGGGCGCCTGCATCGGCCTGCAACCCCACGCGCAGAGCGGCGACAATAAGACAATGAGCCGCCTGCGTTATGCAGCGCCGGCCCGATTTCTCGAAGACCGCCTCAGGACAGTTCATGGCCCAGTACGTATTTACGATGAACCGCGTCGGCAAGATCGTGCCGCCGAAGCGGCAGATCCTGAAAGACATTTCGCTCAGCTTCTTCCCCGGCGCCAAGATCGGCGTGCTCGGCACCAACGGCTCGGGCAAGAGCACGCTGCTCAAGATCATGGCCGGCCTCGACCGCGACATCGAAGGCGAAGCCACGCCGATGCCGAACCTCAAGATCGGCTACCTGCCGCAAGAGCCGGTGATGGACCCGGACCAGACCGTGCGCCAGGCCGTCGAGGAAGGCATTGGCGGCGCGCTCGCCGCGAAGAAGCGCCTCGACGAGGTCTACGCCGAATACGCCGAGCCCGATGCCGACTTCGACAAGCTCGCCGCCGAACAGGCCGAGCTCGAGGCCATCATCGCGGCCAGCGGCAGCGACAACACCGACCTGCAGCTCGAAATCGCTGCCGACGCGTTGCGCCTGGCGCCGTGGGACGCCGTCATCGGCAAGCTCTCGGGTGGCGAGAAGCGCCGGGTCGCGCTGTGCCGGCTGCTGCTCTCCAAGCCCGACATGCTGCTGCTCGACGAGCCCACCAACCACCTCGACGCCGAGTCGGTCGACTGGCTGGAGCAGTTCCTGAGCCGCTTCAGCGGCACCGTGGTGGCCATCACCCACGACCGCTACTTCCTGGACAACGCGGCCGAATGGATTCTGGAACTCGACCGCGGCCGTGGCATTCCGTACAAGGGCAACTACAGCACCTGGCTGGAGCAGAAGGAAGCCCGCATCGAGCAAGAGCAGAAGACCGAAGACGCGCGCACCCGCGCGATGAAGAAGGAACTGGAATGGGTGCGCCAGAACCCGAAGGGCCGGCAAGCCAAGAGCAAGGCGCGCCTGGCGCGCTTCGAGGAGTTGTCGGACACCGACTACCAGAAGCGCAACGAGACGAACGAGATCTTCATTCCCGTGGCCGAGCGTCTGGGCAACGAGGTGATCGAATTCGAAGGCGTGAGCAAGAGCTTCGGCGACCGTGTGCTCATCGACAACCTGAGCTTCAAGGTGCCGGCCGGCGCGATCGTCGGCATCATCGGGCCGAACGGCGCCGGCAAGTCGACGCTGTTCCGCATGATTGCCGGCAAAGAGCAGCCCACGAGCGGCAACGTCAAGATCGGCCCGACCGCGCGCATGGCCTTCGTCGAGCAGAGCCGCGAGTCGCTCGAAGACGATAAGACGGTCTGGCAGGACGTGTCGGGCGGGCTCGACAACATCGTCGTCGGCAAGTTCGTGATGCCCAGCCGCGCCTACATCGGCCGCTTCAACTTCAAGGGCAACGACCAGCAGAAGCTGGTGGGCAGCCTGTCCGGCGGCGAGCGCGGCCGGCTGCACCTGGCCAAGACGCTGGCGCAAGGCGGCAACGTGCTGATGCTCGACGAGCCGTCGAACGACCTCGACGTGGAAACGCTGCGCGCGCTGGAAGATGCGCTGCTCGAGTTCGCGGGCAGCATCATGGTCATCAGCCACGACCGCTGGTTCCTGGACCGCATTGCCACGCACATCCTCGCGTGCGAGGGCGACTCGAAATGGGTCTTCTTCGACGGCAACTACCAGGAGTACGAAGCCGACAAGAAGAGGCGCCTCGGCGAGGAGGGCGCCCGCCCGCACCGCCTGCGCTTCAAGGCGCTGAAGTAAGGCGGCACGGGCAGTGCGCAGGCTGCTGACGGGCGCGTTCACGCGGGTCGTGCTGGCAAGTGTGCTGGCCGGCTGCGCGCTGAAGCCTCCAGCCGCACCGGCCGCACCGGCCGGCGCCTCGCCGGTCGTGGCCACCACGCCGCCACGTGCCGCAGCACCCCCGGCATCAGGTGTTCCGCCCGGCACACCGCAGCCGGCCGGGCCGCCGGCGGCGGGCAACCAGCCACTGTTCGCGGCGGTGATCCGGGACGCGAAGAAGTTCGAGGGCCTGCTCACGCTCTACCAGCGCGAGGAGAAGGTCTGGATCGAGCTCAAGCCCGAAGACTTCAACAAGCCGCTGTTCCTGTCGCCCAAGCTCGCGACAGGCATCGGCGAGCCGGCGCTGGCCGGCGGCATGTTCGACTCGGCGCAGGTGATCGAATTTCGTCGCGTTCACAACCAGGTGCAGATGGTCGCGCGCAACACGCGCTACACGGCCACCAACGGCACGCCCGAGGGCCGCGCGCTCGGCGTGGCGTTCTCACCCAGCCTGATGGCCAGCGCCACGGTGGCGAGCCAGCCGAACCCGGCCACCAACGGCGTGCTGGTCGAGGCGAACGCGCTGTTCCTGAACGACCTGCTCGCGCTCGGCTTCGACCTGCAACGAACCTACCGTCAGGGCTACGCTTTCGACGCGCGCAACTCGGCCATCACCGGCGTGCGCGCGAAGCCCGACCTGGTGGTGCTGCAGGTGCTGGCGCACTACGCCACCGGCTCGATCAGCCCGCCGCAGGCGGCGGTGCCGCCTGGGCAGACCGGTCCAAGCGTGCCGCGCTCGTTGGCGGATGTGCGCAGCATGTTCGCGAACGTGCATTACGTGATCAGCCCGCTGCCTGCAACGCCGATGGCACCGCGCGCCAGCGATGCGCGCATCGGCCACTTCGCCACGCTGCTGCAAGACTTCGGCAACGACGTGGCGCGCTCGCCGACGCTGCGCTACGTGGACCGCTGGCGCCTGGAGAAGAAAGACCCGGCGGCGGCGCTGTCGGACCCGGTCAAGCCACTGGTCTACTGGCTCGACCGCACCTTGCCGCTGAAGTACCGCGATGTCGTGACGAGCGCCATCCTGGAGTGGAACAAGGCGTTCGAGCGCGTCGGTCTTTCGAACGCGATCGAGGTCAAGGTGCAGCCTGAAGACGCCGACTTCGACACGCTCGACACCGGCTTTGCCGCCGTGCGCTGGACGACCAACAGCGTGCCCATCGGCGACGGCCTGGCGCAGAAGCACGTGGACCCGCGCAGTGGCGAGATCCTGAGTGCGAGCGTGAACATCGAGAGTTTCGCGACACGCGAGCAGCGCACGCTGCGCACCAACGTGCTGGGCGCGGTGGCGGGCGCGGGTGCCGGCGCCGATGATGCGAGCGACCTGTTCCAGCCTCCCCGGCTAGACGCCACCGGCATGCGCCTGGACCCTCATGCCTGCACCGTGGCCGACGTCGGCGCTGCCGAGCTCGGCTACGGCCTGGACGTGCTCGCCGCACGTGACGAGCTGGCACCCGACGGCCCGCAGGCGCAGCAGTTCGTGCTCGGCTACCTGCGCTGGCTGGTCATGCACGAGGTCGGCCACACGCTGGGCCTGCGGCACAACTTCCGTGCCTCGCAGGCGTTCACTGATGGGCAGTTGTCGGACCTTGAATTCACCCGCGCGAACGGCATCGTCGGCTCGGTGATGGACTACGTGCCTGCCAACCTGTCGGCACCCGGCGCGAAACCGGTGCAGGCCTTCCAGACCACGCTCGGGCCTTACGACTACTGGGCCATCGAGTACGCCTACCGACCGCTCGCGCCGGAAGACGAGGCGCGCGAGCTGCAGAGAATCGCCGCGCGCAGCAACGAGCCCGCACTGGCATTCGGCACCGATGAAGACAACTTCCTTGGCATCGACCCCGACGCCCTGCAATGGGACCTGGGCAGCGACAGCGTCGCCTTCGCCATCAAGCGGCTGGCCATTGCCCACGAGCTGTTCAAGCGCCAGGAAGTGCGCGCGCTGCCGCCGGACCGCGACTATGCGGTGCTGCGCCGCTCGCTCAGCTACGCCGTCAACGATGCGGGCCGCTCTCTCGGCGTGCTGGCGCGGCGCATCGGCGGCGTGCGCACGCTGCGCGACTTTCCGGGCAGTGGCCGCGACCCGTTGCAGCCGGTGCCGGCTGCGCAGCAGCGCGAGGCGCTCGACGTGATCGCCCGCGGCCTGCTGGTGGCCGATGCGTTCGTGGTCTCGCCGGCCCTGCAGCGCCGCCTTGCACCCGACTTTCAGGTGCGCGGCGACGGCTTCTTCGGCGAGGGCGGCGGCTCGCCCACTGACTTCTCGTTGACGCTGCGGGTGCTCGCGATACAACGTGCGCTGTTGCTCCAATTGATGAGCGACGCGATGGCGGTGCGCATCATCGACAGCCAGGGCAAGGCGTCTTCGCGCCGCGATGCGTTTCAGCTGTCCGAGTTGTATGGCCGGCTGGAGCGCGACATCTGGAGCGAGATCGAACCGCGCGCGGGCCACGCGGCGCGCGACATCCCCGCGCCGCGCCGCGAGTTGCAGCGTGAGCACCTGAACCGCATCGTGTCCATCTTGCTGCGGCCCAGCAGTTTCGGCCTGGCCGATGCCCGCAGCCTCGTGCGTGCTCAGGCTCAGGTGCTGCATGTGCGGGTGCAGGCGGCGTCACTCCGCGCCGGCCTCGCGGCCGACACGCGCGCCCACCTGCAGGACTGCGCGGATTCGCTGGCGCAGGCATTGCAAGCCAAGGTCTTCAGACCGGGTGTTTGACGCTGGTTGCAACCGTGCGGTGGGCGACGATCACGACACGTTGAAGCTCGACGACGCGCACTTGCGCATGCTTCGCCGGCTCGGGTGACAGCAGCAACGAGCCGACTGCGGCGGTGCCGCCAGCGAGCAGGCAGAAGGTCAGCACGGCGGAGAAGAGGTGGTCGATCATGGTGGGCTCCTTGAGGGTTCATGGCGCGCCGCAGGCGGTGCGTTGAAGTGAACTCTAGAAGGCCCGGCCACCCTCAACCAAGCGGGTTGCGACAGGCTGCTCGATGTTCGGCACGACCCGCATTCCGGGCGGACGAACGCCGCGTGTGAATCAACCGGCGGTGCCGGCGGAGCGCCACAACCATGCCGCGCCGCGCACGCCCGACGAGTCGCCGTGGAGGCTGCGTTTGAGCTGCGTGCGCACCGGGTCTTTCAGCCCGCCGCTGAACACGAACCGACCCCACAGCAGCGGCACGTTCACGAGCAGGCGGTCGAGCTGCGACACGCCGCCGCCGAGCACCACCACGTGCGGGTCGAGCAGGTTGATCACATGCGCCAGCGCGCGCGCCAGCCGCAACTCGTAGCGCTGCAGCGTGGCCTCGCAAGCGGCGTCGCCATGCGCCGCGTTCGTGCCGATCTGCGCGGCCGTCAAGGCCTGCCCCGTGTGCCGGGCATGGTCGCGCGCCATGCCGGGGCCACTGACCCAGGTTTCGATGCAGCCGTGCTGACCGCAGTAGCAGGGCGGTGCCGGAGTGTCACCCGCGCCGGCCCACGGCAGCGGGTTGTGTCCCCACTCGCCGGCCAGGCCATTCGGGCCTTCCAGCTGGCGGCCGTGAACGACCACGCCGGCACCCACGCCGGTGCCCAGGATCACCGCGAACACGACCGGCGCCCCCTCGCCGGCACCGTCGGTGGCTTCTGACAAGGCGAGGCAGTTCGCATCGTTGGCCATGCGCACAGGGCGGTCCAGCGCCTCGCTCAGGTCGCGTTGCAGGGGCTGGCCGTTGAGGCAGGTGGAGTTCGCGTTCTTCAGCAGTCCCGCCGCCGTTGCGGTGCCCGGCGTGCCCACACCCACGGTGCAGCCGCGCAGGTTCAGGTCGCGCTCGGCGCGGGCCACGAGGCCGGCCACGGCGGCGAGCGTGGCGCGGTAGTCGCCACCCGGCGTGGCCACGCGCTCGCGCCACAAGGCGCGGCCGTCGGGGGCCAGCACGATCGCCTCGGTCTTGGTGCCGCCAAGGTCCACGCCGATGGCGGGGCGGGGCGGGACGGTGTCGCTTTCAACGGGGTATCGGGGCATGTCTGCAAGCGTATCAGCGCGGTCTGATGTGCTGCAACATGCCATGAAAAAAGCGCCTGAAGCCCGGAGTTCGGTGGGCTGCAGGCGCGCAAGTAGAGAGGCTCGGCGCTGGGCCGAGCGAGGCCAGGGTCCGTCAGTGAGTGTTGGCATCGCGGCGCTTGGCGGTGATCACCACGCGTTCGAGCTGGTAGACCGGCACGCGCTTGACGGCGGCAACCGGCGCCGAGATGGCAGTGTGCTGCGCGCTGGACGCGAAGGTCAGGGTGGCGGTGGCGAGGACGGAGAAGACGGCGGCGAGGGCGGTGAGGCGGCTGATCATGGTGGGCTCCTTGGGGGGTCAGTTCCGGGTTGCGATGGAACGAACTCTAGGAGGCGGATCAGCCCGCGAACAGCCGCTTGCGATGAAGCGCGCGCAGCGCTGGACGAGCCGCAGGCCGGCCGGATGAACGGCGCGCTGCGGGTCGTGGCTGTCAGCTCAAAGCGAGCTCAAAGCGAGCTCAAAGCGGCTCGGTGCGCCGCATCAGCCATGCAAGCGCATCGGCTTGCTCCGGTGCGGTGAGCAGCGGTGCAAGGCGCTGGCGCACGGTCGCGTGGTACGCATTCAGCCACCCGCATTCGTCGGCGCGCAGCAACGAGCGCTCGATGCAGCGCGTGTCGATCGGGCACAGCGTGAGCGTCTCGAATTCGAGGAACTCACCGAACTCGTCGACCACGGTTGCGGCCACGTTCAGCACCAGGTTCTCGATGCGGATGCCCCAGCGCCCCGGCCGGTACAGGCCGGGCTCGATGCTCGTCACCATGCCGGGCTCCATCGCCATGTGCGCATCGGGGATGGCCTTGCTGATGCTTTGCGGCCCCTCGTGCACGTTCAAAAAGTAGCCCACGCCGTGGCCGGTGCCGTGGCCGTAGTCGAGGCCGTGTTCCCACAGCGGCGCTCGGGCAATGGCGTCGAGCATCGGCGACAGCGTGCCATGCGGGAAGCGCGTGCGGCTCAGGGCCAGCGTGCCCTTGAGCACGAGCGTGTAGTCGCGCCGCTGGGCTTCGCTCACCGTGCCGATGGGCCAGACGCGGGTGATGTCGGTCGTGCCGCCGAGGTACTGGCCGCCGGAGTCGATCAGGAGCAGGCCGTTGCCTTCGATCGCCGCATGCGAATCAGGCGTGGCGTGGTAGTGCGGCATCGCGCCGTTCGCGTTGAACGCAGCGATGGTGCCGAAGCTCAGGCCCTTGAACCCGGGGCGGCGAGCGCGCGCGGCGCTCAGCTTCTCGTCGACCGTGAGTTCGGTGATGGCCTGCGCGCCGGGTTGACCGCGGGCCGGGTCGGCCAGCGCCGCCTCGAACCACGCATAGAACTCGCACATGGCCGCGCCGTCCTGCGCCATCGCGTCGCGCAGATGCGCGGCCTCGGCCTCTGGCTTGCGGCTCTTGAACAGGGTGCTCGGGTTAATGGCCTCGATCACGCGGCACGCCGCGCGCTGCCGCATGCCGAAGGTCACGCGCTTCGGGTCGATCAGCAAGGTGGCGCGAGCGGGTAGCGCTGCCAGAGCGGCGCCGGCGTCGGCGTAAGGCGCGAGCCCAATGCCATCCTTCGCCAACGCGGCTTGCAGGACCGCGCCGATCTTGCCGGCACCGACGAAGAGCGTCGTGCCGTTCAGGTCGAGCAGCGCATGCGCCAGGAAGACGGGGTTGTAGCTGACGTCGGCGCCGCGCAGGTTGAAGAGCCAGGCAATGTCGTCGACAGTCGAGATGAAGTGGTGCGTGGCCCCTTGCAGCGCCATCGCCTCCAGCACGCGCGCGAGCTTGGCAGCGCGCGCCACCGGTGCATGCGGTGCGAGGTGTTCGTACACCGATGCGTCGGGCAGACCCGGGCGCTCGGGCCAGACCTCGGCGAGCACGTCGAAGTCGGTGCGCAGCAGCACGCCGGCGGCATCGAGTGCGGTGCGCAGGCCATGTGCGGCACCGAGCCCGACCACGCTGCCGTCGACACCGACCGCAGCACCTCGCGCCACGTTCGCGGCGAGCCATTGCACGTGCTCGGTCGAGTTGCCGGTGGCGACCTTCACGAGCGTTGTTCCGGTGCCCGCCAGCTCGGCCTCGGCCTGCACCCAATAGCGGCTGTCGGCGAACACGCAGGCGGCATCAACCGTGACGACCAGCGTGCCCATCGACCCGGTGAAGCCCGACAGCCACTGCCGCCCCTGCCAGCGCTCGGGCAGGTATTCGCTCAGGTGCGGGTCGCTCGACGGCACAAGCACAGCTGCCAGGCCGTGCTGCTTGAGCGCATCACGAACGCGCTCGATGCGCAGGCGGAAGATGTTGGTGCGGGTGTCCATGGTGGGGCTCCGGTGAACTCAATGGCAGGTTGTGCCGGCCGAAGCGACCGATTTTAGGAGACACCGGCCCCCGGGCCACCCTGCGGCGAGTCGGGCGTTCGCACCGAAGGCGGCTCGGCCACCACGCGGGCGGCGCGCTCGTAGGTCCAGTACGCCCAGCCCCAATCGAGCATCACCATCAGCCGGTTGCGAAAGCCGATCAGGAACCAGATGTGCGCGAACAGCCAGAACAGCCACGCGAAGTAGCCCGAGAAGCGGACGGCGCCGACGACGGGCACCGTCAGGTCCACCACTGCGGCCTTGCGGCCGATGGTGGCGAGGTTGCCGTAGTCGATGTACTTGAACGGCTGCGTGGCTTCGCCCTGGATGCGCAGCAGCAGGTTGGCCGCTGCAGCGCGGCCCATCTGCTTGGCACCGGGGCTGACACCGGGCACCGCCTTGGGCTCGCCTTGGCCATGACCGTAGCTCTTGGCCGATGCCAGGTCGCCGATGACGCTGATCTCGGGGTGGCCGGCCACGCTGAGGTCGGGCTCGACGACCACACGCCCCGCACGGTCGAGCGTGGCGCCGGTGCTCTGTGCCAGCGTTTTGCCGAGCGGTGAGCCGGCCACGCCGGCAGCCCAGATGACCGTCTTGCTGTGCAGGCGGTGGGTGCTGACGGCTGCGCCATCCGGCGTCTCGTTGCCGGTGCCATTCGCACGGGTTTCATAGTCGACGCCGTCTGCGTCGATGCCGGTCACCTTGCAGCCGGTGCGCACATCGACACCGAGCTTGACGAGCTGCTCGCGGGCGCGCTCGGAGAGCTGCGGCACGAAAGCGCCGAGCACGCGGTCGGAGCCTTCGATCAGCACGACGTGGGCACGGGTCGAGTCGATGCGGCGGAACTCTTGGGGCAGCGTGTGGTGCGCGATCTCGGTCATCGTGCCTGCCATCTCGACGCCCGTGGGGCCAGCGCCTATCACGACGAACGTGAGCCAGGGTTCGCACGCGGCCGGCTCGATGCAGCGCTCGGCACGCTCGAATGCACCGATCACGCGGGCGCGTATTGCAAAGGCATCGGCCAACGTCTTCAGGCCGGGTGCGTGCATGGCCCAGTCGTCATGGCCGAAGTAGCTGTGGGTGGCGCCAGCGGCGACGATGAGGTGGTCGTAGGCGATGCGTTGGTCGTCATCGAGTTGCAGCTCGCGTCGGGCCGCGTCGATGCCGGTGACTTCGGCCTGCAGGATGGTCAGATTGCCGCGCTTCATCTGGCGGCGCAGCGTGTGGCGGATCGGCGCGCTCACCGCAGGCGCGCTCAGGCCGGCGGTCGCCACCTGGTAGAGCAGGGGCTGGAACAGGTGGTGGTTGGTGCGGTCGAGCAGTGTGATTTCCACGTCGGCGTGGCTCAGCGCCTTCACCGCTTCGAGCCCGCCGAAGCCGCAACCGATGATGACGACGCGCGGCCGTGTCATGCAGCGGAACCGAGGGCGGGTGGGTCGGGCAAGCCGGCACGCAACCGGTTGCCCACCATCTGGATGTGGCTGCGCAGCGCGTACAGCTCGTCGGCATAGCTCAGCGGCACGGTGACATGCTCGACATGCGTCTCGATGGCTGCCAGCTCACCCAGCAACTCGGTCGCGGGGCGCTTGCCGATGGCGTCTTCGACACTGCGCAACTGCCCGTACCAGCGGAATACGCGCGAGCGGATCCGGAACTCGTACAGCGGCGGCACCATGCGCGACACCGGAATCAGGATCGCCAGGATCGACAGCAGCACCGGCCACATCCTGTCGACCAGGTTGGCCAGCCAGAACGGCAGGTAACGCTGCAACAGCGGCGTGCCGTTGGCGTAGAAGCGTTGCGCTTCCTTGGCCAGCGGCTGCTCGGTGCTGCCGGGGTTGGGGAACTCGTGCTTGCGCTGGAACCAGCCGGGCGTGCTGTGGATTTGCTGCGCTGCCTGCATGAAGAGCTGAATCAGCGCCGGGTGCGTGCCGGTGCGTGCCACCAGCGTGGCGGTGGGCGCAATCAGGCGCACGTCGCGTGCCGGCAGGTCGCGCGCCAGATCGACCACACCGCGCGGCAGCGTCACTGCACTCAGAAACGCGAAGCGGCGCGAATAGGCGTCGGCCTGGCCGAAGTCGAAGAGCGCGATGCCCGGCGCCTGCAACAGCATCTGGACCAGCAGCGATTCGGGCGCTGAAGCGAAGACCAGTGCGTCGATGTCGCCTGCGAGCAGGTCCACCACGGCCGGCGTGGCCGGTTGGCGCAGCAGCGTGAGCGTGGGCAGGTCGATGCGGTTCGCGTCGATCAGCTTGTCCATCAGGTTCGGCACGCCGCTGCCCGGCGCGCCGATGTTCAGGCGCCAGCCGGCCAGTTGCGACAGCGATTCGAGCGTCGGCCGTTTCAGCAGCCGCTGCGCTGCATCAACGCGGTAGAACAGCCACACCGGCTCGTAGAACAGGCTGCCGAGCGAGACGAGCCGGGCGTCGTCGTCGTCGGCCGCACGCAGGCTCTCGTCCGCGCCACCTTGCACGAAGGCGATGTCCACGCCCGAGTTCGGGTCGCGCAGCAGTTGCAGGTTCTCGGCCGCGCCCTGGGTGTTGCGCAACTCCACCTGCACGCCGTAGCCCTTGAGGACGTCGGCATAGCGCTTGCCGAACTCGGCATACGCGCCCTGCGCCGCGCCGGTGGCCAGCACCACCTTGCGCGGTGGTGTCGGGTCGAGCACGACGTAGGCCAGCACCAGCAGAACGACCGTTATGCCGATGAACGGCCCGGCCGTGGCCAGCAGGTCACGGAACGACAGGAGTGTGTGGCGCAGGTTGGCGGTCATGACGCGAACGATAGCGCCACGGCGCGTGGTTGCCGGGCAGGTGCCGCATGCAGCAAAATCGCGCCGATCTGCTACGCAGCGCCGATGGCTGGCGGCGCCGCGCCGTGTGTAACCTGTTCCCTCACCGAAGGCCTTTCATGAACTTCAGAACCGTCAGCGCACTTGTTCCTTTGTTGATGGCGGCCAGTGCCTTCGCGGCGGAGCCCGCGGCCAAGGTCAAGCCGATCAGCATCGACAAGTCGGCGAGCTTCCTGATCGATGAGGCCACGACCGAAAAGTTGTGGGGCGACAACCTGCCGGCGAAGGTCAAGAAGCTCTACCCGGCGAACCGGTGGCGCTTCGTCAGCGACGTGGGTGGCGGGTTCACCGAATCGAAGATCTGCGTGGTCACGGCGCGCGCCATGCTGCTGCCGCTGCGCGGCAAGGCGGTGCTGTTCGCACCCGAGAAGTCGGCCACCGCCTTCGACGCGGTGCCCAGCCTGTCGAAAGAGCAGTGCCAGGAACTCGCCCGCGCGAAGCTGAAAGAGGCGATCCGGTCGATCGCGTCGTCGCTGGCAGCAGGCTGAGTGTGTGACGCGCTGAACGTGCGTGCGCTGAACTGCGCGTTGATCTCGACAACTAGGCGGCGGGGCGGCCGTGCAGCGCTTCGGTGAGACGGTTCACGTCGGCCGAGAGGCGGCCTGCAACCAGGGTCGTCAGCTTGAAACCGAACGCCGGGTTCTGGTGGTAAAGCTGGCGCACGGTGCTTTCGTCGATCGACAGCACGGTGCAGTGGCTCACGCAGCGTGCCGTGAGGCGGCGGCGCCGGTCGGGGGCGAAGAAAGCGATCTCGCCAAAGATCTCCCCCGGCGTGATGCGCGCGCCGATCTCGACCAGTTCGATGTCGCCGTCGGCCAGCAAGTAGAGCCGGTTGCCACGGTCCCCCTGGCGAAACAGCACCGCGCCGGCTGCATATTCGTTGCTGCGCATGTACGGCCGCAGCCAGATGCCGGAGAGGTCGGCCTTGCGTTCCACTGCGCTGATGCGCCGCGTGAGTTGCACCATCTCCTTCAGGCGGAACACATTGACGGGCAGCATGACCAGGTGCAGCACCAGCATCGGGATCGACGGGTGCAGCGCCCCGTAGCAGACGAAGCCGATGTTGCTGCCGATGGCCAGCCAGCGCAGCGGGATCATGGTCTTCACGAACGACGAGGTCATGACGAACGCGCCGCCGATGATCACCGCCACGATGGCCATGATCTCGGCCGGCGACGAACGCGCCGCATAGAAGTACGCCATCACGCTGGCGTAGGCGCTGGCAAACAGGTCGGCAGGCAACACGGGCATCCTTCTTCACGCGAACCCAACGGGCGGCACCGATTTTGGCCTCATCGCCGTGCGCGCACACTCCCCGCATCTCGGGTACAAACCAGGCACCGCGTCGCGCAGATGGGCTGCCGACCCCAACCAGATGAGGATGCGAGATGAACGCCCGAACCCCGTCCAATGTTGCGATGCGCTGCGCACCGTGGCCTCGCTTTGTTGCTGCCGTGTTGGCAAGTGCCGTGGGGGCCACCACGCACGCGGCCGACGAACCGCCGGTCAGCACCATCTCAGCGTTCTCTGCGGCGCCGGTCGGTGAGCCCCCGGCGACCTGGAAGTTCGCCACGCTGCCCAACAAGGCGCCCACACGTTACGCAGTGACTGAGCTGAACGGCTCAAAGGTGCTGAAGGTCGAGGCCGACAACTCGTATGGGAACCTCGTGTTCGCGCTGCGAACGCCGTCGTCCGAGAAGACGATGTTGAACTGGCGCTGGCGGGTCGACAAGCTGGTCGAAGAGGCCGACCTCAAGGTCAAGAGCGGCGAAGACTCGGCCGCCAAGCTGTGTGTATTCTTTGCTTTCGACAGCGCCAAGCTGCCGTTTGGTGAACGCACCAAGCTCTCGCTGGCGCAGTCGGTGTCGGGGCAGGACGTGCCGACCGAGACTCTTTGCTACGTGTGGGATAACAAACTGCCAGTGGACACCGGCCTGGCCAGCCCGTTCACCAAGCGCATCCGGTTCATCGTGCTCGAGACGGGTACCGCGCACCTCGGTCAGTGGGTCGCGCACAAGCGCAACGTCGGGGTCGACTACCAGCGAATGTTTGGTGACGAGTCGGGTGGCAAATACCCCGAGATCACCGGTGTGGCGGTGTCGGCCGATGCCGACAACACGCACGGCCGCAGTCTGGCCTACTTCGGGGACGTGACGCTCGCGCCTTGACCCGTTCCGTCCCGAACATCAAACATGAAAATGGGCGCCGAGGCGCCCATTCGTTTGGCTCGGCGAAGCGCTCAGTCGCGCAGCGCCACTTTGCGGCGGTGGGCTACCGCACCGACCACACCGAGGCCCGCGAACATCAGCGCCCAAGTGCCGGGCTCGGGCACTTCGTGCACGACGACGAAGTTCTGCGCGGTGGCGTTGTACAGCACGTCGACCTGGACATTGGCCATGTACTGGCCCAGGTTGCCCAGGATGCCGTTGATCGCGGCCAAGGCCACGATCGCGCCGGCATCGTTCGGGGCCGGCGCGGTTTTGAAACTGCCGCCCGACACATTGAAGCTGCCACCGGTTTCGTAGAGGATCTCCCAAATACCGGCCTGCATGGCCCCCGACGTGTCGGCATCGGTCACGAAGCCGGCCGTGGCGGTGAAGAGTCGGCTCAGTGCGTCGGCCTTTTGGGGGGTGAAATACGTCGATGGGTCGCGCACGTCGTAGGAATACGTACTGCCCAGGTTGAAGCTCTGGTCGAGTTCGGCGCAGTAGGCGTTGAACGAGGCGCCGTCGAGCGTGCCCTTGAACTCGCCAGCCGCAACACTTTGCACCCCAGCCACCGGGCCGCCGGTGATCGTCGCCGCCACCGGGCCGGAGAATGTGAAGTCGGTGATGTTGACCGTCTTGCCCGAAGAGGCCCCGGACACCACCAACACCCCCAACGCAGCAACAAGCTTGGTATACATGAAAGCATTTCCTATCAAGAGCAAAGTCTAGGACTTTGCTGGCTCGTTTGTGGCGAGAATGTAATCGTTGCACGGCCGTTTGTGGAGAAGTTCCCTGTAACACCCACCCCTTGACCGGGGGGTCTTCGAAACAGCTCCCGCCGCGCCCGCGCTCCGCCCGTTTGACCGCAGTACTTCCGATGCACGACACGCCCGAACAGATCGAAGCCGCCATTGCCGCGCTGGACGCGCAACGCGGGCTGCTCGGCGATACCGTGGCCGAGATGGCCATCGGCCCGCTGCGCGAAACGCTCGCCGCCGCGCGTGCCCGTTCCCGCAGTGGCGACCAGCAGCTCAGGCCGGTCACGATCCTGTTCATGGACGTGGTCGGCTCCACCCTGCTCAGCCGCGAACTCGACCCGGAGGACGTGCATGCAGTGATGGACGGCGCGCTCGGGCGGCTGACGGCGGTGGTCGAGGCACAGCACGGCCGCGTGTTGCAGTACGCCGGCGACAGCCTGCTGGCGGTGTTCGGCGCTGATCAGGCACGCGAAGACGATGCGGAGCGCGCGGTGCATGCGGGCCTGGCGATCATCAAGGAGGCGCCAGTGCTGGCGGCGCAGGTCAAGGCCCGGTTCGGGCTCGACGGCTTCAACCTGCGCGTGGGCATCAACACCGGCCCGGTGCTGCTGGGTGGTGGGGTCGATGCCGAAGGCAGCATTCGCGGCATTGCTGTGAACGTGGCCGCGCGCATGGAGCAGACGGCCCCGCCCGGCACGCTGCGCATCAGCCACGACACTTACCGCCACGTGCGCGGTACGTTCGATGTGAAGGCCGAGCCGCCGATCTCGGTCAAGGGCATCGCCGAGCCGGTGCGCAGCTACCTGGTGCTGAAGGCCCGGCCGCGCGCGTTCCGGATGGCCAACCGCGGTGTCGAGGGCGTCGAGACACGCATGGTCGGGCGCGACCTGGAACTCGCCCGTCTGACCGAAGCTTTCGAGACGCTCGAAGAAGAGCGCACGCTGTGGCAGGTCACGGTGGTAGGCGACGCAGGCCTCGGCAAGAGCCGGCTCATGTTCGAGTTCTACCGCTGGCTCACTCAGCGCCAGGAAGCGGCGCAGGAGCGCGGCCTGCGGGCCGGCCGGGCGCCCGTCACGTTCTTCCACTCGCGCCCCCAGCCGCACGCGAACAACGTGCCCTATTGCCTGGTGCGCGACTTGTTCGCGCGCCGCTTCGACATTCTGGATGGCGACCCTCAGGCACTGGCCCGTGACAAGCTTGCGCAGGGCTTGCAGGCGCGGTTCGGTGAGCGTGCCCCCGAGCAGACGGCGCTGATCGGCCACCTGATCGGGCTCGACTACTCAGCCAGCCCGCACATCGCCGGAATCGTCAATGACGCGAAGCAGATCCGCGACCGTGCGTTTCATGCCATGGCGCAGTACTTCCGTGCCCAGCACCAGGCCGTCGGGGCCGAAATGGTGCTGTTGCTCGACGACCTGCACTGGGCCGATGCCGGCTCGCTCGACTTCATCAACCACCTGACGCAAAGCTGCCGCGACCTGCCGCTGATGCTGTTGTGCTTGGCGCGGCCGTCGCTGTTCGAGACGCGCCCGCGCTGGGGCAGCGGCCAGAGCAACCACGACCGCATCGACCTCGGACCGCTGTCACGCCGCAGCAGCCGAGACCTGGCCGACGCGCTGCTCAGCCGCCTTGCCACGGTGCCGCCCGCACTGCGCGACCTGCTCACCGGCAGCGCCGAAGGCAACCCTTATTTCGCCGAGGAACTGGTGGGCATGCTGATCGACGACGGCGTGATCCTGACCGCCACCGAGCCCTGGCAGGTGCAGGCCGACAAGCTCGTCACCGTGCACGTGCCGCCTACGCTGGCCGGCGTGCTGCAGGCGCGCCTGGACGGCCTGCCGCCGGCAGAGCGCACGCCGTTGCAGCACGCCAGCGTGATCGGCCATGTGTTCTGGGACGAGGCGCTGCAGCGCATCGCAACGGATGCGCCGGAGGCCTCGGTCGCAGCGCTGGAAGCGCTGCAGCGGCGCGAACTGGTGCACGGCCGCGAGACCAGCGCGTTCGAGGGCGCGCACGAGTACGTGTTCAAGCACCACCTTCTGCACCAGGTGGCCTACGACAGCGTGCTCAAGCGCGACAAGCGCGAGCAGCACCGCCGCACGGCCGATTGGCTGGCCTCGCGCACCAGCGAGCGCGCGAGCGAGTACTTCGGGCTGATCGCCGAGCACTTCGAGCGCGGCGGCGACAACGCCAATGCGGCGCTGTACTTTCGCAAGGCCGGTGAAGACGCCGCCCGCAGCTACGCCAACGTGGCGGCACTCGACTGCCTGGGCCGCGCGCTCGCGCTCACCCCCGATACCGATGCCGAGGCCCGCTTTGCACTGCTGCTGGAGCGTCGCGCCGTGCTCAGCAACACCGGCCGCCGCGGCGAGGCGCTGGCCGACGTGGAAGCGCTCGAAGCCCTGGCCGATGGGCTCGACGACGACGCTCGCCGCGCCCGCGCTGCGGGCCTGCGTGCGGCGCATGCGCTCGTCAGCGGTGACTACCCGGGCACGGCTGCAGCGGCGGCACAGGCGGTGGCGTGGGCCGAGCGTGCGGGCGAGCCTGAGGCGGCCCAGGCGCCCCACATGAACTGGGGCCGCGCCCTGCAGTTCCAGGGCGACACGGCCGGTGCGCAGGCGCACGTGGAACAGTCGCTTGCCTTGTCACGCCAGGTGGGCGACCAGCGCTACGAGAGCGCAGCGCTGAACCAGATGGGCATCCTGGCGCTGGAAGGCGGGCGCTACGCCGAGGCGCGCGACTACTACGAACAAGGCCTGCTTCTCGCACGCCAGGTGAACGACCGCGTTCGCGAGGGCAGCATGCTGAACAACCTCGGCGACGTCGAGCGCTACCTCGGCAACTACGCCGCGTCGCTCGAGTTCCTGCGCGCCGGGCGCGAGGTGTGCCGCGAGATCGGCCAGCGTCACATCGAGCCTTACCTGATGTGCAACATCGCGCAGGTGCAGTTCCTGCGCGGCGACCTGACCGACACCGTTGCCGTGGCCGAGCTGGCCATCGCGCGTGCGCGGGAACTCGACGACCGCGACCTCGAGGCCACCTTGCTCTGCATCCAGGGCCATGCGCTGGCAGCGTCAGAGCGGGCCGACGACGCGATGGCGGCCTACGCGGCGTCGCTTGCGATCTTTCGCGAGATCGGCCGCCCGGTGATGGTGCCGGAGCCGCTTGCGGGGCTTGCCCGTGTGGCCCTGGCCGGCGGGCGCTTGAGTGACGCGCTGGCGCAGGTCAACGAGATCGTTGCGCACTTCGACAACGGCGGCTCCGTGGACGGCGCCGAAGACCCGATGTGGGTCTACCACACCTGCCATGCGGTGCTTGCCGCAGCCGGTTCCGGGCGCGCGCCGGAGTTCATCGAGCAGGCCCATGCGCTGTTGATGGCGCGCGCCGCGCCCATGGCCACTGACGCACGCGACAGCTTCCTCGGGCAGGTGCCGTCGCACAAGGCGGTGATGCTGACCTGGGACGGGCTCGCGCGCGACTGATCGGGCAACTTAACCAGCGCTTTACAAAGTGCCGGTTGAAGCTTGACACAGCAGCCTTAAGTTAGGCGCATGCGGCATTTGCCGTGCATCTAACGACCGAAGGACACACCCTGATGAATATCAAACCGCTGAGTGCCGCGTTGATCGCGGCGGGCGTGCTGGCCGTGGGCACGGCCGGCGCATTCGACATCGCGCCGAACTGGCTGAAGGGCAGCGCCAAGTCGGCCACTTCGGCGCCCGTGGCAACTGCGGACTCGGCAGCACCGCGAACGCTGGTGGCTGCGAACGAGCCCGCGCCCGTGCCGCTGCTGGCGGCGCAAGGCGTGCCCAACTACCGGGCCATCGTCAAGCAGGCCGGGCCGGCCGTGGTGGGCGTCACGGTGGCGGGTACGCACAAGGCGTCTGCCGAAGAACAGGGGCTGCCGCAGGGCATGGAGAACGATCCGTTCTTCAAGTTCTTCCGTGGCATGCCCGGGTTCCAGGGGCGCGGTCAGCAGGGCGGGGCGGTGCCGTTCAAGGGCATGGGCTCGGGCTTCATCATCAGCGCCGACGGGCTGATATTGACCAACGCGCATGTCGTGCGCGACGCGAAGGAAGTGACCGTCAAGCTCAGTGACCGCCGCGAGTTCGCGGCCAAGGTGCTGGGCTTGGACACGACGACCGACATCGCGGTGCTGCGCATCAATGCGAGCAACCTGCCCATCGTGCGTCTCGGCGACGCGCGGCAGCTCGAAGTGGGCGACCCGGTGCTCGCCATCGGCGCGCCCTACGGCCTGGAGCAAACGGCCACGCAGGGCATCGTCAGCGCAAAGGGCCGCTCGCTGCCGGGCGATGCGGTGGTGCCGTTCATCCAGACCGACGCAGCCGTGAACCCCGGCAACTCGGGCGGGCCGCTGTTCGACGGCAGCGGCGCCGTGGTCGGCATCAACGCGCAGATCTACTCGCAGAGCGGCGGCTTCCAGGGCTTGAGCTTCTCGATCCCGATCAACGTGGCCTTGAAGGTCAAGGACCAGATCGTCGCCACCGGCAAGGCAAGCCATGCGCGCCTGGGCGTGACGGTGCAGGACCTGAACCAGACGCTCGCCGAGTCGTTCGGCCTGCTGCGCCCCGACGGCGCGCTGATCGCCAACGTGGCGCCGAACAGCGCCGCTGCTGCGGCCGGATTGAAGGCGGGTGACGTGGTGACCGAAGTGAACGGCGAGCCGGTGGTGCGCTCGGGCGCCTTGTCGAGCCTGATCGGCATGGCCTCGCCAGGCGAGAAGGTCAAGCTCAAGGTCTGGCGCGACCGCAGCGCACGCGACGTGGAAGCGAAGCTCGGCGGAATCGACGCCGACAAGGAGCAGGTCGCATCGAGCGACGACGGCGTGCAGCCCGGCCAGTTGGGTCTGGGCCTGCGCCCGCTGACGCGCGACGAGCGCCAGCAGGCGAGCCTGGACACGGGCCTGGTGGTCGAGAAGGTGGCTGGCCCGGCAGCGAAGGCCGGCGTGGAAGCGGGCGACGTGCTGCTCGCGATCAATGGCAAGCCGGTGCAGTCGCTGGAGCAGGTGAAGAGCGTGATGGCCGGCAAGCCGAAGAGCGTGGCCCTGCTGGTGCAGCGCGACGGCGAGAAGATCTTCGTGCCGGTGAAGATCGGCTGACCTGATTCTTGCAGTGGCGATTCAGGCGCCGCTCACTCGCTGCTGAACAGCGCGGTGTAGCGGCGCTGCATTTCCGCCGGCGTGACGGCTTCGATCTGATGCCCGATCAGCCAGGTGTGGCCGAGTGGGTCGCCCAGCCGGCAACCGCGCTCGCCGTAAAAGTGGTCGGTCGGCGGCATCAGCATCTCGGCACCGGCGGCGACCGCACGCGCGGCCGCGGCATCGGCGTCGTCCACGTGCGGGTGCACCGAAGAGTAGGTGACCGCGCCAGGCTCGGGCGCATCGATGCCGTGCTCGGGTAAGCCGTCCGACAGCATCAGCACGCTGGGGCCGAGTTGCAGTTCGGCGTCGCCGACCCGGCAGGACGGCTCGACCAGCCGGAAGCGCTCGATCGCGCCGAAGGCCTGCGTGTAGAACGCAATGGCTTCCGGCGTACTGCGCACGCGCAGGTAAGCGAACACCTCGTTTCGTGCATCGGGTGTCTGCAGACGATCAGAGGTCGGTGCGGAGCTTCCAGATCTCGGGGAACAGCACCACGTCGAGCATCTTGCGCAGGTAACCCACGCCCGATGTGCCGCCGGTGCCGCGCTTGAAGCCGATGACGCGCTCGACCGTCGTCACGTGCCGGAAGCGCCACAGGCGGAAGGTGTCTTCGAGGTCGGTCAGTTCCTCGCCGAGCTGGTACAGGTCCCAGTGTGTCTCGGGCTCGCGATAGGCCACGAGCCAGGCCTGCTCGACCGCGGCGCTGGTCTCGTAGGGGCGCGTCCAGTCACGCTCGGTGTGGGTGGCCGGGACAGTCAGGCCGCGGCGCGCGAGCAGGCGCAGCGCCTCGTCGTACAGCGACGGCGCGCGCCACACCGTTTCGACGTGGGCCAAGATCTCCGGCCGGTGCGCATGCGGCTTGAGCATGGCCGCGTTCTTGTTGCCGAGCATGAACTCGATGCAGCGGTACTGCCAGCTCTGGAAGCCGCTGCTGTTGGAGAGGTACGGGCGTATCGCCGAATACTCGGGCGGTGTCATGGTGGCGAGCACGTCCCACGCATGCACGAGCTGTTCCATGATCTTGCTGACGCGCGCGAGCATCTTGAATGCGGCGCCCAGTTCGTCGCGCGCCACGCACTGCACGGCAGCGCTCAGCTCGTGCAGCAGCAGCTTCATCCACAGCTCGCTGGTCTGGTGCTGCACGATGAACAGCATCTCGTTGTGGTTGAGCGAAAGCGGGTGCTGCGCTGTCAGCAGCTTGTCGAGGTGCAGGTAGTCGCCGTAGCTCATGTCCTTCGAGAAGTCGAGCTGCGCGCCTTCCTCGGCGACGATGCGTTCGGTGGCGCTGGTGGGTGGAGTCAGCGCAGTGATTGGCGCATTCGTGGGTGGCGTGACGTCGGTGGCCATGTCAAAGCTCCCGAAGCACGGCCCGCACCGGCGATGCATCGGCGTGCATCAGCTTCAGCGGCAGCGCGATCAGCTCGTAGTCGCCGGCGGCGATGTCGTCGAGCACCAGGTTTTCGAGCACCCGCAGGTCGAGCTGCAGCAGCAGCTGGTGGCTGTCGAGCGTCTTGCTGTCGGCGGGGTCGACCGACTGGCTGTCGATGCCGATCAAACGCACCCCCAGGCCGGCCAGCCAGGTGATGGTCTCGGGGGCGAAGGCGCTGAACTCGGGCGACCACGCTGTCGGCGCCTTGCTGCAGGTGCGCACGAGCACGCGGGGCGGCAACGCGGCGACGGCGTGGTTCAGGTGCTCGGACCGGATCAACGGCCCGCACCCGATGGCGTGGATCACGCGGCAGGGGCCGAGATAGGGCAGCAGATCGACCTGCCCGATGCTCGGCGCACCAGCGCCGTAGTGCAGCGGCGCATCGGTATGCGCGCCGATGTGCGGTGACATCGTGATGGCGCTGATGTTCACCGGGCAGCCCGGGCCAAGCGTGGCCGTCCACTGCTGCGAGTAGGCGGTGTCGCCAGGGAACAGCGGCGAATCAGGTGCGATAGGCGGGGAGATGTCCCAGAGCTTTTTCATGGTGCTGCAAAGTTAGCACCGTGTTCGCCGGCGTGGTGTCGGTTAAACCAAACACCCGCCCATGATCCGAGGCGCTAACCGATGCGCCCGAGCACCAGGTATTCCATCAGCGCCTTCTGCGCGTGCATGCGGTTCTCGGCCTCGTCCCACACGACCGACTGCGGCCCGTCGATGACCTCGGCCTCGACCTCTTCACCGCGGTGTGCGGGCAGGCAGTGCATGAACAGGGCGTCGGGCTGTGCGGCTGCCATCATGTCGGCGTCGACGCACCAGTCGACGAAGGCCTTTATGCGGGCTTCGTTCTCGGCCTCGAAGCCCATGCTGGTCCACACGTCCGTCGTGACGAGGTGGGCGCCGGCGCAGGCGTCCATCGGGTGGTTGAAGGTCTTGACGCAGGCCTTGTTGTTGACACTGGCCATGCTGGGTTCGATCTCGTAGCCGCCGGGCGTGCTCACGTGCAGCGTGAAGCCGAGAATGTCCGCTGCCTGCAGCCAGGTGTTGGCCATGTTGTTGCCGTCACCGACCCACGCCACCACCTTGCCCTGGATGCTGCCCCGGTGCTCGATGTAGGTGAAGATATCGGCCAGTATCTGGCACGGGTGGTATTCGTTCGTCAGGCCATTGATGACGGGCACGCGCGAGTTCGCCGCGAAGGCTTCGAGCTTGGCCTGCTCGTAGGTGCGGATCATCACGATGTCGACCATGCGGCTGATGACGCGCGCGCTGTCTTCGATCGGCTCGGCCCGGCCGAGCTGGCTGTCGCCGGTGGTCAGGTTCACGACCGAGCCGCCCATCTGGTACATGCCGGCCTCGAAGCTCACGCGGGTGCGGGTGCTGGCCTTCTCGAAGATCATCGCCAGCGTTCGGTCGACCAGCGGCGTGTACTTCTCGTAGTTCTTGAAGCGCTTTTTGATCGTGGCTGCGCGCTCGAACAGGTAGGCGTACTCCTCGGCGCGGAAGTCCTTGAATTGTAGGTAGTGCTTGATCAGGCTCATGCCGGGTTTCATGCCGTGGGTCAAGGCGAAGCAGGCGCGACAGGTGCTTCGAGCAGGAAGCTCTTGATCAGCGGCGCGAGGATCGCCACGATCTGCGCCGCCTCGATCGCGCTCAGGATCAGCGGCGGCACGAGGCGCACCACCCGGTCCGCTGTCACGCTGAGCATCAGCCCGGCGCTCGCCGCACGCCCGAGCAGCTCGCCGCAGGGGCGCGCCAGTTCGATACCGAGCATCAGGCCCTGGCCGCGGATGTCGACCACGCCGGCCACGCCTTCGAGTTCGCGCTGCAAGCCCGCCTTCAGTGCCGCGCCGACCGTGGCTGCGTTCGCCAGCAGGCCGTCCTCTTCCATGATGCGGATGGTCTCGACACCGGCGCGCATGGCGAGCGGGTTGCCGCCGAAGGTGGTGCCGTGGTTGCCGGGGCCGAACACGTTGGCTGCCCGCGGGCCGCACACCACCGCGCCTACCGGCACGCCCGAGCCCAGGCCCTTGGCGAGCGGCATCACGTCGGGGTGAATGCCGGCCCACTGGTGCGCAAACCACTTGCCGGTACGGCCCATGCCGCACTGCACCTCGTCGAGCATCAGCAGCCAGCCGTTGTCGTCGCAAACGCGGCGCACCTCGCGCAGGTATTCGACCGTGCTCGGGTGGATGCCGCCTTCGCCCTGGATCACTTCCAGGAACACGGCTGAAACGTTCGGGTGCGTCAGCGCGATCTGCTCGATGGCAGCCACGTCGTTCAGCGGCACGCGCACGAAGCCCTCGACGAGCGGGCCGAAACCGGCCTGAACCTTGGGGTTGGCGGTCGCCGACAGCGTGGCGATGGAGCGGCCGTGGAACGCACCTTCGTAGACGACGATCTCAGGGCGGTCGATGCCCTTGTCGTGCCCGAACTTGCGCGCGATCTTGAGCGCGCACTCGTTCGCTTCCAGCCCGGTGCTGCAGAAGAACACGTTGGTCAGGCCCGACAACTCGCACAGCTTGGCGGCAAGTTGTTCCTGCAAGGGCACGAGGTAGTAGTTCGAGCTGTGGATCAACTTGCCAATCTGTTCCTGCAGCGCCGGTACCAGCTTGGGGTGCGCGTGGCCCAACGTGTTGACGGCAATGCCGCCCAACCCGTCGAGGTACTTCCTGCCCTCTGTGTCCCAGACCCAGCAGCCTCGGCCGTGCGACAGCGCCAGCGGCAGGCGGCCGTAGGTGTGCATCACATGGGGCTCGGGCGAGGCGGGCAGTTTCTCGGGGGCATTCATGGCGGCACTCCATGCAAATCGACAAGGCAACGGACGAGCGAAAGGAGCGAGCGGGCGTGATGCTGATCCACCGCCCGCTCGTTGCCGATTCTAAAGGCGAGGTGAATTCGGCCGATGACTGCGCCATGACCGCAACCCTTCATGACGCCCCCGCCCGCGCCAGCCGTGCTGCGCTGCAACATACGCGTGACACGGGCGGCACAATAGCGGCGAGCGCAGCACCGCAGGCGTGGGCGCCGCGACTGTTGTCGCCGGCGCTGACCGGCCGATGCGAACCCATGACTTCCCCCGACAAGCCGCGCGAGTTCTTCATCCAGGGCGTGACGCTCGACGGCCAGACCTTCCGCCCGAGCGACTGGGCCGAGCGGCTGGCCGGCGCGATGTCGTGCTTCCGCCCGGACGGCGCGCGTGGCGGCATCGGTGCCTACATCGGTTACTCGCCGTACTGCGTGCCTCGCGTGATCAATGGCGTGAAGTGCGTGATCGTGAACGAGGCGCTGAAGGCGATCGAGCCGATGGCCTGGGACTTCGTCATGCACTTCGCGCGCGACAACCGGCTGCAATTGACCGAAGCCTGCCTGATGCCCGAACTGCGTCCCGAACTGCGTCCCGAACTGCGGCCGGAATTTCAGCCCGTGCCGCCAAAGCGGCCCTGAGAGAAGCGCTGCACCAATGCAAAAAGGGCTCGCAATGCGAGCCCTTGGATCGTCAGCGCCGCGGGTGCGCTGGAGCCGGCGGCGCAACTGGCGCGCCGTATCGGTCAGGCGGCGGCAGTTGCAGCCGGCGCGGCGAGTGCCTTGACCTTGGCCGACAGGCGGCTCTTGTGGCGCGCGGCCTTGTTCTTGTGGAACAGGCCCTTGTCGGCCACAGCGTCGATCACCGACTGGGCCGACTGGAATAGCGCGGTGGCCTTGGCCTTGTCGCCCGCCACGACGGCCTTCTGCACGTTCTTGATGACGGTACGGAACTTCGAACGCAGCGCCGTGTTGGCGGCGTTGAGCTTCACGTCCTGGCGCGCCCGCTTCAGGCCCGAAGCGGTGCGGACGGTCTTTTTCTTGGCTTTGGACGAAGTGGCCATGGGGTATTCGGTTCAGTGTTGAACTTGGGTGGAGCGAAGCCTGCGAGTATAGCACCGGTGGCGGAGTACTCGCCAACCTCGCATCGGCCCGGCCGCAGCGCTACCTATAATCCGCCGGCTTGAAACCGATCCGCGCCCGCGCCGCCCTTCTTGGCGCCACCCACTCATGAACCTGCTGCGGGCTGCCTCCACGATCTCGCTGCTGACGCTGGCCTCGCGCATCACCGGTCTGTTCAGCCAGGTGCTGCAAGCCAGCCTGTTCGGCGCCGGCGCGTGGATGGACGCCTACACCGTCGCCTTTCGCATCCCGAACCTGCTGCGCCGGCTCTTCGCCGAGGGCGCATTTTCGCAGGCCTTCGTGCCCATCCTCGCGCAAACCCGCGAACGTGAGGGCGACGCCGTCACCCGGGCGCTGATCGACGCCGTGGCCACCGTGCTGTTCTGGGCGCTGCTCGTGACCTGCGTGATCGGCGTCGTCGCCGCGCCGGTCCTCGTGTGGTTGATGGGCTCGGGCCTGGCGCGATTCGACGCGGCGGTGGTGATGACGCGCATCATGTTTCCCTACATCGGCTTCATGTCGCTGGTGGCTTTGTCGGCCGGCATTCTGAACACCTGGAAGCGCTTCGCGGTGCCGGCCGCCACCCCGGTTCTGCTGAACCTGGGGGTGATCGCCGCCGCCTGGTGGGGGGTGCCTCAGTTCCGCGCCTGGGGCATCGAGCCGATCTATGCGATGGCCGTGGGCGTGATGCTGGGTGGCATGCTGCAGCTCGGGGTGCAAGTGCCGGCGCTGCTGCGCATTGGCGGGCTGCCGCAAATCGGCTTGCGCTGGTCGGCGCTGCATGCGGCCCGGCATCACCCCGGCGTGAGCCGCGTGCTGCGGCAAATGGGGCCGGCGCTGCTGGGCGTGTCGGTGGCGCAGGTGTCGCTGTTCATCAACACGCAGATCGCCACGCACGTGGGGGTGGGAGCGGTGTCGTGGCTGCAATACGCGGACAGGCTGATGGAGTTCCCGACCGCGCTGCTGGGTGTCGCGCTCGGTGTGGTGCTGGTGCCGCAGCTCTCCGCAGCGCAGGCACGCGGCGACGGCGCGGCCTACTCGGGCCACCTCGACTGGGGCCTGCGGCTGGTGCTGCTGCTGGCGCTGCCTTGCGCGGTGGCGCTGCTGGTGTTCCCTCTGCCGATGCTGGCGGTGCTGTTCCACCACGGCGCCTTCGGTGCGAACGACGTTCACCAGAGCATGACGGCGCTGATGGGTTACGGCGTCGGCCTGCTCGGCATCATCGCCGTCAAGGTGCTGGCCCCCGGTTTCTATGCCCGCCAAGACGTGCGCACGCCGGTCAAGATCGCGGTGGCCGTGCTCGTGCTCACGCAACTCCTCAACCTCGTGTTCGTGCGCTACCTGGCGCTGGGCCACGCCGGCCTCGCGTTGTCGATCGGCCTCGCGGCACTGGTCAATGCGACCTGGCTCTTCATCGGCCTGCGCCGCGCCGGCAGCTACACGCCATTGCCGGGCTGGGGCCTCTTCGCGTTGCGCGTGGTGGCGGCGACGGCGCTGCTGGGCGGCCTGCTGTGGTGGTCGGCCCACACCATCGACTGGCTGGCGCTGCGTGACCACCCCTGGCAGCGCATCGGCTGGCTGGTCGCTTCGCTCGTCGGCGCCGCAGTGTTGTACTTCGGTGCGTTGGTTGTCAGCGGTTTGAAGCTGCGCCAGTTCATGCGCCACAGCTAAACTTCCTCCATGGCCGGACCCTTGCAGTTCGAGACGCCCACAGCGCTCGACTACTTCGCTTCACTGGTGGCAGACGACGCCAGCCTGTTGCTCGTGGAGGCGGCTGCGTCGATTGCGCAAGACGAGTACCCGCGCGTCGACACCCAGGCCGTGCTGTCCGAAATCGACACGCTGGCGATCAAGCTCAAGCGCCGCTTCCCGGCCGACGCCGTGCCGCTGCAGCGCCTGCGCTGGCTCAACAGCTTCTTCTTCACCGAGCTCGGCTTCGCCGGCAACGTGAACGACTACTACGATGCCGACAACAGTTACCTGCATCAGGTGCTGACCACGCGGCGCGGCATCCCGATCTCGCTGGCGGTGATCTACATCGAGCTCGCCACGCAGGTGGGCCTGACGGCACGCGGCGTGTCCTTCCCCGGGCACTTTCTGGTCAAGCTGAACATGAACGCCGGAAAGCAGCATGGCGAGGTCGTGATCGACCCGCTCAACGGCCGCTCGCTGTCCCGCGAGGAACTCGACGAGATGCTCGCACCCTACAAACGCATGCGTGGCTTGCAGGACGACTTCGACGTGCCGCTGGGCCTGTTCCTGCAGGCCGCCCCGGCACGCGATGTGCTCGCGCGCATGCTGCGCAACCTGAAGGAAATCCACCGCAGCGCGCAAGACTGGCCGCGTGCGCTGAAGGTCATGGAGCGGCTCGTGGTGTTGCTTCCGCTGGCCTGGGAAGAGCAGCGTGACCGCGGCCTGGCGCACGCCCGCTTGGGTTCGTTGGACGCAGCCGCGCGCGACTTCTCGACCTACCTGCTGCACGCCGGCAACGCCGCCGATCGGGGCGACGTGGCCGAGCGGCTCGCCCAGCTTTCGCGGCCGCCCCGGCTGCATTGATCGATCACCCTGGCGCAACCCCCCGCATGACCATGACCACCGCGCAACGCCAGGCCGGCACCTGGCTTGCCATCAGCCTGATCGCCAGCCTGTTGATCTGGCTGCTGGCACCGGTGCTCACGCCGTTTCTCATCGCCGGTGTGCTCGGCTACGTGCTGCACCCGCTGGTGGAAAAGCTCGCCAAGAAGCGCGTGCCGCGGGTTGTTGCGGTGTTGCTTGTCGAAGTGACGGCCATCGTGCTTGTGCTCGCGGTGATGCTGCTGATCGTTCCGATCCTGTCGAAGCAGTTGCCGCTGCTGCGCGAGCAGATCCCGCTCTTCGCTGACCGGTTGAATGCCGGCTTGTCGCCTTTGCTCGCGCGCTTCGGCTTCGACGTGACGCTCGACACCGCGAGCATCAAGGCCTTCGTGCTCAAGTACCTCGATGCCAACCTCGAAGAATGGATTGCCACCGCGCTCAGTTCGGCGCGCATCGGCGGCAGCATTCTGCTGGCGGTGTTGGGCAACGCGCTGCTCGTGCCGGTGGTGCTGTTCTACCTGCTGATGGACTGGCCGAACCTGGTGCGCCGCGCCGCGGCGATGGTGCCGCCGCGCATGCGCGCCAAGGTGCACAGCTTCACGGTGGAGTGCGATGCCGTGCTCGGCCAGTACCTGCGCGGGCAGTTGATGCTGATGCTCACGCTGGCGGTGTTCTACAGCGGGGGTCTGTTCCTGTTCGGTTTTGACCTGGCGGTGCCGGTGGGGGTCTTCACCGGCCTCGCCGTGTTCATTCCGTACCTCGGTTTCGGCCTGGGCCTGCTGCTCGCGCTGATCTCTGGTGTGTTGCAGTTCGCTGGCTGGCACGGGGTGGTCGGCGTGGCGGTGGTGTACGGCATCGGCCAGTTGCTGGAGAGCATGGTGCTCACGCCGCGGCTCGTGGGCGACCGAATCGGCATGAGTTCGCTCACGGTGATCTTCGCGCTGCTGGCATTCGGGCACCTGTTCGGCTTTGTCGGCGTGCTGATCGCGTTGCCGGTCAGCGCGGTGATGGTGGTGGCCGTGCGGCGGCTGCGCGGCGTGTACCTTGCAAGCGCCCTGTTCCGCGGATGAAGCAGATTCCGCTGCCCATCACTGAGGAAGCTGCACGCACGTTCGACAACTTCCTGCCCGGCGCGAACGCGCTGGCGGTGGCGCACCTGCTGGCCTTGTCTGCACCGGCCGTGCCGGTGTACCTGTGGGGCGCCAGCGGCAGCGGCAAGACGCACCTGCTGCACGCCATGGTGGAGCGCATTCACGCTCGGGGCTTGCAAGCCAGCTGGTTCAGTGCGGCTGAGCCGGTGCCCTGGCCCTTCGATGAGTCGCGCGCACTGATCGTGATCGACGACTGCCATGCGCTCGACGCCGACCAGCAGCACGCCGCGTTCGCGCTGTTCGTCGAGAGCGCCACCCACGGCGTGCCGGTGCTTGCCGCCGGGCGCTTGCCGCCGGTGGACTTGGGCGTGCGCGAGGACCTGCGCACGCGCCTCGGCTGGGGCCACGTGTTCGCAGTGCAGCCGCTGGGCGAAGCCGAGGTGCGCGCCCGACTGCGTTGTGCTGCCGACCAGAACGGGCTGTTCCTGTCCGACGAGGTGATGGACTACGTGCTGGTGCGCTTCGAGCGCGACCTGAAGCACCTGATGGGCTTGCTGGCGCGGCTCGACCGCTTTGCCATGACCACGCAGCGTCAGATCACCGTGCCGATGCTCAAGCAGATGCTGGCCGAGGAGGGCGCGTGATGAACCGCCCGCGCCGCCGCAAGAGCAACCTGTGCCTGTTCGACCTCGACGACACCCTGCTGCCGTTCGACTCCGACCACGCATGGGGCGAGTTCGTCATTGCGCAGGGCTGGGTCGATCCGGCGGCGTTCCGGCGCGGCAACGATGCGTTCTATGCGCAGTACAAGGCGGGGCAACTCGACATTCACGGCTACATCGCGTTCGCCACCGAGCCGCTGCGCTTGCGCAGTGCGCAGGCCCTCGACGCCGCCCACGCACGCTTCATGCGCGAGGTGGTCCTGCCCGGCGTGCGGCCGGCGGCCCTGCGGCTCGTGCAAGCGCACCAGACGCAAGGCGACGTGGTGGCACTCGTCACCGCCACGAACGACTTCATCACCGCGCCCATCGCGCGCGCCTTCGGCATTGCCGAGTTGCTGGCGGTTCGGCTGGCCCGCACCCCCGGGGGTACCATCACGGGTGGCATCGACGGCACGCCCAGCTACCGTGACGGCAAGGTCGTGCGGGTGCACGAATGGCTGGCGGCGCGCGGCGAAGCGCTCGAAGCGTTCGAGCGCATCACCGTCTACAGCGACTCCGTGAACGACCTGCCGCTGCTGGAACTGGCGACCGACCCGGTCGCCACCAACCCGACGCCGGCGCTTGCGGCGGTTGCCGGCGAGCGGGGCTGGCGCATCCTCCAACTGTTCGAATGAAGCCGAGCGAATGATCAAGAAATTCATCGACAAACTGCTCGGCAAGAGCAGCGCCAGCGACAAATCCGCCCGCGCCGCCAAGGCGAAGGAAGCCGACACCGGCGCAGCACCGGCGGGCAAGCGCGTCGAGGTGCCAAAGAGCGAGCACCAGATCGACCCGGGTCTCGTCGACGAGCGCGCCGTGAAGGTGGTGCGCACGCTGATCGACGGTGGCTTCGAGGCCTACATCGTTGGCGGCGCAGTGCGCGATCTGCTGGTCGGCCTGCGCCCGAAAGACTTCGACGTGGCCACCAACGCCACGCCCGAGCAGGTCAAGGGTTTGTTCCGCCGCGCGTTCATCATCGGCCGGCGTTTTCGCATCGTTCATGTGGTGTTCGGGCGCGGCCGGCAAGAGCGGGGCCTGAGCGAAGTGATCGAGGTGTCGACGTTCCGCGCGATGGTCGACAACGCGGCGGCCGAGCAGGTCAGCGGCAGCGAGAAGACCTCGCGCAACGAGCTGGCGGGCAAGAGCCACGTGGTCGATGCCGAGGGTCGCGTGCTGCGCGACAACGTCTGGGGCCCGCAGATCGACGATGCCGCGCGCCGCGACTTCACCATCAACGCCATGTACTACGACCCGGTGCGCGAGATCGTGGTCGACTACCACGGCGGCATCAAGGACGTTCAGCGCAAGCTGCTGCGCATGATCGGCGACCCGGCCGCGCGCTACCGCGAAGACCCGGTGCGCGTCATCCGCGTGGTGCGCTTCGCGGCCAAGCTGGGTTTCGAGATCGAGCCCAAGACGCGCGCCCCGATCAAGGAGATGGCGGCCCTGCTCGACAACGTGCCGCCTTCGCGCACCTTCGACGAGATGATCAAGCTGCTGCAGACCGGCCATGCGCTGGCCAGCATCAAGGAGTTGCGCAAGCAAGGCCTGCACCGCGGCGTGTTCCCGGTGCTCGACGTGGCGCTCGATGAATCGCAGCGCCACGACGGCCGCGAGAAGTTCGTGCAACTGGCGCTGGCCGACACCGACCGCCGTGTTGGTGAAGACAAACCGGTGGCGCCGAGCTTCATGCTCGGCTGCATGTTGTGGCACGACGTGCTGGACCGCTGGAACAAGCTGAAGGCGGGCGGCGAGCCGTCGTTCCCGGCCTTGCAGCAGGCCATCGATGCCGTGTTCGATGCGCGCATCGGCGACATCTCTGGCCGGGGCAAGCTGGCCGCCGACATGCGCGAGATTTGGATGATGCAGCCGCGCTTCGAGCGCCGCACTGGCGCCAGCGTGGCCACGCTCGTCGAGCAGCCGCGCTTCCGTGCCGGCTTCGACTTCCTGCGCCTGCGCGGCGATGCCGGCGAGGTGAGCGGTGAGTTGGCCAACTGGTGGGAAGACTTCTCGCTCGCCGACGACACCGAGCGCCGCCGCCTGCTCGACGAGGCCCGCGATCAAGACCAGGCGCGCCGCGCCGCCGGTGCGCCGGCTCCCGGCCCCGACGGCCAATACGCCCCGAGCGCAGACGGTGACCCGGCCCGCAAGCGCCGCCGGCGCCGCCGCAAGCCTGCGGGTTCGGATGCGGCCGATGCCGGTGCCAG
>Ga0209724_1000452_pt1 | contig 39595 bp, 39 predicted proteins | sample grotaG_FD_184143 | JGI IMG/M metagenome (GOLD analysis project Ga0209724, IMG submission 184143) | Glacier valley bacterial and archeal communities from Borup Fiord, Nunavut, Canada, to study Microbial Dark Matter (Phase II) -... | ecosystem: Environmental > Aquatic > Freshwater > Ice > Glacier ... | reverse complement strand
TGCCGCCGCGCCCGGGCACGAACGGTTCGGCCACCTCGCCGAACTCCGACGACGCCATCGTCAGCACGTCGATGGCGATCTTGCCGAGCGACGCGCCGATCGCGGCCAGCAGCGCGACCCATTCGTTCGGCGCGTCGCGCGCGACGTGCCACGTGATGCCGGGATCGGCGAGTCCGAGCTCGTCGGCCAGGTGCGCGCGCACCGCGATGCCGTTCGCCGGGTCGCCGAGCGACGCCATCGTGCCGGCCGCCCCCCCGAACTGCGCGAGCAGCGAGCGATCCCTGGCCTGCGCGAGCCGCTCGGCATGGCGGTCGAGCGCCGACAGCCAGACCGCACAGCGAAAGCCGAAGGTGACCGGCAGCGCGTGCTGCAGGTGCGTCCTGCCGGCAGTGACGGTCGCGGCGTGGCGTTCGGCGAGCCCGGCGAGCGCCACCCGGACATCCAGCAACTGCGTCTCGATCAGCGCCACCGCCGCCTTGCACTGGAGCATCGTCGCGCTGTCCATGATGTCCTGGGTCGTCGCGCCCCAGTGCACGTAGCGGCCCGCTTCGCCGCACTGGGCGGACAACTGCCGGACCATCGCGAGGATCGGGTAGCCGACGATCTCGGTCTCCGCGCGCAGCGCCTCGTAGTCGAAGATCGACGGGTCGGCCGACGCGCTGATGCGGGTCGCGGCCTCCTGTGGGATCAGGCCGGCGCGCGCTTGGGCCCGCGCCAGCGCGGTCTCGACGTCGACGCAGCGCGCGATGAAGGCCCGCTCGTCGAAGATCGCGCGCATCGCGGGCGTCCCGAACATGTCCCGCAGCAGCAGCGAATCGAAAACCGACGTGGCCATCCTGGTTCCTTGCGATCGATGAGGGGCGCGAACGGGCCCGGACGGTCGATCCGGACCGAACGCGATCGAGCGCCTAGAATAGAGCCCTTTTTCGCCCGCATCCGCGGGCCGCCCCGTTGCCGGAGGCCACCATGCTCACCGTCGTTGCTCCGAACACCCAGACCCCTGCCGCCCCGCTCGCCGTGGCCACCATTTCCCCCGTCCCCGAGATCGTTGCCGAGCTCGCGGCCGGCCGGATGGTGATCCTCGTCGACGAGGAGGATCGCGAGAACGAGGGCGACCTCGTCCTGGCCGCCGACTTCGTCACGCCCGATGCGATCAACTTCATGGCGCGCTTCGGCCGCGGCCTGATCTGCCTGACGCTGACCGAGGACCGTTGCCGGCAGCTCGCGCTGCCGCTGATGACCGCGGCCAACGGCACGCGCTACGGCACCAAGTTCACGATGTCGATCGAGGCCGCCGAAGGCGTGACCACCGGCATCTCGGCGGCGGACCGCGCGCGCACCATCCAGGCGGCCGTCGCGAAGGACGCGAAGCCGTCGGACCTCGTGCAGCCGGGCCACGTCTTCCCGATCCGCGCCGAGGCGGGCGGGGTGCTGAACCGGGCCGGGCACACCGAAGCGGGCTGCGACCTCGCGCGCATGGCCGGCAAGTCGCCGTCGTCGGTGATCTGCGAGATCCTCAAGGACGACGGCACGATGGCGCGCCTGCCGGACCTGATGGTCTTCGCACAGGAGCACGGCCTCAAGATCGGCACCATCGCCGACCTGATCCATTACCGCTCCGCCAACGAGAGCCTGATCGAGCGCGTGGCCGAGCGCGTGGTGTCGACAGCGCACGGGCCGATGCGCGCGATCGCGTATCGCGACCTGCCGAGCGGCGCCGCACACCTGGCGCTGAGCCGCGGCACGATCGATCCCGAACGCGAGACCCTGGTACGCGTGCACGAGCCGACATCGCTGCTCGACCTGATCGACGGCGGCACGTCGACCCATTCCTGGACCGTCGCCCGCGCGCTCGAGGCGATCGCGAAATCCGACGCCGGCGTGCTCGTGCTGCTCAACTGCAACGAGTCGGCCGAGCGGCTGTTCGGCCAGTTCGCGTCGCTCGCCGAAGTCGACCGCACCGGCGCGTGCCACGAGACGAACGTCGAACGCAAGATGGACCTGCGCACCTACGGCATCGGCGCGCAGATCCTGCGCGACCTCGGCGTCGGACGCATGCGACTCCTCGCCAAGCCGCGCAAGATGCCGTCGATGACGGGTTACGCCCTGCGCGTCGCGGGCTACGTCGATCCCTGAAGTCCTGTTCCCCCACCTCCGGATCGCGCCCGATGACCGTTGAAATCCTGCTTCCCGACACCGCCGGCGCGGACCTGCGCATCGGCATCGTGCAATCGCGCTTCAACGAGCCGGTCTGCCTGGCGCTGCGCAAGGCCTGCGTCACCGAGCTGCTCGCGCTCGGCGTACTCGCCGAGGACATCCTGATCGCCACGGTGCCGGGCGCGCTCGAGATCCCGTTCGCGCTGCAGAAGATGGCCGAGTCGCAACAGTTCGATGCGCTCGTCGCGCTCGGCGCGGTGATCCGCGGCGAGACCTATCACTTCGAGCTCGTCTCCAACGAGAGCGCCGCCGGCATCTCGAAGGTCGCGCTCGGCTTCGACATCCCCGTCGCCAACGGCGTGCTCACCACCGAAGACGACGCGCAGGCCGAGGCCCGCGCCGAAGAGAAGGGTCGCGACGCGGCGACCGCGGCGGTGGAGATGGCCAACCTCGCGGCCCGCCTCGAGGATCTCGTCGAGACCGACGACGAGGATCCGCAGTAGTTTTCCGCAAGATTCCGGACGCCGTCGCTGCGACGCGCGTCCGTCACCAGGACCCCTGTTTCCGTGAACGCCCCCAACACCCCGACCGATCCGTCGACCGACGCGACCAAGCCCGCCGTCAAGCGCGGACCGCCGAAGAGCGCGCGCCGCCGCTCGCGCGAGTTCGCGCTGCAAGGCCTCTACGAATGGCTGCTGTCGCGCGACGTCGGCAGCGAGAACGCCGGCGCGATCGACGCCCACATCCGCGAGACGCCGGGCTTCGAGAAGGCCGACGCCGAGCACTACGACGCCTTGCTGCACGGGTCGATCCGCGAGGTGGCGTCGCTGCGTGCGGTGATCTCGCCGCATCTCGACCGGCCGATCGTCGAGCTGTCGCCGGTCGAGCACGGCGTGCTGCTGATCGGCGCCTACGAGCTCGCGCATCACGTCGAGATTCCCTATCGCGTGGTGATCAACGAGGCGGTCGAGGTCGCCAAGTCGTTCGGCGGCACCGATGGGTTCAAGTACGTCAACGGCGTGCTCGACAAGCTCGGCGTCGACCTGCGGCCCGACGAGAGCGCGGCCCGGCGGGCACGCTGACGTCGGCGCCGCGCTCGATCGGTATGACCGAGTTCGAGCTGATCGCGCAGTTCTTCAGCGGACCGGCCGGGCGTCGCCCGGGTCGCGCCCCACTCGGCATCGGCGACGACTGCGCGCTGCTCGCCTGCGCGCCCGGCCACGAGCTCGCGATCTCCACCGACATGCTCGTCGCCGGCCGTCATTTCTTCGACGACGTCGATCCGGCATCGCTCGGCTGGAAGACGCTCGCGGTCAACCTGTCCGACCTCGCGGCGATGGGCGCGCGACCGCTGGCGTTCACCCTCGCGCTCGCGCTGCCGGCGGTCGACGAGCAGTGGCTCGCAGCGTTCGCCGGGGGACTGTTCGACTGCGCCGCTGCGTTCGACTGCGAACTGGTCGGCGGCGACACGACGCGGGGTCCGCTCAACCTGTGCGTCACGGTGTTCGGCGAAGTCGCGGCAGGACGCGCGTTGCGACGCGGTGCCGCGCAGGTCGGCGACGAGGTCTGGGTGTCCGGATCGCTCGGCGGCGCGGCGCTGGCGTTGCAGCGCCTGCTCGCGTCGACGTCGATCGATGCGGGCCTGCGACACCTGCTCGAACGCCCGACGCCGCGCGTCGCGCTGGGGCAGGCGCTCGCCGGCGTCGCCCATGCCGCGATCGACGTGTCCGACGGCCTGGCGCAGGACCTCGGCCACATCCTCGCCGCGTCGCACTGCGGGGCCGAGCTGCGATGCGACGCGCTGCCGTTCGCCGCCGGACTCGTCGACGAGCCGGTGGACGAGCGTATCCGTCTCGCACTGTCCGGCGGCGACGACTACGAGCTGTGCTTCACGGCCGCGGCGGACCGACGAGCGGACGTCGTGCGAGCCGGCGCGGCGTCGGACACCGTCGTGACGCGCATCGGCACCGTCGTCGCCGGGCATGGATTGCGCGTCGTCGACGCGAACGGTGCAGACTCGGGATCCGTCGCCCCCGCGCTGACGACAGGATTCGACCACTTCCGATGAACCCCACATTCCGCTTCCTGTTCTCGCATCCCGCGCACCTGCTGGCGATCGGCTTCGGCAGCGGCCTGCCGCGGTGGGCACCGGGCACCTTCGGCACGCTGTTCGGCTGGGCGACCTTCGTGCTGATGGCGCCGCGCCTGACGAGCGTCGGCTGGGCGATCGTGCTGGTCGTCGGTTTCGCGATCGGCTGCTGGGCGTGCACGAAGACCGGCCGCGACCTCGGCGTCGCCGATCACGGCGGCATGGTGTGGGACGAGATCATCGCGATCTGGCTCGTGCTGCTGTTCGTGCCGTGGGGCTGGCTGTGGCAGGCCGTGGCCTTCGGGGTCTTCCGCTTCTTCGACATCGTCAAGCCGCCGCCGATCCGCCGCTTCGAGCGCCGCTTCAAGAGCGGCGGGTGGGCGGGCTTCGGCGTCATGGGCGACGACCTGATCGCCGCGTTCTACAGCCTGCTCACGCTGGCCGTCGCCGTGCGCGCGGTCGACTGGATCCATCGATGAACTTCCACGCCTTCCGATGAACGACACCATCCGCAGCCTCGCCGCGCAACTCGGGCGCCAACTCGTCGCGCGCAACTTCATGGTCACGACGGCGGAGTCGTGCACCGGGGGACTGGTGTCCGCGGCGATGACCGACATCGCCGGATCGTCGAGCTGGTTCGAACGCGGCTTCGTGACGTATTCGAATCACGCGAAGGTCGAGATGCTCGGCATCGCGCCGGACCTGATCGAGAACCACGGTGCCGTCAGCGAGGAGGTCGCGCGCGCGATGGCCGAAGGCGCACTTCTCGAGAGCCGTGCCCAGCTCTCGGTCGCGATCACGGGAGTGGCCGGTCCTGGCGGCGGCACGCGCGACAAGCCGGTCGGCACCGTGTGCTTCGCCTGGGTAGAGATGGAGCAGCCAGCGCAGAGCGAGACGATGCACTTCGACGGCGATCGCGCGCAGGTGCGCGAACAGTCGGTGCGGCACGCGCTCGGCGGGCTGCTGCTGCGTGCGCTCGCGTCGGCGAAACCGGTGCCGCGATGAGCATCCCGGGGTTCGAGAGCTGCGACGTCCGCGACTTCGACATCGACGGCATCCACATCAACGCGCGCGTCGGTCGCAACGACGAGGCGCCGCCCCTGCTGCTTCTGCACGGCTTTCCGCAGTCGCACGTGATCTGGCACAAGCTGGTGCCCCGGCTGTCGACCCGGTACCGCGTCGTCTGCCCGGACCTGCGCGGCTACGGCGATTCGTCGAAGCCGCCGGGCGCGCCCGACCACGCCAACTATGCCAAGCGGGTGATGGCCGCCGACCTGATCGGCGTCATGCGCGCGCTCGGCTACGCGCGGTTCCCGGTCGTCGGCCACGATCGCGGCGGCCGGGTCGCGCATCGGCTCGCGGTCGATCATCCCGATGCGGTCGACCGGCTCTGCGTGATCGACATCGCCCCGACGCTGACGATGTACGAGCGGACCGACTTCGCCTTCGCGCAGGCCTACTGGCACTGGTTCTTCCTCACGCAGCCGGCGCCGCTGCCGGAGACGATGCTGGCCAGCGACACGCCGCGCCTGTTGCGGACCTTCCTCGGCGGCTGGGGCGGCGCGGGCCTGTCGGCGTTCATCCCCGAGACGCTGGCCGAGTACGAGCGCACCTGGGCCACCCCCGAGGGGCTGCACGCGAGCTGCGAGGACTATCGCGCGTCGGCCGGCATCGACCTCGCGCACGACCGCGCGAGCGATGCGGGAGGCGAGCGGGTGCGCTGTCCGACCCTCGCGCTGTGGGGCGAGCGCGGCGTCGTCGCGCGGCTGTTCGATCCGATCGCGGACTGGCAGGCGAAGTGCGATGCGTCGGTGACCGGTAAGGCGCTGGCGGCGGGGCACTTCATTCCGGAAGAGGTGCCGGACGCGGTGCTGGCGGAACTGGAGCCGTTCCTGGCGGCCTGAGCGCTCCCTCCTGTGGGGGAGGGAGCCTGTCTACGGCCGGCAGCGTTCGATCGCGTCGCGCGTCTCCAACGCCACCTGCCGCGCCGCCGACGCGAAGTCCTCGTCCTTGCCCGCGTACAGCACCGCACGCGACGAGCTGACCATCAGTCCCCCGGCCGGGGTCGCACCGGCTGCGACCGACGCCTCGAGGTCGCCCCCCTGCGCGCCGATGCCCGGCACCAGGATGGGCAGGTCGCCGACCACGGCGCGGACCGCCGCGAGTTCCTTCGGATAGGTCGCGCCGACCACCAGCCCGCACTGGCCGTTGGTGTTCCAGCGCTCGGCGACGAGCCGCGCGACATGGATGTAGAGCGGCTCCTCGCCGCGCTCGGTCGCGACCCGCAGGGCCTGCAGCTCGTCGCCGCTCGGGTTCGATGTGCGGCACAGGATGATCGCGCCCTTGTATGCGTAGGCGAGGTAGGGGGCGATCGCGTCGTAGCCCTGGTAGGGCTGCAGCGTCACGGCGTCGGCGCGGTAGCGTTCGAAGACTTCGCGTGCGTACTGGTCGGACGTCGAACCCATGTCGCCGCGCTTCGCGTCGAGGATCACCGGGACGTGCGGATGGGCGGTGTGGATGTACTCGATCAGCGCCTCGAGCTGGTCCTCGGCGCGATGCGCCGCGAAATACGCGATCTGCGGCTTGAACGCGCAGACCAGGTCGTGCGTCGCGTCGACGATCGCCCGGCAGAACGCGAGGATCGCGTCGGGACGACCCTGCAGGTGCGGAGGAAAGCGCGCGGGGTCGGGATCGAGTCCCACGCACAGCAGCGTGGGACCGGCCTTCCAGCGTGCGGCGAGCCGCTCGACGAACGGGACGTCCTCCACGCGCGCGGTCGATGCGCCATCCATGCCGGTCCTCTCGTCGTTGGTGGGTCTGTCGCGCTGCGTGATCGGACGATGACAGCGGGGCGACGACCGGATCAGCGAGAATTATATCTTTCGGCCCCTCGCGAACCGTCGCGGGGCGACCTTCGCCAACCCGGAATCCAAGCCTTGTTTCGCTCGATCACCCTGATGACCCTGCTCACGCTGGCGTGGGGCATGAACTGGTCCGTCATGAAGATCGGCGTCACGGAAATGCCGCCGCTGTGGTTCCGCGGCATCAGCCTGGTGCTCGGCACCGCGTTGCTCGGCGGCATCCTCGCCCTGCGCGGCGCACCGATGAGGATCCCGCGCGGCGCCGCCGGGAAGATCCTGGCGGTGACCATCCCGAACATCATCATCTGGTATGCGGTCGTCACCGTCGCGATGACGATGTTGCCGGCCGGCCGCGCCGCGATCCTCGGCTTCACGATGCCGGTGTGGGCCGCGCTGATCGGGGCGCTCTTCTTTCGCGAACCGATCGACCGGCGCATCGCGATCGGCGTCGGCTGCGCTCTGGTGGCGGTCGCCCTGCTGGTCGCCGGAGACTGGGCCGCGCTGTCCGAACACCCGCTCGGGGTGCTGCTGATGCTGTTCGCGGCGGTGTCGTGGGCGTGGGGCACGCACGCCTACAAGCGGGCCCGCATCGACATGGACACGCTGGTGCTGACGTTCTGGATGATGGCCTTCGCGTGTCCGTTCATCGTGCTCGGCTCCGCGGTGTTCGAGGGCGCGCAGTGGCGCGTCCCGGCCGGCGTCGAATGGTGGCCGATCGTCTACAACGCCGTACTGGTGCTCGCGATCGGCAACCTGATCTGGTTCACGGTGGCACGTTCGCTGCCGGCGACGACGGCGGGACTGTCGTCGATGATGATCCCGGTCGTCGGGGTATTGTCGGGCATGGCCCTGCTCGGCGAGGTCCCGTCCTGGCGCGACTTCGCGGCGTTGGGGCTGATCTGCGTCGCGGTCGCCGCCGCGTTGTTCCGCCGTCCACCGACGGCCCCGGCCGAGGGGTAGGCGCCCGTCGCATTCGCCCGCGCGGGTCATTGAAATCCGCCATCGCGTCGATAGATAGGCGCGAATCCCAATCAGGAGGTCCCATGCGATCGCTTTCCTTCCCTGCGCTGCCCAGTCCGTCGACTCTTGCGCGTGTCGGGCGCCTGTTGCTGGTCGCAGGTGTCGCGACCGTCCTCTCGGCGTGCGGCTACAACGACTTCCAGTCCAAGGACGAGACCGTCAAGGCCGCCTGGAGCGAGGTCGTCAACCAGTACCAGCGCCGCGCGGACCTCGTGCCCAACCTCGTCAACACCGTCAAGGGCTATGCGGCGCAGGAGAAGGACGTGCTGATCGGGGTGACCGAGGCGCGGGCGAAGGCGACCAGCATCCAGGTCACGCCGGAGACCCTCAACGATCCCGAGGCCTTCAAGAAATTCCAGGCGGCGCAGGGCGAACTCACCGGCGCGCTGTCGCGGCTGCTGGTCGTGACCGAGAACTATCCGAACCTGAAGTCGGACCAGAACTTCCGCGACCTGCAGTCGCAGCTCGAAGGCACCGAGAACCGCATCACGGTCGCGCGCAACCGCTACATCCAGACGGTGCGCGACTACAACGTGACGGTCCGCCAGTTCCCCAACAACCTCACCGCCATGGTGTTCGGCTACAAGCCGAAGGAGAACTTCACGGTCGAGAACGAGAAGGGCATCTCGACCGCGCCCAACGTCAAGTTCTGACCCGTGACGCGCATGCGTGAGTCCGCCCCGCGGTTCCTGCGGGCGGTCGTCGCCCTCGTCGCCTGGTCGTTCGCGAGCCTCGCGTTCGCGCAGGATCTGGCGGCGGTCCCCCCGCTGACCGCGCGGGTCACCGACAGCGGCAGCCTGCTCGCGCCCGATCAGCGCGCGGCGCTCGAGTCGGTGCTGGCCGACTACGAGCGCCAGAAGGGCACGCAGATCGCGGTCCTCACCGTCCCGACGACGGCGCCGGAACAGATCGAGCAGTACGGGATCCGCGTCGCCGAGGCCTGGAAGATCGGCCGCAAGGGCACGGCCGACGGCGTGATCCTGATCGTCGCGAAGGACAACCCGCGCGACCTGCGGCGGCTGCGCATCGAGGTCGGCAAGGGCGTGGAAGGCGCGATCACCGATGCGCAGTCGAAGCGCATCATCGACGAGGACATCGCGCCGCATTTCCGCGAGAACGACTACTACGGTGGTCTGGTCGCCGGCGTCCATCGCATCGAGAGCCTGCTCGAAGGCGAGGCCCTGCCGCCGTCACCGCGCGAGCAGGGCCGGGGCAACGGCAACGGCGGTTTCGCGATCGGGCTGCCCGGCCTGTTCCTGCTGTTCGTCGTCGTGTCCTTCGTGCTGCGCGGGGCCGGACGTCGCCGGGTCGGCTACATGTCGGGCAACCGCGCGCTCAACCGGTCGATCGCGCCGATGGTCGTCGGCGGCATCCTCGGCAGCCTAGCCGGTCGCAGCGGGGGCGGCGGATTCGGCGGAGGCGGCTTCGGCGGCGGCGGCGGCGGCGGGGGTGGCGGCTTCAGCGGCGGGGGCGGCGACTTCGGTGGCGGCGGCGCCTCGGGAGACTGGTGATGGACTGGTCCCGCATGACACGGCACTTCATGGCGAGCCAGCGCGGCACGCACAAGCTGTTCTCCGACGACACCATGAAGCGCCTGCAGGCGGTGATCGCCGACGGCGAGGCGACGCATCGCGGCGAGGTCCGCCTGATCGTCGAGTCGGCGCTGCCGCTGCGCAAGGTCCGGCGCGGGATGAGCACGCGGCAACGCGCCCTCGACCTGTTCGGCACCTTCCGCGTCTGGGACACCGAAGAGAACAACGGCGTGCTGCTCTACATCAACGTCGCGGATCACAAGCTGGAGATCATCGCGGACCGGGCGGCCTCGCGTCGCATCGGCGACCCGCACTGGCAGACCGTCTGCGGCCTCGCCCAGTCGGCATTCAAGAAGGGCGAGTTCGAACACGGGCTAGTGCAGGCGCTCGAATCGATCCATGGCGCGCTGGCCGTCGCATTTCCGGCACAGGAAGGAACGACGCGCAAAAATGAGCTGCCAGACGCACCTACCGTCATTTAGTGACGTTTTTCGTCACAAAATCAAATAATTGCACGAGATGGCAATGTCGGACATCTTTACATCTGCCGCGGTTCGACGCGTCTGGAATTGTTGCAGACCCTTGATTGAAAAGCGTTAGCTACAGCTGGCACGGCGGTTGCGATACCTCTCGGAGAACACACCAACACTACTCCCAGGGAAATCATGAAACTCTCCAACTCGCTCAAGTCGATCGTCGCCGGATTCGGCCTCGTCCTCGCCAGCCAGGCCATGGCCAGCGTCACCTGTCTTCCGGGCGACACGCCCCACGACTGCTCGCCGCCGGTCGGTGGCATCCTCGACCTGCGTGGCCAGGTCAACCCCAACGTCTACACGCAGTACTTCGTGTCGTTCGTCGCGTCGGCGACCTCGACGAACCTGAGCTTCGCGATGCGCGAGGACCCGTCGTTCCTGCGCCTCGACGACATCGTCGTGACCGCAAGAGGCAGCGCGCTCAACCTGGTCACGAACGGCGGCTTCGAGGGCGGCACGTACACCGCGCCCGATGGCACCGCGCAGCCGAACGGCTGGATCTACCTGAACGAGTTCAACGCCGGTGCGAACGGCCGCGTCAACAGCGCGCAGCCGCATTCGGGTTCGTTCAACTACTACGACGGATCGGTCCTGGCGTACGACACGATCACGCAGGCGCTGGCGACCACGATCGGTGCGACCTACGACATCAGCTTCTGGCTCGTCGACGGTCGTTCGGCCTTCTGGAACGACGCGATCAACGTGGTCGTCTACGCCGGTCTGGTCCCGACGCTGAACCCGACCCCGCCGAGCCGTGTTCCCGAGCCGGAGTCGATCGCGCTGCTGGGTCTCGGCCTGGCAGGTCTCGGTCTGGTCCGTCGTCGCAAGCAAGCCTGATCGCTGCGACGCGTGGTGAAGCAACGCCGACCCTCGGGTCGGCGTTTTTCATTGCGGGGTCTGGATGCATTCAGGTTGTCGCACTCGCCGCCCACAGGTCGGCCTGCCGATGCGCGACATCCGAGAACGACTGCGTCTGCGTGTAGATCGCGCGCAGCGTGTCGGCATCGTTGAGCCGCGACGACGCGGAGCGGTACAGGGCATCGAGCGGCGCGCGGGTGCCGAGCGCGTCGGCTTCCTTCTCGAGGCCGTCGATGGTGCGGCAGATCATCTGCCCGATCGCGCAGCGGTCGCCGTTCTTCACGTCGATCCATTCGCCGGCCAGGCCGTAGCGCGCCGCGTTGAAGCGGTTGTGCCGATAGGCCGCATAGACGTTCTCGACCGGGACCCGCGACGGGTCGCTGCGCATCGCCAGCGCGAGCGTCTGCGCGTAGGCCGCGAGCGCCGCCGCCTTCCCGACCGTCAGCGGCGTGTCGCACACGCGCAGCTCGATCGTGCCGAACTCGGGCTTGGGCCGGATATCCCAGTAGAAGTCCTTCATGCTCTCGATCACGCCGAGCGCGCGCATCTGCTCGTAGTACTCGGAGAACTGCGCCCAGGTCGTCACGAACGGCATCGTCCCCGACAGCGGAAACGCGTTGATCGTCGTCAGCCGACTGCTCGCGAAGCGCGTGTCACGGCCCTGGTAGAACGGCGACGCGGCAGACAGCGCGACGAACGCCGGGATGTGCTCGCTCATCAGGTGGATCAGGCGCACGGCCTCGTCGCCGCTCTCGCAGCCGATGTGGACGTGCTGCCCGAACACGGTGAACTGCTTGGCGAGATAGCCGAACTTCTGCCACAGCATCTCGTAGCGCTCGCCCTTGAAGATCTTCTGGTCGCTCCACAGCTGGAACGGGTGCGTGCCGCCGCCGGCGATGCGCACGTTGAGCAGGTCGGCCTTCGCGACCATCGCGTCGCGCAGCGCCACCAGGTTGGCCAGCAGCGCATCGTGCCGCTGATGGATGCCGGTGTTGAGCTCGATCATGCTCTGCGTGATCTCGGGCTTGACCTCGCCGTCGCACGGCAGCTTGACCAGCTGCTTGAGCAGGTCGCGCGCGGTCGACAGGTCGTAGTCGCGGGTGTTCAGGCACTGGAGCTCGAGCTCCACGCCGAGGGTCAGCGGCTGCGAGAGGGCGAAGGGCAGCGACATCGCGGGGTTTCAGCTTTCATCGACCGCGTGACTCTCGCGGGCCTGACGGATCGCGAACTGGACGAGGTAGGGACCGACCAGTTCGAGCACCGCGACCGCGGTGAGGAAGACTGCGATCATGCGGCCCTGCGACGCGAAGGCCGGCACCGACGGATCGATCAGGACCAGGGCCGTGAAGCCGGACAGCGGCATCAGCGCGATCCCCACGAGCCCGGCGCGCGAGAGGCCGAGCGGGGTGAGCGGTGCGATGGCGTAGATCGGCAGCAGCTTCGCGACGAGACGCGCGACGATCAGCAACAGCGCCGGCGCGATGATGCCGGGGGCGCCGCTGAAATGAGCCGACGCGCCGGCCACGATGAACAGGATCACGCACAGCACTTCGGACGCGAAGCCGAACTGGATGTGCCGGATGCGGCGCTCGCGGTCGGCGTTCTTCACCAGCATGCCGATGGCGAGCATCGTGCACAGGACGGACAGGCCGAGGCCGTCGGCCATGCCGACCGCGAGCATCACCACGCCGATCGCTAGAACGAACTGCGACTGCGGGCTCTTGCCGAACCAGCGGGCGCACAGGCGGTAGCCCACGAACACGATGGTGCCCAGCAGCACCGAACCCGCGAGGCGCCACGCCGGATGCAGCACCATCCGGGCGATCTCCGCGAGGCCGCCGCCTTCGTGCTCGTAGCGCAGTAGCGGCAGCAGCAGCGTGGCCATCACGAAGGCCGCGAGACTGTTGAGCGTGCCCAGCGCCAGCACCCGGTTGCTGACCTGTCCGTCCGCGCCTTCTTCGCGCGCCATGTACATCAGCACCGCGGGCGACGTCGACACGACCACGGCGGCGAGGAAGGCAGCCTCGATGTGCGAGAAGTCGAACACCTTGAGCGCGGTGAACGCGAGCAGCCACGTGAGGCCGATCTCGCAGACCGCCATCACCCACAGCCAGCGCTCGCGGCGCATCCAGTGCAGGTCCAGCCGCTGCCCCAGTTCGAGCAGCAGCAGGGCCAGTGCGAAGTCGACGAACGGCCGCAGCAGGCTGCGCGCGTCGGCATCGAGCCAGCCGATGCCGGTATCGCCGAGCAGCATGCCCAGCGCGACATAGCCGGTGATGCGCGGCAGGCCGACGCGCTTGGCTGCTTCGCCGCACGCGTAGCCGGCCAGCAGCAGCACGGCCAGCAGCATCAGCGGCCCGCTGGACAGCGGCAGCCCGTCCGAACGCGTTGGCAGCGAGTCGAGCAAAGAAGTGAAGGACAGCGGGACCCTCGCGTGGTCAGGTGGGAGCTTGAGGCGTGCTCGGCGACGCGGGCGGCAGCGGTCGCGCGGCAGGCGGCGCGATCGGGAAGAGCGGGCGATTATCGCAGAGCTCTTTCGCAGCGCCGCTCCGCGATCTTGCGATCGGCCCCGTACCGATCGCCTCTTCGAAGCAGCCGATTGATCGCCCGACCGCCGCCCCCCGCGGTGACTACCAGCCGATGCTGACGCGTGCGCCGCCGAGCGGCGAGGGGTCGATCCGGGCGACGCCGCCGTGCAGTTCGGCGATCTGCTGGACGATCGCCAGGCCCAGGCCGTGCCCGCGCGTGGCCTCGACGTTCGGGTCGCTGCCGCGCTCGAACGGTTCGAAGAGGCGGGTCCGATCCTCCCCGGTGATGCCGGGGCCGTCGTCGTCCACGTGGATCCACATCAGCTCGTCGACGACCTCGGCGGACACGGTCACGGTGCTGCGGGCATGGCGCACGGCGTTGCGCAGCAGGTTCGACAGCGCCCGGTTCATCTGGCGTGCGTCGCAGAACACGGTGTCGCCATCGCCGACCAGCGGGACGGCCGTAATCTGCTTGCCGTGTCGCGACAGGGTCAGCGCCCCGTCGACGGCGACCTGCATCAGGGCCGTCACGCTGGTCCGGGTCGGCTTCAACGATTTGCTCGCGCTCAGCTTCGCGTAGTCGAGGGACTCGGCGACCAGAAGGTCGAGCTCGTGCAGGTCCTCGCACATGTGCGCGACCAGCTCGTCGTTGGAGGCGGCGTGGGGGTTCTCCTTCAGCAGTTCGAGAGCCAGCGTCAGCTTGGCGATCGGCGTGGTCAGCTCGTGCGCGATCGTGCTGTTCTGCGTGTTGCGCAGGCGCAGCAGGTCGTCGAGCCGGGCAGAGACGCGATCGATCTCCTGCGCGAACGGCTGGCCGAACCGGCTCCTGCCGTAGCGTCTTCCGCGCTCGCGCGGCTCGATCGCGACGTCTTCTGCGAGCACGCCGAGACGTTCGAGCGCGAGCCACGACGGATGGAACCAGAGCCACAGGACCAGCAGGCTGACGACGGCGACCGCGGCCAGAACGTAGATCGTGACCGAGTAGTCGCGGTCCGACGGGATGACGAGCGTGCTGCCGAGGACGAGCGGCGTGCCGGGGATCGCCTGGTAGGCGCGCGTGATGCCGCGATGCCGGATGACGAACGCGACGTCCCCGCGCTGGAAGCGCGCGGTTTCGTCGACATTCGATTTCAGGCGCCGCACGGCCAGCGAGGCCACGTCGATCTGGATGTCCGGCGGGAATTCCTCGCGCAGCTTCGGCAGGCTCGCTTCCCAGTCGTCGATCTTCATCGCGCCGATGAGGTCGCGCGTGCGCACGAAGCGCTGCTGCAGGCCGGTGCGGACACCCTCGATGTACGCAGCGCGCGTGTTGGCGTGCGATCCGTAGTGATGCGAAAGTCCCACCAGCACCAGGACGGGAATCATGACCGTCAGGTACAGGCGCAGGAACTGCCTGAGCATGAATCTGCGCCGCGTGGTCAGCCCGGCCATCAGGATCGTGCTCCCGTCAGGAACCGGTTTCCTCGACCGCCAGCAGATAGCCCATCGAGCGGACGGACACGATCAGGTCGGGCGGCGCGCCGACCTGTTCGAACTTCTTCCGGAGTCGGAAGATCCGTCCGTCGATCGCCCGACCCACGCCGTCGTAGGGAATCTTGCGCAGCACGCGCTGCAGGCGGTCGCGCGTGACGAGGTTGGCCTGGTGGCTGAACAGCAGCCAGAACAGGTCGAAGTCGGCGGCGGTCAGTTCGACCTTCTTCCCGCGGTAGGTGACGAGGCGCGCCGCGCGATTGACGGCGATGTGCCCGGCGCCGAGGTTGGGGTCGCGCGTCTTCGCGGTGCTTTCCGGGCCGGCGCGGCGCAGCAGGGCCTGGATGCGCGCCAGCAGCACGCGCGGCTCGAGCGACTTCACGACGAAGTCGTCGGCGCCCAGTTCGAGGCCCAGCACGTGGTCGATGTCGTCGCGGCGCGAGGTGTACACCAGGATCGGCACGCTGCTCAGGGCCCGCACTTCGCGGCACAGCTGGTAGCCGTCCTTGCCGGGCAGCGTCAGATCGAGGATCACCAGCGACGGGCGTTCGGTGAGGAAGCGTTCGATCGCGGCAGCGCCGTTGCTCTCGACGACGACTTCGAAGCCATGGCCGGAAAGATAGTCGCGCACGAGGGTGGACAGCCGCTCGTCGTCCTCGACCATCATGATCTTTCGAGGGGCCTGGAGCTGATCGGATTCGGGATCGGAAAGGGTCATCGAAGGGAAGGAGGCAGCCAGCGCGCGGGACTCGCCTATTGTTGCCGATTCGCCCGCGAATCGAACACTTTGTTGTATTGCGTCATCAAACCGCACGCCAGAAGATCGCTGGACGGTCACGAGCCGCCTGCAATCTTCCGAAACAATCAGCGGCTTCCGACCCCGGCAGTCGTGCGTTTACAACATCGTCCGCATACAGATGCCGGATTTGCGAAATCGTTGAAGATCCGCGCTAGACAAGGCTTTCCGGGCGGTCCTCAAAATCCCCGATAACAAATCGAACAATTTCGAACGGTTGCTGTTTACCCCTTCCTCTACGGTGCGATCACGCGCTTCAAAGCGCAAAAAGATCAATTCGCCAAAGGGGTTGTTACATGTTCAATGAAAAGTCGCTCGCTCGCAGCTTGCGTATTGCGTTCGGAACCGGCGTCGCCGGTTTCGCGCTCGTGTCCGCATCGGCTTCCGCGCAGGAAGTCCAGAAGGGCGAACGCGTCGAGGTCACCGGCTCGTCGATCAAGCGGATCGACGCCGAAGGAGCGCTGCCGGTCACGGTCATCAAGCGTGAAGACCTCGACAAGCTCGGCGTGACGACGGCCGCCGAATTGCTCGAACGCATCTCGGCCAACAACGGCGGTGGCTACAACGCGACGCTGGCACTCGGCGATGCGGCACGTCCCGGCTTCTCGGGCGCCTCGCTGCGCGGCCTGGGCTCGACCAACACCCTGATCCTGCTGAACGGTCGTCGCCTGGCGGTGTTCGCGTTCGACGGCGGCGGCGTCAACTTGAGCTCGATCCCGCTGGCGACCATCCAGCGCGTGGAAATCCTGCGCGACGGCGCGTCCGCCGTGTACGGCTCGGACGCGATCGGCGGCGTGATCAACTTCATCACGAACAAGGACTTCGTCGGCGGCATCGTCGAGGCCGAGTACGCCTCCACCGACAACAAGGGCGGCAATTACGGCTCGGGCACCGCGACGATCGGTTTCGGCGACTTGACCACCAACGGCTTCAACGTCTTCGGCACGTTCGACTGGCGCAAGCAGGGCGCGATCGCGGCGAGGCAGCGCAGCTTTTCGCAGACCGCCTACATCCCGACCGAAGGCGTCAACCGCCTTTCGTCAAATGCAATTCCGGCGAACATTTCAACGTCTGCCGGCCTGCGAAACCCTTATGCGCCGCGCTTCGTCGGACCGGCTGCCGCGTGTTTGCCGCCATCGTCGTTCGGTACGTCCGCGACCGACGCGCGTTGCCGCTTCGACTACGCGTCCGTGATCGACATCTTCAATCCCACTGAGACGGCCAGTGCATTCCTGCGTGGTACGGTTGCCCTCGGCGCGAACAATCAGCTATTCGTCGAAGGTCTGCATTCGGAAAGCCGCTACAAGTTCGCGATCTCCCCGGATCCGGTGTCCGAGGCGACAACGTTCAACCAGGATCCGGTGATCTATCCGATCACGGGTCGCTTCTACCCAGGCAACGGCATCACCCCGGCGATCCCGGGCGTCGCAGCGAACAGCGGTGGTTATCCGCAGGGTGCCGACATCTACTGGCGTTCGCTGGCGGCGGGTCCCCGGACGAACATCACGAAAGAAAAGAACGACCGCGTGCTGATCGGCGGCGAGGGCACGGTGCTGGGCTGGGACTACAACGTCGGCCTGATGCGCACGCAGAACAAGGTCACCGACAGTTACACCGACGGTTGGCTGTCCGAGTCCAAGCTGTTGCGGACCGGCGGACTGACGCCAAAGCAGCCGGGCTACTCCGCTGCCGTCATCGCGGCCGGTGGCATCGACCCGAACATCAACCCGTTCGCGGTTGGGCAGACTGCTGCTGGGCAGGCCGCACTGAACGCCGCCAAGATCAACCAGGTGGTGCGCGAAGGCAAGTCCACGCGGGATTCGGTCGACGGCCGCGCTTCGCGTGAACTGTTCAACCTGCCGGCCGGTCCCCTGGCCATCGCGCTCGGTGCCGAGTTCCAGCGCCAGAAGTACGAGGACATCCCGGCGGCGATCTTCCAGACCGGCGACGTCGTCGGTAGCGGCGGTGACTTGCAGCCCGTATCGGCGGACCGTCGCGTGTCGTCGGCCTTCAGCGAACTGAGCATCCCGATCATCAAGAACCTGGATGTCGGTCTGGCCGCGCGCTTCGACCACTACAGTGATTTCGGCAACACGACCAACCCGAAGGCCACGCTGCGCTTCCAGCCGGTCCCCGAGATCCTGCTGCGCGCATCGGCCGGTACCGGCTTCCGCGCACCGACGCTGCCGGAGCTGTACACCGGCCAGACGCAGACCAACTCGGGCGGGGTCTACGACGACCCGCTGTACGACTCGAGCGCCGGCGGCAACCGATGCAACACGCAGTTCAACGGCCTGTACTGCGGCGCGCAGCTGAAGATCAAGCAGGGCGGCAACACCGCGCTGCAGCCGGAGAAGTCGCACCAGTTCACCGCGGGTTTCCTGCTCGAGCCGACGCGCAATGTCAGCTTTGGTGCGGACTACTTCTACATCAAGCAGCGCCAGCAGATCGGCATCATCTCGGGCGACACCAAGCTGACGAACGCGACCGGCAACGGCTACATCGACCAGTACAACCCCGTTACGCGCACGAGCACGTCGGTCTATGCAGGAGACGTCGTCACGAAGTTCGACCCGATCGCGAACACCACGGTCATCGACTTCATCCAGGCGAACTACCAGAACGTCGCCGAACAGGTCACCAGCGGCATCGACTTCTCGTTCAAGCTGCGCCTGCCGCAGACGTCGTTCGGCCAGTTCACGACGAGCCTGGAGAGCACTTACCTGACGTCGAGCAAGGCGAAGCTGAAGGGCGACAAGGACTTTACGCAGAACATCGGTATCTACGCGACGTTCGGCCCGGTGGTCCGGTACAAGCAGGTGATCGGCCTGAACTACGACTACGGCCCTTTCAACGCGGCGTTCTTCTACAACTTCTCGACGGGCTACCAGGATCAGCAGGTGAATCTGGCCGGCAATCCGCGTCATGTCGGTGCCTACGAGACCTACGACATCACCACGTCGTACACGTTGTACAAGTCGCTCAAGGCCACGCTGGGCATCCGCAACCTGCTCGACAAGGCACCGCCTTTCTCGAACCAGAACGCGTACTTCCAGGTCGGCTACGACCCGACGATCGGCGATCCGCACCTGCGGACCTACTACGCCCGTCTGTCGTACACGTACAAGTAAGCCAGACCGCTGCAAACGAAAAACCCGCGAAGTCCGCGGGTTTTTTGTTTTGGCGCCTGCCGATGCAAGCGACGGGTGGCGAGCGGAGCGGTCAGCGCTTGACGTCGGTGGGCAGGTCGCGCGGGGCGGCGGTCTTCGCGACGCAGTCCGGCCGGCCGTCGCGCGTCGCGCAAGGAGTATCGCGGGCGACCGGGGGCGTGCGCTCCGCGGGGAGTGCTGCAGCAATCCTCACCTCCGGGCACGGCTGATCCTGGAACGCGTTGCCGCAGCGATAGACCTTTGCCGCGAATGCCGGCATTGCCGCGAACGCGGCGAGCAACGCGATGGAGACCGCGGCGGCCCTGCGCAGCACGAGGGTTCGGCGTTTCACCGGGCGGGTTGCAAGGCGGGCCATGGATCCTCCGTCGAGTCGGGTGGTCCGCGCGGGGCTCCAAGCGGCGTGCGCGGCGTTCAACGGCAGGATACTTTCCTGATGCTCTTCCCGGGACGTCGCGTAGGTAGCCGGTAGGTAACCACTAGGTGACCCGGGTCCGTCTGTCGCGCCGCATCGAAGGCCCCCACCCCGGATTCAGCCTGCGTGCGCCTCCTGCGCCCGCGCATCGGCGACCGCCACCGCGGTCATGTTGACGATGCGCCGTACCGTAGAAGAGGGGGTCATGACGTGCACCCGCTGCGCGGCGCCGAGCAGGATGCCGCCGATGGTCACGCCGCCGCCGCCGCTCACGCGCAGCAGCATCTTCCCCGGCGTGGGGAAATGGTGATCGTCGAGCGCGTCGGTTTCGAGCCGGGACGTGGACATGGGGTCTCCGTTGCTGTTCGGGGTTTGGGAAAACGATAGCGAGGCGGTTCCCCGGCGCGCTCTGGGGGAAGGCCGGGAAGGGGCTCGCCGAAGGTGAGCGACGGCGGGAGCGCGAGCGACTTCGCTCGCTGCGCTCGCCCCCTCCCCAGCCCTCCGCAGCGGGGGAGGGAGCCGTCCTTCCCGGCGTCCGACCGATATTCCGCGCCCGCACAAAAACCGACTGTAGAATCCGCCGGTGGCCGTCCTGCGGTCGAACGGGTGCCCGCTCTTAATGGAAATAGTGCTGCTGTTCGTGTTGATCCTCATCAACGGGGTCTTCGCGATGTCGGAGATCGCACTGGTCACCGCGCGGCGGGGCCGGATGCAGAAGATGGCCGACGACGGGTCGCCCGGCGCGGCCGCGGCCCTCAAGCTCGCCGAGGAACCCACGCGCTTCCTGTCCACGATCCAGATCGGCATCACGTCGATCGGCATCCTGAACGGCGTGGTCGGCGAGGCGGTCCTGGCGCGGCCGATGTCGATCTGGATGCAGGGGCTCGGCGTCGCGAAGGACCATGCGGACCTGGGCTCCACTGCGCTCGCGGTGCTGCTGATCACCTACTTCTCGATCGTCATCGGCGAACTCGTGCCCAAGCGCGTCGGGCAGATCCGTCCCGAGGCCATCGCGCGCTTCGTCGCCCAGCCGATGCAGATCCTCGGCATCGTCACCAAGCCCTTCGTCAAGCTGCTGACGCTGTCGACCGAGATCCTGCTGCGCCTGCTCGGCCTGCGCGACAAGACCAACAATGTCGTGACCGAGGAAGAGATCCACTCGCTGCTCGAGGAGGGCTCCGACGCCGGCGTGATCGATCCGCACGAGCACGAGATGGCGCGCAACGTGTTCCGCCTCGACGACCGCGCGGTGGTCTCGCTGATGATCCCGCGCCTCGAACTGGTCCATCTGGACGTCGACGATCCGCTCGAGGAGAGCCTGAAGAAGATCCAGGAATCCGACCACTCGCGCTTCCCGGTCTGCGCCGGCGGCTGGGACACGGTGCTCGGCATGGCGAGCACCAAGATGCTGCTCGGCCAGATGCTGCGCGGCGAGACGATCGACCTGCGCGCCAACCTGCAGCCGGCCGTGTTCGTGCCCGAGACGATGAACGGCACCGACCTGCTCGCGAGCTTTCGCACGTCGGACGTGCACAGCGCGATCGTCGTCGACGAATACGGCGACGTGCAGGGCCTCGTGACACTGCACGACCTGCTCGAGGCGATCACCGGCGAGTTCCACACGTCGAACCGCGAGGACTCGTGGGCCGTGCAGCGCGACGACGGCTCGTGGCTGCTCGACGGCATGCTCGCGATCCCGGAGCTCAAGGACATCCTCGACCTGCGCGCGGTCGTCGAGGAGGAGCGCGGGCGCTATCACACGCTGGCCGGCATGCTGATGCAGCTGCTCGGCCGCGTGCCGGTCGAGACCGACCACGTCGAGTGGGAGAAGTGGCGCTTCGAGATCATCGACATGGACGGCCAGCGCATCGACAAGGTCCTCGCGACCGCGCTGGCGGTCCTCGACGTCGGCGACTGATCCCCTGCGGCTTCGACGCGCGGCGATCGAAGTCCTGCTCCTCGCCGGCCTCGGCCCGCTCTGGCAACCCAACGGATCCGCGATGCAACTCCCGCTCGAACGACTGACCGAGAGCCCCGACCTCTCCGGCCCCGCAGTGCGCGACGTGCAGGTGTCGCCCGACGGCGAGCGCGTCGCCTACCTGCGCGGCGCCGACGACGACCGCCTGCGCCAGGACCTGTGGGTCTTCGAGCGGGCGACCGGCACGACGCGACGCCTGATCGACTCGCACGCCCTCGGCGCGGATCACGTCCTGTCGCGCGAGGAAGAAGCGCGACGCGAGCGGATGCGCACGGCCGGCAGCAAGGGCATCGGCCACTTCCAGTGGTCGCCGGACGGCCTGCATCTGCTGTTCGGCGTCGGCGACGACCTGCTCCTGGCGACGCTCGCGTCCGCTGGCGAACCGACCGTGCGGGTGATCGCGCACGGCGGCGGCATGCTCGACCCGCACCTGTCGCCGAAGGGCCGCTACGTCGCCTTCGTGCGCGACCAGAACCTGCACGTCGTCGAGATCGCGACCGGGCGGCAACGCGCGTTGACGCGCGACGGCCGCGGCACCGTGCACAACGCGGAAGCCGAATTCGTCGCCCAGGAGGAGATGGGCCAGTCGCGCGGCTTCTGGTGGTCGCCCGACGAATCGATGATCGCGTTCAAGCGCTTCGACGAGGCGGCGGTCCCGATCCAGCGGCGTTTCGACATCCAGGCCGACGCGACGGACGTCGTCGAGCAGCACTATCCGGTGACCGGTGGTCCGAACGTCGCCGTGCGCCTGGGCATCGTGCCGGTCGAGCGCGGGCGCACGCGCTGGCTCGACCTCGGGCCGTCGCGCGATCCCTACATTCCGCGGGTCGACTGGCTGACCGACGGCAAGTCGCTCAGCTATCAGCGGATCAGTCGCGACCAGAAGACCCTCGAACTCTTCCAGGTCGAGGTGCGCGGCCTGCGGCAGCGCCTGCTGCTGACCGACACGTCGCGCACCTGGATCGACCTGCACGACGACCTGCGCTTCCTGCATCGGCAGGCGGCGTTCATCTGGGCGTCGGATCGCGACGGCCGCAAGCACCTCGACCTCAAGGCGCCGGACGGCACGACGCTGCACGCGATCACGGCCGGCGACTGGCAGGTCGACCAGCTCCTCGCGGTCGACGAGGACGCGGGACTGGTCTACGTGGCCGGTGACACCGGCACGGCGTTCGAGCGTCATGTCTGGCGCGTGCGGCTCGACGGCAGCGACGCCGACCGTCCCACGCGGCTGAGCGAGCGCGGCGGCTGGCACCTCGCCGACTTCCCGCACGGCGACGCCCCACCGCGGCTGTGGGTCGACCGCTACAGCGACCCGGGCACGCCGCCACGCGTCAGCGTGTGCGACCTCGACGGTCACCGGCTCGCGTGGATCGAGGAGAACCGGCTCGACGAGACGCACCCGTACCACCGCTATCTCGATCACCACGTCGTGCCGGAGTTCGGCACGTTGCCGGCCGACGACGGCACGCTGCTGAATTATTCGATCCTGCGACCGCCCGGCTTCGATCCGTCGCGGCGCTATCCGGTGTACCTGTATGTCTACGGCGGCCCCGGCGTGCAGCTGGTGGCGCGGCGCTGGGAGCGACTGTTCCTGCAGGCGATCGCGCAGCGCGGCTACCTCGTCTTCACGCTCGACAACCGCGGCACCGACCGGCGGGGTCGCGCCTTCTCCGACGCGATCTACCACCGGCTCGGCGATGTCGAGGTGCGCGACCAGTTGGCCGGACTGGCCTGGCTCACCCGCCAACCCGGCGTCGACCGCGAACGCGTCGGCGTGATGGGCTGGAGCTACGGCGGCTACATGACGCTGATGCTGCTGGCCAAGGCGCCGCCGGGAACCTTCGCGGCAGGCATCTCCGTCGCGCCGGTGACGCGCTACGACCTCTACGACACGTTCTATACCGAGCGCTATCTCGGAACGCCGCAGGAGAATCCGGACGGATACCGCGACAGCAGCGTCTTCAGCGTGCTGTCCGGGCTCGACGCGCCACTGCTGCTGGTGCACGGCATGGCCGACGACAACGTTCTGTTCACCAACAGCACCGCGCTGATGGCCGCGATGCAGGCCGCGGGCAAGCCGTTCCGGCTGATGACCTATCCGGGCGGCAAGCACGGCCTGTCCACCCGGGCGATGACCGATCACGTCCAGCGCCTGATGGCCGACTATTTCGACGAGATGGTCCGGGACCACGCTGGTCCCTGATCGGCGGCGCCGAGCCGGCGCCTGGGGCATTGTCGGCGAGCCTCACGCGGCCTGCCACGCGGCCGCCCATCCGTTCGTACTGGCTGGACGCAGTTCATCCCGCGATCCGGTCGGCTCGTCACCTGCTTCTTTGACGCGGGGAGGGCGCTGCCTAGAGTTCGTTCCAAGGCAGTCCCCCACACCCCGCCGCAAAGCAAAGGAACGACCATGAACACGAACCTCCGCGCCCTGATCTTCGGTGCCGCCGTCGCTGCAGCCCTGACCCTCACGCTCGACACCGTGACCGCCGCCGAGAAGGCCGAAGTGGTCCGACTCGCGCCGATCCAGGTGCTCGCGCACCGCGACGCGTTCGATGCCGACGGCAACCTGAAGGTCGAGCGCCTCGACGCGGTCCAGGTCATCGCCCACAAGGACGCGAACTGATCGTCAGTTCACCGACCCGGGCGACCGGCCCGGGTCCGCATCGATCGCGTCGCCGACGCGCTGCGCCCGGGCCGCATCCAGGCGCCCGTCGATGACGGCGAGCCGGAGCTGGCGCCGGGCCAGCTCCCGATAGAAGCGGCCGTGATCGCCGCCCTGGTGGTCGAAGGCCGCCAGATGCCGCTCCACCACGCCGACATCGCCGCGCGAGATCGGTCCCGACACCGAGCCGGCCACGCCCTTCGTCGCCATCGTCTCGATCGTGCCGCGCGCGAGCGGCAGCAGCGCCGCCAGGGCGTCGCGTTCCGCGATGCCGAAGGTCGCCCACATCGCGACCGCCTCGTCGATCATCGACACCAGGAAACTGGCCGCGAAGCTGGCGCTGCCGTGGTACGCCGCGCGGGCGCCTTGCGGCAGTCGCAGCGGCTTCATGTCGAGCTTGCGCGCGATCGCGCACAGCGTGTCGTCGAGCGCGGGAGGCCCTTCGATCGCGACGGTCGCGCCCGCCAGCAGTTCGATCGCCCGCTCGGGGTCCGAGAAGATCTGCAGCGGGTGGAATCCACCGGTCAGCGCGCCGCGAAGCCTGGCGTGATCGAGCGCGGCGACGTCGGTCGCACCGCTGCAATGCACGACCTGCTGGCCCGGCTGCCAGTCGATCGACGCGCAGAGCGGCGCGATCTCGTCGTCGGGCACCGTGACGAACACCAGCGCTTCGCGAGCCGCGTCCTGCATCGGGACGGCGCGGCTGCCGTCGACCCGCCGGGACAGGCGCAGCGCGCTGTCGGGGTTGCGACTGGCGATCGCCGTCACCGTGATCCCGCGTCGCACGAAGGCGTGGCTGAGCGTGTGGGCCACGCGTCCGGCCCCGATGAAAGCGATGCCCGGCGTCATGACGTCTCCTCGTGAAACCAACGGTCTGGCCCGCCATTGTGCAGTTCAGGTGGCATTTCCTCCGGTTGGTCGCTTGTCGCTTCCCGCGTCGCTAGCGCATCCCTAGAGTTCATTCCACGCACTCGCCACCCGCTCAACGAACCCCGAAGGAAACGACCATGACCACCACCCTCCGCGCCCTGATCTTCGGTGCCGCCGTCGCTGCCGCCCTGACCATCACGCTCGACACCGTGACGGCCGCCGAACCGCAGGAAGTCGTGCGGCTCGAAGGCATCTCGGTCAACGCGCATCGCGATGCGTTCGACGCCGACGGCAACATGAAGGTCACGCGCCTCGACGCGATCCAGGTCGTCGCGCGCAAGTCGCTCTGATGTCATCCCGGCGCAGGCCGGGACCCAATCTGGCGACGCACCGGCTTCAGACCGCGCAGTAGCGTTCCTGGATCTCCCGATCCGCCAGCAGGTCGGCCCCCGTGCCCTCGTGGACGATGCGGCCCTCGTCGACGATGTACGCACGGTTCGACACGCGCAACGCACGCTCGACGTTCTGCTCGACCAGCAGGATCGTCGTCCCCTGCTGCTTCATCCGCGCGAACAGCGCGAACATCTCGTCGACCAGCACGGGCATGATCCCTTCCGACGGCTCGTCTAGCAGGATCATCTTCGGTCGCGCCATCATCGCCCGCGCGATCGCCAGCATCTGCTGCTCGCCCCCCGACATCGACGTGCCGTCCTGATCGAGACGTTCCTTCAGCCGCGGGAAGATCTCGGCGATCTCGTCGATCATCTTCGCGGTGTCCCTGCGATGCTGGCTGGCCGTGATGCCGAGCTGCAGGTTCTCGCGCACCGTCAGGCCCGCGACGATGCGCCGCTCCTCGGGCACGTAGGCGAGACCCCGGTGGAAGCGCGCGTGGGTCGGCTGCGCGAGCATCTCCTCGCCGTCGAAGTCCACGCGTCCCTTGCGCTTTGCGACCAGACCCATGATCGCGCGCAGCGTCGTCGTCTTGCCGGCCCCGTTGCGGCCCATCAGCGTGACGATCTCGCCCGCCGCCACGTGAAAGGAGATGTCCTGGACGACGTGGCTGCGGTCGTACCACGCGTCCAGACCCGTGACTTCGAGCAGGTTCGCCATCAGTTCTCGCCCAGGTAGACGCGCCGCACCTCGGCGTTGGCGCGGATCTCGTCGGGCGTGCCTTCGGCGAGGAAGGTGCCGTGATGCAGCACGATGAGCCGCTCGCACAGGCCCATCACGAGCTTCATCTTGTGTTCCACCAGCACCACGGTGCGCTCGTCGGCCAGCTCGCGGATCAGCCGCATCATCACGGTCGTCTCCTCGGGCGACATGCCGGCGGTGGGCTCGTCCATCAGCAGCAGGACCGGGTCGCTGGCCAGCGCCATCGCGATCTCGAGCGCGCGCTGCTGGCCGTGCGCGAGGTCGCCGGCGGTGCGGTCGCGATAGGCTGCGAGCCCGACGCGGGCGAGCAGCGCATCGGCCCGTTCGATCAGCGCCGTCATGCCCGCGCGCCGGCGCAGCAGCGCGAAACGCGTCGTGCGCATCTGCGCGGCGACGCGCACGTTCTCGTGCGCCGACAGCTGCTTGAAGACGGTCGTGATCTGGAAGCTCTTGGCGATGCCGATGCGCGCGAACTCGTGCTGCGCGAGGCCGGTGATGTCTCGGCCCTCGAAGCGCACACGACCCTCGGTGGGCGCGAACGCGCCGCTGACGACGTTGAAGAACGTGCTCTTGCCCGCGCCGTTCGGCCCGATGATCGCCGTCAGCTTCCCTGGCGCGAACGATGCGCTCACGCCGTTGAGCGCGGTGAATTTGCCGAAGCGCTGGACGATCCCTTCGACTTCGAGGATCGGCGTCGTCATGCGGCGTCCTCGACGACGTCGCCGGCCGCCTCGTTCGGTTTCGAGTCGCGCTTGAGCCAGTACAGGATCGAACCCCAGATGCCCTTCGGGAAGAACAGCACGAAGATCATGAAGGTCCCGCCGACGGCCGCCATCCAGTGCGTGGTGAAGGTCGTCATCACGTCCTCGAGATAGAGGAACGCGGCGGCGCCGACGAACGGGCCGAAGAACGTCCCCATGCCGCCGAGCAGGCACATCATCACCGCCTGCCCCGACTGCAGGTAGTGCAGCGAGTCGATCGGCACGATCGACAGGTGCAGCGCGCGCAGCGCGCCGGCCAGGCCGCAGACCCCGGCCGACAACGTGAAGACCAGCAGCTTCGCGCGGGCCACGTCGTAGCCGCAGGCAGACGTGCGCTTCTCGTTCTCGCGGATCGCCTCCATCACCGCGCCGAACGGCGAGTTCAGCACGCGCGAGACGAACCACAGCGCGGCCGCGACGAAGACCAGGATCACGTAGTACTTGGTCATCGGATCGACGAAGTTGAGGTGCCATCCCAACAGGTCGATGTCGTTGACGGTGACGCCGCGCAGCCCGTTCTCGCCGCCGGTCCAGCGCTCGGCCTTGTAGAACGCGTAGTAGACGATCTGCGCGAGCGCGAGGGTCACCATCGAGAAGTAGATGCCGCGCGTGCGGATCGCGAGGTAGCCGATGACGACGCCGATCGCCGTTGATGCCGCGACGCCGAGCCCGATCGCGGCCCACCAGGGCCAGCCGAAGCTGACGATGGCGATGCCGCACAGGTAGCTGCCGGTGCCGAGGAAGGCCGCGTGGCCGAACGACAGCATGCCGGTGTAGCCGAAGAGGAGATTGAACCCGACTGCGTACAGCCCGAAGATCAGGATGTTGATCGCCAGCGCCTCGTAAGGCATCACGAGCGGGAAGAGCAGCAGGAAGAGGATGACCGCGCCGACGCGATGCCGGATGACGAAGTTGAAGGCGTTGGCGTTCATCAGCTCATCAGTCCCGCCTTGCCGAAGAAGCCTTGCGGCTTGATCAGCAGGACCACGGCCATCAGCACGAAGATCGACAGCTCCGCGAAGTCCGGCGCGAACAGCGACGTCATGCTGTAGACCACGCCGACCAGAAGCCCGGCGACGACGGCGCCCGGCAGCGAGCCCATGCCGCCGACCACGGTGACGACGAACGACTCGGCCAGCACCGGGATGCCCATCTCCGGGTTCACCGCACGCGTCGGCGCGGCCAGCACGCCGGACAGCCCGGCGATCGCGGTGCCGATGCCGAACACCAGCAGCCAGACCTTCGCGATGTCGATGCCGAGCACGCGCACGATCTCGGGGTCGCGCGAACCGGCGCGGACGATCAGGCCGAAGCGCGTCTTCTCGATGAAGAGCCACAGCGCGATGACGACCAGCGCGGTGGCGCCGATCAGGAACAGGCGGTACGTGGGGAAGAAGCCGAAGCCCAGGTTGACGGCGCCGCGCAGTTCCGTCGGCGTCGACGTCGGCAGCCCCTCGATGCCGAAGATCGTGCGCATCGCCTCGACCATCACGTACGACAGTCCGAAGGTGAGCAGCAGCGGGTAGTCGATGCCGCGGCCGTAGAGCGGCCGCACCAGGACGCGTTCGACGACGAGGCCGAGCACGCCGACCGCGAGCGGCGTGAGGATCAGGCTGAACCAGAAGCTGCCGGTCAGGCCGAGGAAGTAGACCCCGAGGAAGGCGCCGACCATGAAGAAGGCGCCGTGCGCGAAGTTGACGACGGTCAGCATGCCGAAGATCAGCGACAGGCCGAGCGCGAGCAGCGCGTAGACGGCACCGAGGGCGATGCCGGTCATGAGCTGCAGGAGGAGGAGGGAGGGGGTGTATTCAGCCATGTCTGGAACATTCCCTCCCCCTTTGGGGGAGGGTTAGGGAGGGGGCGAGCGAAGCGAGCGACGAAGCTGGATCAAGATCGGTCGCTCGCCTTTGGCGAGCCCCCCATCCCAACCTTCCCCCAGAGGGGGAAGGAGGAAACCGGGCGGGTTCGCAGCATCAGGTCGAGATCTTGTGACCCTCTTCCTCGCAGCTGCGCAGGTTCCCCTCGTCCGGCGCCTCGATGCTCAGGATGTTGAACACGTCGTACTTGTCCTTCATCGCCTTCGACTTCGACTCCACGATGATCACCGACTGCACCGACTGGTGGTCGCACTTGCGATAGAACTGGTCGCCCTTGTACCAGTTGTACTTGAGCTGGCGCAGCGCGATCGACACCGGCACGGACTCGGTCGACTTCGCGTTGATCACCGCCTGCAGCACGCTGCGGATGCCCGCGTAGCCGAGCGCGCCGTAGTCCGACGGCACCGCGCCGCCGTAGGCCTTGCGGAACTTGTCGTTGAACGCTTTGGCCGCGGGGATCTTGTCCTCCATGCCCCAGTAGTAAGACGTGCCGCCGATGATGCCGTCGAACGCATCCGGGCCGCCCGCCTGGCGCGACGTGTACAGCAGCACCGGCGCAATCACCTTCATGCTGCTCTTCATGCCGAAGTCGGTGACCTGCTTGGCCGAGTTGACGAGGTCGCGGCCGAAGTTGGCGAGCACCAGGATGTCGGGCTTGAGCGCCTGGATGCGCGGCAGGAAGGCCGAGAAGTCCGACGTGCCGAGCGGATGCCGGATGTCGGCCAGCGTCGTCGCGCCCATCGTCTTGCCGGCCCGCTCGAAGCCGCGGACCATCTCCTGCCCGTACGCGTAGTCGGCCGTGAGGTAGACGATCTTCTTGCCGAACTTGGGGAACGCGTAGCGCGCGACGGCACCGGACGTGATGTGCGGGTTCAGCGCCTCGTGGAAGGTGTAGAGGCTCCAGTCCTTGGCGTCGTTGATCGCGTCCGACTGGCTGATCGAGTTGAAGAGCACCTTGCGGGGCGCCGACACGGCGTTGATCGACAGCTGTGTCGCGGCCGACAGCGAGCCGACGATGAAGTTGACCTTGTCCTTTTCGATCAGCTCGAGCGTGCGGGTCGCGGCCTCGCCCGGGTTGAGCTTGTCGTCGCGCACCAGCAGCTCGGCCTTCTGGCCGTTGTAGCCGCCGGCGTCGTTGAACTCCTTGATCGCCAGTTCGGCGGCGCGCACCTGGTCCTGCGCCTCGGCCGAGAACGCGCCGGTCAGCGGCGTGGGGAAGCCGATCCTGATGGTCGGCGACTGGGCCCGCGCGATGTTGAACAGGAACGGCGACGCGGCCAGCGCGGTGCCGCCGGCGAGCAGGGTTCGGCGGCGGGTGTTGACGGGTTCGGTCATCAAGGTCTCCAGTGGAATCGTGGCGGGCCTCTGCGGGCCCGATGCATGCAAAGAGGTTCGTTCAGGCGGTCTCGACGGTGGCGGCTGCCGGATCGCTGACCGGGCGGTCGTGCAGGTCGAGGTCGATGGCGGTCTCGCGCAGGACCGTCAGCGCATCGCGCGTGACGGTGTTCGCGCCGGATGCGCGTCCCTGCGCCTGCATGTAGGCTCCGAGCCGGCGTCCCCGCTCGACGACGTTCTGCCCGGCGATCAGTCGCTTCGCCTCGAAGTCGATCAGCGCGGCCGGCGTGCCTTCGCGCAGGCGCATCGCATCGCTCAGGGCCATCGCGTCCTCGGCCGCCTTGGTCACGCCCATGCCGACGTGCGGCCGCGCGACGAAGGCCGCGTCGCCCATCAGCGCGATGCGATCGAACGCCAGCCGCGACGACGCGACGTCGTAGATCGGCTGCAGGAAGGGCTGCGGGGTCTTGTCGAGGATCTCGGCGAACTGCGGGGCGAGCAGGCGGTGCGCGCACTCGCGCATCTCGGCCACATGATGCGGCGACACCTTGTGCGGCGGGATGCCGAGCGGATGATGCTGGCCATCGACGTCCGTCATCAGCATCCGCAGCCTGCCATCTTGATCCGCCGGGCGATACCACACGAAATTGAAGCGACGCTGGCCGCGCCCGGTGGCGTTGCCGTGTCCGGCGACCGGGTAACCGATCAGCTGTTCGCCCTGCGGCAGGCCGAAGCCGAAATGGTCGAAGACGGTCGACAGCGTGCGCGTCGACAGCGACGTCTCGTCGCACACCCCGCGCCAGGCTATGTAGCCCGCGTACTGCGGGATCGTCGCGGGCAGCACGTGCGAGCGGACCGCCGACCGGATGCCGTCCGACGCGATCAGCAGGTCGCCTTCGAAGCGCGCGCCCGATTCGCTCACGACGTGCACGAGCCGCTCGTCCTGCACCACGTCTCGCACCGCAATGCCCTGGTGATAGCGATCGGCGGGAAACGCTTCGTACAGCAGCGCGTACAGGCGGCTCCACGACGTGAGGATCTGCGGCATCGGCAACTGCGCGACGGCGTCGCCACGCTCGTCGAGCGCGACGCGCGAAGCGACCTTGACGCCGATCGTGTCGTCCACCGGGATGCCGGCGCGCGCGAGGCCCTCCATCAACGCCGCGTGCGTGACGATGCCGGCGCCGCGTCCGTCCAGCGAACCGCTGGCCTTCTCGAGCACCTGCACGTCGTGCCCGTCGCGCAGCAGCATGTTGGCGGCCAGCAGGCCACCGAGCGAGCCGCCGACGATGAGGATCCGGGCCATGGCGAGGAGGATCAGGCGGCCGGGGCAGCCGCTTCGGTCGCCTGGTAGTTCAGTTCGATCACGCAGCCGTTCGGGTCGTCGAGGAAGACCTGGTGCAGGCCGATGCTGGGCACCGTGCGCTGCCGGAACTCGACGCCTGCGGAACGCAGATGCTCGAGCATGGCCGCGAGGCCGTCCGCGAAGAACGCGATGTGGTCGATCGAGCCGGTGCCGTGCAGCGTCTTCTCGTCACGTTCGCCGAGATAGTTGTCCAGGCCCTTCGCTTCTGCGTTGTCGATGCCGATGATGTGGACCACCGCGTTGGCCACATCGCCATGATCGCCGCGATACATCCAGATGCCGGGGAACGGGAAAGCCGGGCGCGGACCCACCGTGAGCCCGAGCACGTCCGCGTAGAAACGGCGGCTGGCTTCGAGGTCGGTGGTGCGGATCGAGAAGTGGTTGATCGTCAATGCCATGTCAGGGTCTCCGTTGCGCGTTCTTCTTCGGCGCGTTCGCGTACAGGACCTGCCGCGCCGACAGCAGGTAACCGCGTACGCGATCGGTGATGTACGCCTCGTCGTGCTCCGAGGCCTCTGCGCCGTGCACCGCCTGCTCGTACACCCAGCGCCGCAGACCTATGTAGAAGATGCCGCCGTGCAGGCCCATCAGCAGTTCGAGCTCGCGCGCGGTCGGCTTCGCGCGGCTGGTCACGGCGCAGTGGCGCCGGGTCTCGCGGATCAGTCGCGGGAAGAGGCGCACGCGCAGCAGCTGGAAGAAGCGGTCGGGGATGGTGTGATCGGACAGGCCGGAGAAGATCAGGATCCGCACGAAGTCGCGCGAGAAGATCGCCTTCGCGTAGTCGCAGTAAAAGCGCGTGACCTTGGTCTCGACGTCGAGCCGGGTGTCGTCGAGCAGGCGCTCCCAGGCCGGTTGCCACAGTCCCTCGAACAACTCGACGTAGACGCGGTCGATCAGCGCCTGCTTGGTCGGGAAGTAGTGATACAGCAGCGCGTGCGTGACCCCGATGTTCTTCGCCAGATCGCGCAACTGCCCGTCGAGGCCGCGATCGGAAAAGAAGCGGATCGCGCCCTCGACGATCTGGCGCTCGCGTTGCGCGCTGGTCAGGCGCTTGCGCAGGCGCGGCGTCGCCGCGTCCTGCGCGACGCCGCCCTGCGCGTGGTGCGCGGGCGACTGGCGTTCGGACACGGCGGGATCGATGCGCATGGGTTCGGGGACGGCGGGAACGGGACGACTGCGGGTAAGTCCCCAGTCTTTCCTGTTTACCACCTGTTCAACGTTGCGTAGCATTGTTGACCCATTCTTCAATAAGCATCATCCGTGGAAACCCGAGCCGCTCCCATGAGTCCCTGCCGATGAAGTCCCCCGCGTTCGACTACACCCGACCCGGCACGCTCGACGAGGTGTTCGCGCTGATGGGCGAGCACGGCGACGACGCGCGCCTGCTGGCCGGCGGGCAGACGCTGCTCGCCACGCTGAACATGCGGCTGTCGGAGCCGGCGTTGCTGATCGACATCAACCGCATCGACGCGCTCAAGGGCATCACGGTGCGCGACGGCATGCTGCGGATCGGGGCGCTCGTCACGCACCGCGAGATCGAGGAGTCGGCGCTGGTCGGGCAGCATGCGCCGCTGCTGGCGATGGCGGCGCCGCACATCGCGCATCGCGCGATCCGCAACCGCGGCACGTTCGGCGGGTCGATCGCCTACGCCGATCCGGCGGCCGAATGGCCGGTGTGCCTCGTCGCACTCGAGGGCGTGGTGGTCGTGCGCGGGACCGGCGGCGAACGGCGCATCGCCGCACGCGACTTCTTCGTCGACCTCTACACGACCGACCTGCGTCCCGGCGAACTGATCACCGCGTGCGAGGTGCCGGTGGCGAGCGACGCCGACGTGTTCGTGTTCGACGAACTCGCGCGGCGCCACGGCGACTACGCGATCGTCGGTCTCGCCGTCGTCGGGCGTCGGGGTTCCGGCGGGTTCGCGTCCGTCCGGCTCTGCTACCTGGGGATGGGGACGGTGCCGGTGTGCCCGTCCGCCACCGAAGCGCTGCTCGAAGGCCACGCGCTGACCGCGGTATCGATCGACGCCGCGATCGATCGCCTGACCACCGAGCTCGACCCGATGGGCGACCTCACCAACACCGCGCAGACCAAGCGTCACCTGGCCTGCGTGCTCGCGCGCCGCGCGTTGAACACCGTGATGAACGCCGCCTCATGACCGAAGTCCTCGCCGCTCCCCCTTCCGACCACGCGCGTGCGATCCGCGTGATCGTCAACGGCCGTCCGCTGCAGCGCGTCGTCATGCCGCGCACGCACCTGGTGGACTTCCTGCGCGAGGACCTCGGCCTGACGGGATCGCATCTCGGTTGCGAACATGGCGTCTGCGGCGCGTGCACGGTCCGGCTCGACGGCGAAGTGGTGCGCGGCTGCCTGGTGCTCGCCGTGCAGGCCGACGGGGCCCGCGTCGAGACGGTCGAAGGGCTCACCGACGGCGGCACGATGCGCGACCTGCAGGACGCCTTCGTCGCCCGCAACGCGCTGCAGTGCGGCTACTGCACGCCGGGCATGCTGATGGCCGCGGCCGAACTGCTCGAGCAGCGGCCCGACGCGACCCGCGAAGAGGTCCGCCAGTGGATCTCGGGCAACTACTGCCGCTGCACCGGCTACCAGGCGATCGTCGACGCGATCTGCGCGACGCTGGATATCCGGCGCGGGAAGCGGCCTGCCGCCGTCGCTGCGCCCTTTCCCGAACGCGACGACGCCCTGCACGACGACGACCGCGAACCTTCCGGCCAGGCCGACCTCGACGCGGTGGGCGGATGAACGCGCCCGACCGTCATCCGCGCGAGCTGTGGAACGTCACCGACGATCCGCGCTACATCGGCACGTCGGTCAGCCGGCCCGGCGCGCAGCGGCTGGTCGAGGGCCGGGGTACCTACGTCGACGACATCCAGTTGCCGCGCATGGCCCACGTCGTCTACTGGCGCTCGCCGGTCGCGCACTGCCGCATCACCCGCATCGGCCGTGACGCCGCGAACGCGATGCCCGGCGTGCTCGCGATCGTCGACGGCAGCGAGGTCGCGACGGTGTGCAAGCCGTGGGTCGCGACGCTCGGCCACCTGGCCGGCATGAAGTCCGCACCCCAGCATCCGCTTGCGATCGAGCGTGCGTGCTGGCAGGGCGAGCCGGTCGTGGCCGTGGTCGCCGAGACCCGCGCGCAGGCCGAGGACGCGATCCAGTTGCTCGAGGTCGAGTGGGAAGACCTGCCGGTGGTCGCCGACATGGAGACCGCGCTCGACCCGTCGACCCCGCTGATCCATCCCGAGCTCGGCGACAACCGCTGCTTCACGCGCTCGCTCGATACCGGTGGCGTCGACGAGGCCTTCGCGTCGGCCCATGTCGTCGCCGAAGCGACGTTCCACTTCGGCCGCCACACCGGCGTGACGCTGGAGCCGCGCTGCCAGATCGCCGACTGGCATGCGGGGGACCGCCGCCTGACGGTGTATCACTCCCAGCAGGCACCGCACATGATGCAGGACCTCTACGCGCGGCAGTTCGACCTGCCGGAGTCGTCGGTGCGCGTGATCTGCAAGGACGTCGGCGGCTCGTTCGGCATCAAGGTCCACGCGTATCCCGACGACTTCGCGACGGTCGCCCTGTCGATCCTGCTGAAGCGGCCGATCAAGTTCGTCGCTGACCGCCTCGAATCGTTCACCAGCGACATCCACGCGCGCGAGCACCGCGTGAAGGGTCGTATCGCCGCGTCGAAGGACGGCGACATCCTCGCGTTCGAGATCGACGACCTGACCGGCATCGGCCCGTACTCGATGTTCCCGCGCACCAGCGCGATCGAGGGCAACCAGGTCGTCAACCTGACCGGCGGCCCGTACAAGCACAAGCAGTACCGCGCGAAGCTCGACGTGGTGTTCATGAACAAGACGCCGACCTGCCAGTACCGCGGCGTCGGCCACCCGATCGCCTGCGCGGTGACCGAGGGCCTGGTCGACCTCGCGGCCGCCAAGCTCGGCATGGACCCGCTGGCCTTCCGCAAGCAGAACGTCATCCCCGACTCGGCCTACCCGTGCGTGGGCGCGTCGGGGATCAAGCTCGAGGTGCTGTCGCACGAGGAGTGTCTGCGGAAGATCGAGACGCTGATGGACTACGACGCGCTGCGCACCGAGCAGGCCGCGTTGCGCAAGCGCGGCATCCATCGCGGCATCGGCTTCGCGACGCTGATCGAGCTGACCAATCCGGGGGCCGCGTTCTACGGCGTCGGCGGTGCGCGTATCGCCGCGCAGGACGGCGCGACGATGCGTCTCGAACCCAGCGGCGCGGTGACGGTGCTGGTCAGCGTCGGCGAGCAGGGGCAGGGCAGCGAAGGCATCTTCGCGCAGATCGCGGCCGACGCGGTGGGCGTCGACATGCGCAAGGTGCGCGTGGCGACCGGCGACACCGACGTCACGCCTTACGGCGGCGGCACCTGGGCGTCGCGCGGCGCCGGCATCGGCGGCGAGGCGGTGCTGCAGGCCGGGCTCGCGCTGCAGCAGAACATCGTCAGGGTCGCGGCCGTGATCCTCAACCGCGCGGCCGAGGAGATCACGGTCCGCCGCGACGCGATCGTCGAGGTCGCGAGCGGCGCCGAACTGATGACGCTCGCCGAGGTCGGCCGCATCGCGTACTTCCGCCCCGACACGCTGCCGCCCGGCTTCACGCCGGAGCTGATGGTCACGCGCCACTACGCGCAGAAGGACTACCCGTTCATCTTCACCAACGGCGTGCAGGCGTCCTACGTCGAGGTCGACACCGACACCGGCTTCGTCAAGCTGCTCAGGCACTGGGCCGTCGAGGACTGCGGCCGCGTCATCAACCCGATGCTGGTCGACGAGCAGATCCGCGGCGCGATCGTGCAGGGCATCGGCGGCGCGCTGTACGAGGAGTGCCTGTACGACGAGACCGGCCAGCTGCTCAACGGCAGCATGGCCGACTACCTCGTGCCGATGTCCGGCGAGATGCCGGACATCGAGGTCGCGCACGTGCAGACCCCGACCGCGAGCTCGCAGCTCGGCGCGAAGGGCGCCGGCGAGGCGGGCACGGCGGGCGCACCGGGCGCGGTGATGAACGCGATCAACGACGCGCTGCGGCCGCTGGATGCCGCGGTTTGGTCGCAGCCGTTCACGCCCGAGAAGATCCTGCGGGCGCTTGGCAAGGTCGACTGATCGTTCGCGGCCTCACGCGGCCTGCAGCGCCTCGGTCTGCTGCAGCGCCGCCTGCAGCGCACGCTCCTTCACCTCGGGTCCCATCATCACGCCTTCGGCGCGGATGACCTCGGGGTCGGTGATGCCGAGGAACCCGAGGAAGCCGCGCAGGTGGGTCTCCTGGTGGTCCATCGCCGCCATCGGGGTGTCGGCGCCGTAGAAGCCGCCGCGCGACGACGCGATCAGCACGCGGCGACCGCCGAGCAGTCCCTCGGGCCCGTTGGCGCCGTAGCGGAAGGTCGTGCCGGCGACCGCGAGCGCGTCGAGCCAGGCTTTCAGTTGGCTGGGGATGCCGAAGTTGTACATCGGCGCGCCGATCACGATCGTGTCCGCCGAAAGGACTTCGGACAGCACGGTGTCGAGGATCGCGACGTCGTGCGCGACGTCGGCGCTGCGCTGCTCGGGCGGCAGGCCCCGGCCCATCGCGACCGCGCCGGTGAATTGCGGCAGCGGCGTGGCGGCGACGTCGCGGTGGGTCACGGTCGCCGACGGATCGAGCGCGCGCAGCCGCGCGACGATCGCGGCGGACAACCGGCGGCTGACCGAGTGGTCGCCGAGGATGCTGGAGTCGATATGAAGAATGTTCATGGCAGTGCCTCTTGGTGGTATAAATAAGTAACCAAGGTCATGGTAGTGACCGCCACCGGCTCTCACAAGGAGGCACATTGACGACACCCAGGCACAGCGAGGGAACCGCCCGTCCGTTCCCGACGCGATCCCTCACCCAGCAGTTGCGGGAGGCGCCCGAGACGGCGCACGAGAGCTGCAGGCCGGTCGCCGAGATCCTGGCGCGCATCGGCGACAAGTGGAGCGTGCTGATCGTGATGCTGCTCGGCGACGGGCCGAAGCGATTCAACGAGATGCGCCGGCTGGTCGACGGCATCTCGCAGCGGATGCTGACGCTCACGCTGCGGGGTCTGGAGCGCGACGGCTTCGTGAGCCGCACCGTCTACCCGACCGTGCCGCCGCGGGTCGATTACGACCTCACGCCGCTCGGCCATTCGCTGCGCGAGCCGATCGCGCGCCTCGGTGAATGGGCCTTCGCGCACCGCGCCGCGGTGGAGGCCGCGCGGATCGCGTTCGATACCCGCCCGCAGCCGTCGGCCGCGCTGGTCCACCGCATCGCCGACGCGGGCCGCTGACCGCGCGCGTGTGCCGGCACGCCCCGGACAAACCCGGGTTGCCGGAACCCGGCGAGAAAAAGCGGGTCCCTGTACGGCGCATCGAAACTTGATCCGGCTTGCAGCCCCGCGGATCGACACCATCTACCATGGCCAGCGGTCGCGAAGCGCGCGGCGCTGACGACGTCCCATCCGTTCGACAAAGGATCTTCCGTGAAGCGATTTCTCTCCGTGCTGCTCGTCTCGTTCGCCGTGATGAGCGTGGTCGCGCCGATCGCCGAGGCCAAGCGGCTCGGCGGCGGCAGCAACATCGGGCGGCAGAGTTCGACCCCCGCCATGCGCGAGGCGCCGAAGTCGGCGCCCGCGCCGACCCCGCCGTCGAACGCGGCGCCCAACCCGTCGTCCGCTGCGGCACCGGCTGCGGCCGGCGCGGCCGCGGCCAAGCCGGGCTTCATGAGCCGCTACGGCGGCATGATCGCCGGGCTCGGCGCCGGTGCGCTGCTCGCGTCGATGTTCGGCGGCAGCCTCGGCGGGCTCGGCTCGGCGATGGGCGGCATCCTGAACATCCTGCTGATCGCAGGTGCCCTGTACCTGGTCTATCGCTTCTTCGCGTCGCGTCGCCGGCCGAGCGTGGTCTCGCCCCCGATGCAGTTCGCCGGGGCCGGTGGCCCGTCGTTCGCGGGTTCGTCGTTCGCCGGTGCGCCGTCGCAGCGCGAGCCGACATGGAACGCGTCGCCGCGGGTGGAAGCGGCTGTGAACCCAGCCATCAACGTGCCGCCGGGATTCGAGATCGAGCCCTTCGTGCGCCAGGCGCAGAGCTCGTTCCTGCGCCTGCAGGCGGCCAACGACGATCGCGACCTCGCCGATCTGCGCGCCACGACGACGCCCGAGGTCTACGCGGAGCTCGCGATGCAGATGCGCGAACGCGGCGACGCACCGCAGAAGACCGAGGTCGTCACGCTAGCCGCACAGCTGCTCGAAGTGGTGATCGACGGCGAGCAGATGGTCGCCAGCCTGCGTTACTCCGGCACCATCCGCGAGAGCGTCGGCGCCGCGGCGACACCGTTCGACGAGGTGTGGCACCTGCGTCGCTCGGCCCGCGCCGCGAACGATCCGTGGCTGATCGCGGGGATCCAGCAGCTCGCCTGATCCTTCCACACGGAAACAAGAGAGGCCCTTGCGGGCCTCTTTCTATTTGAACGGTTCGACGAGGTACTTCGCGCCGGTCGCCCGTTCGTTGTAGCCCGCGATGATGTCGAGGTCGAGCATCTCTGACAGCGAGATGCGGCGCTGGTAGGCGCTCGCGAAGGTCGTCTTCAGTTCGTCGGCCACACGCTGCTTCAGGGCCTGCGAGCGCTCGGCGCCCACCGTTGCCAGGAACGGGAACACCAGCCAGCCGCCCATCCCCCACGCCATGCCGAAGCTGCGCACGAACTCGGTCGGCCGCGTGTCGAGGCCGCCGTACAGGTAGACCTGCTTGTGCGTCGACGAGCCGTAGCGGCTGTAGGTCGTCGCCGTGCGGGAGATGGCGGCTTCCATGCATCCGAGGATCTGCCCGGCGAGCTTGCCGCCGCCGGTCGCGTCGAAGGCCAGCGTGGCGCCGGTCGCCGCCAGCGCATCGGTGAGATCGTCGAGGAAGGTCGGCGCGCTCGAGTCGACGACGTGGGTCGCGCCGAGGCCCTGGAGCAGCGCGACCTGTTCGGGCTTGCGCACGATGTTGACGAGACCGATGCCGTCGGCGATGCAGATGCGGTTGAGCATCTGGCCGAGGTTCGACGCGGCCGCCGTGTGGACCAGCGCCTGGTGGCCTTCCTTGCGCATCGTCTCGGTCATGCCGAGCGCGGT
>Ga0209724_1000451_pt1 | contig 39631 bp, 36 predicted proteins | sample grotaG_FD_184143 | JGI IMG/M metagenome (GOLD analysis project Ga0209724, IMG submission 184143) | Glacier valley bacterial and archeal communities from Borup Fiord, Nunavut, Canada, to study Microbial Dark Matter (Phase II) -... | ecosystem: Environmental > Aquatic > Freshwater > Ice > Glacier ... | reverse complement strand
CGACCGCATCGTTTTTCCAAGGCTCACCGCCAGGTCGTACGCGGTCCCCATCGTCTAGAGGCCTAGGACACTACCCTTTCACGGTAGGTACGCGGGTTCGAATCCCGCTGGGGACGCCAATGGTTTCCATGGGCGCGCCAAGTCATTGCGGCCCTCATCATTCTCGTCATCCCTCGGGTCTCGCTGCCCCGAGGGTAATCTTGCGCGAAGTCCGCGGTCGTCGCTGCCCGGTACGCTCGTTTTCGTTCGCAAGCGGAGCACCGCGCAACGAGAAACTCAGGCGTCGGGGCGATCCGCCTGACAGTTCCAGCACTGGAAGAACTGGCCCTCCACCAATTCCCCGCACCGGAAGCAGCACCACGACGCCGACGTGCGCGGCGAGCGGAACTCGGCCAGCAGCGCGGTCGCGCGCGCCAGGTCGGCATCGTCACGGATCCAGATCTGCGGCGCGACCTGATCGGCCGGCAGTTCGCCGACGGCGGCGCCGATGTAGCGGTTGCGGATCTCGCAGGCGATGCCCGACGCTTCGAGCATCTGCTGCCAGAGCGTCGCGATCAGCAGGTTGTCGGCGCGTGTCAGGAGCGTCACTGGGGCCCGATCCTCAACGATCGCGAAAGGTGCTGCTCTCGCGCGTCAGCTTGGCGAACAGGTCGTAGCGGCGCGCGGTGATGTCGCCGCGGTCGCGGGCCTCGAGCACCGTGCAGCCGGGTTCGTGCAGGTGCGTGCAGTTCGCGAAGCGGCAATGCCCGAGGAACGGCGTCATCTCCGGAAAGCCGCGCTCCACCTCGCCCGGGGTCAGGTGCGCGAGGCCGAATTCCTGGAATCCCGGCGTGTCGATCACGGCGCCCTCGGTCACGTCGCCGGTGGTGGACAGGAGGTACAGGCGTGCATCGGTGGTGGTGTGCTTGCCGGTCTGCAGCGCCTCGGAAATCTCGCGCGTCGCGGCCTGCGCGTCGGGCACCAGCAGGTTCAGCAGCGACGACTTGCCCATGCCCGACTGACCGACCAGCAGCGTGGTCAGGTTCCGGAAGTGCTGCGCGGTATGGCCGGTGACTTCCGCAGCGTTGGTGCGGATCGAGATCTCGTCGACCGCGTAGCCGAGCGTCGCGTACAGCTTGAGCGTGTCGCGCGCGGCATCGACCTTGTCGACGAGGTCCATCTTGTTGAGCAGGATGCGTGCACGGACATCGATGCTCGCCGCCGCGACCAGCGTGCGGCCCAGCAGCTCCTCGGAGAAGGGAGGAGACGTGGCGACCACGATCGCGATCTGGTCGACATTGGCGGCCAGCAGCTTGGTCCGGAAGCCGTTGGACCTGGACAGGATGTTGCGGCGGGGCTCGATCGAGCGGAGCACTCCCTGTCCCGAACCGGTCCCATCGACCACGACGACGTCGCCGCACGCGGCTTCGCTCTTCTTGCCCCGGGTGAAGCAGACCAGCCGCTCGCGGGCTTCGGTGACGACGACGTAGTGGCGGCCGTGGGCGGCGACGATGCGGCCGCGCTGGTGCGTCTGCTGCGTGGTCAAGCGGACGGCGCCGTGGGGCGATCCGCGTGGATCGCATCGCACTTCGCCGCGCAGATGAAGTCGTTCTCCGAGATGCCGCCGACCGAATGGGTGTCGAAGCGCACCTCCACCTTGTCGTAGCCGACGACCAGCTCGGGGTGATGGTCCTCGCGGTGGATCACGTAGGCGATCGCGTTGACGAAGGCGATCGTCTCCCAATAATTCGCGAACTTGTAGGTGCGAGCGATGCGCTTGCCGTCGGTGGACCACTCGGGCAGTTCCTTGAGCTGCGAGCGCACGGCGTCGTCACCGAACGCCTTGCCGCCTTCGAGGGGACGGCAGTGCGCGGCGAACAGTTCGGCGAAGGTCTTGATCATCGTGGAGGCTTTAGGTGGCGGGGTGGGGCGCCAGCGCGGGTCCGCGCGGGGGCTGCGAGAGGGTTTCCAGCCGGCCGATGCGCAGGGCGGCCGGCGGATGGGAATCGTAGAAAGCCGAGTGCACGGGATCGGGGGTCAGCGTCGACGCGTTGTCCTCGTAGAGCTTGACCAGCGCGCGGATCAGGTCGCCTGCATCGGCGTTGGCCGCGGCGTAGGCATCGGCCTCGAACTCGTGCCTGCGCGACGCGAGGCTCGACAACGGCGCCAGCGGAAAGGTGAAGACCGGTAGCACGAGGAAGAACAGCATCAACGCGACGACGTTGCGCATGCCGATCGTGGGATCCGTCCCGAGACCGAGATAGAACCACGGCTGCTGCGCCAGCCAGCCGAGCAGCGCGAGCGCCGCGAGGCTCATCGCGAACGACCAGGCGATGCGCTTGACGATGTGCTTCCGCGCGAAATGGCCCAGCTCGTGCGCGAGCACTGCCTCGATCTCGTCGCCGGACAGGCGGCTGATCAGCGTGTCGAAGAACACGATGCGCTTGGCCGCGCCGAAGCCGGTGAAATAGGCGTTGCCGTGCGCGGAGCGCTTGCTGCCGTCCATCACGAACACGCCCTTGGCCGCGAAGCCGCAACGCGCGAGCAGGCGCTCGATGCGCGTGCGCAACCCGTCGTCGGACAGCGGCTCGAACTTGTTGAAGAGCGGTGCGATCACCGTGGGGTACAGCCACAGCAGCAGCAGGTTGAACGCGATCCACACCAGCCACGCGTAGAGCCACCAGAGCGAGCCGGCGGCGCTCATCAGCGACAGCATCAGCGCGAGCAGCGGGGCCCCGAGCACGATGCCCAGTACCGCGCCCTTGACCAGGTCGACGACGAACAGCTTGAGCGTCATGCGGTTGAATCCGAAGCGGGCTTCCAGGCGGAACTGGCGATACCACGCGAACGGCAGGTAAATGACCGCGAAGACGAGCGAGACGACTCCCACCAGCGCGAGTTCGCGCCACAGCAGGGCGCTGCCGGCCAGGACCGTTTGGAGCCCGTCGTCGATCGCCTGCAGCCCGCCGAGCAGGGTGAGTGCGACGAGCACCGCAGCGCCGAGCACGGTCTCGAGCACGCCCAGGCGCGTGCGCGCGATGGTGTAGTCGGCCGCCTTCTGGTGGGCCGATAGCGACACGCGTTCCGCGAATCGGGGTGGCACCGTCGCGCGATGGGCCGCGACGTGCGCGATCTGCCGCGACGAGAGCCAGAGCTTGCCGAGCGTTGTGAGCAGGAGCGCGACGATGAAAACGCTGGTGAACATGTGAGAACATCCGATCCGGTTTTGTCGACGCGCGCGACGGCGAACACAGCGAAGGCGCCGCGTTCCACGTCACCGTCAGATGGGTCCGTTCGCACCCACCTCAAGCGTCACCCGATCAGGGCCTCGTCGATCGGGAACATCACGAGAACAACCGAAAAATTATGTCACAAGACACCAAGCCCTCCGCGTCCCCGGTCAAGGCGGACGAGACGCCGCTGATCTGGGTCGACATGGAGATGACCGGCCTCGATCCCGACACCGACCGCGTGATCGAGGTGGCCGTCGTGATCACCGATGCACAACTGAACGTGCTCGCCGAGGCGCCGGTCTACGCGATCCACCAGACCGACGCGGTGCTGGCGGGGATGGACAGCTGGAACACCGGCACGCACGGCCGCTCGGGCCTGACCGAGCGGGTCCGCGCATCCACCCTGTCCGAGGCCGACGTGGAGACTGCGCTGATCGACTTCCTCAAGGCCCACGTGTCGCGCGGCAAGGCGCCGATGTGCGGCAACTCGATCTGCCAGGACCGTCGCTTCATGGCACGCACGATGCCCAAGCTGGAAGCCTTCTTCCACTACCGCAACCTCGACGTCAGCACGCTGAAGGAACTGTGCAAGCGCTGGAAGCCGGACGTCGCTGCGTCGTTCAAGAAGCATCAGAAGCACGAGGCGCTCGCGGACATCCACGAGTCGATCGACGAGCTCAAGCACTACCGCGAACACTTCCTGGTCTCCTGAGCGTCACGCCGGCCGCTGGCGCCGCGACACGCGGACCATCCAGTACAGCAGCACACACGCCGCAAGCCCCAGGCTGAACGTGGCGCTGCCCCACAGGCCCTTCGCTCCGAGCGCCGTGCCGCCGATCACCGGGTGGAAGGCGACCCACCAGCCCCCGAACAGGCCGACGCCCCACAGCGACACGGTGTAGATCAGCATCGGCGCGACCGCGTGCTTGTAGGCGCGCAGGATGAAGCCGCAGATCCCCTGGATCGCGTCGAAGCCGTGGAACACCGCGATGAAGCCGATCAGCGATAGCGCGACGCCCCGCACGGCGTTGTCGTCGGTGTAGAGGCCGACGATCGCGTGGCGACCGAACCACAGGACGCTCGACGTGACGAGGGCGATCCCCGCCACCAGCCGCAGTCCCGCGCGCGTGATGCGCCGGGCGCCGTCGAGGTCGTTCGATCCGATCGACTGCGCGACCAGCGCCGAGGTGGCGACCGACATCGACAGCGGCAGCATGTAGCACAGCGCGGCGAGGTTCGCGACGATCTGATGGCCCCCCGTCACCGTGGTGCCGAGCCCGGCCACCAGCAGCGTCATGAAGGTGAACGACGTGACCTCGACGATGTACGACAGGCCGGTCGGCACGCCGAGCCTCAGCAGCTCGCGCTGGTAGGACCAGCGGGGCCAGTCGAAGGCGATCGTGAAGCGGCGGTAGAAGGGGTCGCGCGAGATCGCGAGCAGCGCGATGCCGCACGACAGCCACATCACGATCGCCGTCGCATAGCCGCAGCCCGCGGCACCCAGCGCCGGCAGTCCGAACTTTCCGTAGACCAGCACGTAGTTGAGCGGGATCTTGATCGCGAGGCCGATCAGGTTGATCGACATCGTCACCTTGGGTCGCGAGACCGCGACGTTGAGCGCGTAGACGGTGCGGAACACCAGCGCCGCGGGCAGCGCGAACATCAGCGCATGGAGATAGTCGCCGACGCGCACCGTCACACCGTGATCGACGGCGCTCATCACCAGCCATGCATCGGGAAAGCCCATCGTCAGGTCGCCGACCAGCGTCAGCCAGACGCACAGCCAGAGGCCCTGCATGTACGTCTTGCCGATCGCCGCGTCGCGCTGTCCGCCGAAGTGCTGCGCGATGATCGGCGTGAGCGCGAGGACCACGCCCATCAGGCCGACGAACACGCTCGCGTAGATGCTCGCGCCGAGCGCCATCGCCGCGAGATCCTGGCGCGATGCGTGGCCGACCATGATCGTGTCCGCCACGCCGAAGCCGATGGAGGCCCACTGGCCGATCAGCACCGGCCAGGCCTGGCCCGCGATGCGCCGGATGAGCGCGCGGCCTTTCAGTGCGGGCATCGAACTCGCGTCATGGCGCCTTCTTCACCGGGTCGACTGGCGGGGTCGCAGGCACGTCGGTGGGCTGCTGCGCCTGATCGGCGGCCTGGTTCGCGCCGGCGCCGATGATCGGCGGATCGCGCCCGTCGCTGCGACCGATGGCGTCGCTCGCGCCGCGCGTGCTGGTCGCGCCGGACTTTCGGAAGAGGCGGAAGCGTTCGTCGCGATCGGCGACCCGTCGTCCTTCCCACAGCAGCTTCCAGCGGCCGGCCGGCAGCGTCTCGTCGCGCGGCGAGCGCGTCAGGTCCTGACGCAGCAGGTAGTCGCATTCGTCGATGTTCGCGCCGCCGTAGTCGACGCGCGAGAAATGGATGCGGCCGAACCACGCGAACGAGGCCCGCTGGGCGAGGCCGAGGCCGTCGGTGGCCACGCACGACCCACCGGGAGCGCTCGCGTGCGCTACGTCCAGGACCGGTGACGGCGGTGCTGGCTTGCGCGTCGACGCGCGCGGCGTGCCGCGTGCACCGGGCTGCGGCGCCGAGGCGAGCGCGGCCGTGAGTTCTCCCGCCACGGTGCGATAGGTCCGGCTGTAGTCGATGGTGTGCATGAACAGCGTCGACGTCAGCGTCCACGCGAGGATCAGCCCGCCGGATGCCAGCACGACGCTGCGCCACAGCACCTTGGGGTGCGACACGATGCGCCAGTAGACGATCGCGAGCCACGCCACGGTGGCCGCGACCGCGATGGCGAACACCAGCGGCCGGAACTCGTAGATCGCGCCCGGGGTGAGCCGCGCGATGCTGCGCGCGAAGCCGGCCGGTGCGCCGGTCATCTTGGTGAACCACGCGAACCAGATGAAGATCGCCGCGATCGAGTAGACCAGCAGGCTGAACCAGTCGAAGGCGTTGGCCCCGCCGCGCCGCAGGGTCGGCAGGCCGACCGCGGCGAGCATCACGAGGCCGGGCAGGACGAGCAGCAACTGGCCGTCCGACGTGTCGGACGTCGAGCACAGGACGGCGATCATCGCGATGACGAACCCCCCGGGCAACGCGAGATGCGCTTCGCCGAGGCGGTCGCGCCAGCTCCACACGCCCCAGGCGGCCAGCGGCCACGCGAGCCAGGTCGACCACGGCAGCGTCCGGACGTACTTCGATGCCGCCTGCGGGTCGATGCCGTCGAAGTAGTGCTGCCAGTCGACCAGCCGCCGCGCGATATGGGTCCCGGCCTCCGGCACGAAGATCCAGGTCAGCAGCGGCCAGACCGCCAGGCCCGCGAGGGTCAGCGGCAGCAGCACGACGAGGCTCGCCTTCCGTGCGACCCGGAAGTCGCCGTTGAAGGCGATCAGCGCGAGCCACAGGCCGGCGATCGCGACTGCGGTAGCCGGACCGCGCGACAGCACGAGGCCGACCAGCGCCAGCGCGATCCAGCCGGCGCCGGCGCGAGGGAATTCGAGGCTGCGCGCCATTCCGTAGAGCGCGACGGCGAGCATCGCCAGCATCGCCACGTCCGACGAACTCTCGTGTGCGCGGATCAGCAGGCCGACGGTGGCGAGCAGCACCAGCAACGCGCCGTCGGCGAGGACCCGGCCGTAGTCGCGCGGGTCCGGCTGGCCGCCGAAGGCGAGTGCGGCTGGCTGCGCGGCGTTGCGCCGGCCGACCAGGTAGGTCGCGTACCAGATGCCGGTGACGGCAACGAAGAAGAACAGCACCGTCGCCAGGCGTCCGGCGAGGTCGTCGCCGAGAAAGTGGCCGAAGACGACGATGCAGGCGGCGCCGACCCAGGACATCAACGGACCCGAGTCGACGGCGGGTGCGCCGGCCACGTTGGGCAGCAGCCAGTCGACGATGCCGCCGTAGCCCGACCCGGTCGCCATCGTCCACATCGCGCCGAACGCGGCGGCGTCCTCGCTCTTCCACGGATCGCGACCGATCAGTCCGGGCAGGATGTACAGCAGGCACAGCGCGACCAGCGCCCAGCGCGGCAGCTTGAGCGTCGCCGACGCGGTCAGGCGCGCGGGGGAACGCTGGGCGGGACGCGAAGGGGAAGCACGGGACATCGGGGTCACGAAGGGATCATGCGTTCAATGGAGCGGTCAGCAACCACTGCGATGACATCGCGTGGCAGGCGGTCGCCGCGGCAACGGCGTGCCCGGGCAACAAAAAAGGCAGCCGCGGCTGCCTTTTTTGCTGGGACATCGCGAGTTCGACCAAGGCGATCCTCGTGGCGTCCGGTGCGCCCGGTCCGACTCAGGCAGCAGCCTTGCCCGCGCGGTTGCCGAACTTCTGGCGGAACTTGTCGATTCGGCCGGCGGTGTCCATGACCTTGTGCTTGCCCGTGTAGAACGGGTGCGACTCGGAAGAGACCTCGATCTTGACGAGCGGGTACTCGACGCCGTCGATGGTGATCTTCTCGCGCGCGTTGATCGTCGAGCGGGTGATGAACTTGAAGTCGTTCGACAGATCGACGAACGCGACGTCGCGGTAGGTGGGGTGAATGTCTTTTTTCATGGAAATCTCGATTTGTCGGTAGCCGGCCCGCTGAAGTGACGCGGGCTACTTGCGCGGTGGAAGGGTCGGTCGCAAAAAGCGAAGCTCGCGATTATGCCAGACCTCGCGACGGTTTGCATCCGCATCGTTGGATCCGGGCCAAGCGGGCAGGTGCTGGTCGGGGCCTCAGCTGCCGCGACGCATCAGGTCGAAGAACTCGTTGTTGTTCTTCGTCTTCTGCATCTTGTCGAGCACGAACTCCATCGCCTCGATCTCGTCCATGCTGTAAAGGAGCTTGCGCAGGACCCAGATCTTCTGCAGGAATTCGGGCTTGATCAGCTTCTCTTCCTTGCGCGTGCCGGACTTGTTCAGGTTCATCGCCGGATACACGCGCTTCTCGGCCAGGCGCCGCTCGAGGTGCACTTCCATGTTGCCGGTGCCCTTGAACTCCTCGTAGATCACGTCGTCCATGCGGCTGCCCGTCTCGATGAGCGCGGTGGCGATGATCGTCAGCGAGCCGCCTTCCTCGACGTTGCGGGCCGCGCCGAAGAAGCGCTTGGGCCGCTGCAACGCGTTGGCGTCGACGCCGCCGGTCAGGACCTTGCCCGACGCCGGGATCACGGTGTTGTAGGCGCGGCCGAGGCGGGTGATCGAGTCGAGCAGGATGACCACGTCCTTCTTCATCTCGACCAGGCGCTTGGCCTTCTCGATCACCATTTCGGCGACCTGGACGTGGCGCGTGGCCGGCTCGTCGAAGGTCGACGCGACGACCTCGCCGCGCACCGAGCGCTGCATTTCGGTCACTTCTTCCGGACGCTCGTCGATCAGCAGGACCAGCAGCACGATCTCGGGATAGTTCGCGGCGATCGCGTGGGCGATCTGCTGCATCATCACCGTCTTGCCGCTCTTGGGCGAAGCGACCAGCAGACCGCGCTGGCCCTTGCCGATCGGCGCCAGCATGTCGATCACGCGGCCCGTGATGTTCTCGTCGCCCTTCATCTCGCGCTCGAGCACCAGCGGCTCGTCCGGAAACAGCGGCGTGAGGTTCTCGAACATGATCTTGTGCTTCGACGCCTCGGGCGGGAAGTCGTTAACCTTGTCCACCTTCACCAGCGCGAAGTAGCGCTCGCCGTCCTTCGGCGTGCGGACCTCGCCTTCGATCGAGTCGCCGGTGTGGAGGTTGAAGCGGCGGATCTGCGACGGACTGATGTAGATATCGTCCGGCGACGCCATGTAGCTCGCTTCCGGGGATCGCAGGAAGCCGAAGCCGTCCGGCAGCACCTCGAGGCAACCGTCGCCGAAGATCTGTTCGCCGGTCCGTGCGCGCTTCTTCAGGATCGCGAACATCAGCTCCTGTTTGCGCATCCGGTTGGCGTTGTCGATTTCCAGCGTGTTCGCCATCTCGAGGAGCGCGGAGACGTGCTGGGCTTTGAGTTCTGAAAGGTGCATGTGACTTTCCCTGGAGGGAAGGGACGGACGGTGACGGGGAGTTTGGCCGGCGGGAGACGAGGGCGATGCGTGGGGACTTGCAGCGGTGTCGGCCCGGGCAGGAAGGGACAGGGGGAACTGCAGGATCTTCGAGGAGGCGCGGTGCGCCTGGAACGGCGCTGCGCAGACGACTTTGGGGGCGCGCCCGGAACGTCGGGCTGCACGCTCGGGCTGCGCGGTTCGGCGACGGTGCGCTGCCCTTGCACCGAATGACCGGTGCACTTACCGCCGGATTGTGCGTCTCGCAATCCGCGTTCCACAAGACCCGCGGTGGACTTCCTGGCGGAAGTCGCCGCTGGTGTTGCGTCGACGCATCAATCAGTCGCGCTGGCGGGCGCGACGGGACTTACAGGTTGCTGTCGATGAACTGCGTGAGTTGCGACTTGGAAAGCGCGCCGACCTTGGTGCCGACGATCGCGCCGTCCTTGAACAGCATCAGCGTCGGGATGCCGCGAATACCGTACTTCGCGGGCACCGCCTGGTTCTCGTCGACGTTGAGCTTGGCGATGGTCAGCTTGCCGGCGTAGTCCTTCGACACTTCGTCGAGAATCGGGGCGACCATCTTGCAGGGTCCGCACCATTCGGCCCAGTAATCGACCAGCACCGGACCGCTCGATTTCAGCACATCCGCTTCGAACGATGCGTCCGAAACGGTCTTGATGGATTCACTCATGAAAGCCTCGATTGGGTGGAAGGGCGCGGGCGATTCTTCGTTTGCAGCCTGTCCGTGACGCCCTGGATCTCCGGCGCGACTCGTTGGAGATGATGACATAAACGCGGAGTTCAAGAGTAGGGCGGACCCGATGCGACCCGCGCGCGCATCGCATTCGTGATCCTTGCCAGCCCTGATAGAATCGTCGATGGCGGGCCCCCTCGCATTGCGGCGTGGCAAACCTGGTCAGGTCGGGAACGAAGCAGCCATAGTCACCTACCGCAAGTGCCGAGGACCCGGCTCGCCTACCCGGACACTTCAGAAACGCCGATTGCGGCGTTGCGGCTCCTTGCCGTATTGATCGTACTGTCTGCGCTTATTGATTCGATGCGCGCGCCTTGCACTCGACGTTTCTGAAGCGTCAGGCACGTGAGTCGCAACGCTGAGCCACAACCGCTGGATCGCGCGTTCCTCGCCTTTTTCAATGTCCTATCAAGTCCTCGCTCGCAAATGGCGCCCTCGAAACTTCGAGACGCTCGTCGGCCAGGAACACGTCGTGCGCGCGCTGCGCCACGCGCTCGACAACCGGCGGCTGCACCACGCATGGCTGTTCACCGGCACGCGCGGGGTCGGAAAGACCACGCTGTCGCGCATCCTCGCCAAATGCCTGAACTGCATCGGGCCCGACGGGCAGGGCGACATGACGTCGAAGCCCTGCGGCGTGTGCCAGCCGTGCACCGAGATCGATGCAGGACGCTTCGTCGACTACATCGAGATGGACGCGGCGTCCAACCGCGGCGTCGACGAGATGGCGCAGCTGCTCGAGCAGGCGATCTACGCGCCGGCCAACGCGCGCTTCAAGGTCTACATGATCGACGAAGTGCACATGCTGACCAGCCACGCGTTCAACGCGATGCTCAAGACGCTGGAAGAACCGCCCGAGCACGTCAAGTTCATCCTCGCGACCACCGACCCGCAGAAGATCCCGGTCACCGTGCTGTCGCGCTGCCTCCAGTTCAACCTCAAGCAGATGCCGGTGCCCGACATCGTCGGCCACCTCGCGCACGTGCTCGAGCAGGAAGGCATCGGCTTCGAGCGCGGCGCGCTGCAGCTGCTCGGCCGTGCCGCGGCGGGGTCGATGCGCGACGCGCTGTCGCTGACCGACCAGGCCATCGCCTACAGCGCCGGGCAGGTCGGCGAAGTGACGGTGCGCAACATGCTCGGGGCGCTCGACCAGACCTACCTGCTGCGCATGCTCGACGCGCTCGCGGAGGCCGACGGCCCGACGCTGATGACGGTGGTCGACGAGATCGCCGCGCGCAGCCTGTCGTTCGGCAACGCATTGCAGGAACTGGGCTCCCTGCTTCATCGCATCGCGACAATCCAGCTGATCGCGTCGACCGCGAGCGACGAGGCCGTCGACGCCGACGAGACGCACCTGCGCCTGCTCGCCACGAGACTGTCCGCCGGGGACGTGCAGCTGTACTACCAGATCGCCGCGCACGGGCGCCGTGACCTCTCGCTCGCGCCCGACGAGGTCACCGGGTTCTCGATGACGCTGTTGCGCATGCTGGCGTTTCGCATCGACGAAGGAACCGGCGCGAGCGCCGGGTCCGCTCCCGCGCCGTCGCGTGCGGCACCGTCGGTCGACAGCGCGAGGGTGGCGATGCCTTCGGTCGCACCGGCGGCGCGGTCCGTCGAGCCGGTCGCGCCGCCTGCCGCCGTTCCGGCACCCCGAGAAGTCCCGACCGGTTCCGCGAGCGCAGCGCCGCTCGCCATCGACGACTGGGTCGCCGTGATGAGTCGCCTCAAGCTTTCCGGACTCACGCTGCAACTCGCACACCAGTCCGAACTGGTCGCGCACGACGAGCGTTCGGTGACCCTGCGCGTGCCGATCAAGTCGTTGGCGAGCCCCGCCACGCTCGACAAGCTCAAGCTCGCGCTGACCCAGCATTTCGGGCGGCCGGTCGCGGTCGCCATCGAGGTCGGCGCCGTCCGGGGCACGACGGTGGCGGCGGTGCGCAGCGACGAGCGTGCCGCGCGCCAGACCGAAGCGCAGGCGATCATCGATGCCGATCCGTTCGTGCAGGCCGTCGTCCGCGATTTCGGCGGCGCCCGCGTCGTCCCGGGATCGGTCAAGCCGGTCTGAACCGTCCATCTCCCCTGAACAATCCGGAGCATTGCCATGATGAAGAACCAACTCGCTGGAATGATGAAGCAGGTCCAGCAGATGCAGGACAACGTGAAGAAGGTGCAGGACTCGCTGGCGACCATCGAGGTCGAGGGGCAGTCCGGCGCCGGGCTCGTGAAGGTCACGATGACCTGCAAGAACGACGTCAAGCGCGTCGTCATCGACCCGTCGCTGTTCGGGGATGACAAGGACATGCTCGAGGACCTCGTCGCCGCGGCCTTCAACGATGCCGTGCGCAAGGCCGAGGCCACGTCCAGCGAGAAGATGGCCGCCGTCACCGCCGGCATGCCGCTGCCGCCGGGGATGAAGCTGCCTTTCTAGGGCTTGCGTCGGAGGAAGCCTGATCCTTCGGTGGTGCCCCGCGTCCGGCAGAACTTCGGACGCGACCAGGGTTCAAGACCTGCCCATCCATCGATCGGCAGGAGAATTATATGGCAGGCACGCTGCAAGGCAGGAAGATCGCGATCATCGTCACCGACGGCTTCGAGCAGGTCGAGCTGACGTCCCCGAAGCAGGCGCTCGAAGCGGCCGGTGCGCAGGTGGACGTCGTGTCCGACAAGGCGGGCACCGTGCAGGGCATGAACCACGACGTGAAGGCGGACGCGATCGCCGTCGACCGCGTGCTCGACGTGGTCGACGCGCTCGACTACGACGGCCTGATGCTGCCGGGTGGCGTGGTCAACGCCGACGCCATCCGTCTGGACAAGAAGGCCCAGTCGTTCGTCAAGGCCATCGAGGCGGCCGGCAAGCCGGTCGGCGTGATCTGCCACGGCGCATGGCTGCTGATCTCCGCGAACGTCGTCGAAGGCAGGACGCTGACGAGCTGGCCCTCGCTGCACGACGACATCCGCAATGCGGGCGGCAAGTGGGTCGACCAGCCGGTGGTCCGCGACGGCCAGTGGGTCAGCAGCCGCAAGCCCGACGACCTGCCGGCGTTCAACAAGGCGCTGGTCGAGCTGATGGCGGAAGCGCCGGAGCGCGTCACCGCCTGATCCGCGACCGTGTCATCCCGGCGCAGGCCGGGACCCAATTCCGCACGCATCGCTGATGGGGCCCCGGCTTTCGCCGGGGTGACATTGGTCAGATCAAGCCGCGAGCCCCGACTGGAACACCAGTCCCGCGTGCTCGCGCAGCGCGTGGAACTTGATCTTCGGCCACTCGTCCTGCGCCACGCGCAGTTCGGACGAATGCGCCGCCATGTAGGTCGGCGCGTCGACCGCGTCGTAGGCGATGCGGGCCGCGTAGAAGTCGATGAAGCGCTTCAGCTCGCGCTCGCCATCGGCCGATCCTTCCGCCGCGATCCAGCGGGCGAGGCGCTGCTTGGTGCCGATCAGCCGCGCCTTGACGCCGTACTCGTGCTCGAGCCGGTGCAGCACGACCTCGAACTGCAGCTGGCCGACCGCGCCGAGCAGCAGCGAGCCGCCCAGCAGTGGACGGAAGACCTGGATCGCGCCTTCCTCGCCGAGTTGCGCGAGGCCGTGCTTGAGCTGCTTCGCGCGCAGCGGATCGGCGACCTCGACGGCCTGGAACATCTCGGGAGCGAAGAACGGCAGGCCGGTGAACTGCAGCTGCTCGCCCTCGGTCAGCGTGTCGCCGAGTTGCAGCGTGCCGTGGTTCGGGATGCCGATGATGTCGCCGGCATACGCGTCCTCGGCGATCTCGCGCCGCTGCGACAGGAACGTCACGACGTTGTTCGGCTTCATCGCCTTGCCCGAGCGCGTGACCTTGAGGTTCATTCCGCGCTCGAAATGCCCGGAGCACACCCGCACGAACGCGATGCGATCGCGGTGCGCGGGATCCATGTTCGCCTGGATCTTGAAGACGACGCCGGCGAACTTGTTCTCCTCCGGCGCCACGGCACGCTGGATCGCGTTGCGCCCGAGCGGCGACGGCGCGAGATCGACCACCGCGTCGAGCACTTCCTGTACGCCGAAGTTGTTGACCGCGGAGCCGAAGAACACCGGCGTCTGCTTCGCGGCGACGAAGGCCTCGCGGTCGAAGGGTTCGGACGCCGAGCTGACGAGGTCGATCTCGTCGCGCGCCTTCTTCACGTAGCCCGTGCCGCTATCGAAGCGTGCGTCGATCTCGGGATTGGCGAGGCCCTTGATGGTCTCGAACGCCTGGCCGGCCTTGTCGGCGCCCGGCGAGAACACGCGCATGCTGTCGGCCGCGATGTCGTAGACCCCGCCGAAGTTCTTGCCCATGCCGATCGGCCAGGTGAACGGCACGGCTGTCATGCCGAGCGCGCGCTCGATCTCGTCGAGCAGGTCGAGCGGTTCGCGCACCTCGCGGTCCATCTTGTTGACGAACGTGATGATCGGCGTGCCGCGGGCGCGGCAGACCTCGAGCAGCCGCAGCGTCTGCGCCTCGACGCCGTTGGCGGCGTCGATCACCATTAGCGCCGCGTCGACCGCGGTCAGCACGCGATAGGTGTCCTCGGAGAAGTCCTGGTGGCCCGGCGTGTCGAGCAGGTTGATGACGCAGTCGCGGTATTCCATCTGCATCACCGACGACGCGACCGAGATGCCGCGCTGCTTCTCGATCTCCATCCAGTCGGACGTGGCATGGCGGCTCGCCTTGCGGGCCTTGACGGACCCCGCGATGTGGATCGCGCCGGAGAACAGCAGCAGCTTCTCGGTGAGCGTGGTCTTGCCCGCGTCGGGGTGGGAGATGATCGCGAAGGTGCGGCGGCGCCTGACTTCGTCGGCGTTGGAACGTGTCTGCATGGGGTGGCTCTCGACCGTGCGCTTCGGCACAGGCCCGGTGACGGAATCGGCCGCGAGTCGTGCCGGCCAGCCCGCGATTTTATGCCCACTTCCCCGGATCCCCGGTCGCCATTGACGGGCCCGCGCGTTCGCGCGCACGCTGCGGCGATGAAAGCCTCCCCGAACACCACCGTCGTCCACGGCATCCTCAGGAGAGCCGAGCCCGCGTCGGACGGCTTCGGCGGCGATGTCGGCATCGAGGTCACGGACAACGCGTCGCCCGAGCCGGCCGCGGATTTCATCCGGCCCGAAGCGGGTGCGACGCTGCAGGCGTTCTACGGCGGACTCGACCCGGCGGCGACCAGGGCGCTGATCGGCCGCCGGGTCCGTGTCGAGCTGACCTACAACGCGGGACCCGGCGGCGGCCGGGCCGTCGTGCGCGCCCTCGAGCCCGACTAGTCGCGCGACTGGGTCATCGCTTGACCGTCACGGTGACCTTGCGCGCCTTCGTCGAGATCGCGCTCAGCGCGACGCCGGTCGCCTGGCCCGCGTGCGACTTCGCCGACGGCGTCGTGCGGTCGTTGAAGCTCTTCTTGCCGAGCCCGCCGGGAAACAGGTCGTTCGCGTCGCCCTGATTGGTCGACAGTTCGAGTTCGCGCAGCCCGTCGGCCTGGGCGAGGCCGACCTTGTAGGCGTTCGGATTGGTGTTGTCGGAGCGGGCCTCGTCGATGTGCCACACCGCGAGTCCCGAGCCGGGCAGGGCGCCGTCGCGTCCGGTCGTCTGACGATTCTCCAGCAGGAAATATTCGGCGCCCGGCTTGCCGCCGGTCCACACCTGCAGGCAGTCGCCGGGCGCGTTCTCGAGCGTGTCGAGCGTGTACTTCTGCGACTTGGCGACCACCGGCTTGATCCAGCCGAGCTTCGACAGGCACCAGCACGACATGCGCGTGGGCTTGTTGCCGTTGCCGCCCCACGATCCGCCGCCCATCAGGCACCAGTTGCCCACGCCTTCCGACCGGTACGACGTGTCGTAGAGGTCCGGGAGCCCGAGCACGTGGCCGAACTCGTGCGCGAAGACGCCGACCCGTCCGTCCTCGGGCTCCGTCGAGTAGGCGAAGACCTGCACGCCCTTGTTGACGAACGGCTTGGGCAGCGTCCACTTGTGCGACCAGATCATGTCCTTGCGCTTCGCGGCGACCGGTTCGGCTTCCGCGCCCCCGCCCGCGTGGATCAGGAAGATCCCGTCGACGAAGCCGTCGCCGTCGACGTCGAAGCGCTTGAGGTCGTCGGTCTTGCAGTACTCGGTGAGCGCGTCGAACAGGAGCCCGGGCACATTGTTGGGATAGGTGTCGCCGGTGCCGCTCTCGCCGGCGGTGTAGAACGCGTACGGCTTCGGGACGCGGACGTAGGAGACGACTTCGCCTGACACTTCCAGCAGTCCGCGCGACATCTCCTTGTAGATCGTGGTCATCGAATCCGGGTTGGTCGGATCGAACAGCATCTTCTGGAACTCGGCGGCCGGCCGCTTTCCGACGTTGTCGCTGAAGTCGACGAGCAGCGCGATCGCATGCAGTTTCTTGGGCCCGGTCGAGCGGGGCAGCCGCGCCGCGCGCAGCGGACTCGCCGCCGGGGCCACGACCGTCTGCAGGTCGTTCGGCGGATAGAACACGCCGTCGTTGAAGCCGGTGCGGCGCTGCATGTCCGCGCTCACCAATCCCATGTACGACGCCAGGCGCACGTCGGCCGGCGACAGCGCCTTGCTCTTCTTGATCGATCGCTGGATGTCCTTCAGCACGCCGTTGGTCGGCCGGCAGGTGGTGGGTCCGTCTTCGTAGCGATGGTCCGGTGCGTGTGTCATCTCGCGTTCTCCGTGGATGCGTCGAATGGTGGTGGGGACAGGCCGCTTCCGGGTCCCCGCGCGTGCCGCTTCTCTCTGTCGATCGAGCCGGACCGCAAGAATGGAAGCTAGGGCAGATCGGCGCAGGACACAACGTGAATTCGTCACATCGGGCGGTCCGCTGCCCGCACGGATAGAATCCGCGGCTGCCCGCCATGAAGCCATCCCCCCGAACCCCGAACCGCCTCGACGACCTCGTCGAGGGCCTGAGGCGCCTGCCCGGCGTCGGGCCGAAGTCGGCGCAGCGGATCGCCTATCACCTGCTGCAGCACGACCGTGACGGTGCGGCGCGGCTCGGCAGCGCCCTCACGCAGGCGGTCGAGTCGATCCGCCACTGCGCGCTGTGCAACACCTTCACCGAGAACGAGCTCTGCGAGGTCTGCTCGTCGGACCGCCGCGACCGCTCCCTGCTGTGCGTCGTGGAGACGCCCGGCGACCAGCTGATGATCGAGCAGACGCTGACCTATCGCGGCCTGTACTTCGTGCTGATGGGGCGCCTCTCGCCGCTAGACGGCATCGGCCCGAAGGACATCCACCTGGACCGGCTGCTGCGGCGCGCGGGCGACGGCGTGGTGCGCGAGGTCATCCTCGCGACCAACTTCACCAACGAAGGCGAGGCTACCGCGCACACCATCGGCGAGATGCTCAAGAACCGCCAGCTCACCGTCACGCGCCTCGCGCGGGGCGTGCCGGTCGGCGGAGAGCTCGAATACGTGGACGTCGGTACCATCGCGCAGGCGGTGCTGGACCGGCGTTCGACCTGATCGCCCCTCTCAACGCGCATTTCAACGGCGCAGTTCAACGGCGCAATTCAACGGAGTCTGCATCACCATGGAATATCGACGTCTCGGACGCGCGGGCATCAAGGTCAGCGCACTGTCCTTCGGTTCGTGGGTCACCTACGGCAACCAGATGGACACGCGCCTGGCGCGCGAGTGCATGGCCGCGGCGTTCGACGCGGGCGTGAACTTCTTCGACAACGCCGAGGTGTACGCGTCGGGCCAGTCCGAGACCATCATGGGTCAGGTGCTCAAGGAGCTGAAGTGGCCGCGCATGACGTACCTCGTGTCCACCAAGTTCTACTGGGGGCTGGAGAAGGGACCGAACGAGCGCAATACGCTCAACCGCAAGTACCTGCACCACGCGATCGACGCGTCGCTCAGGCGCTTCGACCTCGACTTCGTCGACCTGGTGTACTGCCACCGCGCGGATCCCCACACGCCGATCGAGGAGACGGTGTGGGCGATGCACGACATCATCAGCCGCGGCAAGGCGCTGTACTGGGGCACGTCCTCGTGGCCGGCGGCCGACATCCGCGCGGCCTGGGACATCGCCGAGAAGCACCACCTGCACAAGCCGGTCGTCGAGCAGCCCGAATACAACCTCTTCAACCGCAGGCAGGTCGAGGTGGAGTACGCGCGGCTCTACGAGGACATCGGGCTCGGCCTCACGACCTGGAGCCCGCTGGCCTCGGGACTGCTGACCGGCAAGTATCGCGGCGGGGCGCCGGAAGGCAGCCGCGCCACGCTGCAGAACTACGCGTTCCTCAAGGACACGCTGCTGGACGGGAAGAAGAACGCCATCGTCGCGTCGCTCGCCGACATCGCGGCGGAACTCGGCTGCTCGGTCGCGCAACTGGCGCTCGCCTGGTGTTCGAGCAACCCCCACGTGTCGACGGTCATCACCGGCGCCTCGCGGCCGGAGCAGGTGGTGGAGAACATGAAGGCGATGGAGATCGTGCCGAAGATCGACGCCGACCTGCGCGCCCGCATCGACGCGATCGTCCTGCCTGCCGGCGCCACGTGATCATCGCGTTCTGGTGCGTGCTGATTGCCGGCATGCTGCCGCTCGGCTGCGCGTACATGGCCAAGTTCGGCGGCGCGCCGGTGTCGCCCGACGCGCCGCGCTTCGACAATCGCGAACCGCGCGCCTGGCTCGCCCGTCAGACCGGCTTTCGCGCGCGAGCCAACGCGGCGCAGGCCAACAGCTTCGAGGCGTTCCCGCTGTTCGCGGCCGGCGTCGTCATCGCGGTGCTGCAGCACGTCCCGGTCGCGACGATCGACCTGCTGGCGATGGGATTCATCGCGGCGCGCGTCGTCTACATCGGCCTCTACGTGTCCGACCGCGCGAGCCTGCGGTCGCTCGCCTGGGTCGTCGGCTTCGCCTGCTGCGTCGGCCTGTTCCTGGTCGCCGCGACCGGTACGCTGAGGTGACCGCGTGAACCTCGGACGTCGCCCCCGATCAGAGTCGCTGCCATGACCACTCCCGATCCGCTCCCTGCCGTCGCCGTGAACGACCCGGCGATGCTCGCCCGCCTGATCTCGTCGGTCGCCCTGGGCGACCAGCAGGCCTACCGCCGTCTCTACGACGCGACATCCCCGAAACTGTTTGCGATCGCCCTGCGTATCTTGCGGGAAGAGAGTCGAGCGGAGGATGTCTTGCAGGACAGTTTCGTCAATATCTGGAACGGTGCGGCCGGCTACAACGCGTCGTTGTCCGCCCCCATGACGTGGATGGTCACGATCGTGCGCAATCGCGCGCTCGACTACATCCGTCGCACCGACCATCGCACGGTAGAGCTCGACGACGACCTCGAGGCCGTCCTCGAATCCGATCGCCCGACGCCGGCCGACCTGGCGAGCGCCGGGCAGGATGCGGCGTCGCTGCAGCACTGCCTCAAGCGGCTGGACGCGGGGCAGCGCCAGGCCATCGCGTTCGCCTATTTCCAGGGCCTGACCCACTCGGAGCTCGCGGCGACGCTGAAGATTCCCATCGGAACCGTCAAGACCTGGATCCGCCGCGGGCTCGAGAAGATGCGCCGTTGTCTCGACGGCGCGACCGCGTGAGACTCCAACCGCACAGGACAACGTGAACACCCAGGGTAACGACAGGCTGCGCGAGATGCTGGCTGCCGAGTACGCGCTCGGCACGCTGCGCGGCGGCGCGCGCCGGCGGTTCGAACAGTGGCTGCGGCAGGACGGCGCGCTGCGCGCGATCGCCCTCGCGTGGAGCGAACGCCTGGCGCCGCTGGCCGACGAGGTGCCGTCGCGGGTCCCGCCGAAGCGAGTCTGGGATGCGATCGAGGCGCGGCTGCCCGGATTCGCGGCGCGGACGTCGGCACGGATGGCGGCGCCGGCCGTCACCGCCTGGTGGGACCGGCTCGGCTTCTGGCGCGGCCTGACGGCCGCGTTCGCGACCGTGGCGGTGATCACCCTCGGGCTGGCGATCCGTCCCGCGCCGCTCCCGCCGCCGCCACGGATCGTCCAGGTCCAGGAGGCGCCGAGCGCCGTCGCGATGCTGCTCGATCCCAAGACCAGCAAGCCGGTCGCGGTCGTGATGACGTCCGAGCGCGGCAACGCGCTGTCGATCAAGGTGCTCGACGACGTCGCGGTCCCCGAAGGCAAGGTGTTGCAATTGTGGATGGCGCCCCGCGATGGCGAGGGGCTGCTGTCGATGGGCGTCCTGCCCGGTGACGCCCGTCAGGCGCTCGCGGAGGTCGCGACGGGTGGCGCGACGTCCGTCGGCAGGGCCAAGGCCTTCGGGCTGTCGCTCGAACCCGCGGGCGGTTCGCCGCAACCGACCCAGGTGCTCGGCCTCGGCGCGGTGATCCGCGTCTCGCGCTCGTGACGGGACGCCAGTCCACTTCAGTGAACTAGAATCCGGCTTCGAGTCCGCCCCGTGCCGCATCGTCCTGCGCGCACGCGAGACGCGGACGCACCGGAGACCCTCGTGCACCCACGTTTTATCACCGCGGCCCGCATGGCCCGGATCCTCGCCTTCGTCGGCATTGTTTCGCTCGTCGCCTCGCTGCAACCGGCCGCGGCGCAGGCCCTCGAGAAGCCGAACGTGTCGATCGCGGTCGGCGGCAAGGCCAGCCTCTACTACCTGCCGCTGACGATCGCCGAGCGGCTCGGCTATTTCAGGGACGAGGGCCTCACGGTGGAGATCAGCGACTTCGCGGGTGGCGCCAAGGCCCTCGAGGCGCTCGTCGGCGGCAGCGTCGACGTGGTGTCCGGGGCCTACGAGCACACCATCAACATGCAGACCAAGGGGCAGCATATCCGCGCGTTCGCGCTGATGGGCCGCACGCCGGCCATCACCATCGGCATCGCGACGGCCAAGGCCGCGAGCGTCAACGGACCGAAGGATCTCAAGGGCCTGAAGATCGGCGTCTCCGCACCCGGCTCGTCGACCAACGTCGCGCTCAACATCTATCTCGCGAAGGCCGGCCTCAAGCCGTCGGACGTGTCGGTGATCGGCGTGGGGACCGGTGCCGGTGCGCTCGCTGCGATGCGCAGCGGACAGATCGACGGCATGTCGAACATCGAGCCGGTCGTGACGATGCTCGAGCAGAAAAACGAGATGAAGGTCCTCGTGACCACACGGTCCGAGAAGGACACGCAGGCGCTGTTCGGCGGGTCGATGCCGGCGGCGACGCTGTACGCGTTCGACGACTTCCTCAGGAAAAATCCGCGGACCGCGCAGGCGCTCGCCAACGCGATCGTGCGGGCCGACCGCTGGCTCGCGAAGGCGGGACCGTCCGACGTGCTCAAGACCGTGCCCGAGAACTACCAGCTCGGCGACAAGGCGCTGTACCTCGCGGCGTTCGCGAGCCAGCGCGAGGCCTACTCGCCCGACGGACTGATGCCCGAGTCCGGGCCGCGGACCGCGGCCAGGGCACTGGCGAGCTTCGACACGAAGCTCGACCCCGCGAAGATCGACCTCGCCGCGACCTTCACCAACGACTTCGCCCGGCAGGCAGGCCAGAAGTACAAGTGACCCGTCCCGCGTGACTTCCATGCTGGCGCAGGACCGCAGCCGCAGTGCCGTCGCAGCGCTGGCCTTCGACCGGGTGACGTGCACCTTCGTGTCCGAGGACCGGCCCGGGCAGCGCTATACGGCGGTGGAGGACGTCACGCTGGCGGTCGCGCCCGGCGAGTTCGTCTCCGTGGTCGGGCCGACCGGCTGCGGCAAGTCGACGCTGCTCAACATCGGCGCCGGTCTGCTGGCGCCGTCGTCCGGAGCGGTGCACGTGTTCGGCACGCCCCTCGACGCGCGCGGCGGCGCGCTCAACCGCCGCGCCGGCTACATGTTCCAGGCCGAAGCGCTGATGCCGTGGCGCAGTGCGCTCGACAACGTCACGGCCGGCCTGGAGTTCCGCGGGACGCCGCGCGAGCAGGCGCGATCCCTCGCGCGAGACTGGCTCTCCCGCGTCGGTCTCGCGGGCTTCGAGGATCGCTATCCGCATCAGCTCTCCGGCGGGATGCGCAAGCGCGTGGCGTTGGCGCAGACGCTGGTCCTCGACCCCGACATCGTGCTGATGGACGAGCCGTTCTCGGCGCTCGACGTCCAGACCCGGCAGCTGATGGAGAACGAGCTGCTCGATCTCTGGCAGGCGAAACGCAAGGCCGTGCTGTTCATCACCCACGACCTCGACGAGGCGATCGCGCTGTCGGACCGTGTGATCGTGTTGTCGGCAGGCCCCGCGACGCGCCCGATCGCGACCTTCGACATCGACCTCGCGCGACCGCGCGACGTGGCCGAGATCCGCACCGATCCGCGCTTCGTCGAACTGCATCGGCAGATCTGGCGCGCGATGAAGGACGAGGTGCTCAAGGGCTACAGCCAGACCAGGACGCGGACGTGATGCAGCGCAGGACCGTCATCCGCTTCTGGCAGGTCGGCGTCCTCGCGGTCGTGCTGCTGGTCTGGTACGTACTGACGAGCCCGACGCTGCTGCCCACCTTCTACTTCGCCAACGCCAACCAGGCGGCGTTCTTCTTCGGCGAGCCGCTGCAGGTGGCCGGTCGCGTGTGGGACTGGTTCACGAGCGGCGAGATCTACATCCACCTCGGTGTCACGCTGCTCGAGACGGTGCTGGCGTTCGTGTTCGGCACCGTGCTCGGTCTCGCACTGGGCATGTGGCTGGCGCTCGCACCGACCGCGGCCGCGGTGTTCGACCCCTACATCAAGGGCGCGAACGCGATGCCGCGCGTGATCCTCGCGCCGATCTTCGCCGTGTGGTTCGGCCTCGGCATCGGTTCCAAGGTCGCGCTCGGCATGACGCTGGTGTTCTTCATCGTCTTCTTCAACGTGTTCCAGGGCGTGCGCGAGGTCAGCCCGGTGGTGCTCGCCAACGCGCGGATGCTGGGAGCCAACCGGCGCCAGCTGGTGCGCAGCGTCTACCTGCCGAGCGCGATGAGCTGGGTGTTCTCGTCGCTGCACACGTCGGTGGGCCTGGCTTTCGTCGGCGCCGTGGTCGGCGAGTACCTCGGGTCGGCCCGCGGCGTGGGCTACCTGATCCTGCAGGCCGAAGGCAGCTTCGACATCAACACGGTGTTCGCAGGCATCGTGGTGTTGACGGTGTTCGCGTTGCTGCTCGACGCGGTCGTGGGGTGGGCCGAGAAACGGCTGATGAAGTGGCAGCCGCGCAGTGGTGAGACCGAGAGGCTTTGAACGCCGCGATGGATCGCGGGACCCGGAGACGCGATCGCGATCCGCAGGCCCCGCGGCAGACGAGGAGAAGGGGCATGACCGCAGCGAAGAGGAACTTGATGCATCGGGTGTTGGGCGGCCTGTGCATCGGCGCGGCCGCGGCGGCGTCCGCACAGACGCCTCCCGAGACCCCATCGGCCGCGCAGACCCGCCTGGACCCGGTGATCGTCACGGGGACGCGGGTCGAGCGCCCCGCGTTCGACGTGCCGGCGTCGATCGACCGCATCGACGGCTCGGACGTGCGCGACGCGAAGCCGCAGGTCAATCTGTCCGAGAGCCTCGGTGCGGTCCCCGGCCTGGTCGCGCGCGACCGGCAGAACTACGCGCAGGACGTGCAGCTTTCGGTGCGCGGCTTCGGTGCGCGGTCGAGCTTCGGCGTGCGCGGCGTGCGGCTGTACGTGGACGACATCCCCGCGACCCTGCCCGATGGCCAGGGGCAGATCACCCACGTCGACCTGGGCTCGGTGGATCGCATCGAGATCCTGCGTGGGCCGTTCTCGGCGCTCTACGGCAACTCGTCGGGCGGCGTGGTCTCGGTCTACACGGAAGACGGCCATTCGCCGGCCACCATCACGCCGAACTTCGCGGTGGGCAGCAACCGGACCGGCCGCGCGGGGCTCAAGTTCTCCGGCGCGGTCGACGGCGTCGATGCGGTGCTCGACGTCAATCGCTTCACGACGCAGGGCTCTCGCGACCACAGCGCCGCGCAGCGCAACCTCGGCAACGCGAAGGTGACGGTCCAGCTCGACGACGCCAGTACGCTGAAGCTCGTCGTCAACAGCCTGTCGCTCGGCAAGGCCGACGATCCCCTCGGTCTGACGCGCGCCGCGTTCCTCGCGAATCCGCGCAGCGTCGACGCGACCGCCTTGCAGTTCAACACGCGCAAGTCGCTCGACCAGACGCAGGCGGGGCTGGTGTACACGCGCAGCATCGACGACATCAGCACGGTCCGCGCGGTGGTCTACGACGGCCATCGCAACACGATCCAGTACCAGGCGATCCCGGTCGCGGCCCAGCAGAGTCCGCTCAGCCCGGGTGGGGTGATCGCGCTGGGACGCGACTACCGCGGCGTGGACCTGCGCTGGACCGGTCGCTATCGCGAGGCGCCCCTGGGTGAACTGACCCTGGTCGCCGGCGTCTCGTACGACTGGCTCAACGAGAAGCGCTTCGGGTACCAGAACTTCATCGGCCCGACGCTCGGCGTGCAGGGCGCGCAGCGTCGCAACGAGACCAACGACGTCAACGATGCCGACGCCTACCTGCAGGGCTCGTGGAAGGTCGCGCCGCAGTGGAGCGTCGACGTCGGCGCGCGCCGCAGCATCGTGCATTTCGAATCGGCCGATCACTACGTCACGGCCACCAATCCCGACGACAGCGGTCGCGTGCGCTACGGCGCGGTCACACCGGTCGCGGGTCTGGTCTATTCGCCGACCGACGATCTGCGCTTCTACGTGTCGGCCGGCCGCGGCTTCGAGACGCCGACTCTCAACGAGCTGTCATATCGCTCCGATGGCTCGAGCGGACTCAATTTCGCGTTGCAGCCGGTGCGCAGCAAGAACGTCGAGGCGGGGGTGAAGGCGCGCAGCGACTGGCTGGGCACGGTGACCGCCGCCGTGTTCCAGACGCGGACCACCAACGAGCTCGTCACGGTGAGCAATCTCGGCGGTCGCGCGACGTTCCAGAACGCGGGCGACACGCGGCGCAACGGGCTGGAGCTGTCGCTGCGTCGCGACCTCTTCGAGAACGTGCGCCTGCAGCTCGCGTACACGCTGCTAGACGCACGCTATCGCGACGGGTTCCTCACCTGCACGGCCACACCGTGCGCCCAGCCGACGCGCGTGGTCGCGAGCGGCAACCGCATCCCGGGCATCGCGCGGTCGAGCTTCTACGGCGAGCTCGCGTGGTCGCCGCCGACCGGCTGGCGTGCGGCGCTCGAGGCACGGGCATCGAACCGGGTGTTGGTCGACGACATCAACAGCGATGCGGCGCCGAGTTTCGCGATCGGCAGCGCCCGTGCCGGCTATGTCGTGAAAGTCGATCGATGGACCGTTACCGGCTTCGCCCGCGTCGACAACCTGTTCGATCGCCGCTATGCGGGCTCGGTGATCATCAACGAGACCAACGGGCGCTTCTTCGAGCCGGCCCCGGGTCGCACCTACACGGTCGGACTGACCGCGTCGGTCGCGCTGTGATCCGGGCCGCAGCGTCTCCAATCGGTACGGCGTCCCCTCAATAGACCACGACCGAGCGGATCGACTCGCCGCGCTTCATCAACTCGAAGCCCTCGTTGATGTCGTCGAGCTTGAGCGTGTGCGTGATCAGGTCGTCGATGTTGAGACGGCCTTCCATGTACCAGTCGACGATCTTCGGCACGTCGGTGCGTCCGCGCGCGCCACCGAAGGCCGAGCCCCTCCACACGCGGCCGGTGACGAGCTGGAACGGTCGCGTCGAGATCTCGGCGCCGGCCTCGGCGACGCCGATGATGATCGACTGGCCCCAGCCCTTGTGGCAGCACTCGAGCGCCTGGCGCATCACCTTGGTGTTGCCGATGCACTCGAAGCTGTAGTCGGCGCCTCCGTCCGTCAGCTGCACGATCGCGTCGACGACATTCTCGACCTCCGACGGGTCGATGAAGTGGGTCATGCCGAACTTGCGCGCCATCGTCTCGCGCGCCGGGTTGAGATCGACGCCGATGATCTTGTCGGCTCCGACCATCTTCGCGCCCTGGATGACGTTCAGGCCGATCCCGCCGAGGCCGAACACGACGACGTTGGCGCCGGCCTCGACCTTGGCGGTGAACAGCACGGCACCCACGCCGGTGGTCACGCCGCAGCCGATGTAGCAGACCTTGTCGAACGGCGCGTCTTCGCGGATCTTGGCCAGCGCGATCTCCGGCACCACGATGTGGTTGGCGAAGGTCGACGTGCCCATGTAGTGGAAGATCGGCTGCTGGTCGATCGAGAAGCGGCTCGTCGCGTCGGGCATCAGGCCCTTGCCCTGGGTGCTGCGGATCGCCTGGCAGAGATTGGTCTTGCGCGACAGGCAGAACTTGCACTGGCGACATTCCGGCGTGTACAGCGGGATGACGTGGTCGCCCTTCTTCAGCGACGTGACGCCGGGGCCGACCTCCATCACGACGCCGGCGCCTTCATGACCCAGGATGGACGGGAAGATGCCTTCCGGATCCGCGCCCGACAACGTGTACCAGTCGGTATGGCAGATGCCGGTGGCCTTGACCTCGACGAGCACTTCGCCGGCCTTGGGGCCTTGCAGGTCGACTTCCTCGATGGTCAGCGGGGCGCCGGCTTTCCAGGCGATGGCGGCTTTGGTTTTCACGGTGGATTCCTCGATTCGTGGCGCGCCGATGGAGGACGCGCCGGGTACATGTTCGGGTCGGTCACTGCATCGTGGCGATCATCTTCTCCAGCTTGACCGCGTCTGCCGCGAAGGTGCGGATGCCTTCGGCGAGCTTCTCCGTCGCCATCGCGTCGTCGTTCATCTCGAAGCGGAAACGCGCTTCGTCGTAGATCTTCGGCTCGACCTTCTGGCCCTGCGCCCAGCTGTCGTCGAGCTGCGGCACGACCCGCGCCGTGCTCTCGGTCAGCTTCTGCAGCAGGTCGGGACTGATCGTCAACAGGTCGCAGCCGGCCAGTCCGAGGACCTGATCGACGCTGCGGAAGCTCGCGCCCATGATCTGCGTCGGATAGCCGAGCTTCTTGAACGCGGCGTAGACGCCGCGCACGAACAGCACGCCCGGGTCCTCGCTCGGTGCGTAGCTGTCCTTGCCTTCCGCCTTCTTGTACCAGTCGGTGATGCGACCGACGAACGGCGAGATCAGCGTCGCGCCGGCCTCGGCGGCCTCGATCGCCTGCGGCATGCCGAACATCAGCGTCATGTTGCAGTGGATGCCTTCGCGCTCGAGCATCTCCACGGCGCGGATGCCTTCCCAGGTCGACGCCACCTTGATCAGCACACGGTCGCGCTCGATGCCCTGCGCCTGATAGAGCGCGATCAACTGGTGGGCCTTGGCGACCGTCGCCGCGGTGTCGAACGACAGCCGGGCGTCGACCTCGGTCGACACGCGACCCGGCACGATCTTCAGGATCTCGCCGCCGAACGCGATCAGCAGGTGGTCGATGACGTCCGATGGCGCCAATTGACGGTGCGCGTCGACGACGCCTTGCATCAGCGGCTTGTACGCGTCCTTGCCCACCGCCTTGAGGATCAGCGACGGATTGGTCGTCGCATCCTGCGGCTTGAAGTCGCGCATGGTCTCGAAGTCGCCGGTGTCGGCGACGACGGTGGTGTACTGCTTCAATTGATCGAGCTGGTTCATGGGGGCTGGTCGTGTGAGGTGAGCTTACAAAGCGCGATCCAGTGTCGCAGAGACGGGGTCGCGGGCGAATGTCGGCTTCGACACGGTATAATTCGAAAGTTTATCTTCAGCCGCCGACCGGGCATGCGATCACCGAGATCGCCGCCGCTTTCCGCGACTACCGCATCGACCCTCGCACCGCGTCACGACCGTCCCGCCGACGGGCACGGCGAGCCGCGAGCCGCGATGTCGTGAACGGGAGCGCCGGTCGGCCATGACAGGGGTTGTTCTTGTTGCCGACCGATTTCTTTCCTCCCGATCCCCACACGAGCGGGCTGGCATTGCTCGCGCTCGCCGACGGAACCGTCTTTCGCGGCACGTCCTTCGGCGCATCCGGCCAGACCATCGGCGAAGTGGTGTTCAACACGTCGATGACCGGGTATCAGGAGATCCTGACCGACCCGAGCTATTCGCGGCAGATCGTCACGCTCACCTACCCGCACATCGGCAACACCGGCACCAATGCCGAGGACGTCGAGTCGACGCGGGTCCATGCCGCCGGCCTCGTGATCCGCGACCTGCCGCGCGTCACTTCCAGCTTCCGCTCGCAGCGCAGCCTGTCGGCGTACCTGAAGGCCGAGGGCTGCGTCGCGATCGCCGGCATCGACACGCGCAAGCTGACGCGCATCCTGCGCACGAAAGGCGCGCAGAACGGCGCGATCCTCGCCGACTGTGTCGGGGACGCGTCCGATCTCGAGAAGGTCGTGTCACTGGCCCGCAGCTTCCCGGGCCTCGCCGGCCTCGATCTCGCGAAGGTCGTCAGCGTGAAGGAGGCCTACGACTGGACAGCGTCGGTCTGGAAGCTCGGCAGCGGCTACGCCACCGACGTCGAGGGCCGCTTCCACGTCGTCGCGTTCGACTACGGCGTCAAGCACAACATCCTGCGCATGCTCGCCGCACGCGGCTGCCGCATCACCGTGCTGCCGGCGCAGGCCACGGCCGAGCAGGCACTGGCGCTGGAGCCGGACGGCATCTTCCTCGCCAACGGCCCGGGCGATCCCGAACCCTGTGACTACGCAATCGCCGCGTCGCGCACGCTCATCGAGATGGGCCTGCCCACCTTCGGCATCTGCCTCGGCCACCAGATCATGGCGCTGGCCTCGGGCGCGAAGACGCTGAAGATGAAGTTCGGCCACCACGGTGCCAATCATCCGGTGCAGGACCTCGACACGAAGCAGGTGCTGATCACGTCGCAGAACCACGGCTTCGCGGTCGATGCCGATTCGCTGCCGGCCAACTGCCGCGTCACCCACGTGTCGCTGTTCGACGGATCGCTGCAGGGCTTCGCGCGCACCGACCGTCCCGCCTTCTGCTTCCAGGGTCATCCCGAGGCCAGTCCCGGTCCGCACGACATCGGCTACCTGTTCGACCGCTTCGTCGCGCTGATGGACGCGCGGGCGACTGCCTGAGCCACCAGGACTACCCATGCCAAAGCGCACAGATCTCCAATCCATCCTCATCATCGGCGCAGGCCCGATCGTCATCGGCCAGGCCTGCGAGTTCGACTATTCCGGCGCGCAGGCCTGCAAGGCACTGCGCGAGGAGGGCTATCGCGTCGTGCTCGTGAACTCGAATCCGGCGACGATCATGACCGACCCTGAGACGGCCGATCGCACCTACATCGAGCCGATCACGTGGCAGGTCGTCGAGAAGATCATCGCGGTCGAGCGGCCCGACGCGATCCTGCCGACGATGGGTGGCCAGACCGCGCTCAACTGTGCGCTCGACCTGCATCGCCACGGCGTGCTCTCGAAGTACGGCGTCGAGCTGATCGGCGCGTCGCCCGAGGCCATCGACAAGGCCGAGGACCGCAGCAAGTTCAAGGCCGCGATGACCAAGATCGGCCTGGGCTCTGCGCGCTCCGGGATCGCGCACACGCTCGACGAGGCGTGGGACGTGCAGCGCTCGCTCGGCTTCCCGTCGATCATCCGGCCGAGCTTCACGCTCGGCGGCACCGGCGGCGGCATCGCCTACAACGGCGAGGAGTTCGAGACCATCTGCAAGCGCGGCCTCGAGGCGTCGCCGACGAAGGAGCTGCTGATCGAGGAGTCGCTGATCGGCTGGAAGGAGTTCGAGATGGAGGTCGTGCGCGATCGCGCCGACAACTGCATCATCGTCTGCTCGATCGAGAATCTCGATCCGATGGGCATCCACACCGGCGACTCGATCACGGTGGCGCCGGCGCAGACGCTGACCGACAAGGAATACCAGCTGATGCGCAACGCGTCGATCGCGATCCTGCGCGAGATCGGCGTCGACACCGGCGGGTCGAACGTGCAGTTCGCGATCGACCCCAGGGACGGTCGCATGATCGTCATCGAGATGAACCCGCGCGTGTCGCGCTCGTCTGCATTGGCGTCCAAGGCGACCGGCTTCCCGATCGCCAAGATCGCGGCCAAGCTCGCGGTCGGCTACACGCTCGACGAACTGCGCAACGACATCACCGGCGGCGCGACGCCGGCGAGCTTCGAGCCGTCGATCGACTACGTCGTCGTCAAGGTGCCGCGCTTCGCGTTCGAGAAATTCCCGCAGGCCGACGCGCATCTGACGACACAGATGAAGTCGGTCGGCGAGGTGATGGCGATCGGCCGCACGTTCCAGGAGTCGTTCCAGAAGGCGCTGCGCGGACTTGAGGTCGGGGTCGACGGCATGAACGAGATGACGAAGGACCGCGAGAAGATCGAGATCGAGCTCGGCGAGCCCGGTCCCGAGCGCATCTGGTACGTGGGCGATGCGTTCGCGATGGGGATGAGTGTCGAGGAGGTCGGGCAGCTCACGCACATCGACCCGTGGTTCCTCGTGCAGATCAAGGAGATCGTCGACATCGAGCTCAAGCTCGAGCGCACGAAGCTGTCGGAGATCGACCGCACGACGCTGTACCAGCTCAAGCGCAAGGGATTCTCGGATCGCCGTCTCGCGTACCTGATGAAGACCACCGAGCACAAGGTGCGGGACCGGCGCATCAGGGAAGGCGTGCGGCCGGTCTACAAGCGCGTGGACACCTGCGCCGCCGAGTTCGCGACCAGTACCGCGTATCTCTATTCGACCTACGAAGGGCTCGGTGACGAGGCGGAATGCGAGGCCATGCCGACCGATCGGCAGAAGATCATCGTGCTCGGCGGCGGACCGAACCGCATCGGGCAGGGTATCGAGTTCGACTACTGCTGCGTGCATGCCGCGCTGGCGCTGTCGGCCGATGGCTACGAGACCATCATGGTCAACTGCAATCCCGAGACGGTGTCGACCGACTACGACACCAGCGACCGGCTGTACTTCGAGCCGGTCACGCTGGAAGACGTGCTCGAGATCGTCGCGAAGGAAAAGCCGGTCGGGGTGATCGTGCAGTACGGCGGCCAGACGCCGCTCAAGCTCGCGAAGGCGCTCGAAGCCGCAGGCGTGCCCATCATCGGCACGTCGCCCGACGCGATCGACCTGGCCGAGGACCGCGAGCGCTTCCAGGGACTGATCACCAAGCTCGGGCTGCTGCAGCCGCCCAACCGCACGGCGCGCAGCGAGAAGCAGGCGCTGGAGCGCGCCGAGGAGATCGGCTATCCGCTGGTGGTGCGCCCGAGCTACGTGCTCGGCGGCCGCGCGATGGAGATCGTCCACGAGCAGCGCGACCTCGAGCGGTACATGCGGGAGGCGGTGAAGGTTTCCCATGATTCCCCCGTGTTGCTGGATCGCTTCCTCAACGACGCGATCGAGGTCGACGTCGACGCGATCTGCGACGGCCGCGGCGAGGACTCGCGCGTCTTCATCGGCGGCGTGATGGAACACATCGAGCAGGCGGGCGTGCATTCGGGCGACTCGGCGTGCTCGCTGCCGCCGTATTCGCTGTCGACCGAGATGGTCGCCGAGTTGAAGCGTCAGACCGAGATGATGGCGCGCGCGCTCGGCGTGGTCGGTCTGATGAACGTGCAGTTCGCGATCCAGAAGGACGTCGTCTACGTGCTCGAGGTCAATCCACGCGCGTCACGGACCGTGCCCTACGTGTCGAAGGCCACCGGCCTGCAGCTCGCCAAGATCGCGGCGCGCTGCATGGCCGGCCGCTCGCTCGACGAGCAGGGCATCGGCGCCGAGGTGCGCCCCGACTACTTCTCGGTCAAGGAAGCGGTGTTCCCGTTCGTCAAGTTCCCGGGTGTCGACACCATCCTCGGGCCGGAGATGAAGTCGACCGGCGAGGTGATGGGCGTGGGCACCACCTTCGGCGAGGCGTTCGTCAAGTCGCAGGTCGCGGCCGGGATCAAGCTGCCGTCGCCCAAGGGCGTCGACGGCAAGGGTCCGGGCAAGGTCTTCATCAGCGTGAAGAACGCCGACAAGCCGAAGGCCGTAGAGGTCGCTCGCGAGTTGAAGGCCATGGGATTCCCGCTGGTCGCCACCCGAGGCACCGCGTCGGCGATCGTCGCGGCCGGCATCGCCTGCGAGAGCGTCAACAAGGTCGCCGAGGGGCGGCCGCACATCGTCGACATGGTCAAGAACGGCGACGTGGCGCTGGTGATCAACACGGTCGAGGAGAAGCGCAACGCCATCACCGATTCGCGCTCGATCCGGACGACTGCCCTGGCACAGCGCGTGACGCAATACACCACCATCGCCGGGGCCTGGGCCGCGGTCGAGGGCATGCGGCTGATGCACGAGCGCGGCGACGAGATCTCGGTGTTCGATTTACAAGGACTGCACCGCGCCTTAAACTAGAGGTCTTCATGTCGCCCTACAGGGCGATTTTCAACAGAGGTCGCTGCCGGCGGACTTGTCGGCAGCGACCTCTGTCATTTGAGGCCGTCCGCAGCGCATCGCGCCGTCCGCATTCTGCAAAAGTACCTATGAGCGCCATTCCCATTACCGTCCGCGGTGCCGAACTGATGAAGCAGGAGCTGCATCAGCTCAAGACCGTCGAACGCCCCAACGTCATCAACGCGATCGCCGAGGCGCGCGCGCACGGCGACCTGTCCGAGAACGCCGACTACGATGCCGCGAAGGAACGCCAGGGTTTCATCGAAGGCCGCATCCAGGACCTCGAAGGCAAGCTGTCGAATGCCCGCGTGATCGATCCCGCCACGCTCGACGCCGAGGGCCGCGTCGTCTTCGGCACGACCGTCGAACTGGAGGACCTTGAGTCGAGTTCCAAGGTGGTGTACCAGATCGTCGGAGACGACGAGGCCGACATCAAGGTCGGCAAGATCTCGATCTCCAGCCCGATCGCGCGGGCGCTGATCAACAAGGTCGAGGGCGACGTCGCGGAGGTCCAGGCCCCGGCCGGCATTCGCGAGTACGAGATCCTGGCCGTTCGTTACGTCTGACCTGGCGCCCCGCTTGACCTCCTGGAAGGTGCGCATCGCCCGAAAGGCGGCGTCGCTGTGGTGCGCGGCGGCGCTCGGGGCGCTGCTGTTCTCAGTGCGGATCGCGACGACGGTGTTCGCGGACATGCCCGGGGACAGAGCGCTGGCCGGGCGCATCGCCGGGCGCGCGTTCACCGGGGCCTACGCGATCGCGATGGTGGCGGCGGTGATCGCGGTGATCGTGGTCTGGCTGTCGCGGACCGTGGGCTCGCGCGTCGATCGCTGGATCGCGGCCGGGCTGCTGGTGGCGGCGGCGACGGAACTGTTCTGGATCGCGCCGGCGATCACGCAGCATGGTGCCGGCTGGCCCGGATCCTTCGCGAGCCTGCACGCGACCGGCGGCGCGCTGCACCTGCTGCTGGCCGTCTGCGCGCTCGTCCTGGCCTGGCGGCTGCTGGACGGCGCCGACGAAGCCGCGGCCTGACTGCGTCAGCGGTTCTGGAACGCCTTCTTGCTGGAGCGCTGGCCCGACTTGCGGACGCGGGCGGTGCGGGGCGGGGCGTCGTCCACCTTCGCCTTGCGGGTCGACACCCGGCTGTAGGGGTCGCGCGGCTTGGCGGATTTCTTGGCGGCGGCCTTCTTCGCGGCCGGTGAGCGGAACAGCGGCTCGTCCGGATCGAGCGGCTTCTGGCGGTAGAACACCAGCAGCTTGCCGATCACCTGAACCGACGCGGCCGACAGTTCGTCCACCACCCGGTCGCGCATCCCCAGGCGCGCGTCGCGGTCGTCCCCGGCGACCCGCACCTTGATGAGCTCGTGGGCGGTGAGGCTGCGGTCGATCTCGGCCAGGACGCCCGGCGTCAGGCCGGCGTCGCCCACCAGGACGACCGGGTCGAGCGCGTGGGCACGCGCCTTGAGAGTCTTGCGTTCGGAGGGTGTGAGGGACTGCGGCATGATGTTCGACGATCGAAAGAGGGCGGCGTCGCGGCCCCGGCGGGACCACGCGCGAAGGCGCGGAGCATAACAACAATGGCGAAGAACAAATTCAATACCGCGTGGTTGCACGACCACATCAACGATCCCTACGTGAAGCTCGCGCAGAAGCACGGCTACCGGGCGCGCGCCGCTTACAAGCTCAAGGAGATCGACGAGACCGACAAGCTGATCCGGCCCGGCGACGTCGTCATCGACCTCGGGGCCACCCCGGGATCGTGGTCGCAGTACGTCCGCGAGCGGCTGAAGAAGGGCGACGGCGAGGGCGCGGGAATCAACGGACGCATCATCGCGCTCGACCTCCTGCCGATGGAGCCGATCGCCGACGTCGACTTCTTCCTCGGGGATTTCCGTGAAGACGAGGTCCTCGCGCAGCTCGAAGCGCGCCTGGCCGACCTCGTCGCGCTCTCCCCGGACGGACGCTGCGTCGACCTTGTCCTTTCCGACATGGCCCCCAACCTTTCGGGAGTCGGCCTAGCGGATGCGGCGCGGATGCAGCACGTGATCGAACTGGCGACGGATTTCGCGGTCAGGTACCTGAAGCCGAAGGGCGCGCTGCTGGTCAAGGCGTTCCACGGCAGCGGTTACAGCCAGATTGTCGAGGCGATGAAGCGGGAATTCACGACGGTGGCGCCGCGCAAGCCCAAGGCCTCGCGGGACCGTTCGTCGGAAACCTTCATCCTCGCGAAGGGCCTGAAACGGCCTTCGAAGGTTTCGGTATAGATTGCAGGGTGTTGTTTGGCGCGCCGCCGGTCGGCGGATTCGTGCGCCGGAACGGTCGAACGACTAGAATCTGTGGTGCGTGCGTCGGGTGGTCAGTGGGACGGCAGCGGCCGTCACACATCGAGCAGGAGAAAACTTTGAACAACATGTTATCCAAGGCTGCGATCTGGATGGTGATCGCCCTCGTCCTGTTCGTCGTGTTCAAGCAGTTCGAGACGCGTCGTCAGGTGGCGGAGCCCGTCAGTTACACGCAGTTCATGGACGACGCCAAGAGCGGCCGCGTCAAGAGGGTCGACGTGCAGGGCCGCAACCTCACCGTCACCCCCACTGAAGGCAAGCAGTACGTCATCGCCTCCCCGGGCGACGCGTGGATGGTCGGCGACCTGATGAAGTTCGGCGTCCAGGTGTCGGCCAAGCCCGAGGAAGAGCAGTCGGTGCTGATGTCGATCTTCATCTCGTGGTTCCCGATGCTGCTGCTGATCGGCGTGTGGGTCTTCTTCATGCGACAGATGCAGGGCGGCGGGCGCGGCGGCGCGTTCTCGTTCGGCAAATCGCGCGCCAAGATGCTCGACGAGAACAGCAATCAGGTCACCTTCGCCGACGTCGCCGGTTGCGACGAAGCCAAGGAAGACGTGTCCGAACTGGTCGACTTCCTGCGCGACCCCTCCAAGTTCCAGAAGCTCGGAGGCCGCATCCCGCGTGGCGTGCTGATGGTCGGCTCGCCGGGAACCGGCAAGACGCTGCTCGCCCGCGCGATCGCCGGCGAGGCCAAGGTGCCGTTCTTCTCGATTTCCGGGTCCGATTTCGTCGAGATGTTCGTCGGCGTCGGTGCGGCCCGGGTCCGCGACATGTTCGAGACCGCCAAGAAGCACGCCCCCTGCATCATCTTCATCGACGAGATCGACGCGGTCGGTCGTCAGCGCGGCGCCGGACTCGGCGGCGGCAACGACGAGCGCGAACAGACCCTCAACCAGATGCTGGTCGAGATGGACGGATTCGAGACGGGTCAGGGCGTGATCGTGATCGCGGCCACCAACCGTCCGGACGTGCTCGATCCGGCCCTGCTGCGCCCGGGTCGCTTCGACCGCCAGGTCGTCGTACCGCTGCCGGACATCCGCGGGCGCGAGCAGATTCTCAACGTGCACATGCGCAAGGTGCCGGTCGCCCAGGACGTCAAGGCGGACATCATCGCCCGCGGCACGCCCGGCATGTCGGGCGCGGACCTGGCCAACCTGGTCAACGAGGCGGCGCTGTTCGCGGCCCGTCGCGTCGGTCGTCTCGTCGAGATGATCGATTTCGAGAAGGCCAAGGACAAGATCATCATGGGCGCCGAGCGCCGCACGATGGTCATGGACGAGGAAGAGCGTCGCAACACGGCCTACCACGAGTCCGGCCACGCCATCCTCGGCAAGCTGCTGCCCAAGTGCGATCCGGTCCACAAGGTGACGATCATCCCGCGCGGACGTGCGCTGGGCGTCACGATGTCGCTGCCCGAGAAGGACAAGTACTCGTACGACCGCGACTACATCCTCCAGCAGATCTCGATGCTGTTCGGCGGCCGCATCGCCGAGGAGGTGTTCATGAATCAGATGACCACCGGCGCGTCGAACGACTTCGAGCGCGCGACCGAGATGGCCCGCAACATGGTGACGCGCTATGGCATGAGCGACCGGCTCGGACCGATGGTCTACGCCGAGAACGAGGGGGAGGTCTTCCTGGGTCGTTCGGTCACGAGCACCAAGAACGTGTCCGAATCCACGATGCAGAAGGTCGACGACGAGATCCGTCGCATCATCGACGAGCAGTACCAGCTCGCGAAGCGGCTGATCATCGAGAACCGGGAGAAGGTCGAGGCCATGACCAAGGCGCTGCTCGAGTGGGAGACCATCGACGCCGACCAGATCAACGACATCGTCGAAGGCAAGCCGCCGCGTCCGCCGAAGCCGCCCAGCAGCTCGACGAATTCGCCGACGCTGAGCACGACGTCGGGAACGGGCGCCCAGCCGAGCGTGACGGCCCCGGCCTGATCGTCCAGCGCCTTCGAGATCGCCCGGTTCGTCCGGGCGATTTTCGTTCGAAGCCCGATTGATGAACCGCGTGCCTGCCGCACCGGGTCGCACGTTGCGCTGCGGCCGGTTTCGCCTCCACCTCGGCCGTCCCATCGTGATGGGGATCGTCAACCTGACGCCGGACTCGTTCTCCGACGGGGGCCGCTTCGAGCAGCTCGACCAGGCCGTGGCGCGCGCGGTGCAACTGATCGACGAGGGCGCCGACCTGATCGACGTCGGTGCCGAATCGACGCGACCCGGGGCCGTGACCGTGCCGGACACGGAGGAAGCGGCGCGCCTGCTGCCGTTCCTGTCGGCCCTCCGCGACGCGCGGGTGCCCGTCTCCGTGGACACGCGCAAGCCCGCGGTGATGCGCCGCGTACTCGATGCCGGGGCGTCGATGATCAACGATGTCGCGGGCTTCGCGAGCGTCGACGCACGGGTAGCGGTCGCCGGTTCCGACTGCGCGGTGTGCGCGATGCACATGCAGGGCGAACCCGCGACGATGCAGCGCGACCCGGCCTACGGCGATGTCGTCGCGGAGGTCGCTACATTTCTCCGGCAGCGCGCCGATGCACTGTTCGGGGCCGGCGTCGCTCGCGACCGGGTCGTGCTCGACCCCGGCTTCGGCTTCGGCAAGGGTTTCGACCACAACCTGGCGCTGTTGCGCAGGCTCGACACGATCGTCGACCTCGGCTTTCCGGTGCTGGTCGGCCTGTCCCGCAAGGGCATGATCGGAACGATCACAGGAAAGCCGGTGGCCGAACGACTGGTCGGCAGCGTGGCAGCCGCTCTGGTCGCCGTCGAGAGCGGGGCGTCGATCGTGCGGGTCCACGACGTGGCTGCGACGGTCGATGCACTGCGGGTCTGGAGCGCGGTACGGCACGACCCGGCGTAGGCGGACGCCTCCGTGTTTCCATCCATTCACTCGTCGGGGCCGGTGTAGCATCCGCCCTCTCGAAGCGGGGAGAGTTTCGGCAATGAGCAGAAAGTATTTCGGGACGGACGGCGTGCGCGGTCGGGTCGGCGAGGCGCCGATCACGGCCGATTTCATGCTGCACCTCGGTCATGCCGCGGGTCAGGTCTTCAAGCGCCACGACACCGGTTCGAAGCCGACCGTGCTGATCGGCAAGGACACGCGCGTTTCGGGCTACATGATCGAGGCGGCGCTCGAGGCCGGGTTCACGTCGGCTGGCGTCAACGTCCAGCTCACCGGGCCGCTGCCGACCGCCGCGGTCGCCTATCTCACGCGTGCGCTGCGGCTGTCCGCCGGCGTGGTGATCAGCGCGTCGCACAATCCTTACTACGACAACGGCATCAAGTTCTTCTCCGCCGAAGGCGCCAAGCTGCCCGACGCGGTCGAACTGGAGATCGAGGCCCTGCTCGAGAAGCCGATGATCTGCGCACCGTCCGAGTCGATCGGCCGCGCCAAGCGCATCGACGACGCGGCCGGGCGCTATATCGAGTTCTGCAAGAGCACGTTCCCCAACGAGCTGAACCTCAAGGGCATGCGCATCGTGGTCGATTGCGCCAACGGCGCCGCCTACGAGATCGCGCCGCACGTCTTCCACGAACTGGGAGCCGAGATCATCCCGATCGGCGCGTCGCCGGACGGCTTCAACATCAACGAGAAGATCGGCGCGACGCATCCGAAGGCGTTGCAGGCCGCGGTGAAGACGCATCGCGCGGATCTTGGCATCGCCCTCGACGGCGACGCCGACCGGTTGCTGATGATCGACGCGGCCGGCCGCCTCTACAACGGCGACGAGCTGCTCTACGTCGTGGTGTGCGACGGCATCGAGCAGGGCAAGCAATCCGGGGTCGTCGGCACGCTGATGACCAATCTTGCCGTCGAGAACGCCCTCAGGCACCTGCACGTCCCGTTCGCGCGCGCCAAGGTCGGCGATCGCTACGTGCTGGAGATGATGGTGGAGAAGGGCTGGCTGTGGGGCGGGGAGAGCTCGGGGCATCTGCTGTGCCTCGACAAGCACACGACCGGCGACGGCATCGTCAGCGCGCTGCAGGTGCTCTCGTCGATCCGCCGCAACGGGCGCACGCTGGCCGAACTGACGGCCGCGGTCAGCCTGTACCCGCAGACCATGATCAACGTCAAGATCGGAAAGGGTTTCGACTGGGAGCGCTACGCGCCGCTGGCCCGGGCGCGCGAGTCGGTGGCGGCCGACCTCGGCGAGAACGGCCGCATCCTGATCCGTCCGTCCGGTACCGAGCCCCTCCTGCGGGTGATGGTGGAGGCCGAATCCGAGGTCGTCGCGGCCACCGCGGCCAAGCGCCTGGTGGCCAGTCTGGAAGGGGCAGTCTGAGCGGCCGGCGCCCCTCGAGAAGTGTCATGACATTGTCATTGCGCGTACTTATTGTTCGCCCCGCTCAGTCGGACAATCAATTCGCTGCACTTCTCAAGGAAATCCCCCATGAATTTCGTCTCGAAAGCTGCCTTCGCAGCGCTTTTGGTCGTCGGTAGCGCGCACGCGGCCGACATCACCGGCGCCGGTGCCAGCTTCCCGGCACCGGTCTACTCCAAGTGGGCCGACGCCTACAACAAGGCCACCAGCAATCGCCTGAACTATCAGTCGATCGGCTCCGGTGGCGGCATGAAGCAGATCGAGGCCAAGACGGTTGACTTCGGCGCTTCGGATGCTCCGCTCAAGCCGGAAGAGCTGGATGCCAAGGGACTCGTCCAGTTCCCGACGGTCATCGGTGGCATCGTGCCGGTGTTCAACCTTCCCGGCATCGAGGCCGGCAAGCTGCGCCTCACCGGTCAGGTCCTCGGCGACATCTTCCTGGGCAAAGTCACCAAGTGGAACGACGAGGCCATCAAGGGCTTGAACCCGTCGCTCACCCTGCCGGACACGGCGATCGCCGTCGTGCACCGCGCCGACGGCTCGGGCACCTCGTTCAACTTTACCAACTACCTCTCGAAGGTCAATGCCGAGTGGAAGGCCAAGGTCGGTGAAGGCACCGCGCCGAACTGGCCGCTGGGGACTGGTGGCAAGGGCAACGAGGGTGTCTCGGCATTTGTCCA
>Ga0209724_1000448_pt1 | contig 39784 bp, 37 predicted proteins | sample grotaG_FD_184143 | JGI IMG/M metagenome (GOLD analysis project Ga0209724, IMG submission 184143) | Glacier valley bacterial and archeal communities from Borup Fiord, Nunavut, Canada, to study Microbial Dark Matter (Phase II) -... | ecosystem: Environmental > Aquatic > Freshwater > Ice > Glacier ... | reverse complement strand
GCATCTCGGGGGCATCTCGGGGGCATCTCGGGGGCATCTCGGGGGCATCTCGGGGGCATCTCGGGCGCATCTCGGGCGCATCTCGGGCGCACGCGCAAACAGGCCGTTGCAGGAAGCTACGACTGGCCGGCGACCGGCGTGGCCGGCAAGAACACGTTCGCGCGGTAGTAGCGAAGCTCGTCGATCGACTCCCGGATGTCGTCGAGCGCGCGATGGGTCTCTTTTTTCTTGGTCTGTTTCGCGGTGATCGCAGGGAACCAGCGGCGCGATAGCTCCTTGATCGTCGAGACGTCGACCATCCGATAGTGCAGGCGCTCGTCGAGAAGTGGCATGTACTTGCGAACGAAGCGGCGATCTTGATGAATCGAGTTACCCGCGAGCACCGGGCGATCTTTCGCGCTGACATGCGCATTGATGAACGCGATGGTCTGCGCCTCGGCATCGGCGTCGCTGACGGTAGATGCCTTGACGCGATCGACGAGCCCCGAACCACCGTGGTGCTTGGAGTTCCAGTCATCCATCGCGGCGAGGACCTCGTCGGATTGATGGATGACGAGGTCAGGGCCGACCGCGATCTCGACGAGGTTGCCGTCGGTGAGGATCGTCGCCATCTCGATGATCCGCTCTTTGCCGGGATCGAGCCCCGTCATCTCCATATCGAGCCAGACCAGCACGTCTGCGGGCATGGCGCGGACACTACATCGTTCGCCCTTCGTGGGCCACAACTGGCGGGTGCTAGCCTAGGCCGCGTGCGTCGAGGGCGATGCAGCTGCGCGCGCAGCGTCGGCATCGGCCCCCGGCGGCAGGCCCCAGCCCAGCTCGTAGCCGCTGTCCTCCCGCGCCGAGCGCGTGCCCCGGGGCCCCCCGATGATTGCGAGTTGATCGAGCGTGACGAGTGCCGGATGGATCACGCCGCACGCGTGGGCGAGGTGAGTGAGCTCTTTGCGCAGCGTGGCGAGGTAGTTCGCGAGCCGCGCCGATTTCAACGTGGGATCGAGGCCGCGCATCAGCCACTTGTTCTGGGTCGCGACACCGGTCGGGCAGTGGCCGGTATGGCAGCGCTGGGCCTGGATACAGCCGACCGAGAGCATGGCTTCGCGCGCGACGTTGACGAGGTCGCAGCCGAGCCCGATCGCCATCAGGGCGTTCTCGGGAAACCCGAGCTTGCCGGAGCCGATGAAGACGACGTGGTGATGAATACCGACCTCGGCGAACGTCCGATAGACCTCCGCGAAGCCGAGCCGGAACGGCAGCGCGACGTGATCCGTGAACACCAGCGGAGCGGCACCGGTACCACCTTCGCCACCATCGATCGTGACGAAATCAGGTGCGCGCTTGGTGTGATCGATCTCGCGGGCGAGGTCGCGCCAGAACTGCAAATCACCAACCGCCGACTTGATTCCGACCGGCAGGCCGGTCGCGTCGGCGAGCATCTCGATCCAGTCGAGCATGCTCGACACGTCGGAGAACGCGCTGTGCCGCGCGGGCGAGATACAGTCGCGCTCCATCGAGATGCCACGAATCTTCGCGATCTCCGGCGTGATCTTTGCCTTCGGCAGTACGCCGCCGAGCCCGGGCTTCGCACCCTGCGAGAGCTTGATCTCGATCGCTCGGACCTTCGCCGATCCGATCGATTCCTTGAACTTCTCGAGCGAGAATTTGCCGTCGGCATCGCGGCAGCCGAAGTAACCGGTCCCGATCTGCCAGATGATATCGCCGCCCTTGCGGTGATAATTTGAGATGCCGCCTTCGCCCGTATTCTGCAGCGCGCCTGCGAGTGCGACGCCGCGGTTGATCGCTTCGACCGCGTTCGGCGATAACGAGCCGTAGCTCATCGCCGAGGTGTTGACGATCGAAGCCGGCCGGAACGCATGCTTGCGATTGCGATACCCACCGAGCACGCGGATGCACGGCAGCGGATAGTTGCTGTCGTAGCCGGGCTCGCCGGGATGCGGCGTGTGGATCGGGAACGCGCTGTGGCGAACGAGGATGTAGCCGGGCTTCTCGATGTCGTTATCGGTGCCGAACCCGAAGTAGTTGTTCTCGCGCTTGGCTGACGAGTAAATCCAGCGTCGCTGATCGCGCGAGAACGGCCGCTCTTCGTCGTTGCTCGTGACGATGTACTGGCGCAGCTCGGGACCCAGCGCCTCGAGCCAGTAGCGGAAGTGCCCGACGATCGGAAAGTTGCGGATGATCGAGTGGCGCTTCTGAACCAGATCGTGCACGAGCACGAGCATCAGAAACGCGCAAAACCCGAGGCCGACCCAGGCCCATGTCGCCATCTTGCGATACTACAGCTAGTCCCCGGACCAGTACCGGATGGGCCCCGTGTCCATGTGGACGAAGCCGCTTTGGAGATAGATCCCGACGCCGCCCTTCTTCTGCGTCTTTGCCCAGGCCTGGAGCTGCTGGGTCGTGACGGTCGCCAGAAAGAAGTCGATCGCATTGCCGTGTGTGTGCTGGCTGTCGCGCGCGACCTGGTGACCCTTCTTGCGGAGGATCAGGTTGAACTTCGGGTGGCGAAACGCCGACACGATGTTGACCGTGTCGATCTTGAAGTGCCGAGCGGCTGCGACGACGATCGGCACGAGCTGGGGATCCATCCGCATCGCCTTGTTCGTGTAATGGTCGCGCAGGAAGTGATCCGTGCTCGCGGGCAGCGCGGTCGGATCGACCGCAAGCCACTCGTTCGTGTGCTCGTTGAAGAGGTTGACCAGCGGCGCTGGCTTCGTGCCGGGCGCGGGCGGGTCAGGATGCTTCAGCGTCTTGGTCGCGGCTTCGCGGTCCTTCTTAGACGCCTCGGCGTGGCTGCTAGAGGTGAGCGCGAGCAGGATCGCGACCGCCTTCACGGCGAACGGCGCTTTAGCGGCACCAGCACTTCGTTGAGCGAACCCGAACGAAAGCCGGCGAGATCGAGCGCGACGTACGCGAAGCCGAGCTGCTTGCCGAGCGCGACGACGGCGTCGCGGACCTCGATCATCCGTGCGAGCTCGCCGGTCTCTACTTCGAGCCGCGCGATCGTGTCGTGGAAGCGCACGCGGAGCTGGCGAAACCCGAGCGCGCGCAGGCCGTCTTCGAAATCGTCGACGCGGCGCAGCCGGTCTTGCGTGATCTGCGTGCCGTACGGAAACCGCGACGACAAGCAGGCGAGCTGTGGCTTGTCCCAGGTCGAGAGCCCGAGCTCTTTCGACAGCGCGCGAATTTCGGTCTTGGCGAGCCCGACATCCACCATCGGCATGGCCGCACCACGTGCACGTGCGGCCGCGATGCCAGGGCGCACATCGCCCAGGTCGTCGGTGTTCGTGCCGAGCATGATCGGTGCGTTGCCCAGCGCGGTGGCAATCGGTTGCGCGACACCCATCAGCTCGGTCTTGCACATCGCGCAGCGATGGGTCGGGTTCTCGGCAAACCCCGGGACCTCGAGCTCGTGCGAATCGATGACGTGGTGCCGCGCGCCGAGGCCGAGTTGCCTGGCTAGCGAGATGGCTTCCTGGACCTCGCTGCGCGCCATCGTGGGCGACACGGCGGTCACGGCATGGACGCGGTCACCGAGCGCGTCGACGGCGACCTTCAGCAGGAACGCAGAATCCACGCCGCCCGAGAACGCGACGACCACTTGGCCGTAGCCTTGGAGCTGAGTGCGCAGCGCTTCGAGCTTTCCGTCCGCCGACAACATCGGAGCTAGCCTAGCACCTCGCTGGCCCACCGCGCGATCTCGACGAAATCACCCGACTGGAACAGCGCAGCCTCGGTCAGTCCCGTCGCCGTCACCCCGATCACGAGGTGGTCGACGGGGTAACCGGCGTTCCTGGCGATCTCGCGATCGATTTCCGAGAAGTACGCACGGCCGTTCGTGTGCGAGTGATAGAGCACGCGCGCCGGTGCCGGCGTGGCAAAGCTCCTCGCGAACGCGATCAGCTCCGTACCGGCGATCACGAAGCCGGTGTCAGCGCCACGCTCCGGCGCGGTGGGATGAAGGCCCTCCGCTTGCGCATTGGTGCACGGGACGACGCGATCGGTGATGTAGCCGCAGCACTCGGCGGGGAAGCACGCCTTCGCGTGCGCGCCGATCGCGCGGAGCATCGCGGGGCTGATCATCGAGCCGACGCGGCGACGAGGAACGCGGTCGCCGCGAGCCCTCCGCGCCAGTACGCGAGCGCGACTTCATCGCCCGGCGCGCTCGGCCACCACACCGGGCGTGGCGCGAGCACGACCTCGTACTCGGTGGTGCGTAGGGTCAGCGGCTCTTTCGCGGTCGCGCCGTCGGGCTCGGCGATCACGCGGGTATCGGGCGCGTGGGTCGCGACCTCGGCGCGCTGCGCGGCGGTCGACTGCGTGACGATCAACGTGCCGACGCCCGCGGCGGCGAGGAACTGCGCGGCGATCAGCTCGGCGCGCGGATCCGGTTCGCGTAGCGTGAGCTTCGCGGTCGAGACCATGATCGCGGTCTGCCCGAGCCCCCCGATCTCGGGGAGTTGGATATGCCGCGCGTAGCGCTGTGCTTGATCGTCGCGCACGCGCTCAGCCGCCAGCGATCGCCGGGATGATCGAGATTTCGTCGCGTGCGGTGACCGGCGTGTCGAGGCCTTGGAGCCCTTCGATATCGTCGGGACCGACGTAGATCCTGATGAACGGCTTCACGGTCGCGCCGTCCATCACCTTGCCGCCGATGCCAGGATGCTTCTGTTCGAGCGCGGCGAGCGCGGCGCGCACGGTTGCGGCCTCGATCTCGACCTCGGCAAGGTTTGCGGTCAGCTGGCGCAGTGCGCCCGGGATCCGAATCAACGCCATATCAAGCCACCTTTTCCTGGGGTCGCTGCGCACACGCGGAGCACTCCGCGCGGCGCGAGAACCGAACGATCCGAGGCTCGCTCGAGACGCGGAGGTCGTCGAAGACATAGAGCGTGCCGAGCCCATCGGCGGTCGGTCGCCGTGCCTGCGCGAGCGCGAGCGCGAGAGCTGCAGCAAGACCGCCGATCGCACCAACGATCGGGCCGAGCACGCCTGCGGCGGCACACGTCGCGGCAGCGACCGGCTCCTCGAAGAAGCACCGGTAGCACGCCGTGCCCGGCGCGCCGGCGAGCACGTTTCCGCCGAACCGCAGCGCGGCCGCGATCACGTACGGGATGCCTCGGGCGACCGCCCAATCGGCGACCGCAAACTTGGTCACCGGGTCATCACTACCGTCGACGATCAGCTCGCAATCGCCCGAGATGTCATCGGCATCGTCGGCAAGCCAGCGCAGCTTGTAGCCCTTCGCACGGCCACCGCGTTCGCTCACACGGGCCGCTAGAGTGGTCGCTTTGGCAGCGCCGAGGTCGGCGGCGGCGAACTGGATCTGGCGATGCAGGTTCGTGGTCTCGACGACATCGGGATCGATGATCACGAGCTCGACGCCGGCCGCGCCGAGTGCGAGCGCCAAGGGACCTCCAAGTCCACCGGCCCCGACGATCGTCGCCTTCATGCCGGCGGTTTCCCGCAGACCGTGCAGACGTTGCCCGGGCCGATCACTCCAACACAGGCGCCATCGCTGCACAGGATGCGGCGCGACCATTCGTGATCGTCGGTCGAGGCAGCGGGAGCGAGCGCGGCATCGCGCTCGTCCTCGACCGCGTTGTCGCTCTTGTCGCTCTTGTCGCTCTTGTCGCTCTTGTCGCTCTTGTCGCTCTTGTCGCTCTTGTCGCTCTTGTCGCCCTTGTCGCCCTTGTCGCTCTTGTCGCTGTCACTCTCGTCGCTGTCGTCATCACCACCTGGCGCATCGGCCTCGGTCGAGGCTGGCTCGACGAGCCCGCGCTCGCGCTCGTTGTTCCACGCAGGTAAAACATGGCCGCACACTTTGCAGCGGCCTTCGAGCCCGATCACACCGGTGCACGCACCGTCCGGGCAAACTTCGCGATGATCCCATTCGTCGACTGTCATGTTCCGCCAAGCGCCGCGTATAGATCAGCGGCGGGGTAGAAGGTGACGTCCACGTCGCCGAAGCGCAACAGCGCACGCGATACCAATCGCTGCTCTTTGCGCGGTTCGAGCACCGCGCCTTTGAGCCAGCTTCCGTTTTTGGAGCCGCCATCGGCGACCACCCAGTCGGAGCCGACCCGCTTCACGTATGCATGGAGGCGCGAGATCGAGGTTTCGGCGACCACGACATCGTTGTTCGCGGTGCGCCCGATCGTGATCCGATCCGGGAACGAGGCCCCGGGCTTCTTGGCCAGGGGGTAGACCTCGAGCTCGATCTCGTCGGGTAGATCCTTGCCGAACGGGAGGGTCTCGTCGCCCAGCGGGGTGAGGGTCTGGACGCCAGTGGATCCCGCGGCTTCGCGCTCTTTGCGATACCGCACGAGCGCCGCCGGCGCCGAGGCGCCGAGGAACCCCTCGCGCCCGAGCTGGAGGAGCTGGCGATAATGGGTCGCGGCATCGGCATCGGTACCCATGGACCTCGTCGAGGTCATCCCACAGGCCGGCCCAGGGACTCAAGCAGGGTTTGACACGTGCGTCGCCCACGAGGTAAACGTGCGTCGCCATGTACGATACGTCGGATATCCGCAAGGGCCTCAAGGTCTTGATGGACGGGAACCCCTACAACATCGTCGAGTTCCAGTTCGTGAAGCCCGGCAAAGGCGCCGCGTTCACGCGCACCAAGTTCAAGAACTTGCTGACTGGCGCTGTCGTCGAGCGGAACATCCGCTCGGGCGAGAAGCTCGAGCCGGCAAACGTCGAGTCGCGCGACATGCAGTTCCTTTACAAAGAGGGGACCGACCTCGTATTCATGGATCAGACCAGCTACGAGCAGGTCACGATCTCGACCGACATGATCGGCGATGCGCACGATCTGATGAAGGACAACCTGTCGTGCACGGTGGTGTTCTTCAACGAGCGTCCCGTCGATGTCGCGCTCCCCACGTTCGTGCAGCTCGAAGTCACGGCGTCGGAGCCGGGCGTCAAGGGCGACACCAGCGGTAACGTTCAGAAGCCCGCCACGGTCGAGACCGGCGCCACGGTCAGCGTGCCGCTGTTCATCCGTATCGGCGACATGATCAAGATCGACACTCGTACGCACGAGTACGTCGAGCGCATCAACAAGTCGTAGGTCATGCGCGGTCGCGTGATCGCGATCGATCGTGATTTCGCGTTCGTTCGCACCGAGCATCTCGACGAGCGGGTGGTGAATCCACCCGGCGCTTGGCGCATCGGAGAATTCGTCGACCTCGAGTCGCACGCGCAGCTCGCACCCGAGTGCGTGCCGGCCGAGCCGTATCCAGGACCAGGCAGCGAGGTCATGCGGCTGTCGCGGAGCCGACTCGAGAACCTGCACGCCCGCGCGCGCGCGTTGGCGACCGTGCGGCGGTTCTTCGGCGAGCGCGCCTTTCTCGAGGTCGAGACGCCGTTACTCGTGCCGAGCCCGGGTCTCGAGATCCATCTCGACGCGGTCGAGGCGGGTGATGGCTTCCTGATCACGTCGCCCGAGTATTCGATGAAGCGACTGCTCGCGGCAGGCTGCGAGCGGATCTATCAGGTCTGCAAGTGCTTCCGTGCGAACGAGCGCGGCTCGCATCACGCGAGTGAGTTCACGATGATCGAGTGGTACCGCGCGTACTCGAACATCGAAGCGATCGCCGCCGACACCGAGCAACTCGTGCATGCGGTGTGCGGCGATGTCGCGCGCGCTGGCGTTCGCAGCATCGACGTGAAGCCGCCGTGGCGGCGGATCGCGGTGCGTGCCGCGATGCAGGAATGGGCCGGGATGACCGTGATCGGGGACGAGCCCGCCGAGCAGCTCGCCCGCGAAGCTCGCAAGGCCGGCATCGAAGTCGCCGCTGGCCTCGCGTGGGACGACGTGTTCTTCACCGCATTCATCGCGCGTGTCGAGCCTGCGCTCGCTGCGCTCGACCACGCGATCTTGCTCGAAGACTGGCCGGCACCACTCGCCGCACTCGCGCGGCGCAAGCAGGGCGAACCGCAGACCGCCCTGCGCTTCGAGGCGTACGTCGGCGGCGTGGAGCTCGCGAACGCGTTCGACGAGCTCACCGATCCGGTCGAACAAGAGGCGCGGTTCCGCGAAGAGCAAGCCGTGCGGCGAGCGCGGCAGCGGCCAGTCTATCCGATCGATACCAAGCTGATTGCAGCGCTGGCGGAAGGGCTACCACCGAGTGGCGGTATCGCGCTGGGCTTCGACCGTCTCGTAATGCTGGCGACCGGTGCGACGACGATCGACGACGTCCAGGCGTTCGCCGGGCACGAACGCTGACAGCCGTGTCGCGGATCCGAGGATTCGCCTCGACCTGACAGCGCGTAATCGCTGGAAGTTGCGCGTGGCATATCAGGTGCAGACGCAACATGCATATGCTCATCGCCTTCACCGAGACCGCACTCCTGGTCCTGTGCCTCGTGAGTCCGGCGAAGGCCGCTCCGCCTGGCCTCACGATGCCCAGCGAGCCCGTGACCGACGAAGAGATTCCCGGCATCGCGATCGCCGGCGGCGTCGCCACCTCGATGTTCCTCGGTTTCGGTCTCGGCCAGGCCATCGAAGGTCGCTGGCACGACACGGGGTGGATCTTTTCGCTCGGGGAAGGGATTGCAGTCGGTGCCTTGTTCGCCGGGATGGTGATCGAGGCTGGATGCGATTTTTCGTGCAAGAGCGGTTCGGGAGTGCTCGCCATCGGCTGGATCGGATTGGTGGGTCTTCGCGTCGCCGAAGTCATCGATGCGTCCGTGGGGCCTGCTCGCCACAACAACCGAGTCCAGCGAGATCGACCGCCTGTCGCGAGCAAGCCGCGAATGATTCCCCTCGTCGTGCCTGCACCGCGGGGTGACGGAGCGCTTGCCGGCCTCGGCCTCGCTCTCAGCTTCTAGCCGAGCTTGTGGCGGCGGACCATCGCGCGCACGGTGCCGCCTGGATCGCTGGCCGTGCCGCACGCGCAGGCGAGCCGCCGGACGTCGCGAGTGCGAGCTCGAGCGCGGCTCGCTCAAGTTCGTCGCGGACCGCGCACAAGTTCATCCGACCGCCGTCGATCATCTGGCCGAGTACGGTGCGATCGAACAGCGCGGACACGTGCTCGGGCGCGCCCCGCACGATGCGCTCCGGCGGATCCGAGAGCAGGAGCTCGTCGCCGGCGAGCTCCTTCACGAGTGACTGGAAGATCACGTTGCGGAGCTCGCGCACGTTGCCGGGCCACGGATAGCGGGCGAGGGAGGCGAGGCACGTCGCGGTGACCCGCGTGATGCGATGCGTGGCGGCCGGATCCTCGCGATAAAACCGCGCGATCAAGTATTCGACGAGCTCCGGCGGATCCACGCGATGATCGCGAAGCGGCGGCACTTCGTTCCGCACGATCGCGAGGCGCTGATAGAGGTTCGCGGTTCGTGGCTGCGACGATGCGAAAATCGTTCTGTCGCCACGCGCTCTCGCCGAGCCGCGCGGTGATGTGATCTTCGATGACGCGCAGCGACTTTACTTGCAGTGTCTTCGGCGTGTCGTCGACCTCGTCCAGGCGTCGAACGCTGACAGTGATGTCGTGGATCGCAGGATCCGCTTGTTCTGGCGCCGCGTAAGCGCTTGAAGTCCGGCGTGGCATATCGGGTGCAATCACAGCGGTCACATGCGAATCACCTTGGCTTTCCTCGTTCTCGTCGCGGGCACCGCGGCCGCGCAACCCGCGATCACGCCGCCCTACGCCTACGGCACCGAGGTCTCGCAGATCCCGCAGATCTCGCAGATCTCGGACGACGATCGCGACATCATCGAGAAGGGAGACATTGGCCCGAGCCGGGCGATCGGGGGAACGCTCGCGGCTGGCTTCATCGGCTTCGGCGTGGGCCAAGGCATCGAGGGGCGCTATGGCGAGCGCGGTTGGATTTTCACGGTCGCCGATTCGGTCTCGTGCATGACCATGTTCACCGGCCTGCTAGCGATCGCCGGTGGCTCTAGCGAGAGCTCGCATTACCATGTCGCGTACGGGTTGGCGCTCGGCGGTGCGGCGGTCTGTCTCGGCTCGCGCGTGTGGCAGGTCATCGATGCAGCGGTCGCACCGGACGCCCACAACAAGCGTTACCGCGCCGCGCTCGCGCGCAACTCCGGTTACGTACGAGAGGCGAAGGTCGTACCGTACCTCGTGCCCGCCGAGCGCGGCGGTGGCGGTGTCGCTGGGATCTCGATGCGCTTCTAGCCGAGCTTGTTCGCCTCGACCCGCAGCGCCTCGAGCTTGAAGCCCCTACCCGATGTCGTGCTCAGCGAACGCCGCTCGCGCCCGTGACCAGCAGCGGTCATAGCAACACGCCGATCAGGACGCGCGCGCGTCGCTGTCGGCATCGTCGCTCTCGACCTTCTTCGGAGCGCGCTTGGTCTTGGCCACACCGGGCGCGGTCGTGCGCAGCTGCCTATCGCGCGCGATCAGCGGCGCGAGGTACTGGCCGGTGTAGCTGCGCGGGTTCTTCGCGACGACCTCCGGCGTCCCGACGGCGATGATCTCGCCGCCGGCGGCGCCACCTTCGGGGCCGAGATCGATGACCCAGTCGGCGGTCTTGATGACGTCGAGGTTGTGCTCGATCACGAGCACGGTGTTGCCGTTGTCGACGAGGCGGTTGAGGACCTCGAGCAACTTCTTGACGTCGCCGAAGTGGAGACCGGTGGTCGGCTCGTCCATGAGGTAAAGCGTGCGACCGGTCTGGACGCGCGCGAGCTCGCGGGCCAGCTTCACGCGCTGGGCTTCACCGCCGGAGAGCGTAGTCGCGGGCTGGCCGAGTGCGATGTAGCCGAGGCCGACATCGACCATGGTCTGCATGATCCGACCGAGCTGCTTGTGGTGCTTGAACAGCTCCGCCGCTTCTTCGATCGGCGTCTCGAGCATCTGGGCGATGTTCTTGCCCTTGTACTCGACGCGCAGCGTGGCGTCGTTGTAGCGCCGGCCCTTGCAGACCTCGCACGTGACGAACACGTTCGGCAAGAAGTGCATCTCGACTTCGCGGACGCCCGCACCTTCACATGCCTCGCACCGACCGCCACCTTGCTTCGCGGAGACGTTGAACGAGAACCGACCGGCCTCGTAGCCGTAAGTCTTTGCTTGCGGCATGTTCGAGTAGAGCTCGCGGATGAGATCGAACGCCTTGGTGTAGGTCGCCGGGTTCGAGCGCGGCGTCCGACCGATCGGTTGCTGATCGATGACAATTGCCTTGTCGACCTTGCCGAGGCCAGTGAGCTCGTCGTACGGGCCAACGCGATCGAGCGAGCGGTGCAGCATGCGATTGAGGGCAGGGTGCAGTGTCGCGTTGATCAGCGACGACTTGCCGGCGCCGGAGACGCCCGTGACGGCGACCATCACGCCGAGCGGAATCTCACACGTCACGTTCTTGAGGTTGTGCTCGCGCGCGCCACTTAGCTTGACCCAGCTGGTCGGCTCGCGCCGCTGGAGCGGGACCTCGATGCGCTCGCGCCCGGAGAGAAAGTTGCCGGTGACCGAGGTCGTGATCGCTTTGACTTGTTCGGGCGTGCCCTCGGCCACGACGCGGCCACCGTGACGACCGGCACCGGGGCCAAAGTCGACGATCCAATCGGCGGCTTCCATCGTGGCTTCGTCGTGCTCGACGACGAGCACGGTATTACCGAGATCACGCAGCCGATGCAGCGTGCGGACGAGCCGCTCGTTATCGCGCTGGTGTAGCCCGATCGATGGCTCGTCGAGGACGTAGAGCACGCCGGAGAGCTCGCTGCCGAGCTGCGAGGCGAGCCGGATGCGCTGGGCTTCGCCACCCGAGAGCGTGCCGGCACCGCGGTGCAGCGTGAGGTAGTCGAGGCCGACATCGAGCAGGAACGTGAGCCGCGCTTTGATCTCCTTGAGTACTTCGCCGGCGATCTGGAGCCGCGAGCCCGCGAGCTTCATCGTGGTGATGAACTCGTACGCCTGCTTCACGGTCATGGCGGTGACCTGATCGATCGGCTTCTCGTTGACGAACACCGCGCGTGACTCGGGCCGCAAACGCGTGCCGTTACATACCGCGCACGGAATCGCGCGAAAGAACTGCTCGTAGTGCTGCTTGGTGCGATCGCTAGAGGATTCGCGATGACGGCGCTCGAGCTGCGCGAGGATGCCCTCGAACTTCATCGCCCACTCACCGGTGGAATGGCGACCTTCCCACTGCACGTTGACCCGCTTGTCGCCGGTGCCGTACATCAGGATGTCGCGCTGCTTCTCGGCGAGCTTGTTCCACGGCTTGTCGAGATCGATCTTGAACGCCTTCGCGAGCGCGTTGACGATGTTCGCGGTCCAGCCGGTGTCTTTCGCGATCGCTTCGCCCCACACCGCGACCGCGCCTTCGCGCAACGTGCGGGTCGCATCCGGCACCACGAGGTCGGCATCGGCCGCCATGCGCTCGCCGAGACCGTTGCATTCGACGCACATGCCGAGCGGCGAATTGAACGAGAAGCTCTGCGGCGAGAGCTCGGGGAAGCCGATGCCGCACTTCGGGCACGCGTTCGATTCCGAGTAGGTGCGCGGAATCTTCTCGCCCGCGACCTCGACCATCAGCTTGCCTTTGCCTTCGCGCAGCGCGGTCTCGATCGAATCGTTGAGCCGACCTTTGTCGCTGTGGTTGATCGAGATCCGATCCACGACGAGCTCGATCGAGTGCTTCTTCTGCTTCTCGAGGCCGCTGCCGACCTCGTCGAGCCGCACGATCATGCCGTCGATCCGGACGCGCACGAAGCCTGCCTTCTGGAGCTCGACGAAGAGCTCGCGAAACTCGCCCTTGCGGTTCTCGGCCTTGGGCGCGAGCACGGTGACCTGCGTCTTCTCGGGAAGCTCGGCGAGCTCGTCGACGATCTGGCCTGACGTGCGCGCACCGACCGGGCCGTTGCACTGATAGCAGCGCTGCTCGCCCGCACGCGCGTAGAGCACGCGCAGATAGTCATAGATCTCGGTCGTGGTGCCGACGGTCGAACGAGGGTTCGAGCCCGCGGACTTTTGCTGGATCGCGATGGTGGGCGATAGACCGCGGATGCGCTCGTACTTCGGCTTCTCCATCTGGCCGAGGAACTGGCGCGCGTACGCGGACAGCGACTCGACGTAGCGGCGCTGGCCTTCGGCGTACAGCGTGTCGAACGCGAGCGACGATTTGCCGGATCCAGACGGCCCCGTGATCACGACTAGCCGGTGCTTGGGCAGCTCCAGCCGGTCGACCTGGAGGTTGTGCTCGTGTGCACCCTCGATGATGATCATGTCGGGTTCTCGCTGGGGTTCATTGCGGCCAGGTCCCAGCGAGTTGCGTGGCATTCGCTCACCCTAGGGAGCGCATGTTCAGGTGTCAAGCAACGCCGTGCGACACGATCGGGCAGGCGAATAAACCTGACAACCAGCTGTCTACTTTCGAGCGGTCGTCGTTGTTGGCGTCGTCGTGGAAGCTATCACCGTGTCGAACCGTTCGATTGCGCGGATCGTCGAAGGTCTCGGGTTGGTACGCGTCGAACGCTGCCGCGAGCGCCGTTTCGCGGCCTTCGACCTCCTACGCTCGCAGTTCTCGATCCGCCGTCGACGGATGACCGGCGGGGGCCGACGACGTCAACGTCCGCGGGCACGACAACCACGCCCGACTTACTTCTTGGCGAACAGCTTCGCGTACTGCGGATAACCCTCAGTGACGACCCTGTCCGCGGGTACGAAGCGCAACGACGCGGAGTTGATGCAGTAGCGCATCCCGGTCGGCTTCGGCCCATCCGTGAACACGTGACCGAGGTGCGAATTGGAGAGCTTGCCGCGGACCTCGACGCGCTCCATGCCGTGCGTCACGTCGTGCTTCTCGACGATCGAGGCGCCCTCGATCGGCTTCCAGAAGCTTGGCCAGCCGGTGCCCGATTCAAACTTCTCGGTCGAGCTAAAAAGCGGCTCTCCGGTCACGACATCGACGTAGAGGCCGGCCGCGTGGTTGTCGAAGTACGGGTTGTGGAACGGCGGCTCGGTGCCGTCCTTCTGAGTGACGTCGTACTGGATCGACGTGAGCTCCTTCTTGAGCTGGTCGTCCGAGGGTTTTTTACGTTGACCCGCCGAAGCGACGACCGTCAACGAAGCAACAAGGACGAGAGCCAGACCGAATGCTGACGTGGTGCGCATATGAAAACTGCCTCCTGGCTCTATTACGAGTGAGCCGGGAGGCAGTTACGGGTCTTTTTTGACCCCCTAGCAATTCGCGGAGTTACGCGCGCGAACGCTCGACGGTGACGTCCTGGTCCTTGTGCGACGTGCCATGGACGCCCGAGATGATCTGCTCGACCAGGTCTTCGGGGACGCGCACGTGGGCGTGCGAATCGCGCATGCTGACCGACCCGATCCTCGCGGTGTCGCCACCGATCGGGCCGGCAAGCAGCGAGCGAAGATCGTCCGCCGACACGCCATGCTTCTTGCCGAGGCTGACGAACAAGCGAGCCTGGCTGCCGTCGGCCACGTTCACCACGGTGTCACGCTTCGCGCGACCCGCGGGTGCCGCTTCGGCCTTCGCCGCTTCGGCCTTCGCCGGTTCGGCCTTCGCCGGAGCTTCCGCCTTTGCCGACCTCGATGATGCCTTCGGTGCCGGTGCCGCATCGTCCTTCGCGGCAACGACGTCTTTCTTGTCACGACCACGACCGCGCCCCCCACGGCTGCGACCACGCTTCGGCTCGTCGCCTTCAGCATCGTCACTGGCAGGCGCTTCGGCCTTCGCTTCGACGGGAGCTGGCGCGGGCGTCTTGTTGTCAGCCCACGTCTCCCAGAACTCGCGCGTCGCTTCCGTCGGCTCGCTCTTCTTCTTGTCGCGCGACGGCTTGCCGCCACGCTCGAGCGTCGCCTTCGCGACGTCGTCGACCTTGGTCGGCGCCGGCGCGGCGACCACGGGAGCTTCCGCGACAGGCTCGTGCGCCGGTGCGGCAGTCTGCTCGCCGTTCACGGGCGCTCCGATGCTGCCGTTCACTGCCGGGCGGTCATCGCGGTTGCGATCACCGAAGCTACGATCACGATCGCGACCACCGCGGTCGCGATCACGGCCACCACGATCACGACCACGGTCGCGATCACGACCACCGCGGTCGCGATCACCCTCGTGACGCTGCTCGGTCGCCGGTGCTGCCTCGATCACGTGGCTCGCATCGAGTGCGACAGCCGGAGCTGCCACCTCGGTAACCGACGCGTCGACGACTGCCGGCGAAGTCGGGATGGTGTCGTTGCGGTTCTCGTGGCGCGGGCCACGATCTTCACGCGGGCCGCGGTCGCGGTCGGCGAAGCGCGGTCGGTCTTCACGCGGACCACGATTACCCTCTGGGCGCGGACCACGGTCACCCTCGGGGCGCGGACCACGGTCACCCTCGGGGCGCGGCCCACGGTCATCGCCGCCGAAGCGAGGACGCTCCTCGCGCGGGCCACGGTCGCGATCAAAGCGCGGACGATCGCCTTCGGGACGCGGACCACGATCGAAGCGCGGACGATCTTCTCGAACGCCCTCGGCGCGCGGAGCAGTCTCGGCGCCGGCAACAGGAGCAGCGCCAGCGCCAGCTTCCACAGGCGCGGCATCACCTTCGCTACGGCCCGTCGCCGGACCACGGTCGCCGAAGCGAGGACGATCCTCGCGCGGGCCACCACGATCGCGCGGACCACGGTCGCGCTCGAAGCGACCACCGCCACCACCTTCGGGGCGCGGACCACGCTCGCCACGTTCTGGACGCTCGGCGAACGAACGCTCGTCCCCAGCATGGTTCTCTTCGCGACGAGGGCGCTGTGGGCCCTGCGTGCGCGTCGTGATCGCGTTGAGCTTCTCGCCGAGGAGCTGCGCGAGCACGCGCCGGCCCTGAGCCTTCTTGAGCATCTTCTCGAGGATGCCGAGCTCGAGGTCGGTCGGGGTCTGCGGGACCGCGCGGATCAGGATATCGACCGGATCAGGCGGCAGCTGCTTGCCGATCGGCGGCAGCGATGCGGCTGGCGTACCGATGAAGATGTCATCTTTCGGAAGGACGCGCTCCTCCGGCTTGATGCCGAACTGGAGGCGGATGAAGCGGAAGTTGCCAAGCTCGCGCGGTCCGACCATCGAGAGCGCGACGCCCTTCTTGCCGGCGCGGCCCGTACGACCGGTGCGGTGCACATAGACCTCGGGCGACTCCGGCACCGAGAAGTTGATCACGTGCGAGAGGTTCGAGATGTCGATGCCGCGCGCGGCGACGTCGGTCGCACACAAGAAGCGGAGGCTCTTGGCCTTCATGCGCCCCATCACGCGCTCGCGATCCGCTTGCGACAGATCCGACGACAACGGCTCGGCGTCGAGGCCCTGCTTCTTCAAGAAGCGCGAGAGCATCGTCGTTTCGTCGCGCATGTTGCAGAAGATGATCGCGCTCTCGGGATTCTCTGCGTAGAGGATCTTGAGGAGGTCGCGGCTGCGCGCGATGCCACTGACGATGTAGTACGCGTGGTGAATGTCGCTGACGGTCGTCGAGTCACGCGAGAGCGAGAGGTTCTCGGCGCCCTTCATGTGGCGCTTCGCATAGCGCTCGACCTCGACCGGCATGGTCGCGGAGAACAGCAGCGTCTGGTGCTTCTCGGGCAGGTTCGACGTGACGCGCTCGATATCCTCGAGGAAGCCCATCGACAACATCTCGTCGCACTCGTCGAGCACGAACGTCGAGATGGTCTTGCAATCGAGCGTGCGGCGCGAGATGTGATCGAGCACGCGGCCCGGCGTACCGACGATGATGTGGACGCCGTTCTTGAGCGCCTCGATCTGCTTACCGATCGGCGCGCCGCCGTAGAGGGCCTCGATGATGATGCCGCGGTGCTTGCCGAGCAGCGCGAGCTCGCGCGCGACCTGGAGCGCGAGCTCGCGGGTCGGGCACAGGATCATCGCCTGCGGCTGGCGCACGGCGGGGACGATCTTGTTGACGAGCGGTAGCCCGAAGGCGGTGGTCTTACCGGTGCCGGTGCGGGACTGGACCAGGAGGTCCTTGCCCTCGGACACCGGGTGGAACACGGCGGTCTGCACCGCGGTCGGTGTGAAATAGCCCATGTCGTCGAGCGCGAGCTTGACGTCCTGGTGGAGCGAGAGGTCATCCCAGCTAGCCGGCTTCGGCGGAGCGGGTTCTGCCGGTTCGGCAGCAGCGGCCGTCGTATCAGTCGTGATCGCCGCGATGATCGCGGTGTCGTCCGCCGGACCGTTTTCGGTCGGCGTCGTTCCATTTGTCATTAGCAGTAACTTTCAGTTTGAGATCGCCGAGTTCTTCCAGTCGGACGGCTGGTCGGTGCGCGGAGCCCGGATTCGCCGGGAGCAAACGACGTCGTTCGTCGCGGCCGGGCGTGGCGCTGCCGATACAGAGTTCTTTTTCGAGAAGCGGAAACACGAATTACCTGATTGCCGCGAACCATAGTCGCGGCCCCCCTCAGGGTCAAGCCGGAAGGTTTACGCGGCTTACGCGGCTAGCGCGGCAGGGCGAGCTTCAGGGCACCGGTGTCGTCCGAGGCGGCATGGCCGAGTAATTGAGCCGGGATCACGCAGTTTGCCGGAGGGTAAGGGACCTGGCCGCAGAGGCTGGAATCCCTCGCGATCGAGAAGATCCGGAGCTCGCCGCCGCCAACCCGGAGGTGGCCGGGGTCCGCGAGGGTGGCGTGGAAATAAGCGCTTTCTGGCAGGACCGCGTCGGCCAACGTGACCGTGCTGAGCTTCGCCTGGCGCGGAATCTCGACGTCGCGCATGACCCAGCTCGCGATCGAGACGCCTGACGGCGCATCGAATGCGAGGTCGTAGTGGCCCCAGACTCCCGCGACGTTGGGATCGACATAGATGACATAGCTGCCGTCGTCAGAGGTCAGTGTGGTCGGGGCCGGAATCTCGGCGAGGAACGCCGCGGCATCGGCGAGCTCGCTCCACGCAAAGTGCACCGACGCGAGCGCGGTGACGGAGAGCTTGCCGACCGGTACGCCGGCACCATCGATCACCCGCCCACGCAGCGCGACGCGCGGCGGCAAGCGCACGGGTCCGATCGACGCGAGCGCGAGCGGTTGATCGTAGATCGCGCCGAGCAACGAGCCGGTCGGCGGGAACACACGTAACTTGTAGAGGCCCGTGAACACGGTGCCATCGAGCACCGTGAGATGGGCTTGGCCGTCGTCGCCAGTCGTGGTCTCGACGCTCAGCGTGGCGCTCGCCGTGCCGTTGACGAGCGGCACGTACTCCGCCGTGAGGATCACGTGCGCGCCGGCGACCGGCACGACGGCGCCGCCGGTCGAGAGGCCCTCGATCGGGATCGCTACCACGAGCTTGTTGCCGGTGTTCGCGGGCTGCGCGACCACGCGCAGCGAGGTGCGGGGCTCGAGCCCACCGACCATCAAGGAGGGCGCGACAACATTCGAATCGTACGGAGTTGCGTAGATCGAGATCGGCCCGACCACACCATCAGCGAGCGTGATCGAATACTGACCGTTCGCGGTGTAATCGATCGTCGAGACTTCCGTGACCGGTCCACCCGCGACGAGCCGGCCACGCGCGACGACACGATACTTCTGGAGGAAGTGACTCGCACCGTCGGTAAGCGAGCCGGTGACGACCTGTGATTGCGCGCTACCAAGTACGAGCGTGCCGGTATCGATATCCGTGTCCGCGCTGAGCTGGAGCGACATCGGAGGCGCTTGTTCCGCCGCAGAGGTCGCGCCGTTCGCCGGAGGCAGCGCGCCGTTGCCGTCGGGAACGATCGACATCACGTACGGCGGATCGCCGGCGGTCGATCGCGGCACCGTGACCGAGAACGAGTTCGAGCCACGGGGCAGACCGTCTTTCGAGGTCACGACCGTGGAGAACCCGGTGCCGCCTGGAAAGAGCGGCGCTCGCGCGATCACGATCGTCGCCGCGATCGAGGTGCCCTCGCAGGTCTGCGGCTGCGCGCAATGCGCCTCGACCCGCCCGCCGATCCGCGAGGGGGTCGCGAGCACCAGCGTCGAGAGGTCGCCATCGGCGGGCAACGTGAGGTTCGGTACCTCGACGGTGATCAGGTCCGAGCGACCACTCGGGGGAGTGATCACCGCGGCGAACGATCCGGCGGGCGGGCCACCGTAGCAAACGCCTTCGCTACACGCCTCGCCGATCGCCGTGTTGCAGTCCGCGTTGGCCGTGCACTCCTTCACCGGGCCCTCCGGAATCTGCAGGCATGCAGAGCACGCGCATAGGACTGCAGCGGCGAGCTTCATCACGAGGTGCACTTCAAGATGTAGGTGCGCGTCGTCGATTGACCGCCCGCAGGGATCGCCTTGAACGTCGGCGAACCGACCGTGAGGACCTCGCGATCGAACACCACGATCTCCATCAGCCGATCGACGCCGACATCGGCCGCGAGACACAGACCTGCGAGCGGGCACGTCGAGGTTCGCGTCGCGGTCCCCGTTGCACTCGCCGGCGTGCACACCGAGCGTGCCGGGGTCGGTTGCTGGACCGTGTAGTCGACGTAGATCTGCGCGTACAGCGTGTCGTTGATGTCGGTGTCGAGCAGCGTGAGATTGAGCGATTGACCGCTCGAGTTCGGGTTCGCCTGAAACAGGACCGGGCCCGGCTCGGGGAGCTCCTGGAGGTCGCTGCGCACCGACGTGATCGAGGGGGGCGAGTCGACGCCGGCATCCTGGACGTCGACCGAGAGCGAGGGCGGGATGATGCAGCCCATCGCGTGCGTGCCCAGGATCGAGAGAAAAACCAGCGGCACTCGCGCGCGATGATGCAGCGGCCGCGCCAATGGCGAGTCCGCGAGCGGCATCGCGGAGTTAGCGAGCCTCCCGCGCCGGGCGGCAGCACCGCGCTCCGACATTCGCGTCATAGAGCCACGCGCGGTTGCGCGGCGTGGGTCACATCGCATCGGGTGGCGCATCGGGATCGCCCTCCTTCTCGAGATGACGAAACACCGTTCGAGGATCGACGCCGAGGTCACGCGCGGTCTTCGTGCGGTTGCCGTTGTTGAGTGCGAGGACCTCGTTGATGTAATCGCGCTGGAACTTGTCCTTGGCCTCCGCGAGCGTGAGGATCTGGGGCAGGGCGTCGCCCGTGAGCCCCAGATCGTCGGGGCCGATCACTGTCGAGTCGCACAGCACGATCGCTTTCTTGATCCGGTTTTCGAGCTCGCGAATGTTGCCCGGCCAGTTGTGCTTGCGGATCGCGACGGCCGCGTTCGGCGAGAAGCCCTTGACCTTCGCATCGTACTCGCGCGAGTAGCGCGACAAGAGATAGCGCGCGATCACGAGGACATCGTCCCCGCGAACTCGAAGGGGAGGGAGCTCGACGTTGACGACATTGAGCCGGTAATAGAGATCCTCGCGGAACCGACCTCTCGCGATCTCTTTTTCGAGATCGCGGTTTGTCGCCGCGAGGATCCGGATGTCGCATGTCTCCGGTCGGGTATCGCCCACGCGGTAGACGACGCGCTCTTGTAGCGCGCGCAGGATCTTGACTTGCAGCTCGATCGGCATCTCGCCGATCTCGTCGAGAAACAACGTACCGCCATCCGCCGCCTGGAACTTGCCCTGCTTGTTCGCCACCGCGCCGGTGAACGAACCTTTGACGTGGCCGAAGAGCTCGCTCTCGAGCAAGTTCTCGGGGATCGCGCCGCAATTGATGGTGATGAACGGCTTCTGGGCTCGCGGCGAGCGATTGTGGATCTCTCGCGCGATCAGCTCCTTGCCCGTGCCGGTCTCGCCGGTGATCAGCACCGAGATATCTGTCGGCGAGATCTTCTCGACCTTGCGAAACACCTGCTGCATCGGCGGCGACGTGCCGACGATCTCGCCGAACCGATATTGCTCGAGCCGATCGTTGAGCCGCTTGTTGTCGTGGCGGAGCTCGTTGAGCAGGAGCGCGTTCGCGACGATCAGCGCGGCCTGCGAGGCGAACACGGTCAGCACGCGCAGGGTCGCTTCCTGAAATAGGTCGCGGATCGAATCGTTGCCAACGTAGATCAGGCCGAGCAGGCGGCCGCGATCGAGCAGCGGCACGCAGATCACGGACGACACCTTGAGGTGCATCACGCTCTTCGCGGCGGCGAACTCGTCGTCGTGCATCGCATCCGAAATGATGACCGGTTTTCGCGAGCGAACCACTTTCGCGATGATCGAGTCCGAGAGCTGCGTGACGGCGTCGGCGATGTTCTCGCGGTTGAGGTTGCGGGCGACCTTGATGTCGAGCGTCTCGCCCTCGGCGAGGATCAAGAACCCCTTGTCAGCATTCGTGATCTGGATGACCGCATCCATCAGCGCGTCGAGGAGCTCGGTGAGGTCGCGGACGTGCATCAGCCGATCGCTGAACTCGAACAGCTTGGTGTACGCGTCGAGGTCCGCGACGGTGTTCGCGGCCTCCTCGGCGACCGGTGCGTGTTCGTCGACCATACCGAACCGGAGCTCGCAGCTGCCGAACACGAGGCGCTCGTCGTGGGTCAGCTTGTGCTTGCTGCGCTTCTTGCCGTTGACGACGAACTCGGACTTCTTCGGGGCGAACACCGTATATGTCTGACCGTCGAAGTGGACGGCGAACCCGTCGACGACGAGCGGGTCGGGCAAGACGATGTCGTTATCCGGCCCCGATCCGATCGACGTGATCTTCTTGTGCAGGTGATAGATCGTGGGCGGGTGGCCGGGGGCGGTCAGGCGTAACGAGGGCATTAGTTCTCCCAGCTCAACCCGATGCCGGCACCGTCAGGCGTCACCATCGGCACGATATGGATCGAAGATTGTGGTGACTGCTTTTTCGGCGCCGGCTTGTCGAGATCACGCAGCTCGCGCGGCAGCAGTGACTCGTCGATCTCGGCGCGGGTCTGCGGCTTGTAGTGGAGGTACGCGTCGACGGCGCCGAGCACCCACAATCCGAGAAACGCGAAGCCGCTACCGATCTCGATCTGCTGGAGCCGACGCACGCGGGAGGCGTCCTCGGCCAACACGCGCGTCGATCGAATGCCGTATGTGTTGACGAGATAGAACCAGATGCTGGCACTCACGGTCAGCGTGACCACTTCGCCCGCAGCGAACGCGATGCCCTTGCCAGGCTGCTTGTTCTGAAACTGGCCGACGCCGAACGGCACGAAGTTGAGGTAGAGCGGGTGCGATTCGAAGCCGATGATGGATTCGCGCAGCTTGCGCAGATCGGCCTTGCGCTTGCGCTCGGTCTCGGCGGCCGTGCGCTGTTCGCGGTCGATCCGGGTCTGATTGAAAGCATCGATCGCGGTCTGATCGCTGACGATCAACGGATCGATCCGGACATTCGTATCGAACGAGAGCGCCTGATCGAACTCGCGCTTCGCACCGGGTGTATCTCCGGTCTCGAACCGACACACCCCGAGCGCGAGGTAGGCATCGGCGAGATCTTTCGCGCTGGCAAGCTTCGGCGGCGGCGGATAGAGCAGGGCGTTGAAGAGCGGCAGCGCGCGCGAATACTGGCCGCCTCGGTACGCGGCCTTTGCTTGATCGAGCTCGTCGTTCGGAGCCGCGAGCGCGGTCGCCGCGGTCGCCGCGAGCGCGGTCACCGCGAGCGCGATCAGCGCAACCCGCATTTGACCTCGAGCGCTTGTCCCGCACTCACGGTGATCGTGTGCGGATCCTCCTTGATCTTCCTGCTGCCGACGAACACGACTGTGAACACGTGCGTCGATTCGGTCGCGTTCTTGTCGAACGGGACCGACTTGCTGCTGCCGAGCGGCCACGCTTCGTTGTCGATGATCACCGAGACATCCGCGACCTCGCACTTCGGCGTGATCGATGCGGGGCGCAGCGCCATCGGCGCTTGAAAGCTCTTGCTGTTGTGATCGAGCTGCATGTCGATCGGCTCGCAACAGGAGTTCTGGATCTCGAGCTTGATCGGATCTAGCACCTCGAGCGTCAGTGTCCCGCCCGTCGGTAAAAACGCACCCTGTCCGCCGATCCGGTATTGCGATCCAACAAACAGCCCGGTGATCGCGACATGCACCGGCTCGAGCGCGACGCCCGCATCCGGTGCGGCATCGGGCGGTACGAGTGCAGGGCGATTCGCATCGCGGGGCGCGGCGATCATGATCTCGGCGCGCGCATCGAGAATCGAGATCTGCGGAGCATCCGGTGGCCGGACCTCGTGGGCGACCTGGCCGTCTCGGGAATCGCTGCCGAAGGGCACGATGATATTCGGCGCGCTCGTCACCGTGATCCCGCGCTGGTGGATCGCGTAGCCGCCGACACACAACACGCCGACCCCGACCACGGCCAGCAGCGCGGTCTTCAAGCGCGCGCGCCGATTCAAGCGATCGAGGATCGCGAGGACCTTCTCGTTGTCGTGATCGATCGTGAGCACGCGATCGAACACGTCGAGCGCGCCGGACCGATCGTCGCCCTCGAGCTTGGTCTGACCCGCGCGCGTCAACGTGTCGACGAGCCGGGTGCGGAGCGCTTCCTCGTACGACGCGGGCGCCGAGAAGTAGCGCGCGAGCTCGGCGGGAATCTTGTCGGGCGGCAACCCCGATTCCTCGAGATACGCCTCGAGCGCGAGCACCATCTCGCCGACAGCCGAATAGCGATCGTCGGGCATCGCTGCCATCGCTTTGAGGATGATCCGACCGAGCCGGTTGCCGATCCGCGGGTTGGCCTGGCGCGGATCGATGAACTTGCACTCCGCGATCCGCTTGAGGACCTCGTGTGGGTTTTTGCCCTCGAACGGCAACCTGCCCACGCTGAGCTGGTAGAGCACGATGCCGGCCGCGAACACGTCGGTGCGATAATCGAGTGGTCGACCTTCGACGTGCTCCGGCGCCATGTACGCCGGCGATCCGAGGAGCTGACCGGTCACGGTCAGGCGCTCGAGGTCGACCATGTGCGAGATGCCGAAGTCCATCAGCTTCACGATCCCGTCGGAGCGGATCATGATGTTCTCGGGCTTCACGTCGCGGTGCAGGATCGATCCGGCGTGTGCGTGCGCGAGCGCGCGACATACCTGAAGGATGACCATCGCGCCGATCTCTGGAAACGCGATCGGCCGCTCGGTGACGAACTGCTTGAGCGTCTGGCCTTCGATGAACTCGGTGACGATGTAGCTCTCGAAGCCTTCCTTCGCCGAGTAGTCGAAGATCTCGAGGATGTTCTCGTGGCGCAGCTTCGCGACGGCCTGCGCTTCACGCTCGAACCGGTCGCGCGCTTCCTGGTAATCGGAGAGGTGCTTGTGCAGCACCTTGATCGCGACCATGCGCTTCAACTGCCGATCGAGGCCGCGATAAACGATCGCCATGCCGCCCTGGCCGACGCGCTCGAGCAGCTCGTACTTATCGATGACCTGACCGACCTGGATCACATGACGCTCATCCGGAGCCAGGCCTCCTGGCTCCTCCCTGACATTGATGTCAGGCAGGGTTCCCTACGTTCATCGGACCACGAGAATGGCGGATGAGGTTGTCTAACCCGAGAAAGATACGTGGCTTATCGAAGCCCGGACAAGGTGGATCGGATAGCAGCTACTGACGAAAATGGCGCGAGCCTTGACTTAGGGCTGCGAACCGATTACCTAAGCGGCCTCTCAGAGACCCAGGCACGTAGCTCAGTGGGAGAGCACTACCTTGACACGGTAGGGGTCAGGAGTTCAATCCTCCTCGTGCCTACAGCAGCTTAGAATGGTTCGCGTGACACTACGATTTGCGCCGGTAGCGGCACTCCTCGCCGCATGCGGTTTCCAACCGGGACTCGCGGGTGGCGTCGACGGTTCTTTCGAAGGCGACGATGGCGGCAGCGGTACGCACGACGCAGGTGCAGACAGCGATTCCGGCGTGGTTCCGTCGGGCCGCTGCAGCTCGCCAGGCGCCTTTCGCGACGACTTTTCAACCGCGCTGGCCACGAACTTCACCGGTCATTGGATCGTCGGCGCCAATGCAACGGTGGGTGGCGGCATTTTCTCGGTGACGCCGTTCTCGGCGACCGCGTTCGCGGGCATTCTCGCCAAGCACGCGATCGACATCACCGGCGCCAACGTGAGCGTCGAAGTGCCCGCGATGATCGCGAACGCAAATGCGACGGCGGGCTTGTTCCTCTTTAGTGGTGACCTCGTCCACGACCTCGCGATCTACCAGCAGCAGGGCATGCTCGTCGCCGAGTACGACCTGGGCGCGGGGCCACAGAGGACCAAGATCGCCTACGACGGAACCGTGCAGCGCTTTTGGAGGATCGCCGAGGCGAGCGGCCAGATCACGTTCCAGTACTCCGCCGATAACGCGACCTGGACGACGTTCGGCCCGGCGACCACGACCCCGGTGTTCGCGACAGAGCTCCAGATCGTCCTCGGCGGGCTGTCCTACGACAACCAGACGCATGGCACCGCTCAGTTCGATAACTTGAACACGAGTGCCGAGCCGGCGGCGTGGTGCAAGGCCAACACGTTCGTCGATCGATTCGCGCGAACCGCGATTGGCTTTGATTGGACACGTCGGCTCAACCCGACGAACGGCAATGGCTGCACACCGACGGTGACCACGGGCGCGCACTTCGACCAGGCCTCGAACACGAACGCCGGTCGCTGCTGGCTCAGCACGCAGAAGGCCTTCGATCTGAAGGACTCGAGCGCGATGATCGACGTCGTCCCGGCCGCGAGCCCACCCGCCGGTTGGTCGGTGTTCTTGCGCGCGGTCAATGACGATCTCGACGCGTTCTACATCCAGTTCGAGGCCCAGGGGCAGATCTGCTCGCAGGTCAAGTCCAACGCAGCCGTGTGCGTACCGTACGTCGCTGGCAGCACCTTCTACCGGCTCCGAGAGGCGAACGGTACGCTCTTCTTCGAGACCAGTCCCGATGCCACGGCGTGGAGCGTGGTGTCGCAGGTCGTGACGCCATTCTCCCTCGCGAGCACGCACTTCGAGATCGGGACCGCGACGACGAACAGCATCGGAGCCGCCCAGCCGCTGACCGTTTCGTTGTTCAACGCCACGCCATAAATGCGCTCGCGCGTTCGGCGAGTGCGCCAAACCTCAACTTGATGTACAACCCTGCGCCTACTCAGGAGACCCAGAGACGCATGATTTCGCAGAGTGACTTTCAATGAACGGTCGGCCACCCGGTGGTCGCTTCGATCGCCGCCGCCCCGAACAGGGCCTTCGCATCAATCACCGGATTCGAGTTCCGGAGGTCCGCGTCATCACCGAAGAGGAACAGCTCGGCGTTTTGCCAACGCACGAGGCGTTGCGCTTGGCCGAGGAGCGCGGTTTGGATCTCGTCGAGATTTCGCCCCGGGCATTCCCGCCGGTGTGCAAGATCATGGACTACGGCAAGTACAAGTACGAGGAAGCGAAGAAGAAGCAGCAAGCGCGCAAGCGCGCCTCGACCGTAGAGACCAAAGAGATCAAGTTCCGCCCGAAGACCGAAGGCCACGACATGGCCTTCAAGGTGAAGCACGTCCGTCGCTTCCTCGAGGGCGGCAACAAGGTTCGGCTCGCCGTGGTGTTCCGTGGTCGCGAGATCACGCACCCGAAGACCGGCATGAACGTGCTCAACAATGTGGTCGAGATGTGCGCGGACATCGCGAGCGTCGAGGCCACGCCGAACATGGAAGGTCGGCGCATGATCATGGTGATCGCGCCGAAGCCTGGCGTCGTGCGTAAGGCGCAGGAGCTCAAGAAAGCGCAGTACCAGGCCGCTCAGGCCGCCGATGCGCAGAAGCGCGGACCGGGTGGGCCGAACCAGAAGGCCCCGCCGCCGCCGGAAGAAGAGGACGATGATGATCTCGATGAAGACGAGATCAACGCCGACGTCGACGACAGCGACGACGACGAGGACGTGACCCCCGAGACTCCACCGACTCCGACCGCGTCGTAAGTCGTCAAAACTCAAAGAAAACCGCCCGAGCGCGATCGCGACCCGGTAGAAGCGCCTGAAACGGCGCAAAATCACTTGTCACGATCGAATCGCTCGGGCATATAAGCCACCCGTTTAGCGCCCTTCCGGGAGCGACAGTAGCCATGCCCAAGGTCAAGACACACTCAGGTGCCAAGAAGCGGTTCTTCAAGACCGCCTCCGGCAAATTCAAGTTCGCCCGCGCTTACAAGCGCCATCTCTTGACGGGCCGCAGCCAGAAGCGGAAGCGTCAGCTCCGCAATGCGCACTACGTTCCGCCCGCGCACTATCATCAGATCGACATTCTGCTGCCGTACGCGTAGAGAAGTAAGAGAAAGCAAAAGACGATGCCCCGCGCAAAACGAGGATTCAAAGCACGCCGCCGCCGCAACCGCCTTCTGAAGTGGGCGAGTGGCTTCCGTGGCAAGCGCAGCAGCTCGCACGCTGTTGCGAACGAAGCCGTGCAGCACGCATGGCTCCACATGTACCGCTCGCGCAAGCAGCGGAAGCGTGACTTCCGGGCGCTGTGGATCCAGCGCATCAATGCCGCTGCTCGTCTGCACGGCATCAGCTACTCGAAGCTGATCGGCAAGCTCAACACCGCGGCGATCCAGCTCAACCGCAAGATGCTCGCCGACATCGCGATCAGCGATCCGGTGGCGTTCAAGACGATCGTCGGCGCGTAGCTAGCTATCGCGCCGAAATTCTCGGTGCGTCCCAATGACGGCGGCTTCTCGCGAAGCCGCCGTTTTTGCGTTTGGAGACGTGATGTCGGAATTGATTTCAAACCTCGAGAAGCTCGGCGACGAGTTCGGCGCGGTGATCGCACCACTCGCCGACGAGCAGGCGATCCGCGCGGCGCAAGCGCAGTTCCTCGGCAAGAAGGGCAAGGTTTCCGAGCTCATGAAGGAGCTCGGCAAGCTCCCCCCCGCGGAGCGTCCGCTTGTCGGTGCCGCGGCGAACAAGGTCAAGGCCACGATCGAGCAGCTGACAGCTACACGGCTGGACGAGCTCGTCCAGATCGTCGCGCGCGCGGATCTAGCCCGTTCGATCGATGTCACGCTGCCGCCGCGTCCGCTCGGCGGTGGTCACCTCCATCTGCTCTCGCAGGTCCGCCTCGAGGCCGTGCAGATCTTCGCGGAGCTCGGCTTCGTGATGGCGGAAGGTCCGCAGATCGATACCGACTGGAACAATTTCGAGGCGCTCGCTCTCCCCAAGGAGCATCCCGCGCGCGACATGCAGGACACCTTTTACATCTCGCCCGAGATCGTACTGCGCACGCACACGAGCCCGGTCCAGGTCCGGACGATGCTCACCCAAGAGCCTCCGATCCGGATCATCGCGCCCGGCCACGTCTATCGCCGCGATGATGACCCGACACACTCGCCGATGTTCACGCAGCTCGAAGGGCTCGCGGTCGACACCGACATCTCGTTCTCGGATCTCAAGGGCACGCTGCTCCACTTCGTGAAGCGGTTTTTTCAGCGCGATCTCGCGATCCGCTTGCGACCGAGCTACTTTCCGTTCGTCGAACCCGGCGCCGAAGTCGACATGCAGTGCAGCTTTTGCGGCGGCTCCGGCTGCCGGCTCTGCAAGTTCACCGGCTGGATCGAGATCGGGGGCGCCGGCATGGTCGACCCCGACGTGTTCGCGAACTGTCGGATCGATAGCGAGCGCTACACCGGCTTCGCGTTCGGCATGGGGCTCGAGCGCATGGCGATGCTTCGCCACAACGTCACCGACATCAAGTTCTACTACGAGGGTGACCTCCGCTTCCTGGAGCAATTCTGATGAAGGTCCTCTGGAGCTGGCTCCTCGAGCTGTGTGATTTGGATCAGCAACCGACGGTCGAAGAAGGCGCGAAGGCACTCACGCGCGGCGGTCTCGAGATCGAAGGCATGACGGATCTCGGCGCCGGGTTCTCCGGCGTCGTCGTCGCGCAGGTCGTCGGCAAGCAACCGCATCCTCACGCCGACAAGCTCACGCTCGTTGACATTGTCATCGAGAAGGGTGGTCCTGCGACGCAGGTCGTGTGTGGGGCGCCGAATGTTCCGGACCCGGGACGCAAGGTGCTGTGGGCCCAGATCGGCGCGAAGCAGACGATGCCCTTCACGCTCCAGCCCAAGCCGGTGAAGGGCATCGTCTCGCCGGGCATGCTGTGCGCCGAGGACGAGCTCGGGCTGTCCGAAGATCATGGTGGGATCGTCGTGCTGCCTGAGGACGATCAGACCGCGCTCGGTTCGCCCGCGCAGGTCGCGCTCGGCCTGAACGACTGGATGCTCGAGGTCAACGCGCCGGCGAATCGCGGCGACGTGCTGGGCCATCTCGGCATCGCGCGGGAGCTGTGCGCCGTGCTCCGCGGCAAGCTCGTGTGGCCGGATGCGGACCTCTCGCAGTTCACCCGTGGAAGCTCGGACGTGCTCGAGATCAAGATCGCCGATCCGGCGCTCTCGCCGCGCTACACCGCGCGCTACCTCGAAGGTGTTCGGGTGGGCCCGTCGGCTCTGTACGCCCGGACCGCGGGGGCTCGCATCGCTCAGCGGCTGCGCGGCGTCGGCGTGCGTTCGATCTCGAACGTCGTCGACGTCACGAACTACGTCTTGTTCGAGCTCGGCACGCCGCTGCACGCGTTCGATGCCGCGAAGCTATACGCTGGAACGATCCGCGTGACGCCTGCCAAGGATGGCGAGCAGTTCACCACGCTCGACAACATCCACCGCACGCTGCTGCCCGGTGACATCGTGATCCGAGATGGCGACAAGGCGATCGCGCTCGCGGGTGTGATGGGTGGCCTCGATAGCGAGGTCACCGCGGGTACGACACGCGTGTTGCTCGAGGCTGCGAGCTTCCAGGCGGTCGCGATCCGGCGCACCGCGAGGCGGCTGAACCTGCCCTCGGAAGCGTCGCTGCGGTTTGGCCGCGGTGTCGATCCAGATCTCGCCGCGTTCGCCTCGGCGCGCGCCGCGCGGCTGATGTGTCAGCTCGCTGGGGGCACGGTCAGCGAGCCGCTGTTCGATGCGTATCCCGGCAAGAAGGCGCCGGTCACGATCGACGTGCGCTTGCCGCGGCTCCAGATGCTGACCGGCGTGGCCTCGCTCGATGCCGCGACCTGCACCGATGCGCTCACCCGCCTTGAATTCGCGGTGACCGGGCAAGGCGATCACCTCGCGGTCACGCCTCCGAGCGCGCGCGGGGATGTCACGCGCGAGGTCGACGTGATCGAAGAAGTGCTGCGGATCAGCGGCTACGAACAGGTCGCGTCCACGCTACCCGCGCTGCGCAAGGTCCCGGCCGATGCCGAGATCCACGTCGGCGACCTCGCGCGCCGTGCGCTCGCGAACGCCGGCGGGTACGAAGCGATCACGTATGGCTTTCAGTCGGTCGAGCGCAACGGCGCGCTCGGGCTCGCGGCGTCCGACAAGCGCAGCCAACCGATCGCGGTGCGTAACCCGATGAGTGCCGAGCAAGCGGTGATGCGCACGTCGTTGCTACCGAACCTGATCGCCGCGATCGCACGCAACCAGAGCTTTGGTCGGCCCGATGTCTGCTTGTTCGAGGTCGGCAGCGTGTTCTTGCGGCGAGGCGAAGGCGTTGGCGAGCAACAGCCGCACGAGCTCGCGGACGAGCCCGTGTGGGCGAGCGGCGTGCTCGCGGGCAAGCGGCGCGCGCAACTCGGCGCGGGTACCGCGTGGGATGCGTTCGACGCCAAGGCGTTCGCACTCGAGGCGATCCGCGCGGTCGCGGGCGATGTCGAGGTCCGCACGAACGCCACGTCTTCGATCACGTTCCTCCATCCGGGTGTCGCGGGCGAGCTCGTGATCGGCCGGCACGTGATCGGCTGGTTCGGCGAGCTCCACCCGAACGTACGCGCGAAGCTCGGCGTCACCGGTCCCGCGTTCGCGTTCGAGGTCGATCTCGAGGCGCTCGCACCGGCGAAGCCGCCGCAGATGAAGCCGATCCCGAAGTTCCCGGGCACCGAGCGCGACGTCTCGCTCCTGCTCGCCGAGACCATCCCCGCGGGCCGCGTCCACGACGTGATCGCGGCGGTCGGCGAGGCGCTCGTCACCGGCGTACGCCTGCTCGAGGACTATCGCGATGCGAAGCTCGGCGCCGGCATGAAGAGCATGCTGTGGTCGATCGCGTATCGCTCGCCGGAGCGGACCCTGACCGATGCCGAGGTCGAGAAGGCGCACGAGGGCATCGTGGCGCGGCTCGTCGAGAACCTCCCGGCGCAGCGCCGGTAGTTACTTCAGCACGCCGCCGAGCGAGGCGTCTCGAACGTAACACGCGACATGCGAATCATCCCGAAGCCGCTCGCGTTGTCATGTTAGGAACCTCGCGTTGCCTGCCTCTCCGTCGACCAGATCGCGCGCTACGTCGCAGGCGATAGCGTGCACTCGACCGAGAGTGCCGAGGTCCAGAGCCACGTCGATGGTTGCGAGCCATGCCGGCGATCGAGCCCCTGGTGCGCGCGCTCGCACCTCGCAACTGGCGGCGGCGCTGGCTCGCCGTCGCGCTCGCGGGTGCCGCCCTCTCGGCCGCTGCGGGGGTGGCGTGGGCCCGGACGCGTAGCGAAGCCGCGCCGTGTACCTCGTCTGCGATGGCCGAGGCCTGGCGCGCGTCCGACCGCGACGCGCTCGAGCGTGCGTTCCGCGCGAGTCAGCGACCGTTCGCCGAGCTCGCGATCCGCCACGTCGAAGGCGTTTCGGCTGCAGCAACGATGGTGGCGGCGAGACCTGCGGCGGCTGCGACTGGAACGACGACTTCATCGCGTGCGTCGCGGCGAATTGACTAGCCAGCCGCGAGCCGCCAGAGCCAGTGCAGCCGGAGCGGATGGCCTTCCGGCACCGCGGGATGCTCGAAGCTCGCGCTCGGATCGCGCACCATGCCGAGGCGCTCCATCACGCGTTGTGAGGGCATGTTCGCGGGCACCGTGAACGAGACGATCTCGTCGAGTCCGAGCTCGACGAAGCCGTGATCGAGTGCGGCACGCGCGGCCTCGGTCGCGTAGCCGTGGCCCCACGCGGAGCGTGCGAGCCGCCACCCGATCTCGACATCGCCCGACCGAAACTCCGGTCGCGAGAGTCCGACGAAGCCGATGAACGGTGCGCCACCTTTGATCTCGACGGCCCAGAGTCCCCAACCCGCGCGTGCGAGGTGCGCACAGATCCGGCGTGCCTGTGCGCTCGCATCGTCGAAGGAGAGCAGGGCGGGAAAGTGCCGCATGACCTCAGCGTCGGCGCACATCGCGGCGTAAGTCGCGACGTCCTCCTCGCGCCAATCACGCAGCACGAGCCGCTCCGTCTCGATCACGGCATCACCGATCAGGGAAACTTCGACTCGGCGACGAGCCGTTCGACGAACGCCGCGAACGGCAGCGTCTCGAGCTTCTGCTGATCGCCGCCACCAAACGTGCGGATGCTGACCTGATCGGAGGCGACTTCCTTGTCGCCGATCACGATCGTGTACGGAATCTTTTGCAACGAGGCGTCCCGGATCTTCGCTTTCATCATGCCGTGGCCGTCGTCGAACGACACGCGCACGCCTATGGCTGCGAGCCGATCGACGACGGTCTTGGCGTGATCGTTGACGCGATCGGTGACCGTGACCACCGCGACCTGGACCGGCGCGAGCCACACCGGGAAAGCACCGGCAAAATGCTCGATAAGGATCGCGATGAAGCGCTCGAACGAGCCGTAGATCGCGCGATGAAGCACGACCGGGCGATGCTCCTTGCCGTCCTCGCCGACGTACGTGAGGTCGAACCTCTCGGGTGCAGCGTAATCGAGCTGGATCGTGCCGAGCTGCCACTTGCGGCCGATGCTGTCGCTGACATCGAAGTCAATCTTCGGGCCATAGAACGCGCCGTCACCGGGCTTCTTCTCGTATGCGAGGTCGAGGCTATCGAGCGCGGTCTTGAGCGAGGTTTCCGCGCGATCCCACATCGCATCGTCGCCGATGCGCTGCTCGGGCCGAGTCGCGAACTTCGCCGTGGACTGGAGACCGAACGCGGTGTAGACGCGATCGAGCAGCTTGACGAACTTCGCCACTTCCTCTGAAATCTGATCTTCGCGGCAGTAGATATGCCCGTCATCCTGCGCGAACTGACGCACGCGCGTGAGCCCGCCGAGCGCGCCCGCAGCTTCGTTGCGATGGAGCACGTCCTGGCTGTGCAAGCGCATCGGCAGATCGCGATAGCTTTGCTTCTTGAAGCCGTAATAGAGGTGATGCGACGGACAGTTCATCGGCTTGAGCGAGAAATGGTGCGGATCTTCGTCACCCGCGGCCTTCGCCTCGCTGTCCTCGACGAGGAACATGTTCTCTTTGTACTTGCCCCAGTGGCCCGAGATTTCCCACAACCCCCTGTTGTAGAGGAGCGGCGTCTTGATCTCGACGTAGCCGTTACCGAGCGCGAGCGAGCGCATGTAGTTCGACAGCGTCGTGTAGATCGCGGTGCCCTTCGGCGTCCAGAACGCGGCGCCGGGAGAGAAAGGATGGAAGTGGAACAAGTCGAGGTCCTTGCCGAGGCGACGATGGTCGCGCTTCTCGGCTTCCTCCCGCTGCTTGAGCCAGGCGTCGAGGCCCTTCTTGTCGAAGAACGCAGTGCCGTAGATCCGCTGGAGCGTCTTGTTCTTCGAATCGCCGCGCCAGTACGCTGCCGACGACGACAACAGCTTGATCACGCCGACCTTGCCGGTCGACGGGCCGTGAGGTCCGAGGCAGAAATCGACCCACTCGCCATGGCTGTACAGCGTGAGCGTCTTGGCGCCCTTCGCGACGATGTCGTGGATGATCTCGACCTTGAACGTCTCGCCCTTGCCCTCGAATAACTTGATCGCGTCGTCGATCGCGATTTCGGTGCGCCTGAACGGTAGATCCTCGGCGACGATCTTGTTCGCGAGGTCCTCGATCTGCGCGAGCTCGGCTTCGCTAAACGGCGTGCCACGATCGAAGTCGTAGTAGAAGCCGTTCTCGATCGACGGCCCGATCGTGACCTGCGTGCCGGGAAACAAGCGCTGCACGGCATCGGCGACGATATGCGCCGCGTCGTGGCGGATCGTGTCGAGCGCCTCGGGCTGCTTCGACGTAAGGATCTCGAGCTTCGTGTCGTGATCGAGAAGGCGCGCGAGGTCGACCTCCTGGCCATCGAGCTTCGCCAGTACCGCGGCCTTCGCGAGCCCCGGGCCGATCGCGGTTTTGACGAAGTCGGCGATGGTGGTGCCAGCGGGAGTTTGCTTCTGGCTGCCGTCGGGCAGGGTCACGGTGATGTCGCTCACCCGAGATGACTACCAGGTCCGCCATGCTCTGGTGAGCTGCTCGGGACCGATTCGGAGACGCTAGGCGCGCGACTTATCTGTTAAATAGCGGGGTGTTGATCGACCGTCTTCCCGACGAGCCGGTGATCGCCTTTGGCTCGCTCGATGCGCGCGAGAGCCAGCCCGATCTCCGGGAGCGGGACGAGTGGACGATCACGGCGTGCGATCGTTGCCCCAACTCCGTTCTGCTCTCACTGTGGCGGAATGCGGGAGCTTGCTCCCGTTTGAGCGGCGGGGCCAATGGACACAACGACTTAGACCGCACTCAGGGATCTGAACGATTACAAGATCTTGAGCTGTGACGTCCGGCTAAGCCTATGTTACCTTTGGAACATGGCGAGAATGACCAAGGCGGACATCATCGAGTCGGTCTACGAAAAGGTCGGTGGGTTCTCGAAGAAAGAAGCCGCCGAGATCGTCGAGACGGTCTTCAACGTCGTCAAAGAGACGCTCGAGCGCGGCGAGAAGATCAAGATCTCTGGTTTCGGTAACTTCGTCGTGCGCGACAAGAAGGACCGCATGGGTCGCGACCCCCAGCGCGCAGTGCCGATCCTGATTCCGGCGCGTCGAGTTTTGACGTTCAAGCCGAGTCAGGTGCTCAAGAACATTCTGAACGGGTTGCCTCCGGTCTGAGTTTCCCGTAAACCTCTGGTCCCACACGAGGCGTAGCGCAGCCTGGTAGCGCACCAGACTGGGGGTCTGGGGGTCGCAGGTTCGAATCCTGTCGCCTCGACGGGAACGGACGGAACCCCACCGTCCACCTTTTCCAGAGTCCAGCCAGTTGGCAGGACTCCCATGCGGCGGCAGCTGGTCGACAGCACCGCGGCAAAGGTCCGATCGACATGAACGTCACCAGCTGCCGAGACGGATGTGGCGCGTGTTGCATCGCCCCCTCGATCTCGCCGCACTTCCCGGCGCTGCCCGAAGGTAAGGCGGCAGGCGTGCGCTGTCTTCATCTCACCGCGGAGATTCGATGCGCGTTGTTCGGCTTGCCGGAGCGTCCATCGACCTGCGTGGGCTTGCAGCCGCAACGCGAGATGTGCGGTGAGTCGTCCGAGCAAGCGATGGGGACGTTGCTGCGCTGGGAAATGCTGACCGCACCGCGCCCGAAGTGAGATCTAGTCCCAATGCTAGTCAGATAAACGGGACGTCACCGTCGCGAATGCCGAGACGTTCGTCGTCTCGATGACCGATGGCGGCGACAACTTCTCGGGCCAAGGTAACGCGGCCACTGCCGGCGCAGCGTTCCCGACCGCGCTGACCGTCTACGGCGGCGCCGCAAGGACACGATCAAGGGCGGCGCGGGTACCGACACGCCGAGACCGATCACATCGGCAACGACGTCGAGAACCTCAAAGGTGGCGCGGGAGCTGGCGACGACGTGATCGATGGCCAAGCCGGAGCCGACATACTGCTCGACACCACGGTCGCCTCGTCGGTCGGCTGCGAGCTGTAGTCTCTGGCTAGATAGCAACCCCACGCGGGTGCCCACCGTTTGGATTGGAGTACGCTCCGGCCCCGGTGAGCACCCGCGCACTCGTTTTATGTTCGAACGACGACGGCGTTCATTCGCCGCACCTGATTGGCCTGGCCGATCGGATCGCTGCCTTCGCCGATGTCGTGGTCGTCGCACCGGAGCGACAGCGCTCGGCCGCCTCGCACGCGATCACGCTGCACAAGCCGCTGCGTCTGACCGAGGTCGCGCCGAAACGCTATGCACTCTCCGGCACGCCCGTCGATTGCGTGTATCTCGGGATGATGAAGGTCTGTGATCGCCCACCGGCGGTCGTGGTCTCGGGCGTCAACGACGGCTTCAACATGGGCAGCGATGTCTTCTACTCGGGGACAGTTGCAGCCGCGGTCGAAGGCGCGTTGCGCGGCGCAGCCGGGCTCGCGTTCTCGCTCGCACCGCGATCGGCTGCGGCGGGCGTCGACCACGCGCTCGATTTCGCAGCGAAAGTCGTGCACGCCGCGATCAACGAGCCGATGCCAAAGGGCACCGTGCTGAACGTCAACCTGCCGGGCACCTCGAGCGACGAGTATGAATGGACCACGCTTGGTCGCCGGATCTACGGCGACGATGTCGCCGAGCGCCAAGACCCACGTGGCCGCCCATACTACTGGGTCGGTGGCGGACCGACGGGTCACGACGATCTGCCTGGCACCGATTGCGTCGCGGTCGCGAAGGGCAGGAGCTCGCTCACGCCGATGCACCTCGATCTCACCGACCGCGGTCGCGTCGCGCATCCGCCGTGGCAACTCGACGGCTATCGGCCCGTTGCCTCTGCTCGATGAGGTAATGTGGCGACGATGAAACGTCTGCTCCTTTTGACAGCGCTCGTCGCGTGCGCATGTCCATCGAAGCCTACGACGGTGACCGCTGGCAGTGCCGCGCCGGTAGCGGGCGTAGGGCCGAGCGAGGCAACGACCTGCGAGGATATCAAACCGCGGATCGCAGCGATGTATCGCGCCGAGGCGCAACAGCGCGAGCCGAAACGTGTCGAAGAGGCAGTGGCGGACAACACGGCGATGGTCATGAACGATTGCGCGAAAGACGCGAAGCGGGTCGCGTGTCTCGCGAAGGTGCCCACGGTGGCCGAGCTCGAGAAGACCTGCCTGATCCCGCTCGATGACGAAGGCACCGAAGGAGGCGCGAAGTGAGAGCGCTCGCAGTGGTCCTCGTGATCGGCTGCGGCGGCGGCCAGCACGTGGAGCCGGGTCCTGGCAGCGGTGATCCAGTACCGGTCTACAAGGACTCGCGCTCGCCGATCGAGAAACGCCGCGACCTCGGATGCGAAGCGATCCAGCCGAAGCTCACGCAATGCGCGGTCGACGATGCGAAGGCGACGATGTCACCGAAAGAGCTCGCCGACTTGAAGCCCGACGAGCTCGTCGCGAAGCACAGGGCCGAGTTCCTCAAGCAGTGCAAAACCTCCTCGATGTCGTCGCGCCAGGTGCGCGTGCTCGAGGTCTGCACCAAGGAAGAATCGGCGTGTGATCCGCTCGCCGAGTGCCTCAAGAACCTCGAGCCGCAGAAGAACGAAAAGTAGCGGCAGCTTAACGATCGGATCGGAAGCCGATCGTCGCGTGCGTGCCGTCGCAGAACGGCTTGGTGTGGCTGCCACCGCACCGACACAGCTTCGCAGATTGGACCCGCGCGACCATCCGTCCCGTGCCGCTCATGATCTCCAGATTGCCGCGCGCCGCGTACGGTCCATCGGTCTGCGGATCGATCGCGAGCGGGCCGTTGCGCACCGCGAGCATCGCGGACTTGTCCCCGATCGTCGCTGGCTCGCCCGTGGCCGCGAAATTTATCGCGTGGTGCGAGCTATCGCAGAACGGCTTGTTCTTTGAAGCGCCGCAGCGGCACAGCGTGGCGCGGTAAAACGTCGGCGGCGCACCGTCGAGATGGATCTCGGCGCGCACCGCGTACGGGCCGCCTTCGCGGATCTCGACGGTGTTGACCGGCGGCACCGGCTCTTCGGGACGGCCATCCTTGCGGCGATACGCGATCGCCCCCGAGCAACAGGCGTGCGCGATCCCTGCGAGGAGCTCGGTATCCATCGCATCGGGCACGATCCACGGGCCTTTGACGTTCGCGAGGAATACCTCGGGCGCTTGCGTGACGCACTTGCGGCTGTGGATGCACTTCTCGCCGTCGTAGAGCAGCGTCATGTGCTCGGCTTCGATCTCGTCGACGCCAGCGACCGTGTGCGGAATCGGTGCGCCGTTCGGTGCCTTGTCGATCGAGCTGGCACCCGCGTTCGGCGCGAGCGCGGGCGGCGCCACGATCGTGATCGGCGCGAGCGGCAGCGTCACGACGCCGGCGAAGCTTTTCTTCGCTCGCTGCGCGAGCGCAGCGAGCAGACGCACCACTTGGAACACGCGCGGGTCGGTTTGATCGAGCGTGGTTGCAGCCGTCGCGAGCTCTGCGAACCGCTCGGTGAAGAAGCGGCGAGCCGCGAGGCCGGCGGGCAGGGGCGCGGCATCGCGAAGTGTGGTGAATGACATGCCCGCATTGCACTCGGGGTTCGAAGGACCCGCGGGCAGCCGCGCCGCTCGCTCGCCGAGCAACGTGACCCCGCGCATGAGCTCGATGCCGAGCCCGACCGCGATGCCCTTCTCGGTGATCGTGTTCGGAACGCCGTACGAGTACGCGAGCAAGCGCAACATGAGTGCGTAACCGGCGTTCGCGATATCGACGGTCTTCGCGGCCTCTTCGTCTTCGATCCAAACGCGCGCCGCGCGCTGCGGTGGCCGCAGCACCGGGTTCGTCGCGGATGGAAACGCCGGATGAAATGCGGGATTCGTGGCGCCCAGCGCCGCGAGCTCCGAGCGGATCGCGACGAACCGCACGTGATGCGAATTCTCGGAATGACCCGGGGCGCCTTCGCCTTGCTCGATGATCGAGTCCAAGGCGGCGAGCGCCGTCTTCAGGCACACCACCGGCGTGACGCCGTAGAGCGAGAGCTCCTTCGGCCCGAGCTGGAGCGCGGCATCGCCGCAGAATGCGGCGTCTTCACCGTGGGCCTCCACGAAGCTGCACAGCATCTTCTGGAGCTCCGCGTAGAACACGCCGACCGTCTCGTAATCGAGCGGCATCGGCGTGATCCGGACGCGATCAGTGCCGCGGTGGAACGCGGCTTCGGCGGCGAAGCCCGAACCTTCCGGTTCCTCGGAGGTCATCGGCCGCTCGAGGTGCACGAAGTGCTGGACGACTGCCTCGGTAAACGGCGCGAGCTTCACCGTGATCGACGCCGGCAACAGGCCGACATCGAGCGGAAAGTTGAACCGGCCGAACCGAGGCGTGCCGCCGAGTGCACTCGTGATGTTCCACACCGCCGCGAGGTGCGCCATCTCTTCGATCGCGATGTCGATGATCGCCTTGCGCCAGCGCGCGGTGGCGTCAGCCTCGGTCGCCGTCAGTCCTTCTGCGGTGCCCTGACGCAAGCTGAACGCCGCGTACAGGTACGTGCACATCAGGTCGTGCTCGAGCTCGGCCGCTTCGTAGAGGGCGTGGATCAACGTCTCGCGGCTAGGCGTCTGCATCCGCTGCATTCTGCCCGGCCCCGGCAAGGCCCGCTACCCGGCGACCGGGCAGGTAAGTGGCATCACCGGCGTGATTCGTTGAGCTCGTCGACGCGCACGATCAGAACCCAGGCATCGATAGAGGAGTCATCCAGATCACGATCTTGATTGGCGGTTTGTCAGCGCCGCGAAACACCTTCGCGCGGCGCTCCTGCGGTTTCCCCTCGGTGTGACACGCACGCAACGCACGCACGCATGACCCCGGGCACGAACGTGTTGAGCGCGGTATCCGAGATCGGCACGCCGTCGATGCTCTTGCCGCTGTCACGACCGATCAGCTTCGCGAACGCGGTGTTTGCGATGGCGAGCACGCCATCGATCGAGACCAGCGCCTGTGCGAGACGTGAGCTCTCGAACGCTTCGCTGATCACGGACTCGCGCGGATTCTCGACCGCGAGCAGGCCGGTACCACGGGCGCGGCGGCGCCCATGTCGAGCATGTCCTCACCGCATCAAGCTCGCGGCAAAACGCGCCTGCGCTGCCCTAGCGCCCCGCTGGATCCTTCGACATCGCACGCGAGATCAGTTTCTCGAGCGCCTGATCGACGGGCTTATCGAGCCGGCTCGCCCATTCCGCCTTCAACGAGGCGAC
>Ga0209724_1000447_pt1 | contig 39815 bp, 31 predicted proteins | sample grotaG_FD_184143 | JGI IMG/M metagenome (GOLD analysis project Ga0209724, IMG submission 184143) | Glacier valley bacterial and archeal communities from Borup Fiord, Nunavut, Canada, to study Microbial Dark Matter (Phase II) -... | ecosystem: Environmental > Aquatic > Freshwater > Ice > Glacier ... | reverse complement strand
GGGCGAGCGGCGGGCGGTAAAGCTCTACTACCGCTCCACCCGCCCAGAGATCAAGCGGCTAGCGGCGATGGCTGCCGTCAACCTCGCGCGGCTAGCCTTGCTCAAAGTGGCGTAGCGCGCAATCGTTAGTCAGCCGTCCAGGGCAGGGTCGGAAATTGCAGGCCTCCCACATGGTTTCGCGGGGCTGAGGTAACAAGCATCCACATCAAGCTCCAAGCGGCTGTGGGTACAGGCACAAGATGTATGCAGCATTGTCCAAACTCCATTCTACCCTTCATCAACTGGCTCTTGCCTGTTCCCTCGACCGTTAAGGAGGTGACCACATGACTAGCTTCAACACCACCCAGACAGAGAACCCAGACCGCTTCTACAATCTAGAGCTACATAACCATGCCACCTACATAGGCTCCTCTAAGTCAGCTAGTGGTCTTGAAGTTCTGTTGGGGCGGGTATGTGCCGACGGTCATAACGTAGTTGTCGAAGTTAGCCTGTCGGGTACAGTTGCTCAGGATGTTAGTTTTATACTAGCCGTGCTAGAAGATGAAGAAGGTAACAGCTTCGAAATGCGTTATACAGAACCTTATGAGGGCAAGCCACACAGCTTCTTCTTGAGCTTCTACAATACGATTGAACATACCATGTTCAAGGCAAACGTGCTGTTTCGGATTATGTTGATAGTATCGCCAAATCCATCTTGGTATGATGACCTAAGATTGCGCACATGGGGTGGCAAGACGATTGACGCTGCAAGATCAGCCATCATCAGTGATTTTGGTGGGAAGATAAACGTGTTTGATTTCACATTTAGTTCTGACATCATACCAATTAGAAGCATAGTGCTGGATGCGCTGGTGGACAACCAAGAGGGACTGATCCTCTCCTCGATAAAATGCTCACCGACCGAGACCAGAATAACGTTTGATCATAGTTCACTCTCATACGCTGTTGAACGTCAGTCCGCGAGCGTATCGATCTTGCAAGCGAGTATTAACGATAGAAGTTGGATATCAAGATTTGGCAATTGGTGCAATGGTGACGCTAGCAGAACTATGTGTGTCTCCGAAGGATACTTCTATGATTTTGACAACTGGGATCTCCGCATACAAGAACTGCAATTTATCATCTATCCTGGAGTTGGTAGGAACAAAGATTTTGTAATGAACATGGATACAAACGGTGTTGTAGGTCCTTGGTTCTTCCAGTTCGAGCTGCCTCGGCTAGTATTTTAGGGTTGGTGAAGCTAGCCCTAGTGTCCACTCTTGAGTCAAGAGCTAGCTTTTACTGGGATTGCTAAATGTAGCAGACATTTCTCACGTACCTCATGCGTGAACGCAGCCAAGAAGTCTGCTGCATTCACCAATCCACCTACGTGCAGAAAGTAACTGCCTACGCTACTGGCGCACCCTGGCGATAAAGCTGTCTACGTTGTAGGCAGCCCCACCCCAGGGCCGCTTGAAGAACAAAATTGGGTCGAGCCCGCCCGTGCCGGGGTTGTTCACCCCCGCCAACTCCCAGCCATCCTCACCGAGGATCGCCAGTGCATTGGCTAGCAAGATGCTTTTCCATTCGGGTAGGTCGTGACCGTTGATAGACTTCGTCTTCGCGTCCACCTGGTTTTGTTGGCCGATGGTCGCGGTCAGGTACTCCCACTTTTCCATGCTAGTTACCTTTCTGAGCCTGTTGTAGCTGATGGATCGTCTCCAGCTTGCTGATAAAGGTTTGCACGTCGTACTTGCCGCCCTGCCAGGCCCGCTTGAGGATCAGCGCGCCGTTGTACATAAGCGCGCTGATGTCTGCCTGTACCAGTTCCCAGCCTTCTTCCCCCAACAGGCCGACTACTTCCTCCAGCGTGCTGCGCTTCGGCAGCTTGATGCTGGCTAGCTTGTCCACGGTCAACTCGCCACGCATGGTGTAGCTCATATTGCCGAACAGGTACTCCCACTTTTCCATTGCTATCCTCCCTAAGTATTCATCAGCGTGCTGATCCTGACCAGCAGGCTATCCATGTTGTAGGCCGCCCCGCCCCAGGGCCGCTTGAAGACGTAGAGCGGGTCGTTAGTGTTGCTGTAGCCGTCGGGGCTGGTGCCAGTGACCAGTTCCCAGCCATCTTCGCCGAGGATGCGCAAGGCGTGCCGGAAGGGAAGGGTCTTCCAGTCTGGCATCTCGCGGCCATCCACCGACTTGAGCTTCGGTTCGTTCATCTGCGTGTAGCCGATGATCACCGTCAGATATTCCCACTTCTCCATCTTACGTGTCCCTATCTGCTGCCTTGCAGCTTGCTAACCAGATTCATCACGTCGTAGCGGTTGCCAGTCCAGGCTCGCTTGAAGATCAATTTGGTGGTGTGTTCGCCGAAATGGGCTAGCTCCCAGCCGTCCTCACCCAGCAGGCTAATCACGAACTCAAGTGGGATGGACTTCCACTGTGGCAAATCAACCCCATCAACTGCTCTAATCACCTGACCATTCGGTGTTGTGTCCTGCCACTCGGCAAACAGGTATTCCCACTTCTCCACCGCTGCGTCTCCTTGCTGAGCAAAGTGCATCTCTACCCACAGCTATTATACGCAGCGGTAGGCCAGAATGTAACAAAGATGCGCTAGCTGGCGTAGGATTGGGGATGAAAGGCCCCGCCCGCTGCAACTCCGCTGGGCTGCTAGCTGTCTGATTGTAGCAGTGCAACTCATGTGGTATGATAGGCGTAGATAATAGTTGAGACAGACCCTACTTTGCCTCCGCAGGGAGCAAGGTCAATTGAGGAGAGCATATGGCTAACGAGCTAAACTTGCGGGTGCAGCCCAACACCCCCGCCGTCCCCGCCGACAGCGGCATCCGCCTGGTCTACCTGCTGATCAGCACCAGCCCGGCGGTGAAGCTGGGTCAGGCGCAGGTGCCGATCAACCTTGCTATCGTCGTAGACAAGAGCGAGAGCATGACCATCCCCGTCCTGTCGCAGGAGCAATTCGAGGAGTTGCGGCGCATGGGCCAGGTCAAGGAGGTGGTCAGCGACGGTATCCCCGTCTATTCGTTCAAGAAGATACCGGATCACATCCGCCGTGCCGCGCCCAGCAACCTGGAGATGGTCAAGAAGGCGTTGCAGGTGGCAGCAGACAACCTGGAGCCGCACGACCGCTTCAGCGTGGTCGCCTTCGCCAGCCGCGCCAACGTGCTAGCCAGTGGGCAGTCTGGCAACAATCGCCAGGCGATCCAGGCGGTGATCGACACCATAGACAGTGTGGCTGTGGGCGACGAAACCGCGATGGCCGAGGGTATCGCGGTTGGTCTGGCGGAGGTACGCAAGGGGGCGGGGGCGAACGTGATCAACCGCCTGATTGTCCTCACCGACGGCTACACCCTTGCGCCAGAGCGGGTGCAGGAGCTTGCGGGCGAGGCTGCGAGCCAGAACATATCGGTCAGCACGATGGGTATTGGCAGCGACTTCAACGAAAACCTGCTAGTCGGGATCGCCGACAAGAGCGGCGGCAATGCCTACTTCGCCAAGAACCCAGCCGACATCCCGCCCGCCTTTCAGCAGGAGCTATCCGCCGTGCAATCGGTCAGCATCATGGGGATCAACCTCAGCATCAAGCTAGCGAGTGGGGTGGAGTTGCGCCGCGCCCACCGCGTGCGTCCGGTGATCAGCGACCTCGGCGCGTTGCCGCTGGACAACCGCAGCGTGGCGATCCCGCTTGGCAACCTCGAAGCGGAGAACCCACCCGCTGCCCTGCTGGAACTGCTTGTCCCCGCCCGCCCTGCTGGTAGCTATCGCGTGGCCGAGGTGACGGCTAGCTACACCATGCCAGGGCTGGGCGAACAGAGCAGCAAGGTAGATGCCCTGCTCAACTACTCTGCCGACCAGAGCCAGGTAGCCCAGCAAGACCCCCAGGTGATGAATATCGTAGAGCGGGTCAGCGCGTTCAAGTTGCAGACCCGCGCCCTGAACGAGGCGGAGATGGGCAACATCCAGGCTGCCACCAGCAAGTTGCAGCAGGCTGCTACCCGCTTCTTGGAGATGGGCGAGGTGGAGCTAGCCACCGCCGCCAGCCGCGAGGCCGCCAACCTGGAGCAGGGCGGCGCGCTCAGTTCGGGCGGCGCGAAGGAACTAAAGTACGCCACCCGCCGCCTCACCCAGCGGCTAGATCGGCTGCCAGAGTGAGCAGAGGGGGGAGAGCAAGTGGCCGCGCCCAGCTACAAGCGCATCGTCATCCTCGGTAAGTCGGGGTCGGGCAAGACGACGCTGGCTCGCCAGATCAGCCAGCAGTTGGCCCTACCGCACATCGAGCTTGATGCGCTGCATTGGGAGCCGCACTGGACGGAAGCACCTGCCGCGGTGTTCCGCGCCCGCGTCGCTGCTGCCCTTTCGCAGCCGCTCTGGGTGGTGGACGGCAACTACAGTCGGGTGCGCGACCTCGTGTGGGCGCAGGCTGATACGCTGCTCTGGCTGGACTACCCGCTGGCCCTCACCCTGCGCCGCCTGTTCCGCCGCACCCTACGCCGCCTGTTTCGCCGCGAGGTGCTGTGGGGCAACAACCACGAACGTTGGAGTAGTTACCTGAGCCTGAAGCCAGAAAACAACCTGTTCCTCTGGTCGATCAAGAGTCACTCTAAGCAGCGGCGCGAGTATCCGCTGCTGCTTGAGCAGCCAGAGCATCGCCACCTGCACGTCCTTCGGCTACATAACCCGCGAGAAACAACAGAGTGGTTGCGCTCACTGACCGCCAGCCCAACATCACCTAATGAAGGATGAACCAGCACAGATGACTAGCCCCATTGAGGTAACGATCCGCAAAGCACAGCCTGGCGACGGCCCCCGCATCCTGACCCTGATTGTGGCTCTCGCTGAGTTCGAGAAGCTACCCCCGCCCGACGAGGCCGCCCAGCAACGGCTGCTAGCCGACGCTTTCGCCGAGCGGCCCCGCTTCGAGGTGTTTCTAGCCGAGGTGGGCGGGCTGGCAGTCGGCTACGCCTTCCTATTCGAGACCTACTCTACCTTCCTGGCGAAGCCGAGCCTCTACCTGGAAGACCTGTTCGTGCTGCCAGAGTACCGCAGCCTGAAGGTTGGCTATACGCTCTTTCAGCACTGCCTGACCGAGGCCCAGCGGCGTGGTTGCGGGCGGCTGGAATGGGTAGTGCTGGACTGGAACCAACCCGCGATTGACTTCTACCAGCGGCAGGGCGCAACCCGCCTGCACGACTGGCTACCCTACCGCATCACATTGTAGACTAACCCTACCTCCCCCTGCGCTGGGGCGGCGAAGAAGGCATGGAGACAGAGAGCAGCGACATTACAATCTATTGCCCCCATTGCGGTAAACCCAACCGGGACACCGCTGCTTTCTGCGCCTTCTGCGGCACCTCGTTGAGCGGCGAACATCGCCTGCGCCGCTGCCCCAACTGCAAGGAGTCGGTAGCAGTCACCGACACCTTCTGTGCCAACTGCGGCTACGCCCTGGATGCTGGGTTGCTGGCGGGTGAGAATGGCACGCAGGCTCGGCTCGGCGGTGGCACCGGCCAGCTTGCCAGCAATACTACCCTGCGTGACCGCTATATGGTGCAGCGGCGCATTGCCAAAGGCGGCATGGGGGCGGTCTATGAGGCGATTGACCTGCAAGGGGGCAAGCGGTGGGCGATCAAGGAGATGAGTCAGGCCTCATTGCTGCCAGAGGAGCGCGAACAGGCGGTGGCCGACTTCGAGCGCGAGGCGAAGCTGCTGCAAACTCTCAACCACCCCAATCTGCCGAAGGTACAGGAGTTGTTCGCCATTGGCCCGCGCTACTACATGGTGATGGAGTTCGTCGCGGGGCGCACCTTGCAGCAGGTGATCGAGGATGCGCCGAAGCCCCTGACCCAGCAGCAGGTTCTGGTCTGGTCTGGGCAATTGTGCGACGTGCTTGGCTACCTCCACCGCCAGCAACCGCCGATCATCTACCGCGACCTCAAGCCGGGCAACGTGATGGTTCTCCTACGAGGCCGTGAAAGCGATCTGGTCAAGCTGATCGACTTCGGCATCGCTCGCTTCCACCAACCGGGCAAGACGCGGGACACCACCACCTTCGGCACGGCTGGCTACTCGCCGCCAGAGCAGTATGGCCGCGAGCAGACCGATGCCCGCAGCGACATCTACGCCCTGGGTGCGACCCTGCATCACCTGCTCACCCACCGCGACCCTGGCCTCAACCCCTTCAACTTCGGCCCGATCACGCCGATCAACCCTGCGGTCAGCAACGAGGTGGAGGAGGCTATCCTGCGGGCGGTTGCGCTCGACCCCGCCGAACGCTGGCAGAGTGTAAGCGACTTCAAGGCGGCGTTGCAAGGCAAAGCAGTTGGCAGCCCGCGCCCCACGCCCGTGCGGGTTGGAGCAGCAGAGAAGAACCTGGCCCCGGCCACCCCTGCAAAGCAGGCGACCCCGGCCCGCTCCACCACCCGCCCAGCCGAGGCCGCCCCCCGCAAGAAGACTGCCGCACTGGCTGTCCCCGGTGAGGAGCGGGCAATTGCCAAACCCTTCCTGCGCCTGGCCGCTGAGGAGGTAGACCTGGGCATCGTGCGACCTGCCACACTCGCCCGCACTGGTGGACTGACGAAGGCGATCCCTGTTGGCAACACTGGTGGCGGAGCCTTGCGTGGCACCGTCCGCAGCCGCACTGCCTGGCTGGTCGCCGAGCCACCGATCCTCGATCAGGAGCAGGAGGGGGCGAACACCAACCTGCGCCTCAGCCTGCTGCCGCGGCTGCTGCCCACCAGCCGCCGCACCATCAGCTTGCCCAACCTCTACCGACCCCTCGCCCGCTTCCTGCGCTTTAGCGTGGAGAAGAAGGAGTTTGGCGCACTGGGGGCGGCAGTTGGGCTGCTGGCGATCCTGCTGCTAGTCGCTAGCTGGCTGCTCGGCCCGGCAATCACCTTCGTTGCCCTGGCCGTGCTGCTGGTTGTGCCGCAGGCGGTGGCGATGTGGGTTGCTGTCCACCTGTTCATCTTCGTGCCAGTGGCCCAGACCTTGCTCGGTCGCGTGTTGGTCAGCAGCAATGGCGGCGAGAAGGAGCTACGGGTGAAGGTGCAGGCTGCGCCGACCCGCTGGCAGCAGGTGCGTGGTGTTGCTCTGCTAGTTACCGCCTTCGCCCTCGAAGTGGCGGCGGCTGGGCTGGCGGGCTGGTGGTATGCCGCCACCTACGGTTGGCTGCCCGACCCGGCAGCGACCCTACGTGGGCTGTTTGGTGGTTGAGTGTTGACAGCAAGGCGATCTACCTATACAATAGCAAATAGGAAACAAGTTTGCCGGGCTAACGGTTTAAGCAGCAGACAATCTGACAAATAACAGGAGGATCGGCATGGACGAGCAGAACACGGCTGGTAGCATGAGCAACGAAGCAACAAGTGGCGGCACTGCCCCCGCTGCCCCCGACCGCATCGCCAGCGAAATGGCAGCAGATGATGCAGCCCAGCACGGCAGCAACGTTTCGGCAGGCGAGATGCAGGGCGCGCAGATGAGTATGAACATTGGCGGCAGCAGCTACGCCGTAGGCAACAAGAGCAGCCATCCGCGCATCCCCCAGGAAGCATTGCAAGCCCTGGCCGCCCAGCTTTCGGCTGGTGGTCAAAGCATCAGTGCCGATGACCTGGGAGCGGCCTTGCTGCAAGCTGGCCTCACTGTTAGCCCCGACCACTGGGCAAGCTGGGGGGGAGGGCAGGCGGCTGCTCTTGGCACGCTGCAAGGTAGTAGCAACATCTCTGGCGGCTTGCCGAATGTGGCGCAGGCGGCTCTGGCTGACCGCATAGAGCAGATCGCTTCTTCGGCCCAGACAGGCTTCGTTACCCTCGGCCCCATGAGCCAGCCCACCGTGCAGGCTTACACCACTGGCACGGCAGATGCAGTAGCCGCCCTGACCGATGAGCGCGAAGTGCCGAGTGCGGCGGTCGCTGGCGAGCGTGAAGTGCCAACTGAGGCTGGCATAGCAGTGCAGCCGAGCGGCGACATTAGCAGCGACCTGACCCCCGCCGACTACGATGCGCCCACCGGCAGCATGGATGCCGAGATGGTTGGCAGCAGTAGCAGTGCCGACGAGGCTGGCTCTAGCCCAACGGCTGAGAGTGGGGCAAGCAACCAGTCGCACCCCCTTGACCAGACTATTGGCAGCGATGCGACCGAGCCAGAGGTGGGCGAGATCAGCGGCGACGCGATCAGCATGGCTGAAGCTGGGGTTGGTTCGGCCCTCACCGCCGACGAAGCTAGCCCCAGCAGCAAGCACGAAGGGGTGATCACCGGGGCGGACGAGGTGATGGTGGTTAGCCCAGCCAGCACCGAGGAGGCAACCAGTAGCCCCACCAGCGCGACCGCCGCTGCAATCACTATTGCCCCAACCATGAACGAGCAGGAGCAGCAGGGCGATCAGCACATGGCCGAGAGCAGTGCGCTGGAGAGTAGCGCGGCTGTCACCCCGGAGACTAGCAGCCCAATGGCGGGCGACGACCTGGCAGGTGGGGCTGGCACTGCCGCTGAGGAGCAGCCAACCATTGCCATGCCTCCAGCCAGCACCCAGGGCGGCCAGCAGGCTGGACAGGCGGCCACTGCGGTCAGCGCACCCCGCATCATCCTGCGGAGCGGGGTCGAGTTCAGCCTGGACAAGGAGGAGATGATCGTGGGCCGCGAAGACCCAGTTAGCGACATCTTCCCCGACATCGACCTCACCAGTCATGGTGGCGAGGAAGGTGGAGTCAGCCGCCGCCACGCCCGCATCATCCGCGATGGTGACACCTTCCTGCTGGAGGACTTGAACAGCACCAACTACACCAAGCTCAACGGCGTGAAGCTGATCCCCAAGGTGCCGCAGGCTATGCGCGACGGCGACACGATCTCCTTCGGGCGGGTCGAAGCTCGCTTCAGCGGCAACCGCTAGTTCCTCAGGCAGCGTCCAACAGCAGCCCCTACCATCTCTGGTGGGGGCTTTTGCTTGCCACGGGACTGATACCATTGTGCTTAGCTGGACAGTATGTTAGTGTCGTCAGGAGGTGACGACATGGCTCGTGGTAAAACGTTCAAGGTCAAGTGGCAAGACGATGCGGCCACGCTCAAGCAGGCCTATCCGCCAAGCCGCCAGGCAGTGGGTGGGCGGCTGCCTTTGACAGCACGGTTAAATCTGCATTAGAAAGCCGCTGCCCTTTTTGCCCGTTCCCCCCACTTCAGGTATAATTGTAGCAGAGAACAAACTTCCGTCTGCTAAGATTGTGCCTAAAGAGGGGTATCTCCATTGGCAAAACATCTGCCCAACCGCTGGGCCGTCAGCCGCCTGCTCGTCCTTGCCCTTACTGCCCTGCTACTGGTGGCGGTTGCCTGCGACCAGGGCAGTAGTGTCAGCAACCCGATCTACGTGCCGCCCAGTGGGGGTAGGCCGGTCAACACGGTGCCGGTTGTCGGCCAAAGCACGCCAATCCGCATCGTAGACTTGCAGCCAACCGCCGCTGGTACCCTCGACCTCGCGGCCCCCACTCCCCCACTCGCGCAAGCCGGGGTGGAGGCTGCCGAGTTGCGCTTTGAGCCAACTGGTGACTACTACACTGCCGGCCCGCTCAAGGTGTTGGTCAGGTTGGCAGGCGAACATAGCAGCGACATCCTCTCTGCCAGCCTCAGCGTCTACGACGAGCAGGGCAAGCCCGCCCTCTACGGTGGCGAGCCGCTCAACCCCTACGCAATGTTCCCTAGCATGGAGCCGGGCTGGTGGCAGGCGCAACTCTCCACCCCCTCACAGGCGGGCCGCTACTACTTTGTGCTGGACACCATGAACTACCAGAAGCAGCAGCAGCACTTTGTTCTGCTAGCCAAACCGCTGGCAGTTGCCGAAGACCCCAGCCCGCTGAGCAGTGGCCTCATCATTGCCCGCAACAGTAATATCTGGCTGACCACCCTCGACGGCAAACGCCAGCGCAAACTCACCTTCTACCCAGAACTGCGCTCCTGGGCGAAAGACCCGGTGTGGTCGCCCGACGGTAAGCAGATCGTCTACACCTACGCCGCCGAGCCGCGCGACCCGATGGCCGACCAACTGAGCGAACTGTGGATTATGAACGCCGACGGCAGCGGCAAGCAGCAGCTAGCCGCTCACGTAGCGGATGAGAACCTGGAGGCGGCGCAGTGGTCGCCCGACAGCAAGCAGATTTACTATCATGCGATGAAGTGGCAGTACGACGCGCAGGGCAACTTTACTGGGCAGAAGTGGGATGTGCGCCGCCTCGATCTGGCTAGCGGCAAGAGCGTGTCGCTGATCGCCAACGCCCAGTTGCCCCGGCTGGACGGCCAGCACTTGTTCTATGTAGAGACGCTGCCAGAGGACGAGGGTATGGCTGCCACCGTTGCCGCTCTGCCCACCCGCCCTGGCAATGTGCCGACCACCCCAATCCCCACCACCACCCAGCGGCTGATGATCGCCGACCTGGACGGCAAGAACGCAAAGCAAGTGTTGGGCAGCGAGTTCATCGCTATCTATGCCCCCGCCGTTGCGCCCGGCGGCCAGCGGGTAGTCTTTGCGGCGATTGGTGGGCCGCAGACCCCCCCGCAGGCCAGCTTGTGGGATGGCATCGTTGGCTTCTTCGGCCCTACCGCAGCCTCGGCGCACGGCCTGCCCTGGGACTTGTGGATCGTCAACAGCGACGGTAGCGGCCTACGTCGCCTGACCAGCCTGAACGAGGATATGCCTTACCCGGTCTGGTCGAAGGACGGCACGCGGCTAATCTTCGTCGGTGCAACTGGTCTCTACCAGCTTGATCCTGCCACTGCCGCTCTCACCCAGTTCCAGAAGTACGAGAACGGCAGCCACACCGAGCTATCCTGGCATGAGTAATTTTGGGGTCTGGCAGCTAGCTGGGGGCGTGGCGGCGGCGCAGAGTCGGATGGTAGGCTTATATGCAGAACTTTCGCAAAATTGGTCTTGCCCTCTTGGCCGCCCTGCTGCTCAGCTTCGCAGTCAGCGGGGTTAGTTTGGCGCACTCGCGGCTGACGGGTTCGACCCCAGCGGCAGGAGCGCGGCTGGCGCAGTCGCCAGAGCGGATCGTGATCACCTTCAGCGAGGGCGCAGAGCCGGAGTTCAGCACCTTCGCCCTGCTCGACCGTAGCCGCACGCACTTTGAGCTTGACCACCCACCGTTGATCGAAGGCGACAAGGTATCAATCTTTGCCCAGCCGAACCTGCCGCCCGGCGCATATACTGTGCAGTGGAAGGTCGTCTCTGCCCTGGACGGCCACCTGACGCGGGGCAGCATCCCCTTCCGCATCCTCGGTGCAGAGCCGACTGCCGTGACTGGGGCAAGCCAACCGCTGACCGCCACAGCCCCACTGACCACGGCGCAGGCGACCGCCGACCCACCTGCCAGCGAGCAGCCAACCGACGCAGCGGCCACCACTGGCGATGGTAGCGGCAGCGAGGAGACGCAGCAGGCGACCCCGCTCGATGTGGCAGTGCGCTGGTTTAGCTTCCTGCTGGCGGCGATCCTCGTGGGTGGAGCTGCTTTCGCCCTGTTTGTGCAGCCAAGTGGGGTGGCTGGGTTGCCAGTGAGCGAACAGACGGCGACTGGCCGCCGCCTCAGCCGCCGCTTCGGGACGTTGGGACTGCTGGCTGGTGGCCTGCTAGTCCTCAGCCTGCTGGCCGAATTGCTGATGCAAGGAGCGCGGGCGACGGAGAGTAGCGTGGGGGCGGTGCTGGGCAACCTCAACGTGGTCAACGCGCTTCTCAGCAGCGACTTCGGCCTCTACTTCAAGTTGCGCTTTGCTGCTGCGCTAGCGATGGTAGCCCTGCTGCTGATCAGCTATGCCCTCGGCAGCTACCGCCGTTGGTTGTGGGCCGCCCTCGTGCTGCTGGGTAGCAGCTACTATCTTGCGCTGTCCCTCAGCGGCCACGCGGCGGCAGCCAGCAAGGAGGCGGGCGGGAGCCTGGTGCAGCAGATTGCACCACTGGCCGACCTCAGCCACCTGCTGGCAACGGCCTTCTGGGTCGGCGGCATCTTCGCCTTTGTCTTTGTGCTTTTGCCCCAGCAGCGGTTGCTGGCTGCGGCCCACCGTCCGCTCCTGCTGCGCCCCACTATCCGCCGCTTCAGCCAGCTAGCAGTGGTCAGCGTGGTGGTGCTGGCGGTCAGCGGCACGGCCAGCTATCTGGCGCACCGCCCCACCCTGGCTAGCACGATCAACAGCGATTACGGGCGGGCGATCTTGCTCAAGGTGCTGCTGCTGCTACCCCTGCTGGCCCTGGGCGCGTTCAATCTGTTGCGGGTGACACCGCGCCTGGCTGCAAGCTCATCTGTGCAGGAGCGCGCAGAGGAGAACGCAGCGTCTGGCTTCAGCCGCATCGTTGCTGCCTTTCGTCGCAGCGTGCGGATCGAAGCGGTGCTACTCAGCGTCGTACTAGTCGCCTCCGCCTACCTCACCCTCTCCGCGCCGAGTGGCGAGCAGCCAACCGCTGCTGCTGCTGCCATCCAACCGACCGCTCTAGCTCGCGCGTCCAGCCCGCTGGCAAGTGCCACTGCAAGCAGACCACAGCCGCAGCAGCCCATGCCAACGGTTGACCTGTTTGCCAGCGGCCCCACGGTAGTTGCCAGCCCACCGCTGACGATCAGCCAGCAGGTGCGCGGCCTCACCGTCACCCTCAGCCTCAGCCATGCCGACGATGACCTGTTGATTGCTCACCTCGCTGATGCGAGCGGCCCCCTCCTGCCTTGTGCTGCTACGCCCACTCCTGGGGCAAACTGTGTGTTGAACGCTGCCCTCGTCCTCACCCAACTTGAGGATAGCACTAGCGACCGCCTGTTGGCCGAGGCACAAACCGGGGGCAGCTTCGTCGTACCGCCCGCCCCCTACCTCAATCTGGACGGCAACTACCAGATCGTCGCGGTCTTCCGCCGCTACAACCAGCCGCAGGATGTGAAGGCCGCCTTTCGCTACACCCTCGCGGGCGGCAGTTTGCGCGGCAAGGTGGGCGAACTGCTCAACGTCGCGATCACCACCGACCCCGACCCTGCCCGCTCTGGCCTAGTCAACCTCCGCTTCCGCCTGAGCGACCATGCAGGCCAGCCGATCAACGACGCGACGGTGAACGTGCAGGGTATTATGGCGGCCCACGGCCACCTCGCCGACCCCCTGGCCGCGAAGTTCGTCGGTGACGGCAGCTACGCTGGGCCGCTGCTGCTGAGGATGGGCGGCGGCTGGGCCTTCGACCTGAGCGTAACCCGCCCCGGCCACGAGCCACTGTTGGTGGAAACCTCGCTCGACGTGGAGAAGTCCGACCTGGACCTCACTCCCTACCCCACCCCCAACTTTACCCCGAAGCCCTGACGGATTTGGCCTCCAGAGTTGTTAGAATGAGGATTGTTGATGACAAAGGTAAACGTTTTGGCAAGTTATCTTAGCGATCTGTTTGTCTTGGCCCTGCTCTGCCTTACGCTGGCGGGCTGCGGCGACGATGGGGGGCAGTCACTTGCCTTGCAGAGCCAGCCCAGCAGTGGCGACCCCTGCGCGGCAGGGCCAGATGCTAGCCAGCTAGCTAGCCGCGCCGCCGCCGCAATCCACTACACCCCACAGGGTCGCATCTTTGTTGCTGACCAGCTTGGCGACACCGTGAGCGTGATCGACGTAGCTAGCAACCAGCGGTTCAACGCTATCTCCACCGGGCGTGGCCCTCACCATGTCGCGGTCAGCCCCGACAACCGCGAACTGTGGGTTACGCTCTATGGCGAGAAGTTCTTGCAGGTCTTCTGCGTCAGCAACGGCACGCCACTGGCGAAGATCGCGAGCGACGGCCAGACCGACGACCTCGCCTTCACCCCCGACGGCAAGTACGTATTCGTCAGCATGGGGCAAGATAACAAGCTGTTGGCGGTTGAAGCCAGCAGCTACAAGGTGATCGAGAAGCTCGCGGTGGGCAAGGTGCCACATGGGGTGCGGGTGCGGCCCGATGGCAAGGAGGTCTACGTCACCAGCACGAGCGATAATACGGTGACGGCGGTAGAGGTAGCGACGCGCAAGGTAGTTGCTACCATCGCGGTCGGGGCGGCCAACCCCTTCGAGCTAAACTTCAGTGCAGACAGCAGCCGCCTCTACGTCAGCAACTTCCTCGGCGGCAGCCTGTCGCTGATCGACACCGCCAGCCATGCCCGCCTGCCCCAGCGCGGCTTGTGGCGCACCGGCAATCAGCCCGCTATGATCTGGCTGGACAGCAAGGGCAGTCTCTACGTCGCTTGTGAGGGGGACGGTAAGGTGTGGGTCTATAACACGACGGACGGTAGTGGCAAGCCCGTTGACCGTATCACGGTCGGCAAGCAGTCGCACGGCATCGTAGCCGCCAACAACGGCAATCTCTACGTGACCAACGTCAAGGACAACAGCGTGACGGTGATCGACGGCCAGAGCAACAAGTTGCTGACCACCATCGCGGTCGGCACCGCCCCCAACGGCCTCGTCTACTCCGCTTATGCGGGCAAGCCGCAGTAGGGCTGCGCCGTTCGACCAAAGTGGCGGCGGCACAACTTAGCTGCTACTTACTGCGGCAACCGGGCTGTGGCAGGCTGCGGCGTTGACAGAGTGGCAGCAAACGGCTAGAATAAGGCGCAACCAAACCAACACGGAGAGAACGATTGAACGAGCAGCATGACAACTTCGCCGCCCTCGAAGCGGAGCAATTTATCCGCCTGAGTACCTACCGACGCAGCGGTGAGCCAGTTCACACCGCCGTCTGGTTCGCCTATCACGCGGGCAGGCTCTATGTGCAAACGATGCTCGGTGCGGGCAAGATCAAGCGCATTCGCAACAGCAGTGCAGTGACGTTGGCCGCCAGCGACCGCAGCGGCAACCCGACTGGCCCCGAAGTGGCTGGGTACGCCCGCGTCTTGGACGAGGTAGAGCAGCGCATGGCCGAGGAGATCATCCAGCACAAGTATGGCGAACAGCGCACCCAGTTGATGGCCCGCATGGGTGGCGGCGAAATGCTCAAGCGGGACTACATCGAGATCGCACCAGCGGGTGAGTAATGGCTGACGCTGCGGAGAAAAACGAGCAACCCACCCCGCCCCCCCCCGCGCGCCTGTCGCAGCGGGAGGTACGGCGTAACTTCAGCCTCGGTGTGCTGAACGGCACCTTCTTCAACCTGGTCACCGCCTTCATCTCGCCAACCCTCGTCCTTGCTCTATTTGTCAGCAGGCTGGGCGGTGGCAATATCCTGGTTGGCCTGATCCCGGCGATCACCACTGGCTCCTACCTGCTGCCACAACTGTTCGTTGCTGGGCGGGCGCAGGCCCAACCGCTAGTAATGCGTTGGTACGCAACCAGCGGGGTAATCCGTATTACCAGCTTCGTGCTGATTACCCTCAGCACGCTGTTCCTGGCAGGCGACGGGGCCAACTACACGCTGTTGCTGCTGCTCTTTTACCTGTTCTATATCGTCACTTCACTGGCGGCAGGGGTCTCAGCTATCCCCTGGATCGCCATGGTGGGCAAGGTAATCCCTCCCCGGCGGCGCGGTCTGTTCTTCGGGCTGCGGAACTTCAGCGGCGGCCTGCTGGCCCTGGCTGCCAGCGGCATCATCAAGCTGCTGTTGGATGAAGGCAACCGTGTGGGTAGTCCGCTAGCCTTCCCCCTCAACTTTGCGATCATCTTTGCGATCACTACCGTGCTGATCATCGGCGGGATCATCTCCTGGGTGCTGATCCGCGAGCCAGCGCAAACCAGTGTGCCACAGCCACTCAGTGTGCTACAGATGTTGCGGCGCGGCCCTGGCAACCTGCGCGCCGACCGCAACTACCGCTACTTCCTGCTAGCCCGCATCCTGCTGGCCCTCTCGGCCATCGCCGACCCCTTCTATATCGTCTATGCCACGCGCAGTCTGGGGGCCGCCGACAGCATCGCCGCTCTCTACATCGCCGCCCTAACCATCGCCAGCATCTTCAGCAACCTGATCTGGTCGCCGCTGGCCGACTTCGGGGGCAACCGTCGGATGATGATCCTGACCGCCCTCTCGGTCGCGGTGGTGCCGACCAGTGCGCTGCTGATCCCCTTGCTGGTCAGCGGGCAAGCGGTGGCAACCGCCTTCGCGGCGGTCTTCATCTTCAGCGGCATCGCAGCGGGGGCGGCCAACATCGTCAACCTCAATGTGCTGCTCAACATTGCACCCGCCGCCAGCCGCAGCGAATATATCGGCTACCTGAACACCATCCTCGGCATCTTCACCTTCTTCCCCGTCCTCGGTGGCAGCTTGATCGACTGGTTTGGCTACCAGTTCGTCTTCATCCTCGCCACCATGTTTGGCTTCCTCGCGCTGCTCTCCTCCTTCAGTCTCAGCCGAGGCAAGATCGAGGAGTAGCAGGGGGTTGGGTCTGGCCTGCTAGAGAGGTTGGGTGGGGTGGTTAGCTGGATTGCAGGCTTAGTTCACTGGTTGGGCGACCGCCACGAGTGGGGTTCGGCGCAGGCAAGGCAGCTATCTCCTGCCCCAGATCAGGCTGCGGCTGGGTGGCAAGGGCGCGTAGTTCCAAAGCCATCGCCGCAATCTGACCGCTGGCAGTGGCAACCCCTGCTGCCGCCACTTGCAGACTCCGCATCGTCTCCACCACCTGCTGGCTAGCACTGCGTTGCTGCTGGGTGGCAAGGGTGATCGCCCGTGTGCGAGCAGTAGTGCTGCCCACCAGGTCGATCACCTCAATGTTTGCTTCGCTGGCGATGCGGGCCTGCTCTGCCCCCTTGTCGGAGTCCTTCAGACCTTGCTCGGTCGCCATCACACTGGCCGAGTTCGCCCTTTGCACCTCGATTACCAATCCACGAATGCCCGCCGCCTGCTCCTGCGCCCTACGAGCCAACTTCTTTACCTCACCGGCGACCACGGCAAAGCGTTCGCCTGCCTCGCCCGCCCCGGCTGCCTCGATTGCTGCATTGAGGGCCAGCAAGTGAATCTCAGCCGCGACGCGTGATACTACCCCTACCACTTCGCTGATCCGCTGGATGCGCTCGTTGAGGGCGATGGTGCGCTCTACTATCTGCTGCACCTGCGCTCTGATCTGCACCATCGCCTGCAAGCTGTCATTTACTGCTGCCTGCGAGTTGGAGACAGCCTGCAAGGTCTGCTCGGCGTTGTTGTCAAGGCTGGCGGCAGACTCGGCGATCTGGAGGGCCGTCTGCGACAACTCCTCAATCGTGGTCGTCACCTGGGAGAGCGCAACCGCCTGCTCATTCGCGCTGGCAAGCTGATAACCGCTAACTTCATTCAGCCCGCCCGTCACCTTGAGGATAGCCGTGCTGGTCTGCTCCTCCAATGAGTGCTTGCTGAGTACCTGAGCAAGCGCAGCCTCCAGTTCGTGAGTGCGCCTGCTACTAATACGGTTCGCTGTCTCGCTGATCACCCCTGCGCTCCATACTGACACAGTAAGGAACGTAAGCCCGATCAGCATAGCTGCACTTTTGCCCGGCAAGCCTTCTCTGTATGCTGTGGGTTCAATGACAAAATAGTAGATTGCACTGGACACTGTCACGTCAATAATGGCGACAGCGGCGACGATCAACGATGCCCGCGCGCTAAATAGAAGCGAGGCTACGGGGATCATAGCAAACACGATCAGAGACACGCCCGTAAAGGGGCCAGCTACGGCTATACTTACGCCAGCACCGAGCATAATGACAAACAAAAGGATGTAACTGGTTAGTCGCAACCGGTTGAGATAGGTGAGCGCAAGGCAGACAATGCCTAGCAGCAGAAACAGGATGCCAAAAGCAAGCTGTATGTTTGATTGAGGTTGAGCTAGCTCATACAGAGCACAGGCACATACTAGGAAATTAAAGATCCATAGAACCAGCTTGATCCCTCGCTGGCGAATACGGCTAATCTCGTCTGTCATCCTCTGTTCCTTCCACTTACACGGTTGCTGTCCTAACATTGTAGCAGAAAACCACACGATTTCGCAACTTAAATCCTGCCAAGTCAGTGCTGGGGGTACTATTAGCTGCTAGTGGGCAGTACATTTGGCGGGGCTACTTGACAATAAGGGGCTACTTGCCTTATATTGGACATAGAACCAACCGCGAGCGGCGAATGTTGCTTGCCCGCCTCAAGTCGAAGGAAACCTAGCTTGCGAAACACGGCGCGGCTACACAAACTGAGCGACCTTAACGGTGAAGCGGCCCGCAGCGAACGGCGTGGCCTCACCCTGGTGCTGATCGCTGGGCGCAGCGGCAAGCCGATCACCCTGCACCTGGGGCGGCTGGCGGTGGCTGGTGCTGCCGCGCTGCTGCTCCTGGTTGGTGGCGTCCTCTACGCCCTCTACCAGCAGAACGCTGCCTTGCAGAACCAGCTTCAGCAGGGGGCGGCCAGCCACCAACTGGTGCAGGAACGCGAACGTGGTCTCAACTCAGTGGTAGAGACCCAGCAACGCCAGTTGGCGACCGCTGGCGGCACCCTCGAAGCGGAACAGCGCAAGCTGGCAGCCCTCAAAGAGCAGATCAGCAGCCTCGAAGGTCAGCTAAATCAGTTGAGGGTGATGAGCAAGCAACTGGGCGACCTGCTTCAGGGTGGGCCAAGCAGCGACCCGCAGGGCGGCCAGATCAACCCCACCGCCCCTGCTCCAACCCCCCCCTCTGCTACGCCGCAGAGCTTCCAGCCCGCTTACACGCTGGCGCAGGCTGGCTACAGCAAGGTAGAAGCGGCTCCGCTAGACGACCTTGCCAGCAACTATCGCCAGGAAGCGAACAGCTACCAGGTCTGGCTTGCCAGCCTGAGCAACGAAGCAGAGCAGACCAGCCAGCAACTTAGCGACATGATGGTCTTCTCTGTAGATATGCTGGCTGGTCAGCAGTCCGAGGCGGCGGTGGCGGAGGCCGATGCGACCTTGCGCCAGGAAGCCGAGGCGCGGGCGCAGGCAGAGCAGGTGAAGGCCCAGGCGCGGGCCATAGAGAAGGCGCGCAAGGACGAGAACGACGCTGCCGCAGCCGACCTTGCTCGTCAGTACGCTCTTGACAACACCCCGCACGGCTTCCCCTCTGCTGGCGAGGTCAGTTCGTACTTCGGCTGGCGCAGGTCACCCTGGGACAGCAGCAAGGTGGGCTTCCATCCTGGCGTAGACATTGTGGTGGATACCGGCACCCCTGTCTACGCAACTGGCAACGGCGTGGTGATCTACGCAGCTTGGGATGACAGCTATGGTCGTGTGGTGCGCGTCTACCATCCCAGCGGCTACACCAGCCTCTATGCCCACAACTCGCGCCTGCTAGTCAAGCGCGGCGATTTGGTCGAGCGCGGCGATCTGCTGGCCCGCAGCGGCAGCACCGGGATGTCTACTGGCCCCCATATCCACTACGGCGTTTACAACGGCGACCACGTTGCGCTCAACCCAATGCGCTTCCGCCGCTGATCTGGTATAATACGGGCCAGCATTACCATGTAGGTCTTCTGCACCAGCCTCTTTGGTGCAGCTAAGGTGAGAGGAGCAGTAGGCAATGGCAGTCTTTCGCAACAACAGTGGCAACAACAATCAGCAGGTGACGAACCCCCCGCGCCAGATTACTGGTGCATTGACCTTGCCGCCCAGCAATATGGTTGAGGAGAAGGCGGAGACGCTGGTGGGAGCTAGCACTAGCATCCACGGCAACCTGCGGGCTGAAGGCACGATCCGCATCGAGGGCATGGTAGAGGGTGAAGTCTACACTGCTGGCAACGTGATCGTGGGGCGCAGTGGCAAGGTGGTTGCGACCATCACTGCCCAGAACGTGATGGTTGCGGGCCAGATTCGGGGCAACGTCACCGCCACCCATCGGCTGGAGATTGTCGCCAGCGGCAAGGTTTGGGGCGACATTACGGTTGCCAGCTTGCTGATCGAGGAGGGCGGCCTGTTCCGCGGCCAAAGCACGATGAAGGATGATGCCGCCGCTGAGGAACTGATGCCCAGCAGCACAGCCCTTGCTACCTTTGCGCCACTTGCCACCACCAATGGCAATGGTAACGGCAAGTAAGGCTCACCCTTTTGCTCGCCAGGCAGGCCCATCAACTGCTTGTAGTTGCCACCGCCAGACCTGCCGCCAGGCCAGGATGATGCCTGCCACTAGTAGCCCCGGCAGCAGATAATCGAGCAAGGCAGGTAGGCCGAAGCTACTTAGCTGGCTGCTAAACGGGATGTTGTACTCACCGTTGAGGATTACCTGGAGCTGGGCGAGCAAGGGGTTGTGGGCAGGGATGTACTGCCAGTCGGTGTAGTTGCCTGCACTGCTGTCCTTGTACTGATAGAAGAAGGCGACCGAGAAGCTACCAACCGCCGACAGACCCTGTACCGCCAGCCCTGCACCCAGCAGCCCCGCCAGTCCGACCTTCTGCGCCCGCGCCCAATCTCCATAGCCCTGCAACAGTGCGCCTAGTGGCAGCACCAGTAGGGGCGTGAGTGGCACAAGATAGCGCGCCCCCCACGACAGGTCACCGCTCCAGAAGTTGATGCGGCAGTAGAACAGTACCAGCAGCCCGCTGAGGCTGAGGATCAGCCCGGCCTCCCACGGCCACCTGCGCCAGAAGCGGCTGATCGCCCAGGGGAGCAGCAGCAACGGAGGGGAGTAGAGGAAGATGCTCTTGCCGCTGCTGAGGAACATCCCGTAGAGTCCGTTCAGCCACTTCCCGATGGGGGGTAGCAGCAAGCCAATAGCGCCGTAGCCTGAACTGCCGAAGCTGCCACTGCGTATCTTGTTGTAGATCAGTAGCCAGGCAACCGCCGCCGCTATCGGCCCAGCCAGCAGCAGCCCCTTGCCCAGCAACCGCAGCCCCGCCCGCCAACCCTGCGCCCGCAGGCTCCGCAGCAGCCACCAGCAGCCCGCTAGCACTCCCACCAGCACGTACTCCTGCTTGGTCACGATCAGGGCGGCGAGGGCGACCCCTGCCACTGCCAACCACCGCCAGTCACGCTCTGCCACCTCAAAGTGGCGCAGGAAAGCGTAGAAGGTGAGTAGTAGCAGGCAGCTAAGTAGGGTCTCGCTGTAGGTGAGTAGGGCGTAGGCCGCGCTGATCGTGGTTAGTCCACCGATTAGGGCGACGGCCAGGGCCAGTCGGTCGTTGGCGTAGAGGCGGCGCGCCGTGAGGTAGAGCAGCCAGGCGGTTAGTGCGCCGATGATCGGGTTGAGCAGCAGCACACTCAGTTTGTGCAGATAGGGTAGGTTGCCGCCGCTAACCGCATCCGCCAACCGCAGGGGGAGCAGCAGCGGTAGTTCAGCCAGGCTGTGGCCGATGCCATACTTGCTGTAGTAAGTGCCGAGGATCGGGCCGTCCAGCTTGAAGTCGAGGTGGGTGACCGCCAGCGTAGTCGCGTGCTTGATGCGGTCGTCGTCCGACGAAATCTGACCGTTGACAAAGAACAGGTAGGTGAGCAAGAAGCTGAGGAACAGCCAGCCACCCAGCCTGCCCACTGGCCTCTGCCAGCGCAACAACAGCCCGCAAGCGAACAGCACGATCAGCAAGCTGGCAGCATAGAGGATGAACAGGCGGGGGCTGAAGATGTACGCCCCTGCCAGCCCCAGCAGCACCAGCCCCCCACCGGCAACCGCCACCCGCGTTGGCAGCCGCGCCAGCAGATAGCCCGCCAATCCCGCGATCAGCAGCAGCGCAAGGGTGGGCCAGAGGTCGAACCGCTGCACGGGTGCTTCTGTTTGCAGGAGGGCCAGGTCGAGTGCAACGCCAACCTGGTACATCCCGGTTACGTCGGTCAGCACTGGCGTGGTCAGGGCGATCTGGTCGCCTGCGTTGGCTAGCGTGTAGGTATACCAGTTCCAGCCTCGTATTATCGTTTGCACCCCAGCTACCCGCCCCTCAACCGCGACGGTGAGGGTGAGAACCTCCGTCGGCGGCGCAGTCTGAGTCGGGTCGAAGTAGGCGTAGAGGGCGAGGGTGGCCGGGCCACGCCAGCCGGGGAAGCGCAGGCTGCTTTGCGGCCCCGTCAGGCGGTAGCTGATCTCGCGCTTGTCGCCCGCGAAGGTGGGCAGGGCCATGCCGCCTACGTAGGAGCCATCGGCCCCGCCAATGTCCACCAGATAGCGGGAGGGCAAGCCCCCACCTAGCAAGGCGATAACCGCCGCCAGCGATACCATCAGCAGTACAGCCGCCATCTGCCGCTTTAGCTTGTCTAGCAAATTGGGTTTCATCCTTCCAGATAGTCATCTTTGCCCCGTTTGCTTCGGAGGCTGAAGCAACGCGGCGCATGGTGCCTATATCATAACACAGCCCTACCAACTTGAGGGAGTCGCCATGCCACGTATTCGCCCCTATCTTGCTCTTGCCCTTGTCGCTGCCATCCTGCTGGCAAGCGGGGCTTCGTTCGCCCTGGAGCGGCCCGCCACCAGGTCGCTGCCTGTTCCCTCCACCCTGGATCAGTACGGCGGCGACGCTGGCCTCAAGCTGACCGCCGCTCCCGGCTACTTCCGCACGGCGCAGCAGGGGGATCGTTGGTGGCTAGTCACGCCCAGGGGCCACGCCTTCTACTCGCTTGGTGTGAACTCGATCAGCACTACGTTCGGCCTGGACACTGCCGACGGCTACGCCAGCTACGCCAGCCGTAGCTACGCCGACCCGCAAGCCTGGGCGCAGACGACGGCGGCCCGCCTGCAAAGTTGGCACTTCAACACGGTTGGTGCGTGGAGCGACCAGCGCATGGAGCAGCGTGGCCTCCCCCACACCCGCCTGCTCAAGCTGGTTGGTGACACCCCTAGCCGCGTCAACTGGGTCTTCCCAGACGTGTTCGACCCCGCCTGGGAGCGGCACATTCGCCAGCAGGTGGCCGCCAAAATCAGTGCGGCAGACGTGCAAGACCCCTGGTTGCTTGGCTACTACCTGGACAACGAACTCTGGTGGTACAAGGATGGGGTCTACTACGACACGCCGCACAACATGGTGGTGGAGAACATCATCGCGCAGCCGATCACCAACAGCAGCAAGCTGGCCTGGGTTAGCCATTTGGCGGGTAGGTATGGCACTGTGGCGGGGCTGAACGCAGCCTGGGGCAGCAGCTATGCCAGCTTCCGAGACGGACCTGCCAGCCTGCTGGCCGCCCAGAGCATCACCTACACTGGCTCGCTGCCAGACAAGGACAGCTTCCTCAAAGTAGTCTCCGACCGCTACTTCAAGACGACGAGTGCAGCCGTGCGCGCCCGCGACCCCAACCACCTGATCCTCGGTTGCCGCTGGCTGCCCTCGCAGCCCTTCCGCTCGATCATCGAAGGGGCGATCCCCTACGTAGACGTGATGACGATCAACCTCTACGTGCGCGACTTTAGCAACCCCGACCTCAGCTTTGTGGACGAGATCGGGGCGTGGAGTGGCAAACCCGTGCTGATCACCGAGTTCACGGCGCGGGCAGCAGACAGCGGCCTGCCCAACGCCTTCCCCGCCCCTGGTGCCGTCGCTCCCGACCAGCGCACCCGCGCCGCTGCCTACCGCACCTTCATCGCCGCCGCCTTGCAGCGTCCGTTTGTGGTTGGCGTGCATTGGTTCCCTTACGCCGACGACCCTGCTATTGGCAAGCGGCCTGAGCAGAGCAACAACTGGGGGCTGGTGACGGCCAGCGACCAACCCTACGCCGACTTCGTGCAGCAGGTTTCCAGCGTCAACCAGGGTGTGTACCAGCTACGGCGCGGTCGGGAGGAGAGGATCGGCGTGCCACAGCCGCTAGCACCCGCCTACAACGCAACCTTGTTCAGCGCAGACTTGCGGCGCGATGCACCCCACCCTGCCGCCTGGCAGCCGCTGGCGGGTGCAAGTCGCTACGTCGTGCAAGTCGCGCAGACCCCAGACTTCGCCCAGCCTGTAGCAATCACCACCACTGCTAGCCAACTCGCTAGCCTGCCTCTTTCTAATTACGAGGGTGGGCGCGGCTACTGGCGGGTACGGGCGGTCGGCAAGGACGACCAACGCAGTGACGAAGAAGCCTACAGTGTGCCACAACCTTTCTACTTGCGCCAGACAACAGGCTCCTCAGCGGTCACTGGTATCTGGCAGGCCGATCCACCCGCCAGCGTAATGGTCAGCGGCACCCTGCAATTCAGCGGCGCAACTGGCAGTGTGGCGGGCTACTCCTGGGCCTTCGTCCAGCGCACCGCTACGATTACCGACTGGTCTGGCTACGACTACCTGCTGCTGACGGTCACAGACCCGCGCAGCAGTGGGCGGCAGGCGCAGCTGCGCGTCAACATTGCCGAGGCGGGCGGCAACTCCTACAACTGGCAGGCCACCTTGCTGCAAGGCCGCGCCACCCAGCTAGTCTTGCCGCTGAAAGAGGCAACGACGCGGCTGGAGCGGCACGTTGACTTGCGCCAGATTGCCAGCCTGCGGGTGGGCCTGCTGCTACCAGAGGTGGGTCAGCAACTAAGCGTTGGTGAACCGTTGCTGATCAGGGTCGAGCGCAGGCTGGCGGCCCAGCCACCGGTCTCGCCCCTCGCCAGCGACGCGGCTATCAGTGGCACGATCCAGCTTGACTGGCACAGCTATCGCCCCGCGCCGAGTACAGTGGCCTACCGCATCTACGCCAGCCAGCAGCAGATCACCAACACTGCCAGCCTCTCCCCAGTAGTCGAGCTAGACGCAGTGGCCCAGCAAACGCGGGTCAAGTTGCTGGCCTGGCATAGTGGCAAGTCACCGCAACCGCTGCTCAACGGCAACAGCTACTACTTCGCCGTTGTGCCAGTGGACAGCTTCGGCAACGAAGGAGTGGTAGGGGCGGCAGCCAGTGCGGTACCGGGTGCAGCTAGCTTGCGAGCGCAATCGCCTTGAACAGGTAGCTGCTAAACTGTCCTTGACAAGGGGCTACCGCCTGTGCTATAATGCGCGCAAGTTAATATGAAGTTGCGCTCTTATCAAGAGGGTGGAGGGAACCGGCCCGATGAAACCCGACAACCAGACCCAGGCAGTGCCGCCTGGAGTCCAGGTGCCAATTCCGACCCCGCAAGGGGTAAGATAAGGGAAGCGAGTAACTGCCAGGTATCTTTGCCATACCTGAACGCTAGCCGCCTCCTAACCAGAGAGCGGTTTTTTGTTTAGGGGATAGCTTTCCAGCACAAACCTCTAAACGCGCAGATGAGGACGAGTACGTTTTGCTAGACTGGCAGCGAGCCGCCGATAGTGCAAGGGCGGTAGTTAGGGCGAACGGAAATACCACCTCGGAGCGGCTACTCTGAACGGCATCGCTATCTGGTCGCGTCGGCGCGACGGCAAGGATCGGCTGCCCAGTAAAGGTGGACGGATCGGCCTTCGTTATCTGGGCCTGGGTCACAACCCGCAATGCTCTGCTCCCACCAGGGCCAGGGCTACGGGACTGACCTGCTGAGGCTAGCTGCTGCAAGGCGGCTACGAGTCAGGGTGGAAAACACGATGCTATTACAGCCTCGTCCCTCAATTGATAGGGACGGGGCTTTTTTTAACCAGGAGGGGTAAGCGATGGCACTAATCGTTCAGAAATATGGCGGTAGCTCGGTGGCGAACGTGGGCCGCATCCGCGCCGTCGCGCTGCGGGTGGCAGCTACGGTGCAGGCGGGGCATCAGGTCGCCGTCGTTGTCTCGGCGATGGGCGACACTACCGACGAGTTGCTTGAGTTGGCGGGCCAGTTGAATGGCACGCTTGAACAGGCACGGCGCGAGATAGACTTGTTGCTCTCCACCGGCGAGATCGTCTCCTGCGCGCTGCTCAGCCTGGCGATGCAGCACCTCGACCTGCCTGCCCGCGCCCTGACCGGCCCCCAGGCAGGTATCCACACCGACGGCAACTATGGCAATGCAGAGATCGCAGCGATTGACGAGCGGCAGGTTCTGCGCGATATCGAACACGGCTTCATCCCCATCGTGGCAGGCTTCCAGGGCTGCGCCGTTGGTCAGCCGGGCGAGATCAACACCCTGGGCCGAGGGGGGAGCGACACCACCGCCGTCGCCCTGGCGGCTGCTCTGCACGCCGACTGGTGCGAAATCTACACCGACGTAGATGGCGTGTATACCGCAGACCCGCGCATCGTCCATCGGGCCGACCGCATCGGGCGGATCAGCTACGCCGAGATGTTGGAGTTGGCGGCCCACGGAGCTAGCGTGCTGCACCCCCGTGCTGTGCGGGTTGGTCTGCAATACAACCTGCCTATCCTAGTGCGCTCCAGCTTCAATAACCACCCCGGCACCCTGGTTGCCCACGTGCAGGCAGCAGTGGCGGTGCCAGAGAGTAGCGAACCGCAGCGTGAGACGCTAGTGCGGGGGGTCGCCCGTCTCAAGTACAACCCGCAGGACGGGGTGGGCAGCGAGGAAGATCGCATCTCTCTCGTCGGCCTGGGCGTGGGCGAGTCGCAGCGGGTGGATGTGATCTCCCGCGCCAGCCTGCGCCGCCAGGGGATTGAGGCGATCCCCGTCGAGGGTTCGCCGCTGCGGCTCACCTACCTGGTCGAGGGCCAACAGTCGGCGGAGGCGATGCGCCTGCTGCACAAGGTACATTGCCTGGACAATGCAGGCTACTTCGCCGACGCAGCCCGCGTCGCACCGCAGGGGGAGGGCATCGCCCAGGAAGGAGCAAGGCCATGGATCGGATTGGGGTCGGCGTTCTAGGAGCGACCGGGTTGGTAGGTTCACGCATCGTGCGTCTGCTGCGCGGCCACCCCTGGTTTGCGGTGCGGGCAGTCAGCGGCTCGTCGCGCACGGTCGGCAAACGCTACGGCGACGTGCTGCGCGACGATACGGGCATCGGTGAGGACGCGCTTGATCTGACCGTGGTGGCAAGCGACCCGCGCAACTTCGACACCCCGATCATCCTCAGCGCGTTGCAGGCCGAGGAAGCCGAGAGCCTGGAGCTAGAGTTCGCCCGCGCCGGTCACGCAGTGGTCAGCAACGCCAAAAGTTACCGCATGGCCGCCGATGTGCCACTGCTGCTCCCAGAGATCAACTGGCAGCACACTAGCCTGATCAAGACGCAGCAGGAGAAGCGCGGCTGGTCGGGGTTGATCGCTTGCACGCCGAACTGCTCCACCTCTCATCTAGTGCTTGTCCTTGCCCCGATCAGCAACGAGTTCGCCCTCAATGCTGTGCTGGTGACGACGATGCAGGCGATCAGCGGGGCTGGCTATGACGGTGTTTCGGCCCTCAGCATCACCGACAACGTGATCCCGCACATCGGTGGTGAGGAGGAGAAGATCGAGGCCGAAACCCTCAAGATACTTGGTAGGGAGCCAGCGCATGAGCGGGGTTCGCTGCGCATAAGTGCAACCACTACCCGCGTGCCAGTAATTGACGGTCACTTTGAGAGCGTGTCGGTTGAGATGGAGTACCCGATCACTGCCGAGGAAATCATCGCTGCCTGGCAGGACTGGCGACCGCTAGAGCGGCTGGAGCTACCAACCGCACCACCCCAGCCGGTGATCTACCGCAGCGAGCCAGATCGACCGCAGCCGCGCCTCGACCGCGATGCTGGCGGGGGGATGAGTACGTCGGTTGGGCGACTGCGCAAGTGCAGCGTGCTAGACTGGAAGTTCGTGCTGCTGGGCCACAACCTGGTGCGCGGGGCGGCTGGCAACGTGATCCTGATCGCCGAGTTGTTGAAGGCTCAGGGTTACGTATCGGGATAGGATGGACGGTGTCACACACAACATGGGGGCGCATAGCCTCTTAACCACATAACATGGGAGCCAGACGCTCCTTAACCACACATGATGGAGGCAGAATTGCCTCTGGAAAGGGATCAGAACAATGTCGGACAGTCAGCACAACGGTAATGGCAACGGCAACGGCAGCAACCATGAGGCGGAGGGCTTCCAGGATACACCCTTCGACGCGACTGGCACCCCCTTGGACGAACTGGGTCAGGCCCAGGCGCGGCCAGATCGGGCTAGCCTTGAGCAGCAGTGGGGCTTCGACACCTTGCAACTGCACGCCGGGCAAGTGGTAGACCCCACTACCAAATCGCGCGCCGTACCGATCTACCAGACCACCAGCTACGTCTTTGACGACGCGGATCACGCTGCCCGCCTCTTTGCCCTTGAGGAGTTTGGCAACATCTACACCCGCCTCGGCAATCCTACCAACGACGTGTTCGAGAAGCGGGTTGCGGCTCTGGAAGGGGGCCTTGCGGGGTTGGCGACCGGCTCCGGCCAGGGTGCAATCTCTACCGCGATCTTCACCTTCGTTGAGGCGGGCGACGAGATAGTGTCGGCCAGCAGCCTCTACGGTGGCACCTACAACCTGTTTGCCGTCACTCTGCCCAAGCACGGCATCACCGTCAAGTTCGTTGATCCTAGCGACGTGAACAACTTCGCGCAGGCGATCACCCCGCGCACAAAGGCGATCTACATCGAGACGGTCGGCAACCCCAAGCTGGACGTGATCAACATCCAGGCCGTGGCCGACATCGCGCACAACGCGGGACTGCCCCTGCTGATCGATAGCACCTTCGCCACCCCCTACCTCTGCCGCCCAATTGAGCATGGCGCAGACATCGTGATCCACTCGGCCACCAAGTGGATCGGCGGGCATGGTACCTCCATCGGCGGGGTGCTGGTTGAGAGCGGCAAGTTCAACTGGAAGAACGGCAAGTTCCCCAAGATGCACGACTACATGGACAAGTTCGGCGCACTAGGCTGGATCGTGCGCGCCCGTGTCGAGCCGTACCGCGACCTCGGCCCCGCCCTCAGCCCCTTCAATAGCTTCCTCTTTCTGGTTGGTCTGGAGACCCTCTCCCTCCGTATGGAGCGGCACTGCGACAACGCGCTGAAGCTGGCCCAGTGGCTCCAGCAGCACCCTGCCGTGGAGTGGGTCAACTACCCCGGCCTGGCAGATCACCCCTACCACGCCAACGTCAAGCAGCAGTTCCGCGAGGGCTACTTTGGTTCGATGCTCAACTTTGGGATCAAGGGCGGGCGCGAGGCTGGGCGCAAGGTGATCGACAACGTGCAACTGCTCAGTCTGCTGGCGAACGTCGGCGATGCCAAGTCGCTGATCATCCACCCGGCTACCACCACCCACCAGCAACTCAACGAGCAGCAGCAGATTTCTGCCGGGGTTACGCCCGACCTGCTACGCGTCTCCGTCGGCCTGGAAGACATCAAAGACATCATCGCCGACCTCGACCAGGCGATTGCCGCCAGCCAGCGCGCAGCCCGCACGCCGGTTGCCAGCAGCCGTTAGTCAGCAGCCAATCAGGCGGTAGCGTAGCAGTGCTGCCGCCTACTACCCGCTGGGCTGAGAGGAAGCTGGCCGCCGCTCGGACGGTCGCTCCACAAGGAGACCAGGGCAGGGCTGTACAGCGTCCGACCAGCTTTCCCTCTTAGCCAGCTATCCAAAAATCAGGTTCAGGTTGACTACATCACCTTGCTAGAAACAATCCTGTTGTGCGGCTTCGCGTTCCTGGCGGGCTTCGTAGACTCGGCGGTGGGCGGCGGCGGGCTGATCCAGTTGCCTGCGCTGCTGGCGATCCTGCCTGGCTACCCCTTCCCCTTCCTCTCTGGCACCAACAAGCTAGCCTCGATTGCTGGCACCAGCGTGGCGGCCTACCGCTACGCCCGACGGATCAAGCTGGACTGGACTGCGCTGCTGCCAGCGGCGGGCGCAGCTTTTGCTGCATCGTTCCTCGGCGCACAGGCGGTCAGCCTGCTCAACAAGGAAGTGCTGCGCCCGCTGATCATTGGCCTGCTGATCGTCGTCGCCATCTACACCTTCGTCAAGAAGGACTTTGGCGCGCTCCACGCCCCGAAGCTGGCACATCGGCGGCAAGTCACGGTTGGGGTGATTGCTGGGGCGGGCATCGGCTTCTACGACGGCTTCTTCGGGCCGGGGACGGGTAGCTTCCTGATCCTGGTCTTTATCGCGGGCTTCGGCTTCGATTTCCTGACCGCCTCAGCCTCGGCCAAAGTAGTCAACTTCGCTACCAACCTGGCGGCGATCATCTCCTTCCTGCTGTTCGGCGGCACCATCCTGTACGCCTACGCGCTGCCGATGGCAGTCTGCAATATCGGCGGCTCCGTCCTCGGCACGCGGGTGGCAATGGCGAAGGGTAGCGGCTTCGTGCGCGTCCTTTTCCTGGTCGTTGTCGCCGCCCTGATCGCCTACCTGATCGTCAACCCAACCGCTCAACCGCCCAAATAAATGAACGAACCTATTGCTACAATCAACCTCGACGATGATCCCTCGGTCGCTTCCCTGGCAGGCCAAGCAGCGGCTGACATTAGCGTGCAGCGTATTTGGCTCGACCCCCTACCCTATATTACTGAGAGCGGCGTGACCCTGCCCACCGTGCAGGTGGCCTACGAGACGTGGGGGACGCTGAACGCCGCGGGCGACAATGGTGTGTACGTCTGCCACGCCCTGACTGGTGACAGCCATGCGGCGGGGGTGTATGCGGGCGAGAGTAGAGCGGGCTGGTGGGACGCGCTGATCGGGCCGGGGCGGGCGTTGGATACTGACCGCTACTTTGTGGTCTGTGCCAACATCCTTGGTGGTTGTCAGGGAACAACTGGCCCCACCAGTCCCGCCGCCAACGGCCTCGCTTACGGTTCACGCTTCCCCACCGTCACCGTGCGCGATATGGTGCGGCTGGAATACCGCTTGCTTGTTGCCCTGGGGGTGCAGCGACTGGCTTGCGTGATCGGCGGCTCGTTGGGGGGGATGCAGGTGGCCGAGTGGCTAGTCTGCTACCCTGATTTCGTAGCCGCTGCCGTACCAATTGCCGCTAGCTTCGCGCACAGCCCACAAGGGATCGCCTTCAGCCTGATCGGGCGGCGGGCTATCGAGATCGACCCTGACTGGCAGGGCGGCGACTACTACGGCACAGGTCGCAGCCCAGAGCAAGGGCTGGCCCTGGCCCGCATGGTGGGGATGATCAGCTACCAGTCGGACGAGTCCATGCGGCGCAAGTTTGGCCGCGAGCGGGTAGAGGCTGACCCCGCTAGCTACTACCAGCCCGCCAGCCGCTTCCAGGTGGAAAACTATCTCTACTACCAGGGGGCGCAACTGGTGCGCCGCTTCGATGCGAACAGCTACCTCGTCCTTACGCGGGCGATGGACTTGCACGATGTAGCGCGGGGGCGCGGCGACCTGGCAGCGGGGTTGGCGCGGGTGACGGCCCGCACGCTGGTGCTTGGCATCAACAGCGACCTGCTCTTTCCCACCCGCTTGCAGCAGGAGATGGCCGCTGCCCTGCAACTCGCGGGCAAAGCGGTGCAGTACGTTGAACTGGACTCGCCCTGGGGCCACGACGCTTTCCTGATCGAGCATCAGCAGTTGACAGCGATCCTGCGGCCCTTCCTGGCTGCGGGCTAACCTATCCGTGCGCCACTGGTGTACAATAGCCTTGACCACACAACCGGGGAGGTGAAAGATGATCGCAGACAAGGTGGGCCTGATCCAGCTAGGGCTGGGCAAGGTGGGGAAGGAACTGGTGCGCCAGATTAGCAGCCAGCAGGCAGCGGGGCGGCTGGATCACCTGCAATATATTGGGCTGGCCGACAGCAAGGGGTTGTACCTGCGGCTACAAGGGTGGTCGCCCGACGCGCTCACCTCCCTACTCGCCAACAAGGTCGCGGGTCGCCCACTCGACCTTTGGGGCATCGGTGGTGTGCTGTACACGGCAGACCTCAGTGCGCTGCCAGAGTTGGTCGCCCGCCTCAATATGCCAGTGATCGTCATAGACCTGGCTGCGACCGAGGCGACCTTCCCGCTGCTGGCTGGTTGCCGCCAGTATGGCTGCGACCTCGTGCTGGCGAACAAGGCTCCCCTGGCCGTCCCCTACGAGGACTACATGGAGATCGCTCCAGAGTTGCCGGGCCGCACCATGTCCAGCACCGGGGTGGCAGTAGACAACATCAACGACCTGACAGAGATGCAGCCCTACACCCGCCCTGGCGTGAAGTCAAAGCTGGGACGGGTGCGCCACGAGGCGACGGTGGGGGCGGGCCTGCCAGTGATCAGCACCCTGGAGGACTTGCTGGCGAGCGGCGACCAGATTGAGAGCATCGTAGCCAGCGTCAGCGGTACGCTCGGCTATCTCTGCACCGGCCTGGATCGTGGCCTCAGTTTCAGTATGGCTCTGCGCGAAGCCGCCGACCGTGGCTATACTGAACCAGACCCCCGCGACGACCTTAGCGGCCTGGACGCAGCCCGCAAGGCCTTGATCCTCGCCCGCCGTATGGAGCAGCGCATCAACCTCAGCGACGTGGCGGTGGAGAGCCTGGTGCCACTCGGCCTCAGCAAGGCTGAAGCTAGCCTCGAACAATTCTGGGCAGGGTTGGCCGACGTGGATGCACGGATTGCTCAGCGACAACAGGCAGCAGTGGCGGAGGGTAAGGTACTACGCTACCTCGCTGCTGTCACCCCTGGCGGTAGTCGGGTGGGCTTGCAGGCGGTGGACAAGGACTCGCCCGCTGGTCGGCTGCGCGGCACCGACAGCCTATTTATCTGGCGCACCATGCGCTACCGCGACAACCCGCTGATCGTGCAGGGGCCAGGGGCAGGCGCGACGGTGACGGCAGCAGGCGTGCTGGCCGATGTGCTGAAGCTGGTCTAGCCTCTGCTCAGGCGGGGGCGGGCCGCTCCACCGTGTCGGCGGCGAAGATGATGCCCTGGCCCAGGCTGGCGGCCACCGCCCCACTAAACTCGTCGGCGGCAACACCGAAGCCGTAAGGTTCAATGCACACGTCCTGGCTGCTCCACTGGATGTAGAGGAGCAGGAGGTCGCGGCCTGGGTGCTGGCGGGCAAGGTCTGCGACCTGTTGGGCTACACCAATGTCCTCCGCCTGGTCGTCGCTGACTGGCAGGCGCAGATGCAAGCGGCGCAGGGTGACGAGTGGTGGGGGGGGCGGGGCCAGCTTCGCTTTCTCCTTGCTGCCCCGGTCGTTGGCAGCGGTAGCTTTGGGCGGGGTGGTTACCTTGCTGACCGCGGGCGTACTGGGGGCAGGCGGTTCTGGGGGGTGCTGCTCTGGCACGGCAGCAAAGAAGTCGCCAGTCGGGGCGGCCACCCTCGCTTGCCTGACCGTCTGCACAACGGCTGGCAGCGGCGGCACTGTACCGCTGAAGGGGGCAGCATCTTCAACCAGCAAGCTAACCTCTCCATCCTTACCCGCCACTGCCCGGCCCAGCAGTAGGGCGGGCTGGCCCTCGCTCAGGGCTACGATCCGCTCGACCAGCGGGCCAAAGCCGAACACCCGACTACTGCCCTGCCAGTCGTCCAACCAGGCTGTCAGCAAGGTGCTACCATCGTTGGCGAGCAGGCGGCGCGGCTGGCGCAGCACCCCAAACAGGCGCATAGGCCGTTCACTCGCCGCCAGCGGGCCGCCCGCCAAGCGTCCGTCGGCGAAGGCTGCCTGCCACTGTTCGCGGTGCTGCGCCAGCGGGTGCAGACCGAGGGTGGGGCCAGCGGCGGCATAGTAGGCGGCAAGGTCGTGTGCCTTGCCCCAGGCCAGGCAATAGCTGTCCCAGGCCAGAGCCGCCGTTGCTGGGTGATCGGCGGGCGCGTCGGGGCTGGCGAGGGCAGCCAGCAGGGTAGGCCAGTCGGCGGTGGGGGCTAGCGGTGCGTTCCAGCCATCCAACCGCTCTGCTTCGCCAGCCGCAATCAGCCGCCAGGTGGCTGCATCTTGGGGGTCGATCTCGCCAGTCGCTACCTGCTGCACGAGATCGAGCCGGGGATTGGGTTGCAAGTCTAGCAGCACTGCGCCGAGGGCAACGGCAGTAGCGCGCTCAATGGTGAGGCTGGCAAGCGGCGACTCGGCGTGCAGTGGCAGGGGCAGCGGGGGGCTGGCCGCCGGGATCAGCAGGCTGCGGCTGCTCGCCTCGCCCCAGCGTGGCCGCCCGCCCAACCGCTCGGCCAGCGCAAGGGTGGCCGCCGCAGCTGGGCTAAGGTCGCCTCCCTTTGGCTCACTGCTGGCTGCCCACTGCAACAAAGTAGTTAGCTCACCCTCACTGCCGCGTACCTTCGCCGCCTCGCGCAAAGCCTGGCGCAGGGTAGTGCGGGCTGTCGCTTGTACAAGGATCGCCTGCGGCCACCGCTCGGCGACATAAGTCAGCAGGCTAGCTTCGCTGGTGCTGGCATACTCAAGGCAGAGGCTGGCCTTCAGCCTACCACCAGCGGTCAGCAGTGCCGCTGGCAGGTTGGTTGCGCCGATGCTGGCCGCGAACAGGTCGGCCCCCTGCCCCGGTACCAGCCGACAGATCAACCCTCGCTCCCGCAACCCCGCTGTGATCTCGGCCACGAGGGTATAGGTGGGCAGCAACCCCGCCGCTTCCACCGCCACCGCCTGCTCCTCCACTGGCCCCGTCCCTGGCGTACGCGGGCTAGTGGGTGGTGGCGTGCCAAGTAGGGCGGGCGGCTGCCAGAGGTCTGCTGTGTGTGCCTGCAACAACTCAGCCACCGCCCGCAAGCTGTCCAGTCCATCGAAGGCGCGGGCAGCCTCGCTTGGCGGGCCGATGTGGTAGGCGGCTTCGGGCGGTGGCTGCTGGTAGAGAGTGCAGAGGGCAGCGTAAGCCTCCGCCTCATCCTCGCTGGCGTAGCGGGCCTCTTGCAGAGCGACGCTGGCGATGCCCAATTCAGCCGCCTGCTTCTGCGCCCGCGCCCCGGCCTGCTCCGTATGGCTGTGTGGGATGGCAGCGTAGAGATGGGTGCTACCGACTGCCTGTTGGGTGGCAGCCAGGGTACGGGCCAGAGCCGCCAGCTTGTCTCTGCCAGCCAGCACTGCCTGCGCGAGGCCGAGGCTAACCACGCTCAGGCCAGGGTTGCGGCGTAGTAGTTCGAGGTCAGCAGCCCAGCCGGGGGTGGCGGCCATCGCTGCCAGGCGCAAGAGGCTACGCCAGCCCTCAGCATCGCGGGCCAGCAGCAGCAAGGGCGTGGGGGCGATTGGCTCGCGCTTCCTGCCGCTATACGCATCCTCACCAACCCGCAGCGGCACCTCCAGGCCAAGCACGGCTTGCAAGCCAGCGGCGCGGGCGGCCACGTAGAGGTCGAGGCTGCCTGCCAGTGTGCCAACATTAGCCGCAACTATGGCAGGCCAGCCGTGGGCGACGGCGGCGGCTACGTAGTCGCTGGCGCGACCCAACGCCCGACTGCCGCCCGCCTCACGCACGAGCAACAGGGGTGGGCCAGCGAAGGCTGGTTCGAGTTCGGCAAAGAGGGGCAGAGGGGCTGGGCGGGGCATGGCTGGCGGGGTAACTCCTGTCGGCTTGTTCGGCTGCGGACGCGGCTCATTATAGCATATCAGCCCGCTGCTTGGCACTGCCTGGCAGGGGATTTAGCAGGCTGCTTAGCCTTCTTGTACGCAGAGGACAGATGAATTACTCTCTACCTCCGCGCACCAGCTTGACCTTCACCCCCAACACCCGCTCGGCCAACCGCTGGGCGGTAGTGCGCGGGCCACTCACCTGCCACTCGCTGGGGCGGCTGCTGATCGTCATGTGCGCGGGCAGGATATAGCGCGGGGTTGTCGCGGCGAAGGCTGCCGCCTGCTCCTGCGTGCGCTCGTAGCCGCCCTCATAGACATCGTGGATGAAGGGGGCAGTAGCTGCGCCCAGCATATAGTTCATTGCGTCACCGGGAAAGAGGATGCGCTGCTGGTCATGGAAGTAGCTCATGCTACCGAGAGTGTGGCCGGGGGTGTGCATCGCTCGCAAACCCCAGGGGGCAACCGCTGCACCAATCGTCTCAGTGTCCGCCCCGATCAGCCTGTCAGCTAGCTCGGCTGGCGTGGGGTCGTACTCCTGGGTAAGCATCCGCCGCCCTTCCTTGCCGCCCGCAATGCCGTAGAAGTAGGAGCTACCGCCCTTGCCATCCACTGCCTCGCGGTCATGAGGGTGCATATAGGCGACAGCTTGGGGTGCGCCACGCAACAGTTCGTAGAGCGAGCCAGTGTGGTCGTAGTGCCAGTGGGTGACGACGATCACGCGCAGGTCGGCAAGCGAGTGGCCGATTTGTTGGATCGCCGCCGTAATGTCGCCACCGTCCTTGACCGTGCCAGTGTCTATCAGCAACAGCCCCTCGCCATTGTCGAGCAGGTAGGCGTGGTTGCCGACCCGCAATGGGCCGCCAAAGCGCAGGTTTATGGCGTATACGCCCGCCACGATTTCGGTCACCAGTGGTTGGTTGCGGATTGCCCGCTGCGCCAATAGCACGCCCCCTGCAGTTAGCGCACCCAGCGCGATCCAGCCAGCCTTAGCCATCCTTGTCTCCTCCTGTGGGTTGTGAACTAGCCTCTATTTTACCCTCTATCCACGCGTTACGCAAGCAGCAAGCCGCCCGCTTGTGGTAGAATAAGGCGAGACACCGACCGAAGGAGCGCGCCCGTGCCATCTACCCGCAAGTTGCTGTCCTACCTGCCCGCCCTGGCGACTCTCGCCGCCATCAGCGCAACTGGGGCGGGGATGATCGTCCTCGCTCGCCGCGTCTGGCGCAGCAATGTAGACTATCGTGGCCCCTACCGCCGTCCGCTGCCACCGCGCCCTGCCGCTGCCCTGCCGCGCCCCGCTCGCCGCGCCATCCTGATCATCCTTGACGGCCTGCGTGCCGACAGCGCACTGACTATGCCGACGCTGGTGGCCCTGCGCCAGCAAGGGGTGGCCTTCATCGCCCGCGTGGGCCAACCCTCGCTCTCCCTCCCCGGCTGGACGGCAATGCTAACCGGCGCGTGGCAGGAGGTGAGCGGGGTGACGAGCAACTGGTACCCAGAGGCGGTGACGATTGATAGCGTGTTCAGCCTCGCGCAGACGGCTGGGTTGCGAACCGCCGCTGTTGGCGACCGCGCCTGGCGGCAACTGTTCGGCGCAAACATCGACGCGGGCCGCTACTGCACCTGGCAGAAGAAGCTTGGTGGCGACCGGCGCGTGGCCGACGCGAACGACGTGATTGGTCCCCGCGACTATGCGGACGACGCGGTAATCCTGAGTTCGGACGCAGCGTTGACCGCAGCAGCGATCCAGCTTTGGCAGCGAGAGCAGCCCGGCTTCATGGTGCTGCACTTGAGTGCCGCCGACAACTTCGGCCACGGCTACGGCGGCACCTCGCCTCAGTACGTCGGCGGCGTAGCCCACCTGGACAGGCTGCTGCGCCAGTTCCTCGCCAGCGTAGACCTGAGCGACACGGCGGTAGCTATCACCTCTGACCACGGCCACACCGACAGTGGGGGGCATGGTGGCCCAGAGGAGGTGGTGGTGCAAAGCCCGCTGATCCTGGCAGGAGCAGGGGTTGCCAGCGATGACGGTGGGGATTATCGTGGCAGCGTTGCCCAGGTGGATATTGCTGCCACGCTCTGCACCCTGCTTGGCCTGCCAATCCCCGCCCACAACCAGGGCCGCCCGCTAGCTGAATACCTGTTGCTCGATCAGGCGCAGCAGGCCCGCGTCGCCCTCGACTGGCTAGAGCAGGAGGCCACCTTCTACCAGGCTTATGGCGAACGGCTGCAAGCTGCCGAACCGATCAGCAGTGGGGTCAGCACCGCACGGCTGGAGGATGAGTACCAGCGCGGCGAGTACGCGACGGTGATGCAGGCCGCCCATCAGGGCATCCGCACCCTGCGTGCTGCCGCCCGCGCCGTGCGCGCAGAGCGGCTGGCCCACGAACGGCTGGCCCGACTGCCTCTCAGCCTCGCGGTAGTAGCTGCCCCCGCTGCTGCCGCTGCCCTCGCTGCCAGGGTGGGGATGCTACAATCCGCAGCGGCTGGGGCCACCGCTAACCTGCTCTACACCGCTCTCTACTTTGGGCGCGGTCATCGCTGGTCGCTCAGCATCTTTCGCACCGACACGGGGCTAGAGGCTTTCTTCCGCCAACGCCTGCTGGATGCAACGATCAGCAACGTCGCCGCTAGCTTCGCCTACGGGCTACTCGGCGGCGGGTCGGGCAAAGGGGATAGCCTGGCTTACCTGTACAAGCTGCAAGCTCCTACCCTCTGGGCGATCAGTGGGGCGGCGGCCCAGGCTGCGGCCTTCTACCAGCAGTGGGGAACGCGCTACGAATGGCACCTGCCCGACTACAAGACCGCCTTCAAGTTCTATCTCGACCTCGCCCTGGTTGGTGGCTATGGTATGAGCGCGGCGGCGGGGCTGGCAGCGGGCTTGCTGGGACGGTGGCTGCGCCGTTGAAACATCCTTGCCTGCTGGCTGTATAATAGGGGTAGAAGGAGTCAATCATGCCCGATGCGATTAACTTGAGCGTGCGGATGGCCCGCTCGAACCTACCGGCGATGCGGACGGTGCAGGTAGCCCAGGCGATGGTGGAGATTACGCCGAATGCCGCCATGTTGTCTAGTGCGCCCAACACCCTCAATATGTGCCTGGTTATTGACCATAGCGGTAGTATGGAGGCGCAGAACAAGATCGGCTATGCCAAGGAGGCCGTGCGCCTTGTCCTTGACCGACTCAGCCCCAGCGATATCATCTCGGTGGTCGGCTTCAACAGCCGCCACACGACCTTTATCCCTGCTTCGACGATCAACGATATGCAGCGGCCCCGGCTCAAGCGCGATATTGAGCAGATTCAGCCCTTCGGTGGCACACGCATGGCCCCTGCGATGCGCGAGGCGATTCGTACTCTGCAAGAGGGGGTGCGGCTGGCGGGTCAGGCTGCGGTGCCACTCAATCGGATGGTATTGCTGACCGATGGGCGCACGGAGCGCGAGGACGACTGCCGCAATACCGCCCGCATTGCCGCCCAGCAGCGGGTTGGCATCACTGCCCTCGGTCTTGGCACCGACTGGAATGAGCGGCTGCTCGACGACATAGCCGACTTCACAGGTGGGGTAGCCGACTACGTGGACAGCCCAGCGCGGATTATTGACTACTTTCAAGAGGCGGTTCGCAGCTTGCAAGCAGTGGTGATTGATAACGCTAGCCTGCGCCTGCGCCTTGCGCCAGGGGTGAGCCTGCGGGCTGCCTACCGCACCATGCCGCAGATCAGCCAGCTTGCCGCAGCCCCTAATATCGGGGCCGACTTTGGCGAGAGTAGCACCTACTACATCGGTCAGGTGGAGCGTGGGCGTGGTCAGGCTTTGATGCTCGAACTGCTGCTACCCCCCTCGGAGGCGGGTGACTTTCGCATTGCCAGCGCAGACTTGATCTACGATATGCCTGCCAGCCGTCAGCGGGGCTTGATCGCCAGTGCAGATGTGGTGGCGACTTTCGACCCACCCGCACAGTTGCCTAACTCTGCCAGCGACCCAACTGTGATGAGCGTGGTGGAGAAGATAGCCGCCCACAAGTTGCAGCAGCGGGCGATGGAGGACTTGAACGCTGGCGACACGGTTGGAGCTGCTCAGAAGTTGCAGGGCGCAGCCACCCGCCTACTATCGCAGGGCGAGGTAGAGTTGGCGAACCGCCTGGCGATGGAAGCACAGAGCTTGCAGGCCAACAACCCGATGAGCGAGGAAGCGCGCAAGGCGATCAACTACGGCATCCGCAAGACCGTTCACCTCAACCTGCAACAGCAGCGTGACATCCCAACCGACCAACTCGGCTGATTGCCAGCAGGGAGAGTAGCCCCAAGCGGTACTCCTCAATCGGCAGTGTGACACAATGGTGGCAGTTTGTTGATTGGAGTATCTACCAAATCGCACCTGACGCGGGCGGCTCATTATGGGCCGCCTTAAGTCTGTGCCAGATTAAAACTCAAACTGGCCGTTACGTTTGCCCAGCTGCGTTGTTTCTGTAGGTAGCAAGCCCCGGACTTGCAACGAACGACAGGTGAAGGCAGGATGATCATCTTGTTTGGCATAGTCAGCCGCCAGCGCGATGACGCGGCTGATGCAAAGGTAGTGAGCGACGATGAGTTGGTGCGAGTGGCTCAGGCCGAACCCGCCCGCTTCACCATGCTCTACGAACGCTACCTCGACCGCATTTACGCTTACTGCTACCTGCGCTTGCAGAG
>Ga0209724_1000446_pt1 | contig 39819 bp, 31 predicted proteins | sample grotaG_FD_184143 | JGI IMG/M metagenome (GOLD analysis project Ga0209724, IMG submission 184143) | Glacier valley bacterial and archeal communities from Borup Fiord, Nunavut, Canada, to study Microbial Dark Matter (Phase II) -... | ecosystem: Environmental > Aquatic > Freshwater > Ice > Glacier ... | reverse complement strand
GGTCGCCCAGCCCGAAGTGTTCGAGCAGGTCGGCGCCGTGCATCGCCGCCTCGTACGCGTACGCCTGCACCTCCACGAGCGCGACCGGGCCGACGGCGAGGGTGCCGTCGATGAATTGCACCGAGTCATTCGAGTCCTTCCAGCCCTGGTTGGAGAGGCCCATCCCTGTGGAATCGACGTACTCGAGCAAGCCGTCGCCGTCCGTGTCCCCGAAGTCGCGCATCCATTCGAGCGCCCGCTGCAGGCTGGGCATGAGCTCGAGCACCTCAGTCTCTGGCATCCCCCAGCGCCACGCGTCATGCAGCAGGCAGACCCACAGTGGCGTCGCATCCACCGTGCCGTAGTAAAGCGGCGGCAGGTGGATGCCCTCGCTCGGGATATCGATCGCCGTGCGGCGCATTTCGTGCAGAATCTTGCCCGGTTGCTCTTCGGTGAGTCCCACTGACCGCGTTCCCTGCCTCCGCGAGAGGGTGCGCAGGGTCTGAGCGGCCAGCGGGGTTCCCAACGGCAGCATGAACCGGGCAGCCCAGATGGAGTCGCGACCGAAGAGGGTGAAGAACCAGGGCGCGCCAGCCGCCAGGAATTGCTCGTCGGGTTGGTCCACGGTGACGAGGCGCAACGCCTCGAGGTCGCTGAGGGCCCGATCGACCCACTGGTCGAGCCGACGATCGCCCGTTTGCACGGTGGGGCTCGACCACGGCACCGGACCATCTGCCGCGCGAACGACGGCGGCGGCATCCTCGGCGGTGATGGACCACGAGACCGTCGCGCTACCACCAGCCGCGACGTGAACGTTCCACTCGGCGCTCGCCGTGAGGCACTTCGCCCCTGGGGCGCGGAGGTGAACGGTGACGTCTTCAGCGCTCCAGTCGACGTGGTCGCCGATGACGATGATGGAAGGGATCGCCACGGCTTGCGGCGCACCGAGGCCTGCTTTGACCAGGTCCATTCCGGTGGCAACAGCGGTGAAATCAAGCCGGACAGTGGTGTCGATCGCCGTATCGAGCCGCGAGATTATCGTCAAGCTCTCCTCACAGCCCCTCAGTGTGGCGACTCGCCGATGCTCGGCGCGTACCCCCGGGTCGGCGCGCGCGTCGTCGAGCTGGCGCACGATCGAGACGAAGGTGACAGTATCCGCGCTGCTCGGCACGGTTGCGAGAAATTCCAAAGGCGCCCCCGCGACGGTGACGGCGAGGGATGCCACGATGCGAACATCCGAGAAGTAGATCCCGTGAATCGGACTCGATCCGATCGATCCGTCAGCGGCCGACCATATCTGGGTGGGAGCGCGTAAAACGAGCGTCTCGTCGTGCAGGAGTGGCTGTCGAAGCATCGGGTACTTCCTCGCGAGATCAGGATGGCGGAGAGCCGGTGGCTCGACCGGGTGCGTTCTCAGCGTGACTCAATCTGGCACGACAACTCTGCCGGTTGACATTGCGCTTCGTCGGGGTAACGTAACACTGAGGAGTTTGAACGTTCAAACCCTGAACGGTGTCCGGCCCTTAGATCGTTCAAATTAGCTGGCACGAAAACGCACGAAACGCACGAAACGCAGACACGCAACACCATGCACGGGCCAAAGGAGGCGAACCGATGGGACTGCTTCCGACCGTGGAGGATGTCGCCCGGGTCGCCAGTGTGTCACGTCAGACCGTGTCCAACGTCATCAACGATCCCGACATCGTCAAACCCGAGACCCGGGAGCGCGTGCAGGAGGCCATCGCCCGCCTCGGTTATCGGCCTCACGCATCCGCCCGACGCCTGCGCACCCAGCAGTCCTCGACCATCGGCATCCGCCTCGACGCCATGGTCAACGGCATCTCCGGCTCGGTTCTTGACCGCTACCTGCACGCGCTCACCGAGCAGGCCGCCGAGCGCGGGATGCGCATCATGCTCTTCACCGCGGTCGACCCGGTCGGGGAAATCGCGGAGTTCCAGCGACTCCGCGATGGCGCCGATGTCGACGCCTTCGTGATCACGGCAACCCGGTACGCCGACCCGCGCATCGACTGGCTCATGGCCGAGAAAGTGCCGTTCGTCGCGTTCGGCCGGCCGTGGGGCGAGAACATGGATGCCCCCGAACGATCGTGGGTGGATGTCGACGGGTTCTCGGGACTGCACGACGCGACCATGCATCTCATCGGCCGCGGACTCTCCCGCATCGGATACCTCGGCTGGCCCGCGGGGTCCGGCACGGGGGACGAGCGGCGTCGCGGCTGGGAGAGCGCGATGATCGAGCGTTTCGGGCTCTCGGCCGCCGAACTCGATGGGCTGGCGCTCGCGAGCGAAGAGAGCGTGCCCACCTCACGACGGCTCATCGAGGGTGTGTTCGCCACCGACCACGGCCTCGAAGGCCTGGTCTGCGTCAGCGACTCACTCGCCCTCGGCGCGATGATGGCCGTCAACGAAGCCGGCCGCCGATCCTTTCCGATCATCGGATTCGACAACACCCCGGTCGCGCAAGCGATCGGCCTGTCCAGCGTGGAGCAGCAACTCGATCAGGTGGCGGCCGGAACGCTCGAGCTCCTCATGGGAGCAACCGGGGATCGAGTCATCCCCGTGCTCGATGGCACCCGAGGGCCGCGCCATCGCCTCATCACCCCAAAGCTTGTCGTGCGCAGGTCGAGTCACCTGATGCGCGTCGAGGAAGCCGGTAGCACCGTTCCCGGCAATCACTCCTGAGAGACCCGCATCCAGTGAAAGGGAAGCATATGAGATACAAGAAATGGGGCGCAGCACTGCTCGCGGCCGGCCTGGTGGCCAGCCTGGGCGCCTGCGCCTCGGGCGGGGGCACCGCGCCCGTCGCAAAGAATCAGAAGCTGACGATCCTCATCGGCTCCAGTGGAGACGCCGAGACCAAGGCCGTACAGGCTGCGGCAGACACCTGGGCCAAGAACACGGGCAACACGGTAGAGGTGGTGGCCGCAAGCGACCTGACCCAGCAGCTCAGCCAGGGTTTCGCTGGCGACAGCGCTCCCGACCTGTTCTACATGGGCTGGGACCAGTTCTCCACCTACGCCAGCAACAACTACCTCAAGCCGTACGCGGCCGATCTGTCGAACGCGGGAGACTTCTACCCGTCCCTCAAGGACACCTTCACCTACAAAGACACGTTCACGTGTGCTCCGAAGGACTTCTCCACGCTCGGTTTGATCATCAACACCGATAAGTGGGCGGCGGCCGGGCTCACTGAAAAGGATGTTCCCCAGGACTGGAACGGTCTCGAGGCAGCCGCCAAGAAGCTGACGACGGCCGACACGGTCGGCCTGTCGTTCGGTCTGGAGTATGCCCGAGCGGGCGTGTTCATGAATCAGGCCGGCGGCATGCTCGTCGACGGGGACAAGGTGAAGGCCGATAGCACCGAGAACGTCGACGGGCTGAAGTACCTCCAGAAACTGCACGACGAGGGTGTGCTGAAGTGGCCCTCCGAGATCGCGGCTGGCTGGTCCGGCGAGGCGCTCGGTGCCGGCAAGGCGGCCATGGTGATCGAGGGTCCGTGGATCAAGGGCATCAAGGGCGACTTCCCTAACACGAAGTATCAGGCCTACGAACTGCCGGCGGGTCCGAAGGGGAAGTCCACCTTCACCTTCACGAACTGCTGGGGCATTCCTGCGAACTCCAAGACCGCGGATTCTGCCGTCGACCTGGTGAAGTTCCTCACCTCCGACGAGCAGCAACTCGCCTTCGCCGACGCGTTCGGGGTCATCCCGTCGACCAAGTCGGGTGCGGAGGCTTACGCAAAGAAGTACCCCCAGAACGCCTCGTTCGTCGCCGGAGCCGACTACGCCGTCAGCCCCGTGAACTTCATCGGGTCGGCAACGGTCATCAGTGACTTCAACGCGCAGTTGGAATCGCTGGTGGGTGGTGACCCGAAGGCCATTCTGGGCAGCCTGCAGACCAACCTGCAGACCGCGCTGGATGCCGCTAACGCGAAGTAGCCGCACCGTCGCCTAGCGCGACACAACGAAGGTGGTGCCGGCCGCAAACGGCCGGCACCACCTCCCTGATTCCCGTAAGACATCAGTGTGAGGAGAGACAATGAGCAGAAACATCCGCGGCACGGAAGGCCGATACGGATGGGCGTTCGTTACCCCGGCGATCATCATCATCGGGCTGTTCCTCATCATTCCGATTGGGTTGGCGCTCTACGTCAGTTTCAGCAACTGGAACGGTCTCGGCTCGCCGATCGGCAACTCGACACTCGTGGGTGGCAAGAATTACGCCTCGGTGCTCGTGAACCCGGGGCTCGCGCAAAAGGATTTCGGCACATCCATCCGCAACAACATGTATTACGTGTTGCTCGTCGTGCCCCTGCAGACCGCGCTGGCGCTCTTCCTCGCGGTGCAGGTCAATCGACGGCTTCTCCGCGCGCGCGGCTTCTTCCGCACCGCCTTCTACTTTCCCGCGGTCACGAGTTCAGTCGCCATCACGACCATCTTCATTTTCCTGTTCACGGCATCGGGGGCTGTCAACACCCTGCTCGCCTACGTCGGAATCAATGGACCCAACTGGTTCGCCGACCCCAGCGGGCTCATCCACAACCTGCTCGCGGGTGTCGGGGTCAAGAGCGCACCACCGGCGCTCGCCGGGCCCGGGCCGCTGGGCCTCACCTGGTGGGATTGGGTGAGCGGACCCTCCGTGGCGATGTGCGTGCTGATTATCTTGGCGATCTTCACCACATCGGGCACGTTCATGCTGCTGTTCCTCGCGGCCCTGCAGGGCATCAGCGGGGAGATCGAAGAAGCCTCCATGGTGGACGGCGCCGGCCCGTTCCGCAAATTCTTCTCGGTGACGCTGCCGATGCTCAAGCCGACCCTGTTCACGGTGCTGACGCTCGGCTTGATCGGCACCTGGCAAGTGTTCGACCAGATCTACCTCACCGGAAAGGGCGCGCCGGGCAAGACCCTCCTCACCCCCGCCTTCCTCGCCTATGAGACGTCGTTCCGTGGGCTCAACTGGGGGCAGGGTGCCGCGATCTCCTTCGTCCTCTTCCTCATCATCGTGGGCCTGACCCTGTTACAGCGGTACGTTCTGCGGGATCGGGACCTCGGTCGCTCGGGAGTGCGCCGAACGCGCCGCAGGTCCAGCGAGTTCTACCGCGACGCCGCGCGGTCCAAGCGGGCCATCCCCGGCGCATCGACTGCAGGCGTATCTTCTGCCGACGCATCCTCGACATCGACCCCGACGGAGACCCGCTGATGACCACGCTCACGCCCCAAGCAGCAATACTCACCACGGACCCCATCCGAACCCCGCGACCGAGGAAGCGCGACACCACGGCACGCTTGAGGCTCGTGGCGATCGCCAGTTATGTGGTGCTTGCGATCCTCGCGCTCATCTACATCTACCCGTTCCTGGTCTCTGTGGCCGGCAGCCTCAAGACGGATGCCGACGCCACCCAGAATCCGCTCTCGCTCGTACCGCAGACCTGGAGCTGGGCCGCCTACGAGAAGCTGTTCACCTCTGTTCCGCTCCTGCTGTGGACGGCCAACTCCGCCATCGTCACCATCGTGGTGACGGCCTGCCGGGTGTTCTTCGATTCCCTCGCCGGATACGCTCTCTCACGCTTGCACTTCCGCGGGCGAGCCGTCGTCTTCGCGGGGATCATCGCGGTGATGGCGGTGCCGAATGTGGTGCTTCTGATCCCTCGGTTCCTGATCCTCAAGGAATTGGGCCTCTACGACACCTACGGCGGCATGATCATCCCCCTCATCATCGACGCCGGGGGCATCTTCATCATGAAGCAGTTCTTCGAATCGATTCCGGTCAGTGTGGAGGAGGCGGCTCGAATAGACGGGGCCGGCGTGTTCCGCACCTTCTGGACCGTCGTGCTGCCGATGGCCCGACCCGCCCTGATCACGTTGTTCATCCTGAGTTTCCAAGGCTCGTGGAACGAGTTCTCCCACTTCGTGATCTCACGGCAGAGCGCCAACCTGAACACCCTCACCACCGGCGTCGCCTCGCTGACGTCGGGGGAACTCGGCAGCGGGAACCAGTACCCCTTGCAGCTCGCGGCAGCGGTGATGATGTCGATCCCCGTGGCCGTGATGTTCTTCATCTTCCAACGCCGCATCATGAACACCACCGAGGGTGGCGAGAAGGGCTGAGGTCTGACCGGGTTTCTCGGAACGCCCGCTCAGAGAGCGTGAGCGAGCATCCGAATCAGCACGAAGGCGGCAGCGGCGGCTCCGATTCCGAACGTGAAGTTCGCGGCGCAGCTCAGGGCCGCCCGGGTAGCGTGACCGTCCTGCACCAGTTGGATCGTCTGGACGCTCAGCGTGCTGAAGGTCGTCAGGCCACCGCACAGACCCGTCACGATGATCAGCAGGATGCCGGGGTCGATCCCTCCGGCATCGGCCAGACCGATGCTCGCGCCGGCCACGGCACTTCCCACCACGTTGACCACCAGAACGCCCCAGGGAAACACCGCGCTCGCCCACAGCAGGGCGGCCGCGTAGCGCAGCACCGATCCGAGCGCACCGGCGGCCAAGACCGCTACCATCATCCCGCCGTTCATTCGTCGGCCAGGGAGGAGGTCGGCCCGCGCAGGGGGTTCGAGTGGGTGGGTCCACCACCGGCGGGCGGGCGCCCGCGGGCCCTCCGGCCGAGGCTCAGCCCGACCCAGGCACCGCCGAACCCGAGCACCGCACTGGTGACGAGGTAGGCCACCGCCAGCATCCCGGCGCCGCCCTCTGTCAGTACCACCATCGACACCGCGAGCGCAGAGAACGTCGTAAACGACCCGAGCAAGCCTGCTCCGAGCCCCGCGCGCACCCATGCCGGGGCTACGGGCCAGACCCGGGAGACGAGCATCCCCAACGCGAAGGCTCCCACCACGTTGACTACGAGGGTCGACGCAGGGAAGCCGCCTCGGGGGTCGGGCACAAGCAGATCGATTGTCAGGCGGGCGCCGGTTCCCAGCAGCCCCCCGACCACCACGGCTCCGAGTTCCCGCGCTGGCACCCGTTACTCCTTCTTGAAGATCGCAGAGGTCTCGCTCGGGTGAGTGGGGCTGAGTGCCTCGGGGGTGACGAGTTCGGAGGCTGTCGAATCCGCTGCTTCCGACGGTTCTGCGGCTGGCACGGTGGCTCGAGAATGTGACCGTGCCGCGGGCGCCATGGGCTTTCGCATAACGGGTCGCAGCGGTTCGCCGCGCCGATCCTGGCCGGGTAGGGGCCGCGATCGGCGGCCGTAGATGAGCGTCGACGAGTCCAGCAGCCACGGCACAAGGGCGATGACGACGCCGTGCACGAGCATGAGCTTGTGTCGGATGCGTCGGGCCTTGTGATTGTGGAGGAGGTTCTCCCACCAGTGCCCGACGATGAACTGCGGCGTGTACACCGTCACTACCTCGGAGCCCTGCTCTGCCCGACGCAGCTTGATGTACTTGGCTAGTGGCAGGCTGATATCACGGTAGGGGGATTCGAGGATGTGCAGTGGCACCGCGATATTCTGCTCGGCCCACGCCGATTCCAGCGCGTGCGTGGCTTGCTCGTCGATGGAAACGTGCACCGCTTCGATGCTCCGGTGCCGCGCGGCGATGGCGTAATCGAGCGCTTTGAGCACTGGCTTCTGCAGGCGCCCGACGAGCACGATCGCATGGTCGCCCTTCGCGCCGAACCGGGTTCTGGGGTCAGCCTCGATCTCCCGGTCCACGTCGCGGTAGTACCGGTGCACCCCGAACATGAGGGTGTACAAGATCGGCATGATGACGAAGACCAGCCACGCGCCGTGGGTGAATTTCGTGATGGTCACGATCACCAGCACACTCGCCGTCATCACAGCGCCGACACCGTTGATGAAGAGTCCCCGCCACACTGCTGGCCGGTCTTCGCAGCCGCCTTTGAGCATGCGCAACCAATGCCGCACCATGCCCGTCTGGCCGACGGTGAACGACAGGAACACCCCGATGATGTACAGCTGAATGAGCTGTGTGACGCTGGCCTGGTAGACGATGAGGATGACGGCGGCGACCACCGCGAGCGCGATGACCCCGTTCGAGAAGATGAGGCGATCGCCCCGCGTCGACAACGACTTGGGCGCGTAATTATCGGTCGCCAGAATCGATCCGAGCAGGGGGAACCCGTTGAAAGCCGTGTTGGCGGCCAACAGCAGAACCGCGGCGGTCGCCGCCTGGACGATGAAGAAGAAGACCGAGTTGTTGCCGAAGACGGATGACGCGAGTTGGGCCACGAGGCTGCGCTGGGGCACGGTTTCGCAACTGGCGAACCCGATGAGGTTGCAGGCGTCTTCGGCGTAGTGCACTCCGGCGATGAGAGCGAGACTGACGAGTCCGAGGAAGAGCAGGATCGCGGTGAGACCCATCGCAACGAGGGTCTTCTGCGCATTCTGCACCTTGGGCAGGCGGAAGGCGGGCACGCCGTTGGAGATTGCTTCGACGCCGGTCAGCGCCGCACACCCACTGGCGAATGATCGCAGGAGCAGCAGGACGATGGCGGCCTGGGTCAGGTTCGCCGCTTGCACCTCGTAGCCGGCGCTCTCGGCTACCGGAGCGTCACCGGCGAGGGTTCGCACCAGGCCCACGACGACCATCACCGCGATGCTTGCGATGAACAGATAGGTCGGCACCGCGAACGCCTTGCTGGATTCCCGCACGCCGCGGAGGTTGACTGCGGCGAGGAGGATGATGAATCCGACCGCGATCTCTACGCGGAACGGGTTGAGATCGGGGATGGCGGAGATGATGTTGTCTACCCCGGAGGCGACCGAGACGGCCACCGTCATCACGTAGTCGACGAGAAGGGCCGAGGCAACGACCAGTCCGGCCTTCTCGCCCAGGTTTTTTCGGGCGACCTCGTAGTCGCCTCCGCCGCTCGGGTAGGCCTTGACGATCTGACGGTATGAGAGCACCACGACCGCCAGCAACGTCACGACCGCGAGTGCCACCCACGGGGCGAACGAGAGGAAGGCCAGGCCGCCGATCAGCAGGATCATCAGTAATTCCTGCGGGGCGTAAGCCACCGAGGAGAGCGGATCGCTGGCGAAGATCGGCAGCGCCAGATGCTTGGGCAGCAGCTGACCTTCGAGCTTCTCCGAGGCGAGAGGCTCACCGATCAGCCACCGCTTGGGCGACCGCCCGTCAACACTCACGGAGGGCGAGCCTACTCCTGCCTGGACAGGACGCAACTCGCGAACAAATGGAGATGCTCTCCGGGCAAAACCGGCTATGTCCCAGGGGCTGACTGTCGCCGCCGCGCCACAGAGATCATTCGGCGGAGAGTTCGCGCAGGTCGGAGAGCTCGAAGTAGGCCGCAGTGGTCCGCCGGGTCGCATACCGGGCGCGGAGCATGATGCCGAAGATGATCGGATGCGCCCGCCGCATGATGCTCTGCGCGCCCAGCGCCTCATCGCCGTGGAGACGCCGTGCCGTGGCTGCGGCGAAGCCACTCGTCGCCTCGCCGCGGAAGGTGGATGCGGCGACCTGCACACCGGGGAAATTGCGGATCCGTTTGACTTTGGCGGTCGCGGCATCCGTCATGAAGACCGCTCCCGGTGCCGACTCGACCATGGTGACCGCGGTCGACACCCAGCTACCGTCCCGTTTCTGGGTCTGGAGGAGTGTCGCTTGCCAGCCGATCAGCGCGCTCCAGCTGGGGTTGGGCATGATCAGTCCTCGACGGGTCCAAGCGGTCTGTGGTCGCATCGAGCTTACGCATCTCGGGCACGCGCAACAGCGGCAGGGTGACCCCGACCATCGGCCCGATCAGCAGTGCGAATGCGAGGGTCCCGATGCCTACGGTACCGCCGAGCAGCCACCCGCTACCGAGAACGGTCACTTCGATCGCGGTGCGCACGGCCCAGATCGGCCACCCGGACCGTCGGTGGATGCCCGTCATGAGCCCGTCCCGCGGGCCCGGACCGAACCGTGCTCCGATGTAGAGCCCCGTGGCGACGGCGAGAACCATCAGCCCTCCGGCCAGAAGCGCGATCCGCGGCGCCAGATCGCTGGGCGTCGGGATGATGAGCAAACCCACCTCGACGCTCGGGCCGATGAGCAGCACGTTGACGACCGTGCCGATGCCCGGTCGTTGGCGAATCGGAATCCACAGCAACAACACCAGGGCACCGATCAGGATCGTGATGAGGCCGAACCCCCAGCCCGTGTGAACGGCGAGACCCTGGGTCAGAACGTCCCACGGCGAAACCCCGAGCCCGGCCCGGATCATCATGGCGATCGCGACGCCGAACAGGAACAGCCCGACGACGAGTTGCATCACCCGCCGCGCCATCGATGCGCCGGTGGTGGATGTCATGAAGTCGTGCCCCCGGAGCGCCGGTCTGTTCAAACCGATTGCCATGGGAGCATCCAATTCTAAGACCGGCCTTCTTGCAAGAGACCGATATCGGTACGGCGCACTGGTGAACACCCTGTCGGCCCGGGTCCCGTCATAGGCAAATCCCCTGGCACGTTCATCCCGCCGGCGACTAATTCCCTGCCGGTTCATCCCGCCGGAGTACGGGGCCGCCCAGTCGACGACGGATAATCATTTACGAGGCCCGGCACGTGCGTGATCCGCACGTCCCTCGTAACCGCCCACGTTCACCGCAGAGAGCATCCCGTGCACCTACTTTCCGTCTTCAGCCTCCGCAACCGCGCCCTGATCGCGCTCGTCACCGTGGTGATCGGGGTGTTCGGCGGTATCGCGTTGACCAGCCTCAAGCAGGAGCTCATCCCGAGCCTGTCGTTGCCGCAGATCTTCATCATCACCCGCTACCCGGGGGCCTCCCCGGCGGTAGTCGATAAGGATGTCTCGACGCCGATCGAGGGGGCGATCCAGGGCGTCGCGGGGCTCGAGTCCACGACCGCCACCTCGAGCGCCAACATCTCGCAGGTGACCGCCTCATTCCAGTACGGCACCAACATCGCCACCGCGGAGCAGAAAGTGCAACTGGCGATCAATCGGATCCAGGGATTGCCAGCCTCGGCCGATACCCAGGTGCTGACGTTCAATTTCTCGGATCTGCCGGTCATCCAGGTCGCCGTGACGAGCGATCTCGCGCCCAATGACCTGTCGGCAAAACTCGAGAGTTCCACCATCGTTGCGATCAAGAAACTCGAGGGTGTCAGCGACGCGAGCCTCTTGGGAACCACCGCGCAGCGCATCGTGATCACCCCCGACCCAGCGAAGCTCTTCGGTAACGGCCTGAGCAACAAGTCGATCCGGGATGCCCTCGACGCCAATGGCGTGCTGCTGCCGGCGGGGCAGATCACCGAGAACGACAAGACCCTCACCGTGCAGGCTGGTGCTCGCATCACCTCTGCAGAGGAGGTAGGAGCGCTACCGCTACTCGGCGGTTCGAGTCGGGATGTCGTGACCATCGCCGACATCGGCACCGTCGCCATCACCGATGACCCCGTCACGGGAATCTCCCGCATCAATGGGCAGCCGGCCCTCACCCTTGCGATCACCAAGACCCCGGCTGGCAACACGGTGGCGGTCTCCCGCGAGGTGCGCAACCTCATCCCGGAGCTGGAGAAGTCGCTCGGGTCCAACACCAAATTCGTGATCGCCTTCGACCAGGCTCCCTTCATCGAGGAGTCGATCAACAGCCTCGCAACCGAAGGGCTGCTCGGGCTCGCCTTCGCCGTGATCGTGATCCTGCTGTTCCTGTTGTCGATTCGATCCACCCTCGTGACCGCGATCTCGATTCCGGCCTCGGTGCTCATCACCTTCATCGGAATGCAGGCCGCGGGCTACACCCTGAACATCATCACGCTCGGCGCCCTGACCATCGCGATCGGGCGGGTGGTGGATGACTCCATCGTCGTCATCGAGAACATCAAGCGCCATATTGGTCTGGGTGAGGAGAAACTTCCCGCCATCCTGACCGCCGTTCGCGAGGTCGCTGGGGCGGTCACCGCGTCGACCCTCACCACGGTGGCGGTCTTCCTGCCGATCGCCCTGGTCGGCGACATCACCGGCGAGCTCTTCCGGCCGTTCGCGTTGACCGTCACGATCGCTCTCGCGGCATCCCTCTTCGTCTCCCTGACGATCGTGCCCGTGCTCGCCTACTGGTTCCTCGGCAAGACGAAGGCCACTGTCACCGCGCGCGGGGCGGAAACCAACGAGCTGGAGCACCCCACCCGACTGCAGCGAGCGTACCTGCCGGTTATCCATTGGACGCTCAAGAGGCCCATCGCGACCATTCTCGCAGCGGTTCTCATTCTCGGCGGAACCGTCGCGCTGCTCCCGCTCATGAAGACCAACTTCATCGGCAACAGCGGTCAGAACACACTGACCGTGACGCAGACCCTCCCGCTCGGCGCAAGCTTGACCGCCCGCGACACCGCGGCGAAGAAGGTGGAGGACGTTCTGCTGGGCATCGATGGAGTCAAGACGGTGCAGCTCTCCATCGGATCGAACGGCAGTTCCCTGCGGGCGGCCTTCCAGGGCATCGGCAACTCGACCTTCTCTCTGACGACGGATGCCAAGGCCGACCAAGAGGCACTGAAGGCCAGCATTCGAGACGCGGTCGGTGCCATCCCGGATGCGGGCGAGATCACCCTGGCGCCGACCGGCGGCGGTTTCGCCTCATCGACGATCGACGTGCGCATCACGGCGACGAGCGAGAAAGAGCTGCGGGATGCCGCGGACGTCGTGCTCGCGGCGGTCAAAGACCTGTCGGTCGTCGCTGACGCGACGAGCAACCTCTCCAACGACCAGCCGTTCATCGCCATCAACGTCGACCGGTCCAAGGCCGCGGCCGCAGGACTCAGCGAGATCGCCGTAGGCGGAATCGTCACCGACGCCCTCAACCCGAGCGCGATCGGCTCGGTTGTCGTCGACGAGAAGACCCTTTCCATCTACATCGTGAACTCCAGCGCGCCGGTCACGATCCAGGAACTCAGGGACTTCGTCATCCCGACGAAGACGGGTCCGGTACCACTGTCGGACCTGGCCGTGGTGGAGCAGCAGAACGGCCCGGCGACGTTCACCACCATCAAGGGAGTGCGAAGCGCTACGGTCAGCGTCACCCCCAAGAGCGACGACGTGGGGACCGCGTCGTCCGTCGTTTCGACCGCCGTTACGGCGGCGCCCCTGCCGTCCGGGGCCTCCGCCACCCTGGGTGGTGTGACCGCCCAGCAGGGAGACGCCTTCCGGCAACTGGGCCTCGCCCTGCTCGTTGCCATCCTGATCGTCTACGTAGTGATGGTGGCGACCTTCAAGAGCCTGCGCCAACCGCTCCTCCTCCTGGTTTCCGTGCCGTTCGCGGCGACCGGGGCGATAGCACTGCAAGTCATCTCCCGCATCCCGCTCGGCGTGGCATCCCTCATCGGCGTTCTGATGCTGATCGGAATCGTCGTGACCAACGCGATCGTGCTCGTGGACCTCATCAACCAGTATCGAGAACGGGGGATGCTCGTCGGCGAGGCGATCGTGCAAGGTGCCGCCCGACGGCTCCGCCCGATCCTGATGACCGCGACCGCCACGATCTTCGCGCTCTTGCCGCTCGGGATCGGCCTGACCGGTAATGGTGGCGGTTTCATCTCGCAGCCGCTCGCCATCATCGTGATCGGAGGGCTCGTGTCATCCACTCTCCTCACGCTCGTGGTGCTTCCCACGCTCTACTACCTGGTGGAGGGTCGCACGGAGCGACGGGATGCCCGGCGGGCGGCGAAGGCGGTCGCGGTCGAATCCGCGTAACTCTCGCCACAGCGATCGCTGACAAGTTGCTCGAAACCTCGTGCAATTCACGCGGTGGGGGAGTATCGTAGGGCGGTCGGCTCAAGACAGCGCGGGTTCCGCGCATGGGTTTGTAAGTCTTGCGGGCCGGTTTGCCAGCTGATCCTGTTGGCGACAATCACATGTATGTGACGGCCTCGGTCAAAGACTGCCCGGGTTCAGAAGTGCACGGCGTGAAGCGATAGCTCCACGGGCACGTGCTTCCTTCATGCAGCACACGAGAACCCGGAAAGAATCATGTCCAATCACTCCACGCCGCCTGCTGGCGGCAAGAAGAACTCCCGCCCTGATGCCCCGAAGGGCGCTCAGCGCGAAGGACACCGCGGTTATCGCGCGGATCCCAACGCCGCCGCGACGAAGAAGCGTTGGAGCGCGGATGATCGTGCCGCGCGTACGGGCGACCGCCCGAACGGGGCATCGCGCGCCGCTGCGCCCGATCGTCGACCCGACTGGACGCCGCGCGAGGGCAAGGCGCCGTACCAGGCCCGCGGCGCCCAGAACCGCGGTGCGGATGGTCGCGGCGCGGATGGTCGCGGCGCACCGGATAGAGGTGTTCGGGATGCCGCCGCGCAGGATCGTGGCGCGCGTCCCTCGTACGGTGACCGTAAACCGGACCGCCCCGCCTACGCAGATCGCCCCGCACGTCCGGCGTATAACGACCGCGCCGAGCGCCCGGCATACAACGACCGCGCAGCGCGCCCGGCCTATAACGAGCGCGCAACGCGTCCGGCCGCTAACGACCGCGCAGAACGTTCCGCACCCCGTCCGGATCGAGGCGACCGCCCCTCGTATCAGGACCGTGGCGCGCGCCCGACCTACAACGACCGTGGCGCACGCCCCGCCTACAACGACCGTGCCGAACGTGCTCCCTACAGTGATCGCAGCGACCGGCCCGCCCGTCCGACCGCGACAGATCGACCCGCGCGCAGTTACGACGCCGATCGTCCCGCCCGCAGCTACGACAGCGACCGGCCCGCCCGTCCGACCGCGACAGACCGGCCCGCCCGCAGCTACGACAACGACCGACCCGCCCGCAGCCACGACGCCGACCGGCCCGCGCGCAGCTACGACGCCGACCGGCCCGCGCGCAGCTACGACGCAGGCCGTGCGGCACGACCGGCATCCGACCGCCCGGCTGACGCCGACCGGGCCTCGAACTCGGACCGGCCTCCGTACAACAACCGTGCCCAGCGCAGCGACGGGACCGCGTACAACGACCGCGCGCAACGCGCCCCTCGACGCGACACCGACGACCGCCCCGCCCGTCGGGAGAGTGACTTCTACACCGCTCGCGCGGTGAGCGGTCCGGTCGAGGATGTCGTGCTCGGGCGCCTCGAGGCGGCCGCCATCACCGCGGGCGAGGTCGATGGGGTCACGTTCAGCGACCTCGGCCTCGGCAGCAACATCGTGCGCCAGCTCGCGAGCATGGGCGCAGAGGCGCCCTTCGCGATCCAGGCCGCCACCATCCCCGACGTGTTGGCCGGCAAAGATGTGCTCGGTCGCGGCAAGACCGGATCCGGCAAGACGATCGCCTTCGGCGCGCCGATGGTCGAACGTCTGATGGAGAACAACGGCGGCAAGGATCGCCAGATGGGCCGCAAGCCCCGCGCCCTCATCCTGGCCCCGACGCGCGAGTTGGCCATGCAGATCGATCGCACGGTGCAGCCGATCGCGCGATCGGTCGGTCTGTTCACCACCACCATCGTCGGCGGCGTGCCGCAGTACAAGCAGGTCTCGGCTCTGCAGCGCGGCGTCGACATCGTGATCGCCACCCCCGGCCGCGTCGAGGATCTCATCGAACAGGGTCGACTCGACCTCTCGAACGTCTTCGTCACCGTGCTCGACGAAGCCGACCACATGTGCGACCTCGGCTTCCTCGAACCGGTGCAGCGCATCCTGCGGGAAACGAAAGATGGCGGCCAGAAACTGCTGTTCTCGGCCACCCTGGACAAGGGTGTTGCAACCCTCGTCGAGCAGTTCCTGGTCGACCCGGCAGTGCACGAGGTCGCGGGCGAAGACCAGGCATCCTCGTCGATCGATCACAAAGTCCTGCTGATCGAACAGCGCGACAAGCGGGAGATCATCCAGCAACTCGCCTCGGGCGAGGGCCGGACGCTCATCTTCACCCGCACCCGTGCGTTTGCGGAGGAGATGAGCGACTACCTCGAGGATGCCGGAATCCCGGCTACAAGCCTGCACGGCGATCTGAATCAGTCGCGGCGAACCCGCAACCTGAGCTTGCTCACCAGCGGCCGGGTCAACGTGCTCGTGGCGACGGATGTCGCGGCTCGGGGCATCCACGTCGACGACATCTCCCTGGTCATCCAGGCGGATGCTCCGGAGGAGTACAAGACCTACCTGCACCGCTCGGGTCGCACCGGCCGCGCCGGCAAGGTCGGCACCGTGGTGACCCTGGTCAACCGCAACCGCCGTCGGAAGATGGATGAGCTACTCGGCCGCGCCGAGATCGACGCGACCTCGGTGTACGCCGCCCCGGGCGACGCCCTCCTCGGGGAGCTCGCCGCGCTGTAGCCGGGTTCGATAGCGGGCCGGGCTCCCCCTGCGCGCGCCGTCGACCCCACGTACCAAATGAAGGAGATCTCGAGGTTCACGGCGACTTCGTACAGCAGAACGGGTGACAGAGCCCGGTTCTCCTTCATTTGGCAGACCCGACCGGCGGCAGACTCGACCGGCAATTGCCTAGGCTGGTGAAGGTCCCCCTCCCGAAAGGCCATGCCATGGCGCGCATCTACAACGACATCACCGAGGCATTCGGTAACACGCCCCTCGTGCGGCTCAACCGCCTCACCGAGGGGCTCGGCGCCACGGTGCTCGCCAAGCTCGAGTTCTACAATCCGTCCTCGAGCGTCAAAGACCGCCTCGGTGTCGCGATCGTGGATGCCGCCGAGAAGTCCGGCCAGTTGAAACCCGGTGGCACGATCGTGGAGGGCACGAGCGGCAACACCGGAATCGCCCTCGCGATGGTCGGAGCCGCGCGGGGATACCACGTCATCCTGACGATGCCGGAGACGATGAGCAAGGAACGCCGCACCCTGCTCAAGGCCTACGGCGCCGAACTGGTGCTGACCCCGGCGGGCGAGGGCATGCGCGGGGCCGTCGATCGCTCGGCGCAGATCGTCGCGGACACTCCCGGGGCCGTGGCCGCCCTTCAATTCGAGAATGCGGCCAACCCCGCCATCCACCGCGCCACCACCGGCCCGGAGATCTGGAACGACACCGATGGGGCCGTGGATGTCTTCGTCTGCGGCATCGGCACCGGCGGCACGCTCACGGGCACCGGCCAGTACCTGAAGGAGCGCAAGCCCGGCATCAAGATCGTCGGGGTCGAGCCAGCGGAATCGCCGATCCTCAACGGTGGCGCGCCGGGGCCGCACAAAATCCAGGGTATCGGGGCGAACTTCGTGCCCGAGGTGCTCGACCGGGGCATCTACGACGAGATCATCGATGTGAACATCGCCCAGTCGGTGGCGATGGCTCGCCGGGCTGCCGCGGAGGAGGGCATCCTGGCAGGCATCTCATCCGGTTCGACCATCGAAGCCGCAGTGCAGCTGGCAGGCCGCCCCGAGAACGTCGGCAAGACCATCGTCGTCATCGTCGCAAGCTCTGGCGAACGCTACCTCTCGACGGTGCTGTACGAAGACCTGAACGACTGAGGATGCCGCTCTTCGAGCGCACCCGCGAGGACATCGCCACCGCATTGGAGCGCGACCCGGCCGCGCGCTCGGGTTTCGAGGTGTGGCTCACCTACTCGGGACTGCACGCCGTATGGGGCTATCGCTTCGCGCACCGGCTTTACCGCGCACGCCTGTTCACGGCCGCGCGCGCCGTGTCCCAGTTCACTCGTTTCCTCACCGGGGTGGAGATACACCCCGGAGCGGTCATCGGCCGCCGCTTCCTCATCGACCACGGCATGGGCGTCGTGATCGGCGAAACCACGATCATCGGCGACGACGTGCTGATGTATCACGGTGTCACCCTCGGCGGCACGAGCGCGCAGCGTGAGAAACGTCATCCGACCCTCGGGGATGACATCGTGGTGGGAGCGGGGGCCACGGTGCTCGGCACGGTGACGATCGGTTCGCACTCGGTGATCGGCGCTAATGCCGTCGTGGTGACGGATGCTCCGGCCGGTTCGCTTCTCGTGGGGTCGCCTGCCGTGCCGCGGCCGCGGTCGCCTGCGGCCACCCATTCCTACTCCGATGCGGCCCTCTACGAGATCTGACGGGTCGCCGAATCAGGCGAGTGCGAGCATCCCGCCCGCTACCACCGCTATTGCGAGTCCGATGTACTGGGCCACCGCGATACGTTCCCTCAGCACGACGGCAGCGAGGATGATCGTGCCCGCCGGGTAGAGCGCGGTCAGCACCGCGATGACCGAGAGTTCACCCAGGCGAACACCGACGAGCTGGCCGGCGTTGGCGATGACATCCACGACACCGCAGGCGATGGCGAACGGGAGACCGGAGCGCCAACCGGGGAAAGCCGACCTGCTCCGGTTGCGAGCCACGAGAGCGATCACGAGAACGACGGTGAACATGATGGTGGCGTTGGTCGCTCGGTTCGCGATCAGGGGGATGAGCCCCGAGTCGTCGGGGGTGGCATCCAAGAAGATCAGGAAGACGCCGATGGCGACGCCCGATCCGAGCGCCATGAGCAGGGCGCGGGCACTGGGACGCACGGCGTCGGGGTTCGGCACGAAGCCGACCAGCACGATCGCAACCAGCGCCAAGCCGAGGGCGACGTAGCCGACAGAGGCGAACCGTTCACCCTTGGCGAGCCCGAATGCCACCGGCACGATGGCTGACACCACGGCCGTCACGGGTGAGAGTATCGACATCGGCCCGATCGCCAAACATGCGTAGAGGAGGCCGATCGCGATGGCGCCCGCGACGCCGGAGGCCGCACCGAGCAGCACCGCGCCGGTGGACCACGTGCCTCCGAAGAGGGGGAAAGCGGCCCCGAGCAGCACCAATCCGACGAGAGCGGAGATCGCGGTGACCAGCACCGGGTTCATCCGCTTCGCCGCCAGACCACCGAGGAAGTCAGCCGCTCCGAAGATGAGCGCGCTGCCTAGTCCGACGAACACCGTGAGCATGGCTCCCAGTCTGGCGGACACTCCCGTTGACTCCCGAGTGGGCCCGCCCGTCGATGAGCGGCGAGCGGTGCACATCGGTGGCCCGACCTACAATCGGCAGGTGACCCCCGCCCTGGCCGTACTCGAGAAGACTTTCGGGTACCGGGCCTTTCGGGGGGAGCAATCGCGCATCATCGACACGGTGATCGATGGTCGGGATGCCCTCGTGCTGATGCCGACCGGAGGCGGCAAGTCGCTGTGCTATCAGATCCCGGCCCTCGTGCGCGAGGGCACCGGGGTCGTCATCTCGCCGCTCATCGCTCTGATGCAAGACCAGGTGGATGCCCTCTCCGCCGTCGGTGCCCGCGCCGCCTTCCTCAACTCCACTCAGGATGCTGCCGAGCGCCGCCGCGTGGAGCTCGCGTTCCTCGCTGGCGAGCTCGACTTGCTCTACCTCGCGCCCGAGCGGTTGCGCGTGGCATCCACGCTCGACCTGCTCGATCGGGGTCGGCTCGCGCTCTTCGCGATCGACGAGGCACACTGCGTGTCTCAATGGGGCCACGACTTCCGTCCCGACTACCTCGGACTCGCGGTGCTGCACGAGCGCTTCCCCGCCGTGCCGCGTATCGCGCTCACCGCGACCGCAACCCCCGAGACGCGACGGGAGATCCTCACGCGGCTCGACCTGGGCAGCGCCCAGCAATTCGTGTCGAGTTTCGACCGACCGAACATCCAGTACCGCATCGAAGCCAAGGCACAGCCGCTGCAACAGCTGCTGTCGCTGTTGCGCACCGAGCACAGCGGTGACGCCGGAATCGTGTACTGCCTGTCCCGCGCGTCCGTCGAGAAGACCGCCCAGTTTCTCGAGGAGAACGGCATTCCGGCCCTGCCCTATCACGCCGGCCTCGACGCCCGGGTGCGCGCGAGCAACCAGTCCCGATTCCTGCGCGAAGAGGGCATGGTGATGGTGGCGACGATCGCGTTCGGCATGGGCATCGACAAGCCCGACGTGCGTTTCGTCGCCCACCTCGACCTTCCCAAGAGTGTCGAGGGCTATTACCAGGAGACGGGTCGAGCCGGCCGGGATGGCTTGCCGGCCACGGCCTGGCTGGCCTACGGGCTTCAGGATGTCGTGCAGCAGCGCCGCATGATCGACCAGTCCGGGGGCGACCTGGCTCACCGTCGCAACCTCACCGCGCACCTCGATGCGATGCTCGCGCTCTGCGAGACCGTGCTCTGTCGGCGGATGCAGCTGCTCGCCTACTTCGCGGAGGACTCCACCCCGTGTGGCAACTGCGACACCTGCCTCACGCCACCCGAGACGTGGGACGGCACGGTAGCGGCCCAGAAATTGCTCTCGACCGTGGTGCGGTTGCAGCGCGAGCGCAACCAGCGGTTCGGTGCTGGAGCGATCATCGACATCCTCATCGGCAAGCGCACCCCGCGGGTCGAGCAGCATCAACACCATGAGCTCAGTACGTGGGCCATCGGACAGGATCTGAGCGAGCAGGAGTGGCGCGGTGTCACCCGGCAACTCCTGGCCCAGAAGGTGCTCGCCGTCGAGGGCGAGTACGGCATCCTCGTGCTCGCTCCGGCCGCGGCCAGGGTGCTGGATTCCTCCCGCACCGTCATGCTTAGACGCGAGCAGCCCAAGCCCCCGCGCGGGGCCCGCCGCCCCGCCGCCGGCACCCTTCCCGAGACGGCGAGCCCCCTCTTCGAAGCGCTGCGTTCCTGGCGAAGTGGAGTAGCGCGCGAGCAGGGTGTGCCGGCCTATGTGGTCTTCGGGGATGCGACGCTGCGCGGCATCGCGGTCAGCCGCCCGTCGACCCTCGCCGAGCTTGCCGCCATCAGCGGCGTGGGTGAGAAGAAGTTGGAAACCTACGGGCTGGCGGTGTTGGAGATCGTCGCATCGTGAGCACACCCCGGCCCGGGTTCACGATTCCCACAATGCACCCGCACGATCGCGCACAGTATTTGGCGGCGCTGCACCGGCCATTTCAAGCTCGGCTGACATCGATTTAGCGTTGTCTCATGACGCAAATCGCTGAGCGCCCGGTAGTCGCAACACCTCCGACGCCGGAATCCGGCCCTACCGTCGATGTGGCCGCCCTCGGGCAGCACCTCATGGGTCGCTGGGTGGATGTGCGTCGCACGGCACGAGCACTTGCGGCCCGTCCGGAGATGAAGCGCATCGAGGGACTGTCGATGGATGAGCATCGCGAGCGGGTCATGGCGCAACTGCGCATCCTGGCGACGGAGCGAGCGGTGCAACGTGCTTTCCCGATCGAGCTCGGAGGCGGCGATGACGCCGGCGGCAACATCGCCGGTTTCGAGGAGCTCGTGCTCGCCGACCCGTCGCTGCAGATCAAGTCCGGAGTGCAGTGGGGCCTCTTCGGCGCCGCGGTCTTGCACCTCGGCACCGAGCGCCATCATCGTGAACTACTGCCGGGCATCCTCGAATTCGACGTTCCCGGCGCTTTCGCGATGACCGAGACCGGGCATGGGTCGGATGTGTCGGCCATCGGCACCACGGCCACCTTCGACGCGGCATCCGGCGATTTTGTGCTCAACACGCCCTACCGGGCGGCGTGGAAGGACTACCTCGGCAACGCCGCCGTGCACGGGCAGGCCGCGGTGGTCTTCGCGCAGCTCGTCTCGGCGGGTGTCAACCATGGCGTGCATGCCTTCTACGTGCCGATTCGGGATGCTGCTGGCGCGTTCTGCGCGGGCATCGGCGGAGAGGATGACGGCCTCAAGGGCGGTCTCAACGGCATCGACAACGGTCGTCTGCACTTCACGGCGGTTCGCGTGCCGCGCCTCAACCTGCTCAACCGCTACGGGGATGTCGCGGAGGACGGCACGTACACCTCCCCGATCACGAGCCCCGGGCGACGCTTCTTCACCATGCTCGGCACCCTCGTGCAGGGCCGGGTCTCGCTCGACGGCGCCGTCGTCGTCGCGAGCAAACTCGCTATGACGATCGCCCTCACCTACGGCTCCCAGCGCCGGCAATTCACCGCGTCGAGCGATTCGAGCGAAGAGGTCATCCTCGACTACCAGCGTCACCAGCGCCGGTTGCTGCCGCGGCTCGCCACCACGTACGCGATGTCGTTCGCGCACGAGATGTTCCTGGAGAAGTTCGACGACGTCTTCAGCGGCGCCCACGACACCGACGTCGGTCGACAGGATCTGGAGACCGTCGCGGCGGCGCTCAAGCCGCTGAGCACGTGGGCGGCCCTGGACATCCTGCAAGAGGCTCGCGAAGCCTGCGGCGGTGCCGGATTCCTCGTCGAGAACCGCCTCACGTCGTTGCGCGCCGACCTCGACATCTACGCCACCTTCGAGGGCGACAACACGGTGCTTCTCCAGTTGGTCGCCAAGCGTTTGCTCACGGACTACTCCCGTCAGTTCGCCTCGGTCGATGCCGGAGCGCTCGCAGGCTACATGGTCGGTAAGGCCCGGGATGCGGCAGTGAACCGCAGCGGCCTGCGTCGCCTCGCGCAGAATGTGGTGGACTTCGGCTCGACGGCACGCTCGGTCGGGTACGTGCGGGATACCGATTCTCAGCGGCAGCTGCTCACCGATCGCGTGCAGACGATGGTGGCTGAGATCGGGGGTCGGCTTCGCGGGGCTTCTCAGCTCGCGAAAGCCGAGGCGGCGGCGCTGTTCAATTCCCAGCAGAACGCCCTGATCGAGGCCGCCCGAGCGCACGGAGAATTGCTGCAGTGGGAGGCGTTCACCGAGGGCGTCGAGGCGGTCGAGGATGACGGGACCCGCCAAGTGCTGACGTGGTTGCGCGACCTGTTCGGCCTCGGGCTCATCGAGCGAGACGCAGCCTGGTACCTGATTCACGGACGGCTATCGGCTGCTCGGGCCCAAGCGCTCACGTCGTACATCGACGACCGGCTGCTACCGCGGCTGCGTCATCACGCAATGCCGCTCGTGGCGGCGTTCGAGTTCATGCCCGAGCACATCGGTGCTCCGATCGCCCTCGGCGCCGAGCAGGCCCGGCAGGACGAGGCGATCGAGTACGAGCGTGCACAGCACGCCGCGGGCACCGCGCCCTACCTGGAGAAGGCCCCCGCTGGAGCGTCTCGCGCGGCTCGCACACCCCGCTGACTCGATGCGCTTGTGCTGGTGCCAGCCCCTCGCGAGGGCACATCGGTGCGTGCAGGGAAGCTACGGCGCCCCGGGGGCCGGAGACGCTGTAGTCGCGGGCCCGGCCGCGGTCGCGGCGGGGTCCAGTTCGTCGCGCCGCGCCCGGCCGCCGTCGAGCCGCAGGCTCGCCAGGAATCCGAGCGCCAAGAACCCGGCGGCCGAGAAGGCGGCGTAGCGCGTGGCGTCGCTGAAGGCGGCCTTCGCGTCGGCAGCGGCATCCGCTGACCGTTCTCCGAGGCTCGGGATGACGGTGCCCGCCGAATCGACGACCGCGTTCACGATCTGCGAACGCACGTCGGCGGGGATCTCGGATCGCTCGTCGAGCCGTGACGTGAGCCCGGTGCCGAGCGAGGTGAACAGCACCGTGCCGAGGATGGCGATCCCGAGCGCCGAGCCGATCTGACGTGCCGTGCTCTGAGTGCCGGAACCCTGCCCGCTCTGGTCGAGCGGAACATCCATGAGCACCACGCCCGTGAGCTGTGCGGTGGCGAGGCCCACGCCGAACCCGTAGACGAACAGGCCCGGAACGATTTGGAACCATTGGGCATCCGGCGAGATGGCGAACGCGATGATGAGGATACCGATGATCTCGGCCATGATGCCGACCCGCACGATGAGCACGGGCGAGACGCGATTACCGAACGCTCCCGCGAACCCGCTCGCCACGAACGAGCCGATCGCGAGCGCGAGAATGACGAACCCCGTTTGCAGCGCGTTGTAGCCGAGCACGTTCTGCAACCACAACGGCAACGACAGGATGATGCCGAATTCGCCGAGCGAGACGATGAGAGCCGCGATGTTGCCGTTTCGGAACGAGGGGATTCTCAGCAGACCGAAGGCGAGCATGGTGCTGCGGCCCAGCCGCTGTCGGTGAAGGCCCCAGGCGATGAAGCCGATCAGCGATAGCACCGTGAGAACGAACACGAACGGAATGGGGGAGATGCCCAGCGTCCAGAAGTCAGGCGGCTTGTTGCTGAGCCACCAACCGTAGGTGCGGCCTTCGATCAGGCCGAAGACGAGAGTGCTGAAGAGCACGACCGAGAGCAGTGCACCCACGACATCCACCCGTCGGGGGGCGCCCTGTTCGCGCGACTCGTCGACCAAGATGATCACCCCGATGAAGATGATGATGCCGAGCGGAACGTTGATGCCGAACGCCCAGCGCCAGGAGAAATAGGTGGTGAGCCAGCCGCCGAGTAGCGGGCCGACCGCCGCCATCCCCCCGATCGTCGATCCCCACACCGCGAAGGCGATCGCGCGCTCGCGACCGCGGAAGGTGGCGTTGATGATGGAGAGTGACGCGGGAAGGATCATCGCCCCGCCGATTCCCTGCACGAGCCTCGCGGCGATGAGCAGGCTCCCGCTCTCGGCGAGCGCGGCGAAAATCGACGATAGGGCGAAGATGACGATTCCGATGAGCAGGATGCGACGGCGCCCGAACCGGTCGGCGAACGTGCCGAACACGAGAAGCAACGAGGCGAACACGAGCGTGTAGCTCTCTTGCACCCACTGCACTTCGGTGGAGGTGATACCGAGCTCCTTGACCACCGAGGGGATCGCGACGTTGACGATGGTGGAGTCGACGATGATCAGCGCAACGGCGACGCTGATGAAGACCAGCCCGATCCATCGCCGGCGGGTCTCGTTCACGCGCGTATCTCGATGATGCGGGTCTCGTTCATTCGGGTGCGCCTCTCGTTCGGATCGGGTGCGGTCTCATTCTGGCCCCCGCCTGCGACTATCCTGCTCATAACCGAGGGACGTTGATGACGGCAGTATTGGACTCAGTGAACGTCGGCAGCGCCGCCGTCGACACGGGTGACGTGACTCAACTCACCGGGATCAACAAAGCGCCGACCTCGGGCTTCGTGCCCGTGCGCGCGCCGGGTGCGCGGGGAACGGGGCTGGGCAGTGGCATCCCGGGCGACTTCATCGGCAGCAACGAGTTCCACGGCGGTGACCGACAGGCGTTGTACGCCTTCCAGCGGGAAGACCTCGATTTCTGGCAGCGCACCCTCGGACGCACCCTGACGAATGGCTACTTCGGCGAGAATCTGACGACACTGGGCCTCGAGGTCAATGAGGCACTGGTCGGAGAGATCTGGCGTATCGGTGAGGACCTCGAGGTGCGGGTCACCGATCCGCGCCTTCCGTGCGCGACGTTCCGGGCGTGGGTAGGGGAGCCCGGATGGTTGAAGTCCTTCACCCGTGAAGCTCGCCCCGGAGCATACCTCGCGGTCGTGAGTCCGGGATTGATCCAGGCCGGCGATGCGATTACGGTCACCTTCCGGCCCGACCATTCGATCACGGTGTCCACCCTCTTCAAGGCCCTCACCACGCATCGCGAGCTACTGCCCACCCTGCTCGAAGCGAGCGAGTTCCTCGGCGACGAGGTGCGCGAGAAAGCCATCGCGAAGCCCCAGAGCACGCCGGGATCGTCGACGGTGCAGCAGGAGTCGCCCCCCTCGCCAGCCGCGGCAACCAATACTGCGATGGGTGTGGCAACGCGTTAGCGTGGAAGGGTGACCTTCAACGACAATGCCCGAATCAACCCGGACCGGGTCAGCCGACGGGCTCGCAACACACAGCCGGCGATCTCCCATCCTTTGGCTGGTAGCTCTGCCCACACCGATATTCGCGATGAAGCCGACGCGAAGCGGTGATGCGGCGGGCGCTGGCTCGCGTACGCGTCGACTCCCGCTCGTGACCGATTCCCAGAGGTTCGGCCGCGTGTTGAAGATCCTCGGGCCAGGGCTGGTTACTGGTGCCGCCGATGACGACCCGTCGGGAATCGCAACCTATTCGCAAGCTGGGGCACAATTCGGCTTCGCCACGTTGTGGACGATGCTTCTGACGTTTCCGCTGATGGTCGCGGTCCAGGAAGCGTGTATGCGGATCGGCGCGGTCACCGGGGAGGGGTTGGCGGCGATCGTTCGGCAGCAGTACCCGAAGTGGGTGCTCTACCCGATCGTGGGGCTTGTGGTGGCTGCGAACACTTTCAATATTGGTTCCGACATTGGTGCGATGGCCGCCAGCACGCAGTTGCTGATCCCGGCTGTGCCGCTGCCGTTGTTTGCCATCGGCTTCGCCGCGGTCATCATCATCCTCGAGGTTTTCATCGCCTACCGCGTCTACATCAGAATATTGAAGTGGTTGGCGGTCGCGTTGTTCGCCTACTTGGTGACGGCGTTCCTGATTGCCGTGCCGTGGGCAACCGCTCTGCGGGCAACCGTGGTGCCCGAGATTCAGATCAACTCGGGCTTCCTCTACATCGTGGTCGCCATCTTCGGGACCACGATTTCCCCGTACCTGTTCTTCTGGCAGACCAGCAACACCGTTGAAGACGAAATCGCCGAAAAACGCATTGGTACCGATGGAACGGCTCCAACGATCAGCAAGCGCTATCTGAGGCGGCTCCGGGTGGACACCGTGTTCGGGATGTTCTTCTCAAACCTGGTGGCCTGGTTCATCATTCTCGTGGGCGCCGTCGTCCTCAACAGTGCGGGAGTCACCAATATCGTGACCGCCGCCGACGCCGCCGCAGCACTCGGCCCCCTTGTCCATAGCTTCCCGAACTCCGGGTACCTCGCACAGGTGATCTTCGCCATCGGCGTGATTGGGATCGGGCTGATGAGCGTCCCGGTCCTTGCGGGGTCCTCGGCCTACGCAATCAGCGAGACCTTCAAGGTCACGGAGGGGCTGTCGAAGCGTTTCGGGCAGGCGCGAACGTTCTACTTGGTGATCGTCGCCGGAACTCTCATCGGCCTCGTCCTGAACTTCGTCGGACTGGACCCGGTGAAGGCCCTTGTCCTCACGGCCGTGTTCAACGGAATCGTCGCGGTCCCCCTCATTTTTCTCATCGCGCGCCTCTCCTCGAGAGATGAGGTGATGGGCAAATACACCAGCCGCTTTTGGTCCAAGCTCGGCTTGTGGACTGCGTTCGGGGTCATGGGTGTGGCTGCTGTCGCCCTCCTCATTTCGTTGACATTCAGCGGGTCACCCTGAACCACCTGGTCGTCATCGACTGCCTGCTCTCGGAGCGCTCTACGCGGCATCGTGGCGGCCACTTTCGAAGAACTCGACATTCCCACATCGCGGCTGCTGACCATCAGCTACACCGGGCCGGTCCTGCCCGACGGGCTCGAGAAGCACCCACACAGCGAACCGGTATCGGCCCCTCGCCGGCCGCGGCAACCGCTACTGCGATGGGTGTGGCAACGCGTTAGCGTGGAAGGGTGACCTTCAACGACAATGCCCGTATCAACCCGGACCGGGTCAGCCGACGGGGTCGCAACACCGGCATCGCGGTTGGCGGTGGGGGCGGCATCCTCATCATCGGCCTGTTCATCGTCTCGCAACTGCTCGGGGTGGACCTCACCGGGCTCGTCGGTGGCGGCTCGGGCGTTCCGCCGAAGAGCGAGCCACTGACGCAGTGCACCACCGGCCAGCAGGCCAACGCGAGCATCGACTGCCGCCTCGCCGCTGCTGCGGATTCGCTCGACACGTACTGGGGAACCGAGCTTCCCGCCCTGGGTCAGACCTACCGGCCCACGAGCGTCGTGCTGTTCACTGGGCAAGTTGATACCGGATGCGGCGGTGCGAGCAGTGCCGTGGGCCCCTTCTACTGCCCCGCCGACGAACTCATCTACGTCGACACGGCCTTCTACGACGAGTTGCGTACCCGCTACGGTTCCTCCGGCGGACCGCTCGCGGAGATGTACGTCATCGCGCACGAGTGGGGGCACCACATCCAGTCCGTCACCGGCATCTCCAACGGTCTCGACCTGGGAACCACCGGTCCGGCATCCGACTCGGTGCGCCTCGAGCTGCAGGCGGACTGCTTCGCCGGCGCATGGGTGGGGGCCGCGTCGTCCACCACCGCTGATAACGGGGTGACCTTCCTCAAGCCGGTGACCGATGCCGAGATCCGGGATGCCCTCAGCGCCGCATCCGCGGTCGGCGACGATCGCATCCAAGCCTCGACGCAGGGTCGGGTGACGCCTGAGACCTGGACCCACGGCTCGAGCGAATCCCGCCAGAAGTGGTTCCTAGCGGGCCACGACGGGGGGTCGAACGCGTGCAACACGTTCCAGGTGAGTGGGTCGCAGCTGTAGCTCCCGGCTGATGGTCTCCGCCCGATCGGTTTCAGCGACGGTCCGCCCCGAGCGGGTGCGCCACCGGGGTCATCCACTCGTCTATCTTGTGGGATGAGGCGGCGGTGCTCGCGATACTCGCTGTGCGGATGCCGTCCAGCTCGCCCCATAGAGCCGCGGCGGAAAGCCAAGACCGTCCTCAGAATTTCGATACCTCGTCGCAGGGATGCAACTCGACGTCGGCCGCAGGCCGCAAGGCAATAGCCTCAGATCGTTCGAGACCTCTTAATCTGGAAGCGCCTGTGATCAAATTCACCGATTTTCTGCCCGTCCCCGTGCCTGCACGCACGAAAGTGAAGTTCAACATTAAGGATGGCGCAGGTGGAGTTCCCGCATGGGAACTGCTCCTGAGAGAGGACCAGGAACCGTGGTTAAACATGACGCGGTACCGCGCAGAGGGGAACCCTAACCAGAACCTTGACGAAGCCGACTACGTCCTAGCCTTCGCGCAGTATCCGCTCTATGGGCCCAATTTCTTCGTCTTTGGCGGCCTCTTTGAGACGAGAGTCATCAACCCGAAGATTAACAGAGGCTATGGTTACAGCCTCACGCGGCTGTCTCAGCACTCGGAATACATCAGGCGGCTTATCGTGAAGCTCGACGTGCCGCCGGGTCAGTCGTACTTGCGTTGGTACGAATCGCTGCAAGGGAGTCTCGTAAATCCGATCGTTTACGAGCTCGCACCTGATACCAAACTGGGAGTATTCCCCGGCTACCAGAATGTCCTCCTCCGTCATCGCGAGATGCAACTCATCATCAAGAACGCTGAACCGTCGTGGCGGAACGCACTAGCGAACGTCAAGGCGGTCTACGTAATAACCGACATAAGCGACGGGCGCCTCTACGTCGGATCAGCATCCGGTGAGGCGGACGGATTGTGGCAGCGATGGACTGCGTACGCGAACGTGAACAAACTCACTGGCGGAAACGTGAAACTCGAGGCGCTCCTTGCCGAACATGGCCCGGAACACATTGTGAACAACTTCCAGTACTCGATTTTGGAAATTTTCGATAAAAAGACGCGCGATGAAAGAATTCTTCAACGGGAAACGTTCTGGAAGCTAGCGCTCAACAGCCGTGCGAATGGACTGAACGCGAACTAGTGCGTCGAGGCGAGGTTGGCACTGCACCATCGCCTGGTCGTGGTCCGCTTCAGGGCGCGCGCCGCGGTTCGATGAGATTGATGAGGCTGGTAAAAATCCTCGACAATAGCCTTCGGGCGGTTGGCGTGAAGGACCTCGGCACATTCACCAGCACTTGTTCCTCGGGTCGAAGGTTGATCAGGCCTTGAACGAATAACGACATCGTTGAGTCTCCGAGGTAGCTGTGACGTGGCAGTACCGCCGCCCGTAGCGCCGTTGGGTGCGAACTATGCGCCGTCGCTGTCGCCTCGCGCGACTCCGCGCTCCTTGGCCGTGTAACCGGCCCGGTCACCCTGACGGCGCCGGCTGAGCTTGTCAGCGTGCGCGCTCATCGCCGCACCGACCGCTCCGACTCCGTAATCGATCGCGTCTCCCTCGTTGATCCCGATCTTGCGCGCCTCTTCGATTGCGTCTTGGTTCGCGCCCAGGAAGGAGATATCCCAATCGAAGGACGCCCGCTGGTGCTGGATTATCTTGGTCACGATGGCGGCGGTGTACTCACGCGAGCTGTTCTCCTCACCGTCGGTCACGACGGTGACCAGCACCGTCCCGGGACGCGCGTGCCCTGGCAATTCGGCCAGAGCTTCGCCGAACCCATTGAACGACCAACCGATCGCGTCGTAGAGCGCCGTGCTTCCCCGGGGAACGAGTTCAACCCTGACGGATTTGGGGTCGGCGAAGTGATGCGTCAGCTCGATCTCGGTGTCGAACGTCACGACGTCGATGGTCAGCATCCCGGGCTGCGCCGCCTGCGTTTCGATCATTTGCTCGACTCCACCGATCATGTCGTCACGGATCATGCTCATGGAGCCCGAGCGATCGAGGACGATAAGCATCGCGGTGTAGTTTGCGTCAGTCATGGGTGCTCCAGTCGATCGAGTTACCCGCCGGACCGAGCAATTAATTGAGCCTGATGCACACCTCCGACATCGCACCACAACCACTCGGTTCAGGGTCCGAGCAGGTGGGCCACCCGGGTCACCCATTCGTTCATCTCGCGAGATCGCGCAGCGGCGGTCGCAATGCTCGAAGTGCGGATGCTGTCCCGCTTTTGCCATAGAGATAGCGCGAGCGCGGGCCCGCCACCCCCGAGCAGGTCGGCGATGGGCAGCACCCCGGATTGCCCGAAGTTGCCGAGTGCGCCCGTGAGCTTCACGGTGGTGTACTCGTCGACGGCGATGCCGAGCACCGGCACGCCCGCTGGGGCGGCGAATACGGCGGGGTGGTAGCGGCTCGTGACAACGAGTGACGCGTTCCGAGCGAGGTGCGCGGCGGCTCGCGCATCGGTGGTGGGGGCGACGGACGCCGGAGAGGCCATGCGGGCCAAGACCTGCTCGTGCACGACGGAATCACCCGCTGGCCTGCCATTCAACGAGGCGCGGCGTTGGGCTCCTAGAAATCCTCACCATCACTCAAAGTTGTCGTGCGCTAACCCGCTTCGCTAAAGTCCCTACGCGCGCCCGATGCCCCGGAGTTTGCGCTCCGTTAACTTGCTGGACGCGCGCTGGACACCGGCTTCAGGAAACTTCAAGTGATTCCAGAAAAGTAGTTGTAACTGGCCAATGTGGCGAGTACCCTCACCTCACCAATTGACAACATCGGGCGAGCGGAATGGGGTCAAAATGCACGGATCGTCTGGCAATGCTAGTACCGCGTTGAAACGGAAACGGCTGCTATTTCCGGTCCTTCTCACCACGTTCTTGGTCTCGTTTGCAGCGGGAGTTTCGGTAGCAGGCGCAAACGCGGGGAACGCATCTGGGAGTTACGGGTTCTTCACCGCTGGGTCGACGCAGTACATCAACTTCGCGAGCATCGCCACTTCCTCCAACGTAGCTCAAGCCACAACCTCGACCTCAAGGAACGCCTCCACCACCCCGTCAGGCTGGGCGGGTTCCCGCGGTCGACTCTTCACGTCGGGAGGGTCTCTCAGTTGCGAGGGCTCAACAACGTATAACAGTGGGACGATTTACGGGTACCACGAAGCTGTGTCTTGTATCAGGTTCACTTCGGGCACCTGGTACAGCTACGGGGTCTCCTACGGGTACAACGGCTCTGGCTACAACGCCTCGTACACCTATCTATCTCCAAACCAAGCTTCGTGACGAGGGAATTGAGATGCGAACACAGCTCTTGAAGAGGACCGCCGCAGTCGCCGCTGCCGTTCTAGCGGTTGGGGCTCTAGGAGTCGGCGTCGGGGCCGCGGTTGCTTCGGTGCCCGTGCTACTGGCACCCGCGGGCCTTTCGAGCACCGAGAACGGCAAGTCGGCTTCGAAGCCGGCTCCGTCGTACGCGGTCAACGATGCGGGGCAAACCTACGGGTCGGCCGCCCTCGCAACATCGCCCTTCGATGAGCCTGACCTCATTCGCGTCGTCAGCGATAAAGGTGCTGAGGGGTATGTCTTGAAGGTAGAGCTTGACGAGGCAAATGGCGCGGCAGCAGCCGCTACGTTCAAGACTCCTGAACAGGCCCTTGCTTGGCAGGCAGAGCGCGGCGCCAAGGATGTTGTTGTGGCTGTCTATCTAGCTGATGGCAAGACGCCTGTTGGCACTTTCACAGTCCAGGGAAGCCCTCCGAACTTGGAAAAATAATGGCGGACCGAGTGGCTCGCACCCCAAGCATCAGAGCCCGGGTTTTTAGCCCTAGAAATGAAACCTCAAAGCCCGGGCGACGTAATAGAAACCGGTTGCGGGTTAGCCGCGCGAGCGGGCCAAGCGTGTGCAGTGCCATAGCTTTTAGCCGGGCCTGAGCACCAGCGTTTCTTTCGTGTCCACCCCCGGGGGCGAGCGCCGAAAGGCCCCTAGTTCGCCCCGCTTGCACCGAGGAGATTCGCGACCCGGGTCATCCACTCGTCCATCTCTCGGGATCGGGCCGCGGCTAGCGTCGCGCTCGCAGTGCGGATGCTGTCGCGTTCTTCCCATAGGTCCATCGCGGCCGCCGGGCCGTGGCCTGCGAGCAGGTCGGCCAGCGGCAGCACCCCGGATTGCCCGAAGTTGCCGAGTGCGCCCGTGAGCTTCACGGTGGTGTACTCGTCGACGGCGATGCCGAGCACCGGCACGCCCGCTGGGGCGGCGAATACGGCGGGGTGGTAGCGGCTCGTGACAACGAGTGACGCGTTCCGAGCGAGGTGCGCGGCGGCTCGCGCATCGGTGGTGGGGGCGACGGACGCCGGAGAAGCCATGCGGGCCAAGACCTGCTCGTGCACGACGGAATCACCCGCTGACGTCCCATTCAACGAGGCGAAATGTGCGAAGAAGACGATCGCAAGCCCGGTCGCCTCGGCAACGTAATCCAGAAGGGCCGCCGCGGACGACAGGAACTGTTCCCGATCAGCCCCCGCGATGTGGTTGGCCAGCGTCACGACGCAGTAGGGCGGCGCGGTGGGTGTATCGAGGCCTGCGCCGACCAGGAAGCTCGCGTCATCCACTCCGGCGTGCAGCGGCGCGGTGACCCCGATCCGTCGGCACAGTTCGAGCGACGCACTCTCGCGCACCCCGACCGCTGCGGCGGAAGACAGCAGCGCGGCGAGGATCCGCTCGTCGTCGGCGGTCAATTCCGGACCGATCGTCTGGCCCGTGATCACGAGCGGGATGCCGCGGGCGGCCGCGATCGCGCCGAGCGTCGCACGCTCGTAGATGTGCATCGGCCACACGGATGACATGTTGCCGCCCCCGGCGATCAGCACGCCCTCCGCCTGGGCCACGGCGTCGATCACCGCCCGCGCCGGGTCGTCGGGAGCGAACGCGGGCCCGGCGATGTCGCCGGACGCGAGGCGGATGACGCTGGCCATCCGCTTTTCGCTTGCTGTGCGATCGAGCCCGCCGAAGCCGATCGGGGCTACAGCATCCACGCCGTACCGCGCGGCCGACTCGGCCGGGTTGGCCGAGATCGCGGTGATCTGGGTGGCTCCGCGCGCGCGGAGCTGCACCGCGGCGGCCTCGAACATCGCCTCGTCGCCGATATGGATCATGTCGCCCAGCACACCGATGTCGCCGATCACCACTACCCGCACACGCACTCCCGATCGGTCGCGCGCCATCGGGCGCCTACCCCACGATCTGCGGGTTATCCCCACGTTAGTCGTTGGTTATCGCGCCGCAGTTATCATCGAAGGTACGCGGATTCGGGCCCGCCGTATCCAACCGAGAGGATTTGCCATGGGCATTCAAACCTCGCTCGATGCGGTGCAACAGGCCGACCGGTTGATCGACTCCATCCGGCTCTCCGACGATCTCGCTTTCGACGCGAGCCGCGATGGTGGCCTGCGAACCATCCGGGTACTCAGCTCGGCGTTGAACGGCGAAGACCAATTGTCGGCGATTGCCGCCACCCACGCGCTCGCGCAGGTATTCGACGAGGAGGCCGACCTAGTACTCTCCCGTTTGCTCTCCAGCGAGCGCGGTTTTCTCCGAGAGCACGCGGCGTGGGCCCTCGGCTCGCGCCTGCCACGGTTCGAGACCGTGGGCCGCATGATCGGCCTGGTCGCGGGCGGCGGCTTCGCGGGGATGCTGGCGCAACGCACCCTGGAGCAGTGGGCCGCCCCCACGCCGGAGCACATCGCCGTCGGCCTCGAATCAGCGCTTCTGGGCCTGGACGCCCCAGCCGAGCGTTATCGACTCGTCGAAACCCTCGGTCTCGTTCGTAGCCGCGTCGCCATTGGTCCACTGGTGCGGATTGCGGGCGATCCGGGCGAGGATGTGGCAGTGCGGGTCGCCGCCGTGTCTGCCCTCGGGCAGCGCCTCGACGATGTCGAGATCGAATCCCTGCTCGACAGCCTCGGTCGCGGTGACGGGTATCTCGCCGAGGTCGCGCAGCTCGCGCTCGTCGACCATTCCGGTCGGGGTGAGATGGCGATGGTGCGCGAGCATCCGCTCACGATCGCTCAGCTCTTCTTGCACGCCGATATCGACGCCGAACTCACGCAGGTCGGGAGCGGGGACAATGGAGGGATCGCCACCCTTCTGGTGCGTCTTGGGGATGCCCTTATTTCCGCGAATGCCGATGGCTCCGGCTCGGTCGAACGGGTCATCACGATCTCCCGCGGGTCGACGTCCGAGGCCCTGCAGAGCCTGGGAGAGATGGGTTCCCGGGACCGCGGACACCTCTACGGGCGGGTGCCCCTGTTGAGCGAGCCGGTGGCGTCGGCCAACGCATGGCCGCTGCGGGTGAGCGCGCGCCGGGGCATCCGACGCATTCTGCGTGCTGCGGACGGCGTCGACATGCTGCACCTGCGAATGGCGGATGTGGGCGCCCTTGCCGCATCGGACGTTGCGCGTGAACTGGACATCCCCGTCGTGTTCACCGTGGCGCCCGACCCGCACGCCGTCATCCAATCGCTCGATCTCGCGGGCCAGGTGAGCCGGTGGAACTTCGGCGACGTGGATGAGAGCGAGCACTTCTGGTTCCGCGGTCGGCTCGTGCAACGGCTCGCGGCTAACGCCGCGCACACCGTACTCTTCCCCCGACCCGAACTGCAGCGGGATATGCGCCAACTCGTGGGCATCGACATCACCGCCCACCCGGAACGGCACACCATTGTGCCGGAAGGTATCGACCTCGAAGTCATCGACCTCGCGGCCACGGAGGCAGCCGATCATGCGGCCGGTGCGCCCGCGTCGCCCGCCATCCTGCAGCTACGGGCGCTGCTCGAAACCCTCCCGCCCGAGCGCCGGGGACTGCCGCTCGTGCTCAGCGTCGGTCGCTTCCACCGCGTCAAGGGCATGGCGACCGTCGTCGAGGCGTGGTCGGCGGGGCTCGCGCACCGGGCGAATCTGCTGCTCGTCGGCGGCGACCTCGAGCACCCTTCGGCCGACGAACGCGAACAGCTCGATGCGATGGACATGCTGGTCGAGCCGACACGGCGAGCGGCCCGGGGTCTGCTTCTGGCGGGCCACCGCCCCAATGACTCGGTCGCTCGCTGGATGGCTGCGGTGCGCTTCGGCGTGCCGGGCCTTGCCGCGCCGCGTGGCGTCTACGTCTGCGGGAGCCTCAAGGAAGAGTTCGGGATCGCGATCCTCGAGGCCATGGGCGCGGGGCTCGTCGTGGTGGCCCCGGACGGCGGGGGCCCCGCCACGTACGTGCACCACGGCCACACGGGGTTCCTGACGCAAACCTGGAACGTGCTGCAACTCGGATCCGCGATGAGCGAGGCCTTGGATGCGATGGCTCTCGAGTCGGACGGTGCGCGAGCCGCGGCATCCCGCATCACGGTCGCTGCGAGTTTCACGATCCAGGCGATGGCGCGTTCGCTGTCAGCCGTCTACGAGGCCGTCGCAGCGGAGGAGAGCGAGTTGCGTCAACTCCGGGTTCCGACGCGCTGACCGCGCTCCGCCCATGACCTTGCTCATCATCAGCCCGGACTACGCCTCGCACCTGCTCCCGCTGGCCACCCTCGGAACCGCGTGGCGGGATCGCGGCGAACGTGTCGTGGTGGCCACCGGTGCCGCGACCGCCGCGATCGTGGAGTCGTTCGGCTTCGAGCGGGTCGATCTGGCATTGGGCAAGGGCTCCAACCCCGGTGTCATCCGGGCCACCGACCAGCCTCCCGGTGAGGATGCGGCCCTCACGGGTTTCTTCGAAGCGACCCGCCGTGGCATGGTCGAGACCCTCGCCTACCAGGCCGAAGCCCGCCTGAGCGACCTGATGTGGGAGCCCGTGCGAATGGCGCGGGAGGTGCAGCGCGTCGTCGACGGGGTCGCGCCCGATGCCGTCGTGGTCGACCATCTCGCGTTCAGCGCGCGACTGGCCCTGGTCGCCGCACAGGTCCCCCATGCCGATGTCGTGCTCGGGCATCCCACCGCGTTACCCGTCGGCGATGAGGTATACGGCTTTCCGCCGGCCTGGCCGACGGCTTTCGACCCGGGTTCGGCCGAGCTCGCGGCCCTGCGGGAGCTATGTGTGCGCGTTAGCGACTCGTTCACCGCGGAATGGAATGCGGCGCTGGCGCAACTGGCGCCGGGGCACCTGCACAGCCGCGATGCGTTCGGCGAACATGGCGACCTGCTGCTGCTGAATTATCCGGAGCAGCTCTGCTCCCCAGCGCGAAGCGCCCTGCTCGGTCCTCACGAATTCCTCGGGTCGATGGTGCGTACCGAGCCGGATGATCCACGGGTCTCGGCTTGGCTCGAGGAATCCGATACGCCCGTCGTCTATGTGAGCTTCGGCAGCTTCCTGTCGGTGCGCTCGGACGTGTTGGCACGGATTGCAACGGCGCTCGCGACTCTGCCCGTGCGGGTGGCTCTGGCGCTCGGTTCAGCGGATCCCGCCGATATCGGCACCGTACCGCCCGAGTGGTTGGTGCAGGAGACTCTGCCACAGGTGGCGATCCTGGCGAGAAGCCACGCGGCCGTCACCCACGGGGGCAACAACAGCGTCACCGAGGCCATGACGTTCGGCGTTCCCCTTCTCGTGCTGCCCTTCTCGACCGACCAGTTCGCGGGGGCTGCCGCTATCGAGGATGCCGGGGTCGGCATCGCGCTGGCACCGAACGAGGCGACCGTGGCCGAGTTGCGGTCCGCCCTGGAGCAACTACTGGTTTCGCAGAACAGAGCCACCCTCGACGAGATGCGCCGGCACCTTCAGGTCCATCCTGGGGCGACTCGCGCTCACGCCGCCATCACGGCGCGACTCGGGTGAACACGAGCTTGCGCATCGCATCCGCGTGCACGGCGGCGTCGCGATAGCGCTGCATCAGTCGGGCGTTCGCGTCGTATTGCGGACCCACCCGCGACTCGGCCTGGTGGTGCAACGCGAAAACCCGGCCCGGGATGCGTCGCGGCGGCTCCCCGAGCAGGGTCTCGTGGGCGAGCAGCCACGCCGCGTCCTCGAACCCCCAACCGCGGAACCGCTCGTCCTGCCCGCCGTGGCTGCGCCATGTCGTCGGGGTGGTGACGTAAACCCCGGAACAGGCCCCTCGCACCAGTTCGAACTCGCAATCCTCCAGGTCGCGGCCGTCGGCGTGCTGGGCGGTTCCGGCATCCCCCAGCCACCGGTATTCGGTGTAAGGGAGGTAGACGGATTGCGAATCGCCCGCAGCGCCGATTGCGGCGAGCAGTGGCCCGATCTCGGGGATCGTGTCGGCGTCGTTGATGATGACGACCTCACGGGGATCGACGATGCCAGCAATACCGAGGTTGCGACACTTCGAGAGGTTGAAGATCACGTCATCGGAATCGATCGGCCGGATGCGCGCCGACGGGAGGTTGGCCCGGTACCAATCGACGACCGCTTCGAACGCGGGCACCCGGGATGGCTGCGGCCGCCAGGGCACGACTACGGTGGTCATCCCTTCAGAGTACGGGCCGCCTCACGCCTTCTGTGCCGCTGCCCTGGGCCCATGAGAGGTCACATAGTCCCGCTGCCGGCGAAGGATGTCGGGACCGCTTACCTGTTCTGGCTGCTGTCGTTCGTTCTCGTTTGCGACATACAGCACTTCTATCTGGGCAAGATCGGCCGGGGCGTGTTGTGGGTTTTGACGCTGGGCCTGTTCCGGGTCGGAACGATCATCGACCTCTTCACTCTGGGGTCGCAAACGCGCGCTATCAATGCGCGTCGCGCGGTGGGCATCCAGTAGCTGTCGGGCTCACGCCCGTCACGTCCCCCCTCCTCCTCCTCGACGCGAGGGCCCTCGCCAACGACCAGATCGTGCACGAATGCGAGCTTTCGCTTGATCGGCTGGGAGAGGGTGAACGGGTAGAGGTCGCGCTGCCCCATCGTGCGGTTCACGCGATCGAACATCGCGCCGGTCGCGTAATGCCGCTCGATGGCATCCGAGTAGCTGGCGCGCTCGTCGCCGAAGAGGTCGCGGCAGGCACCCATCGCTCGCCTGCCACGAGAACCTGCTGGTAGTAGTGCCCGAGGGCGGAACCAGCCGGCCGTCTCGTAAAAGGATCGACTTATGAACGGCTGCCGGTAGCCCGGACATCAGTGTGGGCGATCTTGTCAGACTCGATTCTGCACATCCACTGAGCGGACTCCTCGAAGACGGGGCGTTCGCGGTTCATCTCTTCCGCGACGTACGAGTGGCTGGGGTGGAACGCATCAATCAACTCACCCAAGACACCCGATCCCGATGATTTCGGTTTCCGAAAGCCCAGATAGATCCAGCCGCGTCGAGACGCGTACATCGCCCCCGCGATCACGGCCACCGCGATACCGACTATCCAGAACATCATGTCCGTAGCATCTTGTCATGGTCTGACTCATCGAGGTGGGCAGGGGATTGGCTAACGGGTCAGCTGGACGGCCGCCTGAGGGGCAACCTGTTCGGTCCGCCCTGACTCGCGGTGCACCTTCTTATCAACGTTTTAGCCTCACCATTTGTTTGTCTCATCCCGTCACTCTGCGCCAAACCTGCGAACGGAGACACAGGTCAAAACTGCAGCCCACCGTTATCGAAGGCATCGATGTGGAAGGGGCGGCACGCTACCAGGAGGGCCTTGAAGCGCTGGCGGCTGAGGGTTCGTCTCGGATCGCCTTGTTGGTGGCCGAGGTCGGAAATCCCAATAACGCGCATGCCGTCCGTGTTGTGTTGACCAATGGCCGCCGCGCTGAAAGGGCCGGATATCGCGATCGCAATTACGGGGAGGAAACCGTGACCTTCGCTGCACCGCCCAGCCTGGAAAAGCCGGACTCCTCAGCTAAGGTCGCCGTTCCCGAAGGCGTGGGCGCCACCGGTGATGGGGGATGGTTGCTGCCTATTTTTATCATCGTGGGCCCGATAATCGTGCTGACAGTGTCCATCGCCAGTTACAGGGCTTCGCACCCGTCCACCCCGAACTCTGTGCCACGCCTCCAGTGCGGTCCACAGCGACCGTTTTGTATGAGGTGGAGGGAACGGCACCTGGAGCGGCAATGACGTTCGAAACTCCAACCGGGTAGGCCGAAACTGGTTATTAGGACCTAAGGCGCGACCCTTTCCCCACCGGCGGTGTCAAAAACTCGTATAGCGCCAGCGGAAGCTGTGCGAACTCTGCCCTCTTCAACTCTCAGGCCCACGCTTTCGGGCTGCGTATTGAATTGGCGTCCCGTCGAGGCGGATGCGGCAGCGATTTCAATCCGGGGAAAAGTCTGACAGCGTCCCTTGTGCTGCCTTCGATGAGGCGGCCCCCCCTCCTGGCCCGCGGAGGATTTGTGCTACCGCGCAGGCGAGAAGCATGCCAATGATCGGACCGACAAGATAAATCCACAGGTCCGAAAGATTGCCGCTGACGAGCGCTGGCCCGATGGACCTCGCGGGATTCATGGAGGCCCCACTGACGGGGCTCGCCCATAGCCCAGCAAGCATCACGTACGCGCCGGCAGCGATAGCAGACAAGGCACCAATGTTTTGGGCCCCCGATGCGGCGCCCAACACCACACTGACAAGCCCGAAGGTCAAGAGCGCCTCGACAACGAGCGCCTGCCATGCGCTGAAACCTACACCGGGGGCCGTGACACCGAGGCGTGTTGAATCTCCAAAGGTGAGGCGCAGCACTGCGACCGCGGCGACCGAGCCCACGATCTGCGCAAATGCATAGCCGGGCGCGCGGCGCCACTGGAAGTCAGTTCGAATGGCGAAGGCAATAGT